>WNGF01001446.1_pt1 | contig 34891 bp, 31 predicted proteins | sample 5400641 | NCBI WGS metagenome assembly WNGF01 (sample SAMN13153371, study PRJNA577476) | soil metagenome | isolation source: 80 cm soil or saprolite under grassland replicate 2 | place: USA:California | collected 2016-06-15 | reverse complement strand
AAACGAGAACCGCATCCGCCGGGGCGGGCACACTCGATCATGCATCCGGGCCTCCTTCGCGAGCTGGGTCTTGGTCGACCACAAGGCTCGCCGGAGGCCCGGACGCGATCAGCCGTCTCGAAGGTGTGTGGTTAGTCCATCTAGCTCGCCAGGATGCGTCCCCAAGAACTCCACCGCAAACGCGGCGCGGAGAGAGTGCGGGCAGACCTCTACTCCCGCCCGCGCTCAGACGCTTGACCGTTCTGTAGATGATCCGGTCGTCGCGATCACCTACACGTTTCTGACGCCGCACCATCGGAATCACGTACCCGTCCCGGTCGTATTCGCTATCTGCGGCTCGCGCCGCCGAAGGATGGCTTCGTAGTCGCGCGGAATCGGCTTCGCGATCACCTTGCCGCCCTTCTCTCGGAAGCGGACCCTTTGGCGTTCTAGGTCGACGTCGCGCCATCGAAGAGCAGATGCGGCGTGCCGACTCGGCGTGGTCAAAGACGTTGAGAACGTCGTGCCTGCCGAGCGGTTCCAGCATCGTCGCGCGGTTATTTCAGGCCGATCACCATTGAGTCAGGGCCCACCAGGTGCTCGGCGCGCGTAGATGTGAAGCCGGCATCGGTCATCCACCCCATGCAGTCTGCGGTCGTGTAGTCGAAGCCGCCCTCTGTTTCGATCAGCATGTTGAGGCTCATCAGCAGGCCGAACGCGTTTTCGGACCGGTCGTCATCGATGATGGCTTCGTAGACGATGAGCGCACCGCCCTCGGGAAGCGCCGCGTGCGCCTTGCGGATGAGCATCCGCTTCTCGTCAAGGTTCCAATCGTGCAGGACATGTCCCAGGACGAGCACGTCCGCTTGCGGGAGGTCGTCTGAGAAGAAGTCACCGCCAACGAATCGCAACCTCCCCTCCAGGCCGTTCTGCTCTACAAACTGCTCAAAGACTGGCGCAACCTCCGGAAGGTCGAAGCCAACGCCTGTGAGGTGCAGGTTCGCGAGCGCAATCTGCGCCGCAAGGTCACCCTGGGCAGTTCCGATATCAGCGAACGTCGCATATTCGCGCCAAGGGAACTGCCTTGCGATAGCGAGATTGGCGCCGTGGCTGAGCCCGGACATCGCAGCGAGGAATTCTTTTAGACGGCCCGGATCGGCGTACAGCGCCTCGAAGAACGGCGTCTCGCCTGACCTTGCCTCATTCTGGAGCTGCCCCGTCCGCAGCGCTTCAGTGAGATGCCCCCAGAAGCCGTACAACCGGTGATTGGCCATCTCCAGAAGCCCGCCCACATAGGACGGCTTGCGCTTGTCGAGGAAGATGTCCGCGCTTGGCGTGTTGCAGTAGACCCCGTCGCGACGTTCGAGGAAGCCCAACGCCACAAGAGCGTCTAGAAAATCCCGGTACGACCGCGGGTGAAGACCGAGCCTGTCCCTGACAGCTTCACCGCCCTCAGGGTGCCTCGCGAGCTCGGTGAACAGCTCCATTTCCACCGCGCTCAGGAGTACCTTCGAGGCCCAGAACCCAAGGCCGACCTGCAGGATGTGATCTGGTGTCGGTTGTTCACTCAAGCCGTGAGACTTCCTCGATACGACGGTCGGTCACCAATGCACCGGATCAGGGGCACCAGTTGCGCGCCGCGTCGGTCGCTCCACCTGCCCCGATTCGACGAAGGCCGATCATGTCAGAGTCCCCTGCGAGATGACGGCGTCTTCCTAGGCGACCCAGTCGGCCGCGGCCTTGCCGCGGACGGCGGCGTCGGGGGACTCCATGAGTCGTGCGTACGCCGCGAGGAGGTAGCCGTCGCGGTCGGCCTCCGGAACACCGGCTCGAAGATCACTCCCACTCCTCGGAAAGAAGCGACCTGCAACCCCGGTAGAGCCAGTCGATCTCGGACCGTCGAGTCGTGGTCACGAAGCGACCTTGTTCGCTCGGCTTCCGGAAAGGAAACTACGCCTCGACGAGGATCACCAAGGTGTCGGCCAGCACGCCGTCATACGCCATCGCCTCGGCAGCCGCCTCGGTTTGCATCGCGCCCATGACGGCCTCCATGTCGGCAGCGTCCATGAGCACCGCCACTCGGGTCGGGTTCTGCGGGTCGACGAACGTCCGGATGTTGGTAACGCCGAGCGGGCCGAAGAACTCTTCGCGCTTCGGCGAGGCAAGCCAATGATCCTTGTCCTTCACGTCGTGGTGGGCGATCACGGTGGGCATCGGATCTCCTCGCTGTCGTGGGCCGAGCGCCAGCTAGCGCCAGACCCTGGTCGACGGATCGTACGCGCCGCAGCTCAGCACGAAGGTCTCGGTGGCGGTGTGCGAGCGAGACGACGGCCGAGTGAGCGAGTGTGCGGGAATGACGCCTGAGGACGGATCCGATCAACCAGCTCGGATGAGCAGGCTCGCCGGGAACGTCGACTCGCGTGGGAGTCGCTGGACGACGAGCGCGTCGTAGTCGATGTCCTCCCAGGAGGCGGTGCGATCGACCAGGACAGCCATGGTTTCGATGCCGGGGAGAGTGATGAAGCTCAGGACCGACACGATCACTGATTTCCTGCTGCTCGGCGGTCAGACCATCGAGCGAGTACGTGTGTGCGAGAAGCGTGTCGAGGAGTCGGTGCTCGCGGACGACATCGACTGACGCGTCAAGCCAAAACTGAAATGTGAGCGCGTCTCCAGGCGAGGCGAGTTGCTTTTTCAGCTGAGTCCGAGTGATTGCGACTTGCTCGCCCTCGCGGTCGAGCCGGCTGATCTGATTGGTCAGCGGATTCGCGACGTTGAGTCCGTCCGCTTCGAGCTTCGAGAGGAGGCTGCTGATCGATTCGCGGCTGAGCGGACGTGTTTACCACCGAAGCAGGCCCTTCACGGGCTTAGCGCGCGCGCGGACGTAGACCGTCGAGCGGGGGACACCCGTTGACGTCGTCCGCCAAGAGGCCAGCTTCGACTCTCAGCGCCCAACAGCCTGGAGATCGGCTTTGGCGCGCGCCGGCTCAGAACGCCAAGCTCACGGTGCCGGCGACTCGCGCCTTGTAGATGACGCAGTGGCCGAAAATCCTCGCTCGATAGTGCGTCAGCGTCACTACGAAGGCGCCCGAGCCGCCTGCTGTCGTGCTCGTCCAGACATCCTGGAGCGTGCTCGTGACGAGGTACCGCTGATTGGTGCAATTCGCTCCCCGGTTGAGCGTCGTAATCGTCCCTCTGTGATAGGCGAATGTGCCCGTGACAGCGTCGGGGAAGCTACCCGGACGGCTGGTCGTCATTGCGAACGAGCCGCCGTTGACGTACGTCGGGATCGAGCCGAGCCGGTCGTGCTTGACACGGGCGTTCCAGACAGCGGTCTCTCCCGCATTGCCGGTGCCGCTGCCGGCAAAGGAACCGACGGTCGAGGTAAACGCGTACTCGTAGCCGACGATCGTGAAGCTCGTCGAGGCCGGTTTGGCCGAGGCAACCACAGGAAGCGTCAGCGCTGCGGCGGCGATGGAAACGACGAACAACGAGCGAAGCGCGGCTCTCACGGCTTTTACTGACGTCGAAAACCGCCACAAGTTGCCGCCCTGCGCGTCAGCGCGGGGTGAAGAACAGCGCCTGCGGGAAGACGCGGCAGGGACGGTCGCTATTGTCCACGCCCCCGCTCGGGTAGCACTGCGTCGACGAGGCGGTCGAGCGGTGCCAGAGGGCGAGGTCGTAGCCGCGCTCGGCGTCCTGCCGGAGCGGCTCGCCGTTCACCAGGCTCTCGACGGAGTCCGGTGAGGTCTCGGCGCTTCGGCCGCGGACGACGAAGAGCGTCACCTCCTGGCGGGCCTCCGCGGCGCCGCGCCAGTACTCGTGCAGGTGGATGCAATCGGGGATGTCGTAGCCGTTCAGGGGATGGCTGCAGTCCGGGAAGGCGATTCCGGCGAGCGCGGCGACACAAATCGGGTCCGACACCGGAGTCCTGGTGCTCTCCGAGAGGGTGCCCATTGCCGTCGCTCGACGTGGAAGGTGTCCAACACCTCCATCGCCTGCTTCCGCGTCTTCGCCGTCGCCTTGGAGCGTACAACGACGAACGCCTGGAAGTTTCGTCCAGCATCTCGGAAACGGAACCGGTAAGTGGGAGCGTTCACACACTCGCCTAGCTGCGGTTTCGTGTGCGCGAGCGAGAAATGCCGGGGGCGGCGGGGGAACGGCGAACCGAATTGCCCCTCGTCCTCGAGGAAGAACACGAGCACCGCCGTCTTCGGGGATCGCGGAACAATCTGGACGGCGTTGAAGCAGTCTTCCGCGGAGTCCCAGCCGGCAAGCCTGAACGACGTCACGAGAAGTCGGGATGGGTTCGGGTCCTCCAACGCACAGCAGTTGCGCGGCACGATCCAGCCCGGCGGCAGTCCAAACGTCACTCGCGCTATTGGGTCTCGGACGCGTCGCAGATGCACCCCCGGCGAGCCTGAACAAGCCACGGTCGAGAAAACGACCGCGACGACCAATGCACCAGCAAGAACAAGCTGTGAGCGCACTGCCTGGAAACTACGTCTGAAGTCTGGCACTGGGTCCGTGGCCCCTGGGTGTCGTGGATTAGCCGGGTTGCATTTCGCGTGAAGCTAGCCGCGCGGCCAAGCGGACAGCAGCACAACATCGAGTTCCGCCTGCGCGCGAGCGATCGTGCGCCGGGTCGGGTGTGGAGTCCCGAAGAGGACCCAGAGGTCGATGTCGTAGCGGGGCCTGGCAAGGAAGGCTCTGTAGAGACCGTTTTGTCGCGGCTCGCCCTCGAAGTTGGTCGAGATCCGGCGCGGATCGATCCGCCACGTGCCCGACGAGTGGAATCTCCGGGTCGGCCAGCCGCGCGAGAGGTCGACGCGGATAACGATCCCATCGGGCGGCAGGTGGGCCAGCGTTCGGGTCGGCGGTAGTTAGAGAATCGGGTCGCGATACGGGACCGTCGAGGCCCGGGTTTCGGTCTGGGCGCCCTGCGCCCTCAGTCGGCTCGATCCGCTCGTGCCCGTCCGCCAGCCGCGGCGGGCGGGGGAAGCGTGCGGCGTGAGCTGGCGGTAGAAGTTCCCCGGCGGCACCTTGAGCGTCGCCAGCACATGGTTGGCCGCCGCGAGCTCGCGGCGCTGCACACGGGCGAAAGGATGAAGAAGCGACCGCGCAGCTCGAAGTTTTGGTGTTGGCGCGGAAGGCGTGGTGGAGCTTGCAACGCTCGAAGTCGCCCGTGTAGGGCTCGAGCGGGCTCGGTTGCCATTCGCGCAGTTCGAGTCGCGCCCCCGGTGCCGAGGCGACAACGACGCCATGCAGGACGCGGCCGTGCCACGCCGCCGGCAGGCTCAGCGACAGGCCGTAGCCGTGGATGGTGACGAGGGCAAGCAGAAGGGCGCGGATCACGATGTCTACGCCGTTCATTCCCAAGGAGGTCCGCCCGGCAGCGGCCGAACCCGCAATGTAAGCCTTGTGCAGCCCGAGTGTCAGCCCGTTGACCGCCGCGGAGAGCGCACGGCCACCCCCGTTTGTTGAGCACTCCGGGTCCTAGAAGGCGTCGTTGGCGCTCAGATGGCGGACGAGTTGTCGGAGCGCGTCGAGTGCTTCGGAAAGCTCGTGCCGAGAGACTGTCGAGGTGCCCGACAGCGGTTCGAATCCGCTCGGCGCCTCTTCCCGCTTGTCCATGCGGGTTTGCAGAACGGATTGGCAGCGTGTCCATACGGCCGCCGTCGCGGAGCCAGCGGGTTGCGAAGGTCGATCGCCACGCCTGCCGCTCGAAGTGGTCGAGCGGATTCGGGCGAAGCGCAGCGCTGGCAAGAGCCTGGGGCAAATCGCCCGTGACCTCAACGCTGACGGCACGCCAACCGCGCACGGCGGGGCGCAGTGGTGGCCCTCGACCGTGCGCGCGGTCCTTCGGCGCCGAGCCTGACGCGGCGGCCGGCATCCAGGCAGCCGTCGTCGTATGTCGCCTTTGCGCGCGAAGCGAGTGAGCGTGACAATCGGTGCGTGAGCGAGCTGCCGCAGGGGACGGTCACGCTGCTCTTCACCGACGTGGAGGGTTCGACGCAGCTCCAGCACCGCCTGGGGGAGCGCTACCACGAAGTCGTAGCCGAGCACCGCCGCTTGTTAGAGCAGGCGTTCGCCGAACAAGGCGGGATCGTCGTGGATCGGCAGACCGAGTCGTTCTTCGTCGTCTTCACGCGGGCCCGGTACGCACTGCAGGCGGCGGCAGCCGCCCAGGGCGCGCTTGCGGAGCACGACTGGCCTGACGGAGTGCAAGTGAAAGTGCGGATGGGCATCCATTCGGGCGATCCGGAGGTTGCAGGCGATCGCTACGTCGGGCTGGCCGTGGCGCGCGCCGCTCGTATCTGTGCTGCCGCCCACGGTGGGCAAGTGCTCCTCTCTTCGAGCGCACGCGCGCTGCTGTCGGACCATGACCGGAGCGCGCTCCGCTCGCTGGGCCTCCACCGTCTCAGGGACTTCGAGGAGCCTGAGCCGATCTCGCAACTGATCGTTGACGGGCTGCCGTCGCAGTTCCCGTCCTTGCGCACGGAAGCGGCGTCGCCACTGCGCAAGCAGCTGCTGCTCGCCGCCGGGGTGGTGGTCGCCGTGGGCGCGATCGCCGGCGCTCTGTTGGCCTTCACGAGCGGCGGTTCCAGTTCAGTCAAGGTCGGCCCGACCTCGCTTGCCGTCATCGACCCGAAGTCGAACAGGATCGTGGACGCGATCGACGTCGGCTTCAGGTCGAACCTGATCGCAGCCGGAGAGGGGTCCATCTGGCTCGTCGACCCCCAGGGGAGCACGCTGGTCAAGATCGACCCTGCGACTCGCAAGATCGTCGGCACGATCGGCATCGCGGTCGGCGCGGGTGCGATCCCGTTCGGGTTGGCTGCAGGCAACGGAGCAGTCTGGGTGGCGGTGTTCCGCGGCTCGCGAGAGGTCGTGCTCGAGCTCGGCCCGGACGTGGGCAACCTGCAACGCACGATCCCGTACGGAGGGCAAACACAAGCACCAGTGCTCTTCCGGGTCAATCCACTGGCGGTGGGTGACGGCATGGTGTGGGCGATCGACCCCGCGTTCGGAGGGGTCTGGCGGATTCCTGAGCACGGCAAGGCGCGAGAGGTGGCGGATGGACTTGACGCGCTCTCACTTGCCGCCGGAGGCGGCGCCGTCTGGGTCGCCGGGGCATCCGCGCTCACCAAGCTCGACGCTCTCACCGGCGTCCAGCTCGGATCGGCGTCGGTCGGTTCGCCGGCGTCTGCAGAGACTGCGTCTGTGGCGGTCGGCCAGGGCGCCGTCTGGTACACGGCGAGCTCACAGGCGAAGCTCTCGAAGCTCTATCCGCAGACGCCGTCGATCACGCAGACATTTGCCGTCGGTAAAGGCCCGAGCGGCATCGCGGTCGGGGCAAGGGCGGTGTGGGTCGCCAACAGCCGCGACGGAACTGTCTCACGTCTCGACCCGGGCGGCGGCGCGCCCCGGACGATCAGGCTCGGTCAAACGCCGGGCGGCGTAGTCGCCGCCTACGGCAAAGTCTGGACGAGCCCGGGCCAGCGTCGCTCCTGACCTTTACACGGACGGGCTTGCTGCTTATAAGAGGGGCGGAATGGGGCTTCGGGTCTGGTTCGCCATAGCAGGCGTCTTCGTCGGAGCAGGGCTGCTCGCCGCCGCTGGGCTCGGCGGACCGGCACAGAAGAAGGGCGGCACACTTCGAATCAGCGGTGGCCGAGATGTCGACTCCGTCGATCCGGCAGTGGCCTACAACACCAGCTCGTGGACCCTCGAGTTCGTCACGTGCGCGAAGCTCTATAACTACCCGGACAAGCCGGCTCGCGCGGGCGCGATCGCTGTCCCGGAGGTCGCTAAAGGCTTCCCAACGGTCTCAAAGGACAGGAAGACGCAGACGATCCAGCTGAAGCGCACCTTCCGCTTCAACACCAGGCGACCGGTCACAGCGGCCAACTTCGTCGCCGCCTTCAACCGCGATGCGAATCCGAAGCTGCAGTCACCGGCAGCTAACTACCTGCACGAGATCGTTGGCGCCGACGCAGTCATCAACGGCCAGGCGCAGACGATCTCGGGCGTACGAGCGCGCGGCCGCTACACACTGAAGATTCGGACGAAGCAGCCGCTACCCGATCTCGCCGCGCGCCTCACGATGCCCTTCTTCTGTCCGATCGCCGTCAACACACCGCTTGAGGAGATCGACAACCCGCTCGGCTCCGGACCGTACTACATCGCCTCCCGCGTTCCCAACCGAAAGACCGTCCTAAAGCGAAACCCGTTCTATCGCGGCACGCGCCCGGCCAACGTCGACCAGATCGTCTACACGATCAACGGTGGCGAAGCGTGCCGGGTTGCAGTCGAGCAGAACACGATGGACTATTGCTTCAGCGTCCCTTCCGCGGACTATCGCGCCCTCGTCGCGAAATACGGCATCAACAGGAAGGGCGGACAGTTCTTCTCCCACCCGACCCTCGGGTTCGACTTCTTCGCCCTTAACCACGATCGGCCGGCGTTCAAGCGCCCTGGACAGATTCCGCTCGCGAAGGCGATCAATTGGGCAATTGACCGCCCTGCGCTCGTGCGCGCCGCTGGCTACTTGGGCGGGAGGCGGACCGATCAGATCCTGCCGCCGGCACTGGCTCGGAACGCGAGTATCTACCCCCTCGGCGGCGTCAACGCCAGAAGCCTCGCCAAGGCTCGAGCTCTCCTCAAGAAGGCGAAGCTCAAGCCCGACACGCTTGTCCTCTACACCAACAACTTCGGGTACGGCCCCGCCTGGGCTCAGATCTTCCAGTCCAACCTGAGACGGCTCGGAATCGACGTCGAGATCAAGGTCTTCCCGCGTTCGACGTACTTCCCCCTGATCGGCACCCGGGGGGCGCCCTTCGATGTAGCGGTCGGGGGAGGTTGGATCCCCGACTACGCGGATCCCGTCACCATCTTCGGCCCCTTGCTGGACGGCCACAACCTGACAAAAAGCGGGAACACGAACACCGCCTACTTCGACCGGCCGAAGTACAACCGGGAGATCGAACGGATCGAAAGACTCTCTGGCCAGCCTCGTCGCAAGGCGTGGGCCGACCTCGACGTGGAGATGATGCGCGACGACCCGCCCTGGGCCCCCGTCATGGACCTGACCACCAAAGACTTCATCTCCAAGACCTTTGGCTGCTACGTCTTTCAGCCGGTCATCGCCGGGCCGGACCTAGCCGCGGCCTGCAAGAAGTAGCGCCTTGGCGAGCGTCTGCTGCGAACCGCAGCAGTCGCCTCCGGTCTGTCGACGAAGGTCGTGTCGGGCGGACCTGCCGCTCAGCAGAAGGCCCGGACCGCAAGCCGGCATCAGGGCTGAAGTCGACGAACGAGCTGTCGCAGCTCGTCGATCGCTTCGGAAAGATCCTGCACGAGAGCGTCGAGGCGTCCGACTGCGGTTCGAATCCGCTCGGCGCCTTCTCAGCGCGGGGTGAAGAACAGCGCCTGCGGGAAGACGCGGCAGGGACGGTCGCTGTTGTCCACGCCGCCACTCGGGTAGCACTGCGTCGATGAGGCGGTCGAGCGGTGCCAGAGGGCGAGGTCGTAGCCGCGCTCGGCGTCCTGCCGGAGCGGCTCGCCGTTCACCAGGCTCTCGACGGAGTCCGGTGAGGTCTCGGCGCTTCGGCGGCGGACGACGAAGAGCGTCACCTCCTGGCGGGCCTCCGCGGCGCCGCGCCAGTACTCGTGCAGGTGGATGCAATCGGGGATGTCGTAGCCGTTCGGGGGATGGCTGCAGTCCGGGAAGGCGATTCCGGCCGGCACGGGAACCTCGGACTTGAGGTACAGGTCGTCCCACTCCCCGGGGCCGCTCGAGGCGGCCAGCACCGCGCTTCGCTCGGTCGTCATCGGCGAGATGCAGGAGAAGGGCAGACACGACTGGTCGAGCGGGCCGTCGGTGGCTGCCGGCGTCCGCAAGGCTTCGCCCTCTCTCGCGAGCGCCGCACGTTCCGGAGCGGTACCGCCCGGGTCGACGGCCGTGTAGACGCTGAGGCGGAAGTCGGCGATCTCCGGCTGAGGTCCGCCGTCGAGCGCGCCAGTGATCCACTCGGCAAGCTGGGCCTGCGGGACGTCGCAGAGCCCCAGGCTCTGGAGGCAGAGGCGGGCGAAGTCGCTGGGCAGGAACCTCGCCGGCGGCCGGTAGCTCCAGTCGACCGACGGCCGGAAGCCGGGGCAGTCTCCCCCGATGCCGGCATCGGTGCCGAAGACGAACTTCGGGAGCATCCCGAGCGCGATCGACCCGAGCTCGCCGGTCGGGCCGCAGTAAGCGGTTTCGGCGCTTCCCTCGACCACGAGCGTCAGCCGCCCGGGAAGGTTGTCGACTGCGAGCGTGGAATCGACCCGGCTGTCGTCCCCACCGGCCGCCGGCGCCGAGGCACCACCCGACTGCGCATAGGGCCCCCTGGGCAGCGCGCAGGCGTCGCCGCGCGCCGTCAGCGGCACGCACTTCTGGCTTGCGATGTGATAGTCGGCGCCCTGGAAGCGGACGAGGGCTGAGTAGCGGAACTGGTCGAAGTAGACCGCGCTCGCCCGCCGGAAGCCGCCGGCCTCGACGTCGCGGAAGACGAGCGGGTGCGCGGGGTCCTGGCCGGCGTCGAAGCCGACCGTGCCGTCGCCGTAGGCGTACGGGGCGGGCGCGGCAGGCGGAGCCGGGGTGGCGCCGGCGACCCGGACCGGGAGCACGTAGCTCGTGCCGGCGCCGCTGGAGTCGCGGACGGTCAGCCGGATCTCCGTGTCGCCGGCCTGAAGCGGCACGTTGAGCGCCTTGCCGGTGCCGAGGAAGCCGCTCCGGTTCGCGTACCACCTGAACCGGTAGGGGTGTCTGCCCTCGGTCCCCCGTGCCCGCAGATGGACCGTGCTCCCGGCGACGATCGGCATGCTCGGTTTCGGCGAGACGATGGTTGCGCGCGGCGTGAAGGTGGTCGCGCGGACGCGGTCGAGCACGGACCCGCGGGCGACGGCCTCGTACACCGGCTCGAGGTAGGGCTGCGGCAGGTACGACGGCTGCGCCACGTACGCCAGGCGGAGCCGGATCCCGCTCGTCGTGCCGAGGTCGCCGCGGATCTCCTTCAGCACGGCGGCGCGGGGACGCGCGGAGACGCGGACCGCAGCCGCGGCAAGCGGCCTCTGCTCGTCGCGCAGCCGCTCGATCGAGCCGCCGCCGCCGCCGCCCAGCCAGAACGTGATCGCGCCGTCGACCACGGGCGCGCCTGCCGCGAGCGGGGTCACGGTCACCACCTGCGACGTGGGGCTCGGGCGGGAGTCGGGGCGGACGTCGATGCGCTCGTCTCCTCCGGGCAGCAAACCGTGCGTGCGCAGGAACCCGACCGCCAGCCGACGGGCCTGGTCCGTCGTGAGCAGCTGCCCGGCCGGCGGCTGCCGGTAGGTGGCGCGGTCGACGTAGTCGAAGCCGGAGGAGGCCTTGTACAAGACGAGCCTCCGCTCGCCGGCGCGGTCGCCGACGACGTAGGAGGAGGGCGATCTCCGGATCGTTGGCTCGTCGAGGCCGAGGAAGCCCGCGACCGCAAGAGCCCTGGCCGCCGAGGCATGCGGCGGGGCGATCCGGAAGACGAGGACGAAGCGGGGCGAGGCGCTCGAGCCGCCGGCCGACACGAGCATGACGACGAGCAGCGCCGCGGCCAGGGCGGGCAGAAGCACTCGTACCCGTCCTCCGCATGCCCTCACGTCTGGAAGCTAATGCCGGTCTGGGAGGGCGGTCAAGAGGTCAGCGGGAGCGAACGAGCTCGAACCCTTCGTCCGCGAGATCCGCGATGCCGCCGTCGGCCACGTGGAGGACGTTCGCGATCCCGGCCCGGCGGAGCAGCGAGGCGGCCAGCGAGCTGCGGTTGCCGGTCGAGCAGACAACGGCCAGCGGCTTGCCGGGTTCCAGAACCTCCGGGGGAAGCTCGTCCCGAAGCTCGTGGTAGGGGACGTGGATCGAGCCTTCCACATGTCCGTCGTCCCACTCGTCGTCCTCGCGGACGTCGAGGAGCACCGCCTCCTCGTCCCAGAGGCGCTCGGCGAGGCCCTTGACGTCGAGGGCCGGGGTCGCCTGCGTCTCCAGCCCGGCGCCGCGCCAGGCGCCGATCCCGCCGGCCACGTAGCCCGCGAGAGCCCTGAAGCCGACGGCCTCCAGCAGGCGGGCGAGACGGCGCGCATCGTCGTCGCTCGCGGCGAGGACGACGACGACGCTCTCGGGCTCCACCACCCAGGCGGCGCGCGTGCCCACGCCGTCATGGGTCATCGTCGCGTTCAGCGACCCGGGCGCGTGGGCTGCGTCGTACTCGCGCGGATCGCGCCCGTCGATCAGCGTCGCACCGGCCTCGACCAGCTCGAAGGCCCGCTCCGGCGCAAGCGGCTCGAGGCGCGTCGCCGCTGTGAGGAGCGGTCCCCGGTTCAGCTCGACGATCCGCTCGAAGTTCGGCGGCTGCGGCTCGAGCTCGCTCGTCAGGCGGCGGACGAACTCCTCCTCGCCGAGGCCGAGCAGCTCGTTGTTGCGCCGCTCGAAGCCGATCGTCGAGACCGGCTTCTCGCTCATTCGCGCCCCGCCGCAGAGCGAGCCGCCGATGTGGCCGGGCCAGAGCTCGGTCATGTCATCCAGCTCGAGCAGGCGCCGACTCGAGCGGAAGAGCCCGCGCGCGCCCTCCTTCGGCTCGACCGCGAGATCAGGCCTGCCGACGTCGCCGACGAAGAGCGAGTCGCCGGTGAAGACGAGCCACGGCGTTTCGCCTCTGTCGCGGTCCACGACGAGGAAAGACATGTGCTCGGGGCGGTGGCCCGGAGTCGCGAGGGCGGTGACGAGGGCGTCCCCGAGCTCGAGGGCGTCCCCGTTTCGGAGCGGCTCGTGCTCGTACTCGACCCCGGCCTCGGCGGAGATGTGAAGCGTCGCCCCGGTCGCCTCGGCGAGCCGGCCGCGACCCGAGAGGTGGTCGGCGTGGTTGTGGGTCTCGAGCACGTGCGCGATGCGGAAGTCGTGCTCGTCGGCGAGTGCGAGGTAGTCCTCGATCTCCCACTTCGGGTCGATCACCGCGGCCCTGCCGCCGTCGGCGATCACGTAGGAGGCGCAGGCAAGATCCTCGTGCAGCACCTGCCGGAAGAACATCGTCGGAAGTGTGACTGCTACCGAAGGCCGCCGCGCTCGTGGTGGGCGCGGAAGAACTCGGCCGAGCCGGCCGTCGCCATCGCCGCCGAGGCGGAGATCTCCAGCGCCAGCGTCGCGGCGGCGACGATCTGGGCGAAGCGGTAGACCTTGCCGGGCCCACGGCAACCGAGCAGTTCGAGCCACGTGCGCGCGTAGGGGAGAGTGGTGCCGCCGCCGACCGTCGCCACCTCGAGACCGGGCAGGCGGATCGAGACGTTCAGGCTGCCCGCGCCGCGGCGTCCGGTTCCGTGTGCCATCGAGCTCGTCCCGACCATGCCGAGGTCCTGGCCGGTGGCCGCGAAGATCGCCGCGATCGCCGAGGCCGGCGTGAACGCCACGGACTGCATCCCGGAGGCGACCGCACCGTGCGTCCCGGCCCACGCGAGCTCGAGCAGGTCGTCCACGCTCGTCCGCAGCACCCGCCGGACGGCCTCCTCGCTCAGCGTCGCCTCCGCGATCACGGTCTTGCCGTGACCGCCCTGGAAGTACTCGAACGACGGCTTCTTGTCGCCGCCCATGTTCGCCTCGAGGATCGCACGCTCCGGCCGAACGGGCGACCGTTCCATCACGAAGCCCATGTTCAGGACGTAGGAGTTGCGGGTCATCATGTTCGCGCCGACCGCATCGCCGGTCGTCCAGCGCCAGAGGACGTGGCACATCGGGCCGACGACGTGGGTCTTCACCTCGCGCAGGCGAGCGAAGCGGGAGAGCGACGGGTCGTCCTGCTCCTCGAGCCACGTGCGCATCGTCCCGAGCTCGCCCTCGAGCCAACGCGCGAGCGTGAGCGAGTCCTCCGCCGAGCCGCAGACGAAGCAGGACGCGCGGGTGATCCGGTCGGCCAGCACGATCGTGCGGAAGCCCCCCGACTCGGCCACCGCGCGGGCGCCGCGGTAGAGCGAGGCCGAGAGGCCGCCCTCGGTGTGGGCGAGCGGCACGAAGACGTCCTCGCGCCCGCGGCCGGTCTCGACGACCGCGCCGTCCGGCTCGCGCAACTCGTACCGGCCGAGGTCGATGTCGAGCGGGCCGACGACGGAGACGGGGATCACGGCGACCCCGGTCAGCATCTCCTGCGCGCGCGAGAAGGGCTCGAGGTCGACCCGCGTCACCTCGCCGTCGAGCCCGAGCGCCTCCTGCCGGGCCCGGATCGACTCGGCGTCGTTCTTGCGCGGCCAGCGGCGAACACCCACGACAGAGAGCTTAAAGAGCCCGTCCCAGACTGAAGCCTTGTGCCGTCGAGCCGCGCTGTGCTGCGGCGCCGTTATCCTCCTGCGGATGGCGACCGAGCAGGTGATCGACCAAGAGCGCGAAGAGCGCGAGGCGTTCGCCGGCGTTCTCCGGTTCTACGAGCTCGCAAAACGGCAGGAATGGCAGGTGCGCGACCTGCCGTGGGGAGAGCAGCCGCCGATTCCGGAGGGCAAGGGCTCGCCGGAGCGGCGGGCCCGCCGCAAGGACATGTGGCGCTCCGTGCTCACCCAGCAGCTTCAGGCGGACATGCTTGCGTGCGAGATGTCCTCGCAGCTGCTGAACATCGCGCCCGACCCCGAGGCGAAGCTTTACTACTCGACGATGGTGCAGGACGAGTCGCGCCACACCGAGGCGTGGCTGAAGCTGATCGAGGAGGCGGGCGGGACGGCCGAGCGCGACCCGCACCTCGACGAGCTCGCCCACATCACGCTCGAGGCGGACACGCTCGAGGAGAAGGTCTTCCAGATGCAGGTCTTCTACGAGCGACTGATCATCTCGCGCTTCCGGCTGATCGCCCGCTCCTCGCGCGGGACGGTGCTCGAGGACCTCTGCAACCGGCTCACGACCGACGACGGGATCCACCACGGCGCCGGGATGGCGTACGAGAAGGTGCTCCTGCGGAACGCCCCGAAGAAGACGAAGCGGAAGCTCGTCGAGGCGGCGAACAGGCTCCTGCCCACGTTCGTCGAGCATGCGCTCTGGCGGCCCCAGGAGCGCGCCTTCATCGGCAGCGCGATGCGCTCGCGTGACCTCGAGCGGCTGCGGGAGGACATCGAGATCGGCGTCAGGCTGGCCGAGTCGCTCGGCCTCGACGTGAGCGACGTCGAGCTCCCGATCCCCTAGCTTGACCGCGACGCTGATGGTAGGCCGGCCGCTCGCCGAGCGGATCCGGGCCGAGGTCGCGGAGGAGGTGCGGAAGCTCGGGGAGCTCGGGCTCGCCACGGTGCAGGTGGGCGACGACGAGGCCGCGACGATCTACCTGCGGCGCAAGCACGAGGCTGCGGCGGAGGCGGGGATCGCGTCGGTCGACCGCAAGCTGCCGGAGGGGATCTCGGAGGACGAGCTGATGGGCGTGGTCGCCGAGCTGAACGCGGACGACGCGATCGACGGCGTCCTCGTCCAGCTGCCCCTTCCCGAGCACATCGACGAGGCGCGGGTGATCGGCGCGGTCGAGCCGGTCAAGGACGTCGACGGGTTCCACCCCTTCAACGCCGGGCAGCTCTACCTCGGCCGCCCGACGCACGTGCCGGCGACCCCGCTCGGGATCATGGTGCTGCTGAACGAGCACCGGGTAGGCCTGGACGGCGCGCGCGCCGTCGTGATCGGGCGCAGCGACATCGTCGGCAAGCCGGTCGCACACCTGCTCCTCCAGGCGAACGCGACCGTCACGATCTGCCATTCGCATACGGACGAGCTCGCGCGGCACACGCTCGACGCCGACGTTTTGGTCGTCGCGGCTGGGGTTCCGGGGATCGTGTCGGCGGAGATGGTCAAGGCGGGCTCGGCGGTTGTCGACGTCGGCATCAACCGCACCGAGGCGGGGCTCGTCGGCGACGTCGATCCCGGCGCGGCCGAGCGTGCCGCTTTCGTCACGCCGGTGCCCGGAGGCGTCGGACCGATGACGATCGCGATGCTCCTGCGCAACACCGTTCGCGCCGCGCGCTACCGGCGCGGGCTGCTTGCGTTTCCGCAGGCCCGCCGCTAACGTTCGCGCCGCTTCAGAGTAGGTCGGCGGCTCGGTGCCCGGGCCGTCGTTGTTTGTTGCACGAAGGGAGAAGGTTTTGCCCAAGGGCACCGTCAAGTGGTTCTCGAACGAGAAGGGCTACGGCTTCATCGAGCGCGAAGGCGGCGAAGACGTTTTCGTCCATTTCTCGGCGATTGCAGGGGAAGGCTACAAGTCGCTGACCGAGGGTCAGCAGGTCGAGTTCGAGGTCGTGCAGGGCGACAAGGGCCTGCAGGCGGCGAACGTCCAGGCGATCTAGACCCTTTCCGGAACCGAAAACTGACGGGGCCCCGGAAAAGGGGCCCCGTTTCTTTTGGGAGGATGCCGAAGGCGATGGCGATTTCAAGAGACGAGGTTGTGCACGTTGCGCGGCTGGCGCGGCTCGCGCTCTCCGAGGACGAGCTCGAGCGGTTCGCCGAGCAGCTGAATGCGATCCTCGAGGCGGTCGGGAAGGTCGGGGAGCTCGATCTCTCAGGCGTCGAGCCGACCGCGCATCCGCTCGAGCTGTCGAACGTCTGGGCCGAGGACGAGCCCCGGCCGCCGTTGAGCGTCGAGGAGGCGCTCGCGAACGCTCCCGACCGCGAGGACGACGCGTTCCGCGTCCCGGCCGCCTGATGCGCATGACGTCGTTTGGAGCGACGCCGACCCTCGTGGCTTCCGTCAGACCGGCACACATTCGTCACGAATCGGGCACAGACACGTGCGCTTTCGCAAGCTACGGTGTCTGTAGGGGTTCCGGGGGACCCCTGGGGGCAGTTTGGGGGACGGTGCGGGGGGCGTGCGCGTGATCGATACGCTGCGCCTGACCGTCGCGGACGCTTCCGGGCTGCTCGAGCGAGGCGAGGTGACGACCGCCGAGCTGCACCGCGCCTACCTCGACGCCGCCGCCGAGCGGGACGAGGGGCTCCACGCGTACCTCTGCACGGTGGACGAGCCGGGCGGCGACGGCGTGCCAATCGCGCTCAAGGACGTAATCTCGACGAAGGGCGTCGAGACCACCGCCGGCTCGAAGATCCTTGCCGGCTACACGCCCGTCTTCGACTCGACCGTCGCCGTACGCTGCAAGGAGGCGGGCCTGCCGCTCCTCGGCAAGACCAACATGGACGAGTTCGCGATGGGCTCCTCGACCGAGAACTCCGCCTACGGCCCGACGCGGAACCCCTGGGATCCGAGCCGCGTCCCCGGCGGCTCCTCGGGCGGTTCGACCGCCGCCGTCGCCGCCGGAATGGCGCCCTGGGCCCTCGGCTCCGACACGGGCGGCTCGATCAAGCAGCCCGCCGCCCTCTGCGGCGTCGTCGGCCTCCGCCCGACGTACGGCACCGTTTCCCGCTACGGGATCGTCGCCTTCGCGTCGAGCCTCGACCAGGTCGGGCCAATCGCGAAAACCGTCCGTGACTGCGCCCTTCTCTACCGGATCATCGCCGGCCGCGATCCCTGCGACTCGACGACCGTCGAGTTGCGCGAGCCGGTCGAGCTGCCCGAGGCCGACGACCTCCGCGGCCTCCGCATCGGCGTCCCGAAGGAGCTGAACGAAGCCGAGGGGATCGAGCCCGAAGTGACGGAATCCGTTCATGGCGCGATCGCACTCGCCCGCGAGCTCGGCGCCGAGGTCGGCGAATGCCGCCTGCCGCGGTCGGTCGAGTACGGCCTGCCCTGCTACTACCTGATTGCTCCTTCGGAGGCGTCGTCGAATCTCGCCCGCTACGACGGCGTCCGCTACGGGCTGCGTGTCGAAGCGAACGGCGATGTGCGCGCGATGTACGACCGCACCCGCCACGACGGCTTCGGAGACGAGGCGAAGCGGCGGATCATGCTCGGCACCTACGCGCTCTCGGCCGGCTACTACGAGGCGTTCTACGGCCAGGCGCAGAAGGTGCGCACTGTCATCCGCGAGGAGCACGCCGCCGCCTTCGAGGACTTCGACCTCCTCGTCAGCCCGACCTCGCCGACCGTCGCCTTCGAGCTCGGCGCTCGCACCGCCGACCCACTGGCGATGTACGCCGCCGACCTGCTCACGATCCCGTCGAACCTCGCCGGACTGCCCGGCCTCTCGATCCCGTGCGGCCTCTCGAAGGGGCTGCCGGTCGGCCTCCAGCTGATCGGACCGCAGTTCTCAGAGAACCTGCTCTTCCGAGCCGGGCATGCGCTCGAGCGGGCGCTCGCCTTCGACTACGTCCCGGAGCGGCTGAAGTGACGTGGGAACCCGTCATCGGGCTCGAGATCCACGTCCACCTGAAGACCCGGACGAAGATGTTCTGCCGCTGCCCGGTCGCCTATTTCGAGCCGCCGAACTCGCAGACCTGTCCCGTTTGTCTCGCCTACCCGGGTGCGCTTCCCGTCCCGAACCGGAAGGCGGTCGAGTGGACGGTCCTGCTCGGGCTCGCCCTCGGCTGCGAGGTGGCGCGGCGCGCCGTCTTCCACCGCAAGAACTACTTCTATCCGGACAATCCCAAGGGCTACCAGATCTCCCAGTACGACGAGCCTCTCTGCGTGAACGGGCGGGTGCTCGTGCCGGGGCCGGACGGCGAGAACGAGGTCGGGATCGTCCGCGCGCATCTCGAGGAGGACGCGGCGAAGACGATCCACGTCGGCGGCGCCGAGGGGCGGATCCACGGCTCCGATCGCTCGCTCGTCGACTTCAACCGCGCTGGGACGCCGCTCGTCGAGATCGTCACCGCGCCGGATCTGCGCTCGGCAGAGCAGGCCAAGCGGTTCCTCCAGCTTCTGCGCCAGACCGTGGTCGAGCTCGGAATCTCGGATGCGGAGATGGAGAAGGGCTCGCTTCGCTTCGACGTGAACGTCTCCGTGCGCGAGGCCGGAGAGAAGGGGTACCGCACGCGCACCGAGCTGAAGAACATGAATTCGTTCGCGTTCGCCGCCCGCGGGATCGAGCGGGAGATCGAGCGGCAGGTCGGGATCTACGAGGCCGGCGGGACGGTCGAGCAGGAGACGCTCCACTTCGACCCGAGCCGGGTCGAGGCCCCGCCGCTTCGCTCGAAGGAGGAGGCGCAGGACTACCGCTACTTTCCGGAGCCCGACCTCGTCCCGCTCGAACCCGACCCGGAGCTCGTGGAGCGGCTGCGCGGAGCCCTGCCCGAGTCGCCGGCGGCACGAATCAAGCGTCTCGAGCCCGAGGTCGGCTTCTCGCTGGCCGAGGGACTCGTGACGAGCGGCCGCGACGAGCTCTACTCGCGCACGCCGGGCGACCGGAACGCGGTCGCGAACGTGCTGATGAACGAGCTCGCTGCGACCGGGGTCGATCCGGCCTCGGTCGACGGGGAGGAGCTGGCGAAGGTGATCGAGCGGCGGGCGCAGATCCCGCGCGTCGCGTTCACCGAAGCGCTTGCCGGGAGCGGCTCGCCGGGGTTCTCCGCGGAGAGCTACCTCGCCGAGGCGGCGATCGCCGACGTGTCCGAGCTCGACCCGGTGATCGACCGGATTCTGGGCGAGCACGTGCAGCAGGTGGACGCGTACCGGAGCGGAAAGGAGGGCCTGCTCGGCTTCTTCGTCGGGCAGGTGATGCGCGAGACCGGCGGCAAGGCGAACCCGAAGGTCGTGAACGAGCGCCTGCGCAAAAAACTGCGAGCCTGAGCGGCGGGGCGCGTCCCCATCCCCAACCCCCACCCGCCCAGGGGTATGAGCAACGGTAGCGGCGCAAAGCGCACGGGTGGGTGACCGCTTCGTGCCGATTGTGTGACAAGCGATCAGCCCGCGTGCTGTACATCGGACTAGCTCGACACGCCGCGGGAAACGACCCTCCCGTGGAGGAACGGCGGGGATCGTGGCTCGAGCGTATGGCGCGCGTCGCCGGCCGTGGCCGGGAGGAGACGACGCCGCTCGCCGTGCAGAACATCGTCCTGATCGTGCTCGCGCTCTTCGTCGGGGCGGTGATAGCGATCACGCTCGTCCTCTGGCTCGCGCTCCGCTAGATGGTTGATGCCATCAGGTCGCCTGCCTCGGGGCTCGAGCTGGCTGCTCGGGGAGCGGACGCCCGGTGGAGGCCGGCTTCGCCGGCATCCGGTGGGCGGGAGCGGCCCAAGACACGCCAGATCGCGCAGCCGAGCGCGAGAGATGGTGGCATCAATCATCTAGACGCTCAAGCTCGCGCCGCCGCGATCCGAAACAGTTGGTGGCATGCGGAGCCGCCGTTCGATCTCTGTCGTCGTCGCGCTCGTGCCGGCGGTTCTCGCCCTTGCGCCGCCGGCCGCCGGATCGCGCGACGCCGGGATCGCGGCGCTCCAGGTCGCGCTCCACGCACGCGCCCTCTACACCGGCTCGATCGACGGGCAACGCGGTCCCGCCACCACGGCCGCGATCAAGCGCTTCCAGCGCAGGACGGGACTCCCGGTGGACGGCGTCCCCGGCGTCCGCACCCGCCTCGCCCTCGGCAGCTACGGCCGTCACCTCCTGGGCAGCCGGCCGCTCACGCGCGGTGCGGCCGGTTGGGACGTCGCCGCACTCCAGTTCCTGCTCGCCTGGCACGGATTTCCCTCCGCCACGTTCGACGGCGGCCTTGGCGTCCACACCGAGCGCGCGCTGCGCCGCTTCCAGCGCTGGGCCGGCCTGAAGCCGTACGGCGTCGCCGGCGACGGCACGTTCGCGGCGCTTCGTCGCGTGCCGGCCCGCTGCCCGCTTGCGCTCGCCTGGCCGCTCGAGGCCCCGGTCGGCGACGGCTTCGGCGTCCGCGGCACCCGCTTCCACGCCGGGATCGACCTGATCGCCCCCCGGGGCGCCCCGGTCGCAGCCGCCGCCCCTGGGCGGGTCGTCTTCGCCGGCTTCGCCGCCGGCGGCTGGGGCAATCTCGTCGTCGTCGCACACGCGAGCGGCGTCCGGACGATGTACGCGCACCTTCAGACGGTGGCGGTCCGGCCGAACCAGCTCCTCGGCACCGGCGCTCCCCTGGGAACCGTCGGCGCCACCGGCCACGCGTCGGGCCCGCATCTCCATTTCGAGGTGCGCTTCAGAGGCGCGGCGGTCGACCCCCGTCCGGCGCTTCCCTGAGTGCGGCCGCTCCGGCGGCCCGAGCTAGTACCCTCAGAGCGAGTGGCGGAGAAGCGCTACCTGATGACTCCCGGCCCGACCCCCGCGCCGCCGGAGGTGCTGGCGGCGATCGCGCGGCCGGTGCTCCACCACCGTGGCCCGGACTTCAAGAGGCTCTATGGGGAGTGCCTCGGCCGCCTGCGTGACGTCTTCCGCACCGAGTCGGAGGTTCTGCTGTTCGGCGGCTCCGGGACGGGCGGGATGGAATCAGCGGTTGCGAACCTCTGCTCACCGGGCGAGCGCGTCCTCGTCGTCTCCGCCGGCTACTTCGGAGAGCGCTGGGCCTCGCTCGCGCGAGCCTACGGCGCCGAGGTCGACCACCTCCGCTACGCCTGGGGCGAGATCCCAACGTCCAGCGACGTTGCGGAGCGCCTGCGCGAGCGACCCGCCATCGCCGTCTACCTGACCCACTCCGAGACCTCGACCGGCGTCATCTCCGACCTGCCGCGCTTCGCGTCGGCCGCTCGCGAGACAGGCGCTCTCTCGGTCGTCGATGCGATCTCGAGCCTCGGCGCAGTTCCGCTCGAGACCGATGCCTGGGAGATCGACGTCGTCGTCTCGGGCGCCCAGAAGGCCCTGATGACCCCGCCGGGTCTGGCGCTCCTCTCCGCCTCGCCCGCCGCCTGGGAAGCCCGCGAGCGTGCCACCTCGCCCCGCTTCTACTTCGACTGGGAGCGGACGCGCAAGGGCCAGGCGACGCTCGACGCACCCGTGACGCCGCCGGTCTCGCTCGTCGCCGGGCTGAACGTCGCGCTCGGAATGCTGCTCGAGGAAGGGCTCGAGGCCGCGTTCGAGCGCCACGTCCGCCTCGGCCGCGCGTGCCGCGAGGGCGCAAAGGCGATGGGACTCGAGCTCTTCTCTCCCGACGAGGACAGCTCGGCCGTCGTCACTGCGATCCGCGCGCCGGAAGGGATCGACTCCGACGAGCTCGTCCTCCTCCTGCGCGACCGGCACGGGATCACGCTCGCGCCAGGCCAGGGCGAGCTGAAGGGCAAGATCTTCCGTATCGGCCACATCGGCTACTACGACGTCTTCGACATCACGACGGCGCTCGGCGCGGTCGAGCTCGCACTGGCCGAGCTTGGCGCGGACGTCGAGCGCGGCGTCGCCGTGACCCGCGCGCTCGAGGCATTCGAGCACACCCCCGTGTGACCGCTTGGCCTCCCGTTCCTGGGGCGCCGCTGGCGGTGCGATGCCGGAGGGGACAGTGTGAGTAACACGGACCCGGAGAGCAGCGTGCCGTCAGCGGTGTCACGCGGGAGCGGAGCCGGGCTTCGCTGTGTAGCTTCGTCCGACCGGCACACGAGGGTAAGCGGCGGCGGCGGGATGACCCACGGCTTAGCTGGCAACGATGCCTTTCCCGGGATCTGTCTCCCGCCGCCGTCCGTCGAACTGGCCGGTGACCTGATAGAAGCCTGCGTCTCGCTCGACACAGCCCTGTCCGAGGCCAGTCGCTCTCGTCGTACGAGACAGGAGGCTAGGCCATGAGCTGGACGGTGGCAATCGGGGTCGACACGCACAAGGACATGCACGTCGCCGTCGCCTGCGACGCGCTCGGGCGGCAGCTCGACAGCTGCTCGCTGCCGGCGACGAGCGCCGGCTACCTGGCGCTGTGGCGCTGGGCGGAGACGCTCGGCGAGCCCGCCTTCGCGGTCGAGGGCGCAGGCAGCTACGGGGCCGGCCTGGCCCGCTTTCTGCGCGCCGCCGGCGGCAACGTCTACGAGTGTGAGCGGCCGCGGCGGCGCGAGCGGCGAGGCGGCAAGAGCGATCTGATCGACGCTGCCCTCGCCGCCCGGCGGCTGCTCGCCGGCGAGGAGCTCAGTCGCCCGCGCGGCGACGGCGCGCGCGAGGACCTGCGCCTGCTCCTGCTCGAGCGGCGGGGCGTCGTGCGGGCGCAGACGGCGGCACTGAACCAGCTGCATTCGGCCCTGCTCGCCGCGCCGGCGAGCATGCGCGAGCGACTCAGCGAGCTGCACGGCGCCCGGCTTGTCGCCGCCTGTGTCCGGGTGTCTGTCCGCGCGCAGGAAGAGCGGGTGCTGGTCGGCGTCCTGCGCCGGCTCGTCTCGAGCGGTGATCCGGCGCGGATGCGGAGCGAGTCTTCCTTCGCCGCGCTCGCGGGGACAAGTCCCGTCGACGCCTCGAGTGGTCGCCACCAACGCCACCGCCTGAACCGCGGCGGCGATCGCCAGCTCAACCGTGCGCTGCACGTGATCGCCCTCAACCGTGTGCGCCACCACGGTGAGACCTCGCGCTACTACGGGCGGCTCCTCGACTCGGGCAAGAGCGCCCGTGAGGCCCGCCGCTGCGTCAAGCGCGCCCTCGCCCGCTCCTTTTATCGCCGGCTGTGCGAGCTCCCCCGGCTGCAGGAGGTGCCGCTTCGTGCTTGACAGCCATAGAAGCGTCCCGCCGGGAGCGGCCGCCGGCCAGGGACGGGAGCGGCCCAGGGTCCTCGTCAGAGAGCCGATCGCCGACGCGGGCGTCGAGCTCCTGCGCGAGCGCTTCGACGTGGACGTCGACCCGAACTCCGACCTGGACGAGAAGATCGGCGCCTACGACGCGATCGTGATCCGCTCCGCGACGAAGCTGACCGCGGAGCTGCTCGAGCGGGCCGAGCGCCTGAAGGTGATCGGCCGTGCCGGAGTGGGCGTGGACAACGTGGACGTCGAGGCGGCGACCCGCCGCGGAATCGTCGTCGCAAACGCTCCCGAGTCGACGGTCACCTCGGCGGCCGAGCACACGATCGGGCTCCTGGTCGCGCTCGCACGCAACATCCCGCAGGCGCACGCGGCCCTGAAGCAGGGCCGCTGGGAGCGATCGGCGTGGGGCGGGATCGAGCTCGAGGGCAAGACCCTCGGCGTGCTCGGCTTCGGCCGGATCGGGCAACAGGTCGCGCGCCGGGCGCTCGGGCTCGGGATGCGGGTGGTCGCCTATGACCCGTTCGTCGCGCGCGAGCGCTTCCGCGAGCTCGGCGCCGAGCGGGCCGAGAGCCCCGACGATGTGCTCGGCGCCGCCGACTTCCTCACCCTGCACCTGCCGCTGACGCCGGAGACGGAGGGCCTCCTCGGCCGCGAGGCGATCGCGAAGCTCCGCGACGGTGCCCGCCTGATCAACGCCGCCCGCGGCGAGCTCGTGGACGAAGAGGCGCTGGTCGACGCTCTTCGCGAGGGCAAGATCGCCGCGGCAGCGATCGACGTGTTCTCGGCCGAGCCCTACCACGGCCCGCTGCTCGAGCTCGACAACGTCGTCACCACCCCGCACCTCGCCGCCTCGACCGCCGAGGCGCAGGACCGCGCCGGGGTGATCGTCGCCGAGCAGGTCGCCGCCGCGCTCGAGGGCGCCGTCGTCACGAACGCGGTCAACATCCCGGCGATCGGCGCGGAGGACCTCGAGGTGCTCGGGCCATACATCCCGCTCGCCGCCAAGCTCGGACGACTGGGGATGGAGCTCGCCGCCGGCCGGGCCGAGCGGATCACGCTGTCCTACTACGGCACCCTCTCCGGCTACGACACGCGCCTGCTGACGGTCGCCGCGCTGAACGGCGCCTTCCAGGGCCGCACCGAGCAGCCGGTCAACTACGTGAACGCCCCGCTCGTCGCGGCCGAGCGCGGGATCGAGGTGGCCGAGGAACGCCGCCGCGCCAGCCGCGACTTCACCAACCTGGTGCGGGTCGAGATCCGGGCGAACGGCGGGCAGATCAGGGTCGCCGGGACGACGATCGGGAAGGAGCACCGGCACTGGCTCGTGAGCGCGCTCGGTTTCGAGCTGGAGATGGAGCTCGCGCCGCTCCTGGTCTTCTTCCGCTACGACGACGTGCCGGGCGTGATCGGCCGCGTCGGGACGCTCTTCGGCGAAGCCGGGGTGAACATCGCCAACATGGCGGTCTCGCGCACCCGCCGGGGGGACAAGGCGCTGATGGCGCTCTCGCTCGACTCGCCGCCGCCACCCGAGCTGGTCGAGGCGCTCGGCGCCCAGGGCTTCGACGATGCCCGCGTGATCTCGTTGAGCTAGGGCTAGGCGCTCTCGGGCCGGTGATGCAGCCGCCGGACGATCGCCGCCACCGCCCGGTCGACCTTGCGGATCACCGAGTAGCCGCGCCGCCGCGCGACGACCCGCTCGACGTCGTCCTTGACGTGGCCGGGCTCGACGACGAACTTCGTCGCGTCCTCGCGAACGCGCTCGTATTCGTTGACCGGCACCTCGATTCGCTCGGTGCAGCTCGGGTCGCCGCACTCGCAGATGAAGTGCCCGTCGTTCGAGTCGAACCCCTCCGAGGCCTCGGCGATCCCCTCGTTCACGTTGCGGAAGAGGGCCTCGGTCTTCGCGATCCGTTCCTTTCTCGTGCTCATTCCGATGGAGAGAACGGATTTCGGGCCCGGAAGGATGCGCCGGTACGCTTCGGCCGTGGGGGCGAGAGCCTGGCCGGAGCCCGTCGAACGCGTGAGCGCCTACCTGCGAGAGGCGGGCGCGGAGGCGCGCGTGGAGGAGTTTCCGAGCGGGACGCCGACGGCGTTCGAGGCGGCGCAGGCGATCGGCTGCGACCTCGCGCAGATCGTCAAGTCGCTCGTGTTCGACTGCGGCGGCCGCCCGGTTCTCGTGCTCGTCCCCGGCGACCGGCGCGCCGACGCCGCCAAGATCGCCGCCGCGGCAGGCTCCTCGTTCGCGCGCATCGCGGGCACGGAGGAAGTGCAGGACGCGACCGGCTTCGAGCCCGGCGCCGTCGCGCCGTTCCCCTTACCGCGGGTGGAGCGAGTCTTCATCGACCGCACCCTGCTCGTCCACCACGTCGTCTGGATCGGCGCGGGCTCGAGCAGGCACATGGCAGCGCTCTCGCCGGCCGAGCTCGTACGCCTCTCGCGGGCCCGCCCGATGGACGCCGTCGAGGCGGCGACATAACATTCGGCTGAGAAAAGGAGGTCGCTGAATTGCGTGAGACCGAGAAGATCTGGATGAACGGCGAGCTCGTCGACTGGAACGACGCGCGCGTCCATGTCGGCGCCCATGGGCTCCACTATGGGTCCGGCGTGTTCGAAGGAATCCGGGCCTACGAGACCCAGAAGGGCACCGCGGTCTTCCGGCTCACCGACCACCTGAAGCGGCTCGAGAACTCGGCGCGGCTTCTCTACATGGAGCTCGGCTACACGCTCGAGGAGCTGCGCGAGGCCTGCCACGGGCTGATCGCCGCCAACGGGCTGCCGGAGTGCTACCTGCGCCCGATCGCGTTCTTCGGCTACGGCGAGCTCGGCGTCTCGGCGGTGGGGAACCCCGTCGACGTGGTGATCATGAGCTGGCCCTGGGGCGCCTACCTCGGCGAGGACGGGCTCAAGAACGGGATCCGGGCGAAGATCTCGAGCTGGCAGCGGGTCGGGGCGAACGTGATCCCGCACGCGTCGAAGGCGACAGGCGTCTACCTGAACTCGATGCTGGCCGTCACCGAGGCGAACCGCGCCGGGTACGACGAGGCGATCCTGCTCACCGCCGACGGGTTCATCGCCGACGGCTCGGGCGAGAACGTCTTCATCGTCAAGAACGGCGAGATCTTCACGCCCGATCTCTCGGCCTCGATTCTGCCCGGGATCACGCGCGACACGGTGATCCAGATCGCACAGGACCTCGGCTACACGGTGCACGAGAAGCAGCTGATCCGTTCGGACCTGATGCTGGCGGACGAGGGGTTCATGACCGGCACCGCGGCCGAGGTGACGCCGCTGCGCGCGGTCGACGACGTCGAGATCGGCGTCGGACCGATCACGCTCGAGATTCAGGCGGCCTACCTGGACACCGCGCGCGGCCGAAGCGAGCGCTGGGCGCAGTGGCTCGAGTATGCAGAGGTTCCGGCGTCGCCGGAACCTCTAGATGGTTGACGTCCCTGCGACCAGGCTCGCCAGCTAGCGCTTCCGCGCGGCGCGCGGAAGCGCAGGAGATCCCGCTCGCCCGGCCGTTGCTGGACGAGCGGGAGGAGGAGCTCGTCCTCGAGGTGCTGCGCTCCGGCCGGCTCTCGCTCGGGCCGACGATCGACCGCTTCGAGGATCTGATCGCCGAGCGCGTCGGGTCGACCTACGCCGCCGCCGTCTCCAGCGCAACCGCCGGGCTGCACATGCTCTGCCGGATCGCGGGGCTCGGGCCGGGCGACGAGGCGATCACCTCGCCGCTCTCGTTCGCCTCGTCCGCCAACTGCTTCGTCTTCGAGGGCGCGACTCCGGTCTTCGCCGACGTCGACCCGCGCACGCTGAACTTGGATCCGGCCGCGCTCGAGGCGGCGGTCACCGAGCGGACGAAGGCGGTCGTCGCGGTGGACATGTTCGGCTACCCGTGCGAGCTCGACGAGATCCGGGCGATCTGCCAGCGCCATGGCCTCGCGCTGATCGAGGACGCGGCGGAAGCGCTTGGAGCCGAGTACAAGGGCCGCGCGGTCGGTGGCCACGGCGTCCCGGCGGTGTTCGGCTTCTACCCGAACAAGCAGATCGCCACCGGCGAGGGCGGGATGGTCGTGACGGACTCCGAGCACGAGTGGCAGCTGCTGCGGAGCCTGCGCAACCAGGGCCGCGACTACGAGGGCGGCGCCTGGTTCCACCACGTCCGGCTCGGGTTCAACTACCGGTGGACGGACGTCCAGGCGGCGATCGGGATCGGCCAGCTCGAGAAGCTCGACCGGCTGCTGTCGCTGCGGGCCGAGGTCGCAGAGCGCTACACGCGGCTGCTGGCCGGCGTCGAGGTCGAGCCGCTCTGCTCCGACGACGCCGAGCACAGGCGCTCGTGGTTCGTGTACGTCGTGGCGCTCCCCCACGGCGCCGGCCGCGCGCGGGTGATGGCCGAGCTGCGCGCGCAGGGGATCGCCACCGCCGAGTACGTCCCCTGCGTCCACCTCCAGCCGTACATGCGCGAGGCGTACGGCTTTCGCGAGGGCACGTGCCCCGTCGCCGAGGACGTCGCAGGGCGCACGTTGGCGCTGCCGTTCTTCCCCCAGCTCGAAGCGGACGACCAGGAGCGCGTGGTCGAGGCCCTCCGCGCCGCGCTCTAGGGCGATCAGCTCCAGCAACCTGGGCGAAACCGTCGCGCAAGTGTGTCTTCGTAACAGTCTGTTGCTTGGGAGGTGAGGACCCTTCGATGAGGCCGAGTGCCTGTCTTCATGCGGTTTAGAGGAGCGCAAGTAACAGACTGTCACTTTCGTTTCCGCTGCGGCCCACGGAGACGAAGAACTCCCGAGCCGATTTCGGTGCGACCTGCCTTGGCGCAGCAAGCCTTCCGCTCGCGAAAGGAGCACGGGCAGCGCTTCCGCTCGGTGTCCTGCGCTTCATAATCGGTATATGGACGGGCAGCGGATGGTCTTCCTCGGGTTCGGCAAGTACGCGCGGGCGGACAAGATCTACGCGATCGAGCCGATCCGGGACGAGCGGCGCGGGCACGGGCGGCGGACGCTCGTCTGGGTCGAGGGCGTGAGCGAGCCGATCGTTGCCTCGCGCACCGAGCGCACGATCCTCGCCGACATGGGCCAGGACGCCGCGCTGCGCAAGCCGCTCCTCGATGACGCGCTCGACCTCGCGGAGCGGCTGGCCGAGCAGTCCCAGAGCGGCCGCGTCGACCTCGCCGACCTGGGCCGTCGAGCCCGCCGGCTGCTGGAGGCGACGGCCCGGCCGGACGAAGGCGAAAAACTCTTCTAGTTGGAACCCGCCGAGGTCAGGCCGCCCGGACGGCTGCGCCGCCTCGCGCTCGACACCGGCCCGCTACGGCGTTACCCGGCCTTTCGGCGGCTGTTCGTCGGCCAGACCGTCTCCACCTTCGGCAGCGAGGTCGCGGCGGTCGCGGCGCCCTTCCAGCTCTACGAGCTGACCCACTCGACGCTCCAGGTCGGCCTGCTCTCCCTCTGCGAGCTGTTCCCGCTCCTGACGCTGACGATCGTCGGCGGCGCGATCGCGGACGCCGTCGACCGGCGCCGGCTGCTTCTGCTGACCGAGACGCTGCTCGCGCTCGTGGCGGGTGGCTTCGCGCTCAACGCCGCCCTCCCACACCCCCGCGTCTGGGCGATCTACCTCCTCGTCACACTCGCGATGTCGATCTTCTCGCTCGGCGTCGCCGGCCTGAACTCGGTCATCCCGCGGCTCGTCGAGCCGCACGAGCTCGCCGCCGCGAACGCGATCGAGAACGTCTACGGGAGCACGACCTCGGTCGCGGGGCCTGCGCTCGGCGGCCTCCTGATCGCCGTCCTCGGCCTGACCGGCGCCTACACGCTCGACGCCGCGACGTTCGCAGGCTCGCTCTGGTCGGTCTGGCGCCTGCCGCCGCTCCGTCCCGCCCACGACGCCGACCGCCCGAGCCTGCGCTCGATCGCGGAGGGCTTCCGCTTCGCCCGCCGGAAGAACGTGCTGCTGGGGATGTTCCTGGTGGACTCGAACGCGATGGTCTTTGGGATGCCGCGCGCGCTCTTCCCGGCTCTCGCGCTGAACCGCTTCCACGGCGGCGCCTCGGTCCTCGGCGCCATGTACGCCGCTCCCTACGCGGGCGCGCTCGTCGCGTCGCTGCTGTCCGGCTGGATCGGCCACGTCCGCCGGCAGGGGTTGATCGTCGCCGTCGCGGCCGCGCTCTGGGGCGCTGCGATCGCGGCCTTCGGCTTCGCGGGCTCGCTCTGGGTCGCGCTGCTCCTCCTTGCCGCCGCGGGGGCGGCGGACAACGTCAGCGCCGTCCTGCGCGGGGCGATCCTCTGGACGGTGACGCCAGACTCGCTCCGCGGCAGGCTCTCAGGGATCGAGTTCGCCCAGGTCGCCTCGACGCCGGCGCTCGGGAACGTCGAGGCGGGCGTCGTCGCCTCGCTCACGAGCCTGCGCTTCTCGATCGTCTCGGGCGGCCTGCTCTGCATCGCCGGTACGGTGGCGATCGCGCTTGCCGTCCCTGCCCTCATCCGTTACGACGCCCGTGCTCCAGGCTGAGTTCTTCGCCCGCAGCGTGCACGAGGTGGCGCCCGCGCTGATCGGCGCGACCCTCCTTTTCGAGGGCGTCGGTGGCCGGATCGTCGAGGTCGAGGCCTACGACCACGAGGATCCGGCGAGCCACGGCTTCCGCGGCCGCACCGCCCGCAACGCCGCCATGTTCGGGCCTCCCGGCCATGCCTACGTCTACCGCTCGTACGGGATCCACTGGTGCCTCAACCTCGTCTGCGAGGAGGAGGGCGTGGCGAGCGCGGTGCTGGTGCGCGCGCTGGAGCCGACCCACGGCCTCGAGCGGATCCGCGCCCGGCGTGGGCTCGACGAGCCGCGGCTGCTCTGCGCCGGCCCCGGCCGGCTCTGCCAGGCGCTCGGGATCGCGCGCGAGCACGATGGCCTCCCCCTCGACCGGCCGCCGTTCGAGCTGCGGGAGCGTGATCCCAGGACGCGAATGCGTGTCGCCGCGGGAGCGCGGATCGGCATCAACCGCGCCGCCGAGCTGCCCTGGCGCTACGCCCTCGCGGGCTCGCCCTTCGTCAGCCGCCCGCTACGACCAGCGTGACCACGAGCCCCGGCGCCGCGGCCGTTCGCGGCCCCGGCGTCTGCTCGACCACCTTCGCGCCGGGAGGTGGGTTCCCGTCCACCTTCCACTCGAGATAGAACCGCTCCAGGCGAGCCTTCGCGCGGGCCAGCCGCAGCCCGACGACCTTCGGCACGGCGCCGTGCAGCGCCTTCGGAAGCACGAGCGTTACCTTGTCGTAGGACGAGAGCGTCCCTCGCGCCGGGTACTGGCGCAGGACGATCCCGAGCCGCTGCCGCGGCTTCGCGGGCTCGTAGACGTACGCCGGCGTCAGCGGCTGGGCGGCTAGGCGGGAACGCGCCTCCGCGATCGTGTCGCCGACCAGACGCGGGACGTCCACCTCGTTCACCTTGCAGTTCGCGGTGCGCGCGGGCTGCTGCCCCTCGAAGTAGAGGATCTGCCTCGGAGAGCGGCAGTTGCCGTTGTCGAGCTCGAGCCGCCCATTTCGGAAGACGACGAGCTTCGGCACGGAGTAGGGGAGGGAGACCGCCGGGAAGTCCTGCGGCTCGTCCTCGAGGTACGGGAGCGCCCGCTCCATGAAGCTCTTCCAGATCAGCGCCGGGAACGTGCCGCCCGCGACCGCGTCGCCGTGGTACTCGGTCAGCATCGGCTGGAGGCGGGTCGGGTAGCCGACCCAGACCGCGGCCACGAGCTGCGGCGTGTAGCCGACGAACCAGGCGTCGCCGTAGTTCTCGGTCGTGCCCGTCTTGCCCGCGACGGGGCGTCCGTCGAAGAGCTGCGCCCGCTTGCCGGTGCCGCCCCGGACGACGCTCTGGAGCAGCGAGGTCTCGAGCGCTGCGGTGTTCTCGGTCAGGACCGGCCGCCGGACGGCGTTGTTCCGGTCCACGAGCCTGTCGCTCTCGTTCCGGACGGTGGCGATCGCCCGGGGCCGGTTGCCGAAGACCCTCCCGTCGATCCGGCTACCGCCGTTGGCGAAGGCGGAGAAGGCGCGCGCCATCTCGAGGGGGTTGACCGCCTCCGCGCCGAGGCCGATTGCGAAGTAGCTCTTGAGCGGGCTCGTGATCCCGAGCCGCTTCGCCGTGCGGACGATCGCCGCCGGCCCCACCAGCTGGGTCAGCTGGGCGAAGACGGTGTTGTCGGAGACCTCGGTCGCTGTGGCGAGCGAGATCCGCCCGAGGTCCTCGTTCTCGTAGTTGTGCACCGACCAGATCCGGTCGCCGAGCGGGATCTCGACCGGCCCGGACTCGAAGTCCGTGTCGGGGGAGATCCCCTCCTTGAGCGCGGTTGCGAGCACGAACGGCTTGAACGAGGAGCCGGGCTGCCGCTCGCCCTGGACCGCGAGGTTGAACTGGCTCTTGCGATAGTTGTTGCCGCCGATCATGGCGAGGACCGAGCCGTCGCGCGGGTCGATCGCGACGAGCGCGGCCGAGGGGCCGTCGGGATTGGTCAGCCACTTCGTGATCGCCTGGCGGGCGAAGCGCTGGACGTTGAGATCGATGGTCGTCTTCACGCGGAGCCCGCCGCCGAACACGCGGCCGGAGCCGTAGCGGTCGATCAACTGCTGCTTGACGTAGTTGGTGAAGTACGGCGCGGGCCCCTGCTTGCCCGGAAGGTGGATCTCATCCGGGTCCGGCAGCGGCGCGCGGTTGGCGCGCACGAAGTCCGAGTAGACGATGTCGTGCTGGTCGAGCATCTCGCGGAGCACGACCTCCCGCCGCCTGCGTGCCCCGTCCGGGTTGGCCACAGGGTCGTACAGCGCGGGATCGCTCGGGATCCCGGCCAGGAGGGCCGCTTCCGGCAGGGTCAGGTGCTTCTTGTCGGCGCCGTGGTGAAAGTAGGTCAGCGCCGCCTGCTGCACACCGTAGGCGCCGTTGCCAAAGTAGATCGTGTTCAGGTAGGCGGTCAGGATCTGGTCCTTGGACCAGCGCTGCTCGAGCTGCCAGGCGAGTGCGGCCTCGAACAACTTCCTCCCGATCGTGCGCTTCCGCTGAACGTCGTAGGTGTTCTTGACGTACTGCTGCGTGATGGTCGAGCCGCCCTCGACCACCTTCTGGTTGCGGACGTCCTGAACGACGGCGCGGAGGATCCCGTGCAGGTCTACGCCCCGGTGCTCGTAGAAGCGCTTGTCCTCGACGGCGACGATCGCCTGCTTCATCAGCGGCGCGATGTCGTCGGAGGACACGAGGATCCGGCTCTGCGAGCCACGCAGGACGGCGAGGACGCGCTTGCCCTTGGAGTCGTAGACGAACCCGTCAACCTCGTTCCGCTGAAGGCGTGCGGGGTCGAGCGACGGGGTCTCGCTCGCGATCGCCGTGACGAAGCCGAAGGTGAAGGAGACGAGCCCGAGCAGGAAGAGAATGAGAAGGAGGCCCAGCAGGCGCAGCTTGCGAATCCTGCGCCGCGGCCTGTTAGGTGCCTGCGTTGGGGCGGAGCGCGGCACGAGAAGCGCAAGATTGTAACGGTAGACTCGCCCGTCGAATGGGCCTCGCGGAGCTGACCCGTAACGCGGTCGACGTGCTGCCGCAGGGCGAGCTCGAGCGGAAGCTGGCTCTCGGGCGTCCGTTGCGGGTAAAGCTCGGGATCGATGTCACCTCGCCGGACATCCATGTCGGCCGCGCGATTCCGCTCCAACGCATGCGCGCGTTCCAGGACGAGGGCCATACGGGGGTGCTGATCATCGGCGATTACACGACGCGAATCGGCGATCCGTCCGGTCGATCGGTGGAGCGCCCGATGCTGACGGACGAGGAGATCGACCGCAACGCGAGGACGTACGTGGAGCAGGCGATGGTCGTGCTCGACCCCGACCGGACTGAGGTTCGTTACAACGGCGAGTGGCTGGCGAAGCTCTCGTACGCGGAGGTGGTCCGGCTCGCGCGGACGATCACTGTTGCCCGGATGCTCGAGCGGGACGACTTCGCGAAGCGTTTGGCCGCGCAGGAGCCGATCTCGGTCTCGGAACTGCTCTACCCGCTGATGCAGGCGTACGACTCGGTCGCGATCGAGGCCGACGTCGAGCTCGGCGGCACCGACCAGCTCTACAACCTGCTTGCGGGCCGCGACGTGATGGAGGCGTACGGGCTCGAGCCGCAGGTGGCGCTGACGACGCCGCTGCTCGTTTCCTGGGACGGCGAGAAGATGAGCTCGTCGCTCGGAAACAACATCCCGCTCACCGCGGCGCCCGAGGAGCAGTTCGGGCGCACGATGCGAATCTCCGACGAGCAGCTGCCCGAGTGGTACTCGCTTGTCTGGGAACGGGAGCTGCCGCCTGGAGCAGATCCGCTCGAGGCGAAGCTCGCGCTCGCACGTTTCATCGTCGAGCGCTCGCACGGGCCCGAGGCGGCACGGCGGGCGGAGGAGCACTTCACGCGTGTCGTCCGGGAAGGATTGCCGCCGGAGGACGCTCCCGAGGAGGTGCTTCCCGAGGGGGATCCCGTGCATCTGCCGACCCTGCTCGTCGAGCGGCTCGGGCTCGGCTCGACCAGCGAGGCGAGGCGCCTGATCGCCCAGGGTGGGGTCAAGGTGGACGGAGAGGTCGTGACCGAGTTGGACGTGCCCCGAAACCGGCTCGCAGGCGCCCTCGTCCAGGCAGGGAAGCGCCGTTTTCTGCGCTTCCTGCCCGCTTGACACCACGACGCGCTGTCCCTGCTATCATTCCCGAGCCGCTCGACAGGGCGGCGTGTGAGAACGTCCCTGTACCTCGACCAGGAGCGCCTTCGGACGCAGACGGATACGACTGAGATCCGGGCAGACGGAGGCCTCTGGCGCGAGTCGGAGGCTTTTTTACGCGTCGGCCGCGGCGCTGGTCTTTGAAAACTCAGCAGTGCGATCACGCCGAGACCTCGAGCCTTCGGGACGAGGCCTTAAGAACCCGTCACGTCTCCTACGGGAGGCGAGACAACTTTGAGCTCAAGCTTGAAGTGATCGATTTGCAGTCCGTCCCTATGGACGGTCTGCAACAGTCTTCACGGAGAGTTTGATCCTGGCTCAGGACGAACGCTGGCGGCGCGCTTAACACATGCAAGTCGAGCGAGAACCAGGGCTTCGGCCCTGGGGACAGCGGCGAACGGGTGAGTAACACGTGGGTAATCTGCCCTCGGCACCGGGATAGCCCGGGGAAACCCGGATTAATACCGGATGGCCCACCCGCCTCTCGGGGCGGTTGGAAAAGGTAGCTTCGGCCTCCGGCCGAGGAGGAGCCCGCGGCGGATTAGCTTGTTGGTGAGGTAACGGCTCACCAAGGCGACGATCCGTAGCTGGTCTGAGAGGACGATCAGCCACACTGGGACTGAGACACGGCCCAGACTCCTACGGGAGGCAGCAGT
>WNGF01001445.1_pt1 | contig 34892 bp, 34 predicted proteins | sample 5400641 | NCBI WGS metagenome assembly WNGF01 (sample SAMN13153371, study PRJNA577476) | soil metagenome | isolation source: 80 cm soil or saprolite under grassland replicate 2 | place: USA:California | collected 2016-06-15 | reverse complement strand
ACACTGCGAGGTCGAAGGCTTAGAGATGAGCACGATCCGTTCGCGGCGGCAGCATCTCGATCTTCACATAAATCCATTCCTTGGCGGCGAAAAACTTTCGGCGCTCACGGTGCCGCGGGTGAACAAGCTCGGAACCGATTTGCGCGCTAATGGCCGCTCAGCAGCAATGCGCCGCAAGGTACTATCCAGCCTTGGGACAATGCTCGCCTTCGCACAGGGTCAAGGTCTGATTGCACAGAACGTTTCGCGTGGCGTGCGGCTCAAGAGCGACGACCGCAGGGCAAAAGGTCCACTGCGCGAGGGAGCGGATTTTCCGTCTAAAGCCGAGCTGCGAACGATGATCGACAAGGCAAGCGGTCGATGGCGGCCGTTCCTACTGACGGCAGTTTTTACCGGCATGCGTGCCAGCGAGCTTCGTGGCCTGTCCTGGCCGGACGTCGATCTCGATGCCGCGATTATCCACGTCCGGCAGCGCGCTGACGCATGGGGCCGTATCGGTCCACCAAAATCCAAAGCAGGCAAGCGGGACATTCCCCTCGCGCCAATCGTCGTGAATGCATTACGTCAATGGCGGGAGCACTGTCCGAAGGGTGAGCTTGAACTCGTCTTTCCGACCGGGACCGGCAACGTCGAAAGTTTGTCGAATATCCGGGCACGCTTCTGGGTGCCCCTCCAGCTCGCCTGCGGAATCACTACGGCCGATGGAAGGACTGACGGAAAATACAGTTTTCACATGCTGAGGCACGCAGCAGCCTCCCTCTTGATCGCTCACCTAAACTGGACGCCGAAGCGGGTCCAGGCGGTCATGGGACATTCGAGCATCAACATGACGTTCGATCTGTACGGCCATTTGTTCGAAGACCACGACGCAGATCGTGAGGCAATGAAAAAGATCGAGGCTGCGGTCGTCGCGGCGTGAACTGCGACAAGACTGCGACAAGGAAGCAGAAAGCCTAATTAGATCAACAATCGCACTGAGCTTCCTAAACCGAAGGTCACAGGTTCGAGTCCTGTCGGGACCGCCAAACAATCTGGCTTTGACGTACGGTCCATGCCCGCGGTCTCATCACAGGACTTCTCGCGGACTCATTGTTGACAGGTCAGCTGCCGCCCAGGGAAAGCTCGCGCCGATGGGATCGAAGCGGCCCGGCAAGGTGGTGTGTCGCACCCCGCCGGGCCTGACCCGTGCCCAAGACCACGGCACGGGCTGACTGCAAGCGCTATGGCGACATCAGGCGAAACGGGGCGAGCGACGCTCGGCCGCGGTTGTAATACCCATTACGGCCTTGGGCGCAGCGTCACCATGCCGTTGTACCGAGACTGCGGTTTCAGTTAGGCCTTAGCGGGCCGCCCGCCCCGTCCCTTGCGATTCCAGGAATTGCATGAACTGTGCGAACAGCACCTCCCGCTCACGGGTCGACAGCGTCTTGCGACCGGACGACGCAGTGTAGTTTTCAAGGAACTGCTCGAACGCCGATCGCAAGTCGGCGGCAGATTGGCCGGCCGGATTGCCTTGATTTCGCGACATAGCCACGGTTCGATGTGCCGCGAGCCAGTCGGCTGCGGGCTTGAAGCGGGTCCAGCCGGGGATGTCAGCCGAAAGATTGACTTCCTTCCACTTGGGATGCCGCGCGCTGCTGTGGAACTGATCGATTTTTCCGAAGAACTCCTGGACGAATTTGCCCAGCCGCTTATAGCGCACGGACTCCTCCGGCCACGCGTACGCGACGAGCAACGCCCTGTTCGCAACAGTCGGAACAGACGTCCCTTCGGCAATCAGATTCGGATAATGTTCGTGGGTAATTTCCGCAGGCAAGTAATCGGAGAAAATCGAGTGCAGATCGTGAGCGGGCAAGCTGTCCCGGTCGAGCGCCAAAAAATGAGCCCCATCCTCTTTTTTTATCTTGGCCAAAGCCGCCTGTGGAGCGCCCGAGAGGACGATCATTGCGGCAATTTCACCGTCCTTCAGTTTCTTGACCGCCTCGTCGTTATCGTAGTTCACGCGCTGCACATCAATTCCCAACGCATTGAAGATAGTATCGGCAGTGACTTCCGTCTGACTATCCTTCAGATTGAAGCTGACCTTTTTGCCGCGCAAGTCGTCGTAGGTCCTGATCTCGTTCCTTGCGAGAACGTGAAATTCCGAGTTGTAGAGCTTGGTGATGTACTGAATGCGCTGCTCCAGGTTGGCATAGAGATGGGGATCTCGCTTCTTGAGGAGCCTGAGGTTGTCCTCATCGGCAACGCCCATGTCGATACCCTTCATGAATAGCACGTCGTTCACGTTTTGAAGGCCACCGACGCCCAGGACCGGGAGGACACGCAAACCGTCCGGCCGCAGATCATTCACGACATTTCGCATATCTTCGGCAAACCGAGCGCACGTGCAGGAAAGTCCCGATGTGACAATGGTCACCGCAATATCATTTGTCTGGCGCTTCTTTTCTTCGTAGCCGACCGAGGCTTTCTGCGCTCGAGCTTGCGCAATCTGAAAGGGCATGACCAGCAGGGATGAAAACAACAGCACGATGGCACTTCTGGCGACTGAGCTGGAGATCTTCATGACATCTACCTCTTGATTCCGAGTGGATGGGACCGACCGAACGATCGGATTCTCGAACCTGATCTGTTTCGCCGGCATGGGGCGAGCGGCCGATGCAGCGATATTCACTCTCTCCTGCTCGCCAGCATCTCCAGTCGTCGCGGCGCATCCGCCGATCCGAATTGCCTGGCTTTCTCATACCAGCTTCGCGCCATCGCGATATTCGGAGCGAAGCCGTGAACGGGGAGCTTCTCGAGCACCATCGGATCGTAGGTTCCGGCAAGCGCCAGCGCCCCACGCGCATCTCCGGCCTCGGCCGCGCGCTGCAGCACCAGCCGGGCCGCCGCGAGATCGCCGCTGGCGATCAATTCATCTCCACGCTTCAGCAGCGCGGCGATCTCATCGGGATCGAGTTGGTGGATCGCAAACTCTTTCGGCTTGTCCTGCGCGATCGCCGGAGCTGCCCACTCGAAGCGCAGCGACCTGCGATCGGCAGGAGTGTCGTCGGCAAGCCGCAATTCGATCGCGAGGTCCATGGCGCCGACAAAGTCCCGCGGCGGCTGGATCGTGGCATCGTCGAGATCTGCGGTCGACACCCGCCAGCTATTGTCGCCTGCCGGGTGGCCCGCCGACAACGTTGCGCCGTTCGTCAGGCCACCGATGAGCAACAGCGCGCCCTCGCGCGGACCGCGAACCGACACGCCGAGCGGAAACGCCTCGCCGGTACGGCGCGGGGCTGCCTGACCGGCAACCAGCTTGGGAGCCGGCCGGCTCGGACGCTCCGCACTCGCCGACGTTTGTCCCACGAAGCGCGGCAGAAACGAGTTCGGGTCGTCGCCGATCTTGGCGACCCCGCTCGTCCACGGCTTCCCTACGATAACCAATGCAGCCACGGCCGCGACTGCGATCGCCAGCGCCAGACTGCCCAGCAGTCTGGCAAGCGAGCGAGATTCCGCGCCGGGCGCCTGAACCAACGTCGGCTCGAGCGAGCGGGGCAAGCGGAAGCGTTCGATGACCACACCCCCGTCCGGACCTGTAGCCGGAGCGCCGGATGGGGAAACCGGTTTGTCCTCGAAGTTCTCGAAACCCGTTGCAGCCGTCTTCCGTTTCGCCGCATAGGCGTCACGGACCCATTTTGGTGCGTAAGGCGATGGCTCGTCAGGATTAACCGCTCGATCCAACGGACTCGTCATGGATCGCCTCCCGATTGTTCGACCTGGATCACCGCGTCAAATTGCCTAGCTCCTGGTTTAGCGGGGGCAGGAAGCCCCTTGCGCCATCGCGTCGCAAACCCTCGCCGCGGCGCCGCGCGCGGACACACCGACCGCCGGCGTGCCGCTTCCCGCTGCGCCGTCGCGATGGCGAGGTCCCTACAGATTTTGCTTGGGTCTTTTTGCCGCGAAGGAAGTCTGATCGGTGTTGCCGAGCCCCGCGCAGAGCCTCTCTTGGGGACCGCGCGTCTCTCAGCCGTCGATCGGGTGGGACCCCAGCAAGGTATCGACATGCCTCCCCTGAACGCACCGGCTGTTCACACGAACACAGACAGCTACCGGCTCACTTGAATCTCGTCCTGGTTGGACCGGGTTCAGCGTTTTTTGCAAGCGAGCCGATTATCACTTTCAATATGACTTCAGTAAGGCCAGCGCCATCGGTCCAGCATCACGGGGCAATTACTTGTCGGGTCACGAGATTTTTGCGCAAGCTCCCGAGCTTCGAAAATTTGTCACGACATTTAGACACATTTGCCGCATACCGTGGCACGCTAGACACATTTGCTACATACCGAGGTCATGATTAGGATGAGATCTTGCCATTCGCATCATGCCGATTCCCGCCGATCCTGATGGGAGGACACGATGATAACACGACGCCGCCTGCTCGAAGCGGCAGGCACGAGCGCAGCACTCGCCGGCACTGGCTTGCTATTGCCGCGAGTGGTCTGCTCCCAAGCTCAGGCTGCTCTGAAGCTTTCGCCGCTGCTGTCCGAAGGCACGCAGGCCGAAGCGGTTCTTGACGCGTTGCGCGACAAGCAGCCGCTCATCAAGCTGAGCTACCGGCCTCCGAACTACGAGACTCCGATCGAGCATTTCCAGACGGCGATCACGCCGAATGACGTTTTCTTCGTGCGTTATCATTTGCCGGACATTCCCGAAATCGATGCCAGAACCTGGAAGCTTGCCGTCGGCGGCGAGGGGGCGAACAACCGAGCCGAGCTCACGCTCGACGATCTGAGGAACATGCCGGCCTTCGAAGTGACCGCGGTCAACCAGTGCTCGGGCAATCGGCGTGGTCTGTTCCAGCCGCACGTGGCGGGTGTCGAGTGGGGCTACGGGGCGATGGGCTGTGCACGCTGGAGGGGCGCGCGCCTCAAGGACGTGCTCGACAGGGTGGGCCTCAAAAAGGAGGCGCTCGAGATCGTCATGGATGGAGCGGACGGGCCCATCGTCGAAAAAACACCGGACTTCATCAAGAGCCTCCCGATATGGAAGGCCGTCGACGAGACGACGCTGGTCGCGTACGAGATGAATGGGGCGCCGCTGCCGCACTGGAATGGCTTCCCGGCGCGGATCGTCGTTCCGGGTTGGACCGGGACCTACTGGATCAAGCACGTAACCTCGATCATGGCCACGACCCGGCCGTTCGAGGGCTTCTGGATGAAATCCGCCTATCGCATCCCGGTCGGGAAGTTTCCGGTCGTGGCGCGGTTCATCTCCCAGGAGACCCCGGCGAACACACCCATCACCGAGATGGTGGTGAATTCGCTGATCACTAGCCCCTCGGATGGAACTTCGGTGAAGGTGCGTTCCCCGGTCACGGTTTCCGGCATTGCCTGGGATGGTGGCTACGGCATCCGATCCGTCGAGGTGTCAGTCGACGGAGGAAAGTCCTGGACCGACGCGGCGCTCGGGGAGGATCTCGGCAAATATGCCTTCCGCCCCTGGAGCTACCGGTTCTCGCTCAAGAAACGCGGCAAGCGCGTGGTGATGGCGCGTGCGACCAACAGAATCGGCCAGACGCAAACCACGGAGTTGATCCTCAATCCGGCGGGCTATCATCACAACGTCGTTCAATCCGTGACCTTGGTTGCAGTGTGAGGACCCCCATGCGCGCGATGTTTGTTGTTGCTGCAGCGATGCTCCTGCTTGCCGTCCCGGCTGTCGCGGACGAGAAACCGGTTCGGCTCAAGCAGGCGCCGGGCCTGGAAAAGGTCGAAGCCAATTGCGCTGCTTGTCACAGCCTGGACTACGTCACGATGAATTCGCCATTCCTCAGTTCGGCGCAATGGGACGCCGAAGTCACCAAGATGATCAATGCCATGGGCGCTCCGATCGACGCGACCGATGCCAAGATCATCGCCGACTACCTGAAAAAGAATTACGGCGACTGAGCCGGTTGTTCGCAGGGCGACAACAATACGGGATCGAGTCCTGTCGCCGTCACGTTGGTACCGTCATTTAAGCTATGAAAAGGGCAGCGGCGCACAGGTCCGCTGCCCTGCGTCGGCGAGCGAGGCGCTCGGCCTCGCTTCACATTCGCGCGCTGAAATGGCTGTTGTGCACGTCGAACGTCGTCACGCGCGGTTGCGGCAGTCCGCCGGCCGCCTGGAACGCCGGCTTCAGGCGCGTGTCCATGAAGGTGTCGAACTCCTGCTTTGAGTTCCAGACGTCCACGACGCAGAAGCCCTCGTTCGTCACGCCCGCCACGTGGCTGACGATGCCCTTCGGCCAGCTCGTCTTGCCGTTTTTGAGCCCGAGCTCCTTCATCACGCCTTCGTACTTCTTCTCGTCGATACCGGGAAACTGCAGGATCAAGCACACCGACATGACGTCACCCTTTGATCGTGTTGTTGTTTCGTGGGCATTCGTTGCCCCGCCGCCGATCGGACCGGAACCATATCGAGCGCTTAGGCGACACTATGGCGCCGATGCGTCATCGGAGTGTCACGTGCAGTTCGGCGCACGGCGCGCATGGAAGCATTTGCGCTTTCCTTGGCTCAACGAACACGCGCGGCAAGCTAGCGTCTGGCCCGCCCGCGCACGCATTGATCGACCTGCGGTGAGCGCAGCGCGCGCATCTCGTAGAGCGCGGCGAGGCGCAGCAGCACCGGGCGGGGGCGGAGGGCGCTGCGGCGGATCGGATTGGGCAGGATCGCGGCGAGCAGCGCGGCCTGGTGCAGCGACAGCTCGCGCGCCGGACGCCCGAACGCGCGGCGTGCGCCGGCTTCCGCGCCGAACTCGCCGTTCGGCCCCCATTCCGCGATGTTGAGATAGATCTCGAGCGTGCGGCGCTTGCCGAGCACGAAATCGAGCCAGTACGCGAGCGGCACTTCGAGCGCCTTGCGCACATAGCTGCGCCCCGGCCACAGGAACAGGTTCTTGGCGACCTGCTGGGGAATGCCCGAGGCGCCGCGGACCTCGCCATCCTCGGCATCCTCGATCGCCGCCTGCACGCCTTGCCAATCGACGCCGGCATGCTGGCAGAAGCGGGCGTCCTCGGCGATCAGCACCGCGAGCGGCAGCGCAGGCGAGATATTCTCGATTTCCGTCCAGATCCGCTCGACCCGCTCGCCGCGCGCCCACCGCCACAGCATCGGCGCCGACACCGGATTGACGAACGAATAGAGCAGCGTGAGCCCATAGGGCAGCAGCAGCAGGCAGGCGAGGACGATCGCCAGCACTCGCAGCAGCGTTGTGGCGGAGTTGCGCGGCATACCGGGAATCAGAGCTCAGAGGTGGGTGATCAGGTCAACCGAGGCAGAGTACAAGGGCTCGCGGTCGGAACTGAGGATTGAGAGCCCTTGAGCCTGACCGCTGACCTCTGATCCTGGTAGGATGGCCCCCATGGTATCCATGCCGGAACGCCGCCCGTGGCGCCGCGTCCTTGTCCTGGTCGCGCGGGGCCATCCTCGCTTGCTGCTGTCGATCGCGATCGGGCTCATCGTGATGGCGGCGCTTCCGGGCGCATGGCGGATCGCGACGCGGCTGCTCATCGGCTGGGACGTGGGCATCGGGCTCTACCTGCTGGCCGCCTACGAGCTGATCTGGCGCTCCGACGTCACCCGAATGCGCCGGCGCGCCGCGCTCTACGACGAAGGCGCGCTTACCATCCTGGTGCTCACGGTGGGCGCGGCGCTGGCGAGCCTCGGCGCGATCATCGCGGAGCTCGGCGTATCCCATGGGGTTTCCGGCCGGCCGCCGGCCCAGCTTGCGCTCGCGGCCGCGACCATCGGGCTCTCCTGGGCGTTCATCCACACCATCTTCGCGCTGCATTATGCCCACGAGTTCTACGGCGACCGTCCCGGCGTGGCCTGCGGGCTCGCGTTTCCGGGCGGCGAGGAGCCGGACTATTGGGACTTCGTTTATTTCTCCCTCGTGGTCGGCATGACCTCGCAGGTCTCCGACGTGGCGGTGACGTCGAGGCGGATCCGCCGCACGGTGTCGGCGCACGGCACTGTGTCGTTCCTGTTCAACGTCGCGTTCCTGGCGCTCACGGTGAACATCGTGGCCAGCGCGATTTAACGCGTCACCGCGAGGTGGCCGCGCGTAGAGCGGCCCTCTCGAAGTCGGAAACATCCGACTTAGGAGCGGTGGTAGCGAGCCGCGGAGCGCCGGGCGATCGGATCGGAACCTGAGGCCCAGCTGCCCCCTCGCACGCTCCGCGCGCCGGGAAGGGGAGCCCGCGGCGTCCCCGCCATGCGCCGATGTGACCGCTTGCAAATTCCTTGTTGCAGTGCAACAAAACCGCGTCGGTCGCGTTGGGGCAACGTAGCATCCTCCGCCGCCGACCATCACGCGGCTTCTCGGCAAAAAGGTGCTCCATGGCCAAGGCAAAAGCTGCCGTCGTCACCGGCTCAACCTCCGGCATCGGGCTCGCGATTGCGCGGGCGCTCGCGCGCGGCGGCGCCAACGTGATGATCAACGGCTTCGGCGATGCCGGCGAGATCGAACAGACCCGGGCCGAGGTCGAGCGGCAATGCGGGGTGCGGGCGCTCTATTCGGCGGCCGACATGAGCAAGCCGGTCGAGATCGCCGAGATGATCCGCACAGCCGAGCAGGCGTTCGGCGGCGTCGATATTCTGGTCAACAACGCCGGGATTCAGCACGTTTCTCCGATCGAGGAGTTCCCGATCGAGAAGTGGGACCAGATCATCGCCATCAATCTGTCGTCGGCGTTCCACACCATCCGCGCCGCGGTGCCTGGCATGAAGGCGCGCAAATGGGGGCGGATCATCAATACCGCCTCGGCGCATTCGCTGGTCGCCTCGCCGTTCAAGTCCGCCTATGTGACGGCAAAGCACGGCCTTGCCGGCCTGACCAAGACCGTGGCGCTCGAAGTCGCCACCTTCGGGATCACGGTCAATTGCTTCAGCCCTGGCTACGTGTGGACGCCGCTGGTCGAGCGGCAGATCCCCGACACCATGAAGGCGCGCAACCTGACCAAGGAGCAGGTGATCAGCGACGTGCTGCTCGCCGCGCAGCCGACCAAGCAGTTCGTCACCGTCGACCAGGTCGCCGCACTCGTGGTGTTCCTGTGCTCGGATGCCGCCGCGCAAATCACCGGCGCCAATCTTTCGATCGACGGCGGCTGGACGGCTCAGTAGGCGGAAGCCGGAGTGCAGAGAGCGGATCGAACACAGCCGTGATCCCGTCGATCATCCGTCGCCTGTCCTCCATCGTCCGTCGTCCGCCGCGCAGCGACAAGAAGCGCATCAATCTGGCGCTCCAAGGCGGCGGCGCGCACGGCGCCTTCACCTGGGGCGTGCTCGACCATCTGCTCGAAGACGGGCGCTTCGTCATTTCGGGAATCTCGGGGACTTCGGCCGGCGCCATGAACGCCGTCATGCTCGCCGACGGGCTTGCCCGCGGCGGGCCGGAAGAGGCGCGCAAGCGATTGGCGGAATTCTGGCGCGCCGCCAGTCTTTCCGGCGATTTGCCCGGCGTGCAGCGCACCGTCATCGACCGGCTGTTTTCGTTCCTGCCTTACGAGACCTCGCCCGCGCAGCTGTGGTTCAACGCGCTCTCGCGGTTCCTCTCGCCGTACGACCTCAATCCGCTCAATATCAATCCGCTGAAGCAACTGATCGAGCGCTTCGTCGATTTCGACGCGATCCGCACCTGTCAGCGCCCAAAACTGTTCATCTCCGCGACCAACGTCCACACCGGCCACCTGCGGATGTTCCCGCCGGAGAAGATCAACGCCGACGTGGTGATGGCCTCGGCCTGCCTGCCGTTCCTGTTCCGCGCGGTCGAGCTCGACGGGGTGCCCTATTGGGACGGCGGCTACATGGGCAATCCGGCGATCTTTCCGCTGTTCGGCATCAAGGAAACCGAGGACGTACTGATCGTCCAGATCAATCCGATCGAGCGGCGGATGACGCCGACTTCGTCGCAGGAGATCATGAACCGGATCAACGAAATCACCTTCAACTCCTCGCTGATCGGCGAGCTGCGCGCGATCGAGTTCGTGTCCCGGCTGATCGATGAGGGTCGCCTGCCGCACGGCACCGGACCCGACGAGTACCGCCGCATCAAGCTGCATCGCATCTCGCTCGACGACGCGTTCCGCAAGCTCTCGGCCGACAGCAAACTGAACTCCGACTACGATTTCTTCGTGATGCTGCGCAACGGCGGCCGGCGCGCGGCGCGCAATTTCCTCGATACGCATTTCGACGATATCGGGGTCAAGAGCACCGTCGATCTGATGGCCGAGACACGGGCCGAATGGGCGTGAAGACGCCAGGACCTCCTGTCCCGGGCGCAACGCAGCGCGAAGCGGTGCGTTGCAAGAACCGGGACCCATCTTGTTGGTTAAAGCACCATGCCGCCGCCAAAGTCCAAGCAAGTCGCAGCGCCGCTGATCTCCGCCGAGGTCGGGCCGGCGCGGCTCGACGTCGTGGTCGGCGACATCACCACGCTCGCGCTCGACGCCATCGTCAATGCCGCGAACCGCTCGCTGCTCGGCGGCGGCGGCGTCGACGGCGCGATCCACCGCGCCGCCGGTCCGGAGCTTCTCGCTGAATGCCGCGCGCTCGCCGGCTGCGACACCGGCCAGGCGAAGATCACCAAAGGCTATCGCCTGCCGGCGAAGCACGTCATCCATGCGGTCGGACCGGTCTGGAAGGGCGGCAAGGCGGACGAGGAAAGGCTGCTCGCGTCTTGCTACCGCACGGCGCTCGAGATCGCGCGCAATCATGGTCTCGTCTCCATCGCGTTTCCGGCGATCTCGACCGGCGTCTATGCGTTCCCGGCGGATCGGGCGGCGCTGATCGCGGTCGGCGCCGTGGTATCCGAAGTCGCGGCCGATGCCGGCTCGCTCGAGCGCGTGGTGTTCTGCTGCTTTTCCGAAGAAGCGGCGCGATACCACGTCACCGCCTTCACCGAGCTCGGCATCGGGTGAGTTACCGTTCCGCAGCCACCGGCATGAACTCCGCGCGGATGTTTTCCGTGTGCTCGCCCAGCGCCGGCACCGGGCCGTAGCGCCGGGTTTCGCCCTCGCGCCGGCGCGTCGCCGGGGCCGGATAGCGAACCGCGCCGCTCGGCGTCTCGACCGAGATGCGCCGCAGATGCGGGTGGCGCGCGAGCTCACCCATGTCGCTCACTCGGCCGAACGCGACGTCGGCAGCGATGAGCTTTTCGATCAACGCTTCCACGTCCATCGTCGCGAGTACCGCGGCGACGCGGCCGTCGGTTTCGCCGCGCCGCTCCACGCGTTCCACATTGGTGGCGAATCGAGGATCCGCGGCGAGCGCCGCATCGCCGAGCACGTCGCGCGCGAGCATCCGCCACTCGCGGTCGTTCTGGATGGCGATGAGAATGTCGGCGCCGTCCCGGGTGCGGAACACACCGTAAGGCGCGATCGAAGCATGCGCCAATCCCATGCGCCGCGGCGGCTTGCCGCCCTCGTGCTGCAGCAGCGGCACCGTGACCAGATCCGCCACGGTATCGAACATGGAAACCGCGAGCGCCGCGCCCTCGCCGGTGCGCCCGCGCGCGATCAGCGCCTCGAGAATCGCCTCGTAGGCGTTGAGCCCGGTGGCGACGTCGACGATCGACACGCCGACCCGCGCCGGCGCTTCCGGCCCGCCCGTCACCGACGCCAGACCTGCCTCCGCCTGAATGAGAAGGTCGTAAGCCTTGCGTCCGGCATAGGGCCCGGTTTCGCCGTAGCCCGAGATCGAGCAGACGATCAGCCGCGGATGATCGCGCCGCAGGCGCGGCAGCGCGAACCCGAGCTTTGCGAGCGCGCCCGGCTTGAGGTTCTGCACGAACACGTCGGCACGCGCGAGCAATGCTTCGAGCAAGGCCATGTCCTGATCCTTGGTCAGGTCGAGGACGGCCGATTCCTTGCCGCGGTTGAGCCAGACGAAATAGCTGCACTCGCCGCCGGCGAGCGTGTCGTAGGTGCGGGCGAAATCGCCTTCCGGCCGCTCGATCTTGATCACCCGCGCGCCGGCGTCGGCGAGCCGGCAGGTGCACATCGGCGCGGCGACCGCTTGCTCGAGCGAAACCACGAGCAGCCCTTCGAGCGGGAGGGTCATTGTGTTCGCGAGCTCGGCTCGAGTGATGAGGATCGCTCCGAAACCCTCTCCCCTTGTGGGAGAGGGTGCCGAGCTGCCGCAGGCAGCGAGACGGGTGATGAGGGGTTCCGGCCCCGGAAATACCCCTCACCCGGCGCCTCACTTCGTTCGGCGCCACCCTGGAGAGGGGAAGCGCGATTCTGGCTCGCTTCGGATTTGGTCTGCCTGCAACATGAGCCTCAATACGATCGCGGCAGGCCGAGCACGTGCTCGGCGAGATACGCCAGGATCAGATTGGTCGAGATCGGCGCCACCTGGTAGAGCCGCGTCTCGCGGAACTTGCGCTCGATGTCGAATTCCTCGGCGAAGCCGAAGCCACCGTGGGTCTGGACGCACATGTCGGCCGCGGCCCAGGATGCGTCCGCCGCGAGCAACTTCGCCATGTTGGCTTCGGCGCCGCAGTCGCGGTCCGCCTCGTAGAGCGCCGCGGCCTCCCGCACCATCAGCTCGGCGGCGCGCATCTGCGCATAGGCGCGCGCGATCGGGAATTGCACGCCCTGATTCTGTCCGATCGGCCGTCCGAACACCTTGCGCTCGCCGGCATAGCGGCTCGCCCGTTGGATGAACCATTTGGCGTCGCCGATGCATTCGGCCCCGATCAGGATACGCTCGGCATTCATGCCGGACAGGATGTAGCGGAAACCCTGCCCTTCCCGGCCGATCAGATTTTCGGCCGGCACGCGCAGATCGTCGAAGAACACTTCCGTGGTGGCGTGGTTCATCATGGTGCGGATCGCCCGGACCGTGAGGCCCTTGCCCTTAGCCTCGCGCATGTCGACCAGGAACACCGAAAGCCCTTCGGTGCGTTTTGCGGCCTGCTCGCGCGGGGTGGTGCGGGCGAGCAGCAGCATCAGATCCGAATGCTCGACCCGCGACGTCCAGATCTTTTGGCCGTTGACGACGTAATGGTTTTCGTTTTCGTCGCGCACCGCCGTGGTGCGTAGATTGAGCGTGTCGGTACCGGAGGTCGGCTCGGTGACGCCGAACGCCTGCAGCCGCAGTTCGCCGCGCGCGATCGCCGGCAGGAATTTCTGCTTCTGCTCGGGGCTGCCGTGGCGCAGGACCGTGCCCATCACGTACATCTGGGCATGGCAGGCGGCCCCGTTGCAGCCGTTCGCCTGGATTTCCTCCATGATGGCGATCGCCGCGCTCATGGTGAGCCCGCTGCCGCCGTATTGCTCGGGGATCAGCGCGGCCAGAAAACCGGCCTGGGTCAGCGCCTCGACGAACTCCGTCGGATACGCGCGCTCGCGATCGAGCGCGCGCCAATATTCGCCCGGGAATTTTTCGCACAGCGCCCGCACCGCCTGGCGGATCGCGGCGATCTCGTCGGGCTCGTGATGGGGGTGAGTCGTCGCCGTGGTGATCATTCTCAGCCTGTCATGGCCCGCGCATGCGGGCCACCTAGTATCCGCTTTCGTTGCCGCCAAAGCACCAAGCATCCTCCGAGCTCGGAGGATTATGGATCGCCCGCATGCGCGGGTGATGACACGTCCTGGGATTCCTCATCCCCACACTTCCTCGGCGAGCTCGACGATCATGCCGAGCTTTGCCCATTGCTCGTCCTCCGCCAAAATATTGCCCTCCTCGGTCGAGGCAAAGCCGCATTGCGGCGACAGGCAGAGCTGGTCGAGGTCGACGTATTTGGTCGCTTCCTCGATTCGCCGCTTGACGTCGTCCTTCTGCTCGAGCGTGCCGGTCTTCGAGGTCACGAGGCCGAGCACCACGATCTTGTTGCCCTTCGGCAGGAAGCGCAGCGGCTCGAAGCCGCCGGCCCGCTCGGTGTCGTATTCGAGAAAATAGCCGTCGTAATTCACCTGTCCCAGCAGCATTTCGGCGACCGGCTCGTACCCGCCCTCCGCGATCCAGGTCGAGCGGAAATTGCCCCGGCACGAATGGGTGGTGATCACCATGTCGCTCGGCCTGCCGGCGATCGCCTGATTGATGACACGGGCATAGCTCGCCGGCAGACTTCGCGGATCGTCGCCGCGCTGACGCGCCTCCTCGCGCTGCTGCGCGGAGCACAGATAGGCCCACACGGTATCGTCGAGCTGAAGATAGCGGCAGCCGGCGTCCGCGAACGCGCGCACCGCCTTGCGATAGGTCTCGGCGAGATCATCGAAGAATTGCTCGATATCGGGGTAGATCTTCTTGCTGATGCCATTCCGGCCGCTGCGGAAGTGCAGCACGCTCGGGCTAGGAATCGTCATCTTCGGTTGGACGTGCGTACGCGCTTTCAGGAACCGGAAATGCTCGAGCATGGGATGATCGGAAAATCCGATCTTGCCGACGACGCGCACGGCCTTGGGCTTGGTCTCGACCCCGTGAAACTGAATGCCGTGCTCGGGCACGAAGCCCTCGACGCCGTCTAGCTTTTCCAGGAAATCGAAATGCCACCACGACCGGCGGTATTCGCCGTCGGTCGCGAGCTTCAACCCGATCTGCTCCTGCCTGCGGACGATGTTCTCGATTTCGCGATCCTCGATCTCGCGCAGCGCGCCGGCGGGAATCTCGCCGCGCTCGCGTTTGGCGCGGGCCTGTTTGAGCGGCGCGGAACGCAGCAGGCTGCCGACGTGATCGGCGCGATAGGGCGGCCTGGTTCTGCGCATGGCTTGTTCCTCTGGACTCGCGGTCACTGCAGCGGCGTGCGGCGCGCCTGCGATTTGCCGGCCACGCCCAGATAGGTCTCCAGCAATTGGCGGTCCGCAGCCAGTGCCGGGCTCGGTCCTTCGTGGATGATCGCGCCTCGCTCCATGATCGCCGCGCGATCGGTCGCATTCAAAATCTTTCGCGCATTCTGCTCGACGATGATGGCCGATACGCCTTCCCGAAAGATCCGGCGCAAGGCGCCGAGCAGCTCCTCGACCAGGATCGGTGCCAGACCTTCGAGCGGCTCATCGAGCAGCAGGATTTTCGGGTTGAGCACGAGCGCGCGGCCGACCGCAAGCATCTGCTGCTCGCCGCCCGAAAGCTGGTCACCCAGATTGCGGCGCCGCTCGGACAGCCGCGGGAACAACTCGTAGATCCGTCGCAGGGTCCAGTCACCGGGACGCGCCACCGCGGTCAAATTTTCTTCCACGGTCAGCGAGCGGAAGATGTTGCGCTCCTGCGGGACCCAGCCGATGCCGGCGTGCGCCCGCCGGTCCGGCCGCAGCGGCGTGATATCCCGGCCATCGAGCCGTATCGTGCCGCCGAAGCGGCGCGTCACGCCGATCACCGAATTGACCAGGGTCGTCTTGCCCATGCCGTTGCGGCCGAGCAGCGCCATCGCACTGCCTTCGGCGATCGTGAGCGATACGCCCGAGAGCACGAGCGCCTCGCCGTAGCCGGCGGAAAGTCCCTCGATCTCCAGCACGTCAGGCATGCGCGGCCTCGCCCAGATAGGCGGTTTTCACGCGCGGATCGCTTGCGACCTCGCCCGGCGTTCCCTCGGCCAGCACCGCGCCATTGACCAGCACCGAGATGCGATGGGCAAAACCGAACACGAGGTCCATGTCGTGCTCGATCAGCAGCACGGTCACATCGCCGGGAAGCGCGGCGATCGTGGTCAAAAGCTCGCGGCGATCGTTCTCGGTGACGCCGGCGGCCGGCTCATCGAGCAGCAGCAGCCTCGGCCGGCACCCGATCGCGAGCGCGATCTCCAGCAGCCGCTGTTTGCCGTACGGCAGCGTCGCGGTGCGCTGGTCCATGACGTCGGCGAGCTGGAAGCGATCCGCCAATGCGGCGACCTCCTCGACGATCGCCCGCTTTCTTCCCGCCACGCGCCACCAATTGCTGCCGACGCCGGCGCGCTCCGACACCACGAGGCCGAGCGACTCCAACGGCGTGAGCTCGGCGAAGAGCTGGTTGATCTGGAAGGTGCGGGCAATGCCGAGCCGCGCTCGTTCATACGCCTTGAGATCGGTGATGTCGCGGCCATCGAGCCGGATGCGCCCCGCGGTCGGCGCCAGGACGCCGCTGATCAGATTGACCACCGTGGTCTTGCCGGCGCCATTCGGGCCGATCAACGCGTGGCGCGCGCCTTGCACGAGCTCGAGCGAAACATCCCGGGCTGCGGTGATGCCGCCGAAACGCATTTGCAGCCCCAATGTTTGGAGAACGATGTTCATGGTGTCTCCGCATCGACCTTCGCGCGGCGCCAGAGGCGGCGGGCGATCCGCCCGGCGGCCGCGGCCGATAGCTGCTTGGCCCGTTCTCCCCCGAGCACGATCAGCACCAGCACCAATCCGATCCAGAATTGCCAATATTGCGCCGTGAAATCGATCAGCGCGTCCTGCATCAGCTTGAAGACCGCGGCCCCGATCAGCCCGCCATAGAGATAGCCGGTCCCGCCCAGGATCAGCACGAGCAGCACGTCGGCCGATCGTTCGAACGAGAGCACGTCGAGCGAGGCGAACTCCGTAGTCTGCGTGAGCAGCGCGCCGGCGATGCCCGCGTATCCGGCGGCGATGGTGTAAATCGCGACGAGCCGCGCATCGACGCCGATGCCGACGGCGGAAGCGCGCAGAGGATTGCCTTTGATCGCACGCAGCGACAGCCCGAAGGGCGAATTCATGAGACGCCGCGCCGCAAGAAACGCCAGAAACAGCACTGCCAGGCTGTAGACATAGGCGACATGCCCGGTGATATCCAACGGGAAGATGCCCAGCACGGGCCCGATCACGATGCCCTGCAAGCCGTCGGCGCCGCCGGTCAGCCAGTCGAACCGGTTGGCGATCTCCCGCAGAATCAAAGCGACGCCGAGCGTCACCATCAGCCGGGTCAGGTCGGAACCGCGCAGCAGCAGAAAGCTCGTCACGAATCCGAGCGCCGCGGCGGCGAGCCCGGCGGCGAGCAGCGCCAGCACGGGTTCGGTGACGAGCGCATAGGTGGACAGCAACCCGGCCGCGTAGGCTCCCAGGCCGAAGAACGCCGCATGGCCGAGCGACAAGATCCCGGCGTATCCCAGAATGAGATCGAGCGAGAGCGCGAACAATCCCAGGATGGCGATTTCGGTGAGGATCAGATGCCGGCTCGGCAACAGAAAGACGCTCGCCAGCGCGGCGAGCCAGAACACGATTTCGAGCAGGCGCCAGCGCGCGCGCGCCGCAAGCTGCCGGGCGACTTGCGAGGCGAGCGTCATGGCCGGCGCGCCTTTTCCCTCCCCCCGCGAAGCGGTGGGGAGGGTGGCGAGGTGCGAAGCACCGAGCCGGGCGGGGGGGCGATGAGATCTGATTCCAAAGCGCCCCCCACCCCTAACCCCTCCCCACCACTCGCTTCGCTCGCGGGGGGAGGGGACCCCAGCTGCCGCGATACAGTCGCTCCGCGTATCATCTTACGGTCACGCGGCCGAACAGGCCCTGCGGCCGCCAGATCAGCACCGCGATCATGATGGTGTAGATCACGAAGGCGCCGAGCTTCGGCACATAATACTTGCCGGCCACGTCGGCGATGCCGAGCAGCAAGGAGGCAAGGAACGGTCCGGTGATGCTGGAAGTGCCGCCGACGGTGACGACGATCAGGAAATAGATCAGGAACTTGAGTGGAAAGATCGGATCGAGCCCGAGAATCTCGGCGCCGAGCGCGCCGCCGAGCCCCGCCAGGCCCGAGCCGACCGCGAACGTCACCGCGAACACCGCGTCGACGTTGATCCCGAGGCCGCGCGCCACCCGCGGATCGTCCACCGCCGCGCGCAGCCGGGTGCCGAACCGGGTGCCGACCAGGATCAGCTGGAGCGCCGCCGTCAACGTGCCGCAGACCACGATGATCAGCAGTCGGTATTTGCCCACCCCGACCCCGAGCAGGTCGTAGCGGCCCTGCAAGGCGGCGGGAATTCCCACGAATTGCTGCTGCGAGCCCATCACGTAGTCGACGGCGGCAACCGACATGAACACCAGGCCGATCGTGAACAGCACCTGATCGAGATGGCTTTTGGCATACACGTGGACATAGAGCGTGCGCTCCAACACGGCCCCGAGCACGAGGCTGACCAGAAACGCCAACGGCAAGGCGGCGAAGAACGGCACGCCGAGGCGATTCACCAGAACCACGGTGACATAGCCGCCCGCCATCGCGAACGCGCCGTGGGCGAGATTGACGAAATTCATCAGGCCGAGCGTGACGGCGAGCCCGCAGGCGAGCACGAACAGCAGCATGCCGTAGGCGATTCCGTCGAACAGGATGGTCAACATGCGCATCCCTCCCCTGAGGGCTGTTCGACGGCCGAGCAACGATCTCGGGTACCCTCTCCCCTTGTGGGAGAGGGTGGCGAGCATCGAGCGTAGCGAGATGCGAACCGGGTGAGGGGTTTCTTATCGATGGGTCCGGACCCCTCACCCGGTTCCGAGCTGCGCTCGGAACCACCCTCTCCCGCAAGGGGAGAGGGGGAGCGCGCAAGCGGCTTGACCTGGCGCAAACTATTTCTTCGCGGCTTTGGCCGGATCCTTGACGGCCTCGAAGGTCGCGAATTCGACGTTGTAAAGCTCGTTGCCGACCTTCTCGACCTTGCGGATGTAGATGTTCTGCACGATGTCGCGCGTCTGCGGATCGATGGAGATCGGCCCGCGCGGGCTCTCCCACGCCATGCCTTTCATGGCGCCGACGAGCGCGTCGCCTTCGATTGCGCCGTTGGTTTTCTTCAGCGCCGCGTAGATGAGATGCATGCCGTCATAGCCACCGACCGCCATGAAGTTCGGCCGCATTCCCGCATTGGCCTTCTTGAAGGCTTCCACGAACGCCTTGTTCATGTCCGAGGGATGCGCGGCGGAATAGAGATGCGCCGTGACGGTGCCGATCACCGCGTCACCCATGCCGTTGAGCAGATCGTCATCGGTGACATCGCCGGGACCGATCAGCTTGATGCCGCCCTTGTCGAGCCCGCGCTCGGCGAACTGTTTGACGAAGGCGCCGCCCTGGCCGGAAGGCACGAACACGAAGATCGCGTCGGGCTGGGCGTCGCGCGCGCGCTGCAGGAACGGCGCAAAATCCGGATTCTGGAACGGAACGCGGATCGCCTCGACGAGCTGACCGCCGGCCACGGCGAGACGCTCCTTGAACGAATTTTCCGAATCGATGCCGGGCGCGTAGTCGGACACGATCGACACCACTTTCTTGATGCCGTTCTTCACCGCCCAATCGGCGATGATCACCGAGGACTGCGGCAGCGTGAAGCTCGTGCGCACGATGTAGGGCGAGCGCTCGGTGATGATCGAAGTGCCGGCCGCCATGATGACTTCGGGAACTTTTGCCTGAGTCGCAAGCGGGGCGGCCGCGAGCGCGGCGGGCGTGACCCCGAAGCCGGCAATGAAGGCGACCTTGTCATTGACGATCAGCTCCTGGGCGATGCGCTTGGTATTGTCGGGAACCGCGCCGTCATCTTTCAGGATGACCTCGATCTTCTTGCCGGCGACGCTGGTGCCGTTCTGCTGCTGATAGAGCCGGACCGCAGCATCGATCTGCCGGCCGGTGGAAGCCTGCTGGCCGGTCATCGGCAGGATCAGGCCGATCTTGACCGCGTCTTGCGCGGGCACGCGATCGACGGCCGACAGCGAAAGCGCGATGGCCGCCGATGCGGCGACGAGCCCGTTGCGCGACATGAGATTTCCTCCGAATGGTTTGTTGTTCGCGGTGAACCTTATACGTCGAAGAACACGGTCTCGCTCTCGCCCTGCAGGCGGATATCGAAACGATAGACGGCGTGCCCGCCGGCATTCTGCCGCTGCGCGATGAGCGTCGCGCGACGTTCCTGCGGCACCAAGCCGAGGATCGGATCGGCGCTATTCGCCTTTTCATCGGAAAAATACAGGCGCGTGTAGCATTGCCGCAGCATGCCGCGCGCGAACACGGCGAAGACGACGTGAGGCGCCTGCGGTCCGTTCGGTCCGGCAACGGCGCCCGGCTTGACGGTCTCGAAGCTATAGGACCCGCCCGTGTCGGTTCCGGCGCGGCCGAAGCCCCTGAAGGCGGCATTGGGATTCGCCCGCTTGTCGGCCGGATGCGCATAGCGGCCGGCGGCATCGGCCTGCCAGATCTCGATCATGGCATCGTTGACCGGGCCGCCGTCGCCGTCGAGCACGCGGCCCTCGATGCGGACGCGTTCCCCGGACGCGTCCGGCGTCACCAGATTGTTGCCGACGGTGGGCGTCCACTCATCGCCGCCGGGGGTGAGCGCGATGGCGAAATACGGCCCGACCGTTTGCGAAGGGGTGATGCCGGACATGTCAGGACTGGGCCGGTGTCTGGTTGCGCCCGCGCAGCACGATGTCGAATTCGTACGCCAGCGCCCAATCCGGCTCGGTGGTGGCGAGATCGAAGCGCGAGACCATCCGCGCGCGCGCTTTCTCGTCCCCGACCGAGTTGAAGATCGGATCGTAGGCCATCAGCGGGTCGCCCGGGAAATACATCTGGGTGACGAGCCGGGACAGGAACGAGTGGCCGAACAATGAAAAATGGATATGCGCGGGCCGCCACGCATTGGGGTGATTGCCCCACGGATAGGCGCCGGGCTTCACCGTGACGAATTTGTAACGGCCCTCGGCATCGGTCGCGGTCCGGCCGGCGCCGGTGAAATTCGGATCGAGCGGCGCGGAATGCTGGTCGCGCTTATGGATGTAGCGGCCGCAGGCGTTGGCCTGCCAGATTTCGACCAGCGTGTCGGGCACGCCCCGGCCGTCTTCGTCGAGCACGCGGCCGTGCACGACGATGCGCTCGCCGAGCGGCTCGCCGGTATGCTGCTTCGTCAAGTCCTCATCGCCCGGCCGGATGTTGTCATGGCCGTAGACCGGGCCGGTAAGCTCGGAAAGCGTGTGCGGCGTCACAACGAGCGGCCGCTTGGGCGCGCGCTTGACCGTACTCTTGTAGTCGGGATGCAGCGAAGGCGGAAATGCGCGCAGGCTCTCCCGCGGAAACACAAACGTCATCGAACGATCTCCCTTCATGCGACTCGTTCGAGCGCCAGCGATGCGCCCTGCCCTACTCCCACGCAGAGCGTGGCGAGCCCGAGCCGGCCGCCCGATTTTTCCAGCTGGTGGGTCACCGTCAACGCGAGCCGCGCGCCCGACATGCCGAGCGGATGCCCGAGCGCGATGGCGCCGCCGTTGGGATTGACCTGCCCGGCATCATCGGGCAACCCGAGCTGTCGCAGCACGGCGAGCGACTGGGCGGCGAAGGCCTCGTTGAGCTCGATCACGTCGAAATCGCCGATCTTGAGTTTTTGGCGTTCCATCAGCTTGCGCGTGGCCGGCACCGGGCCGATGCCCATGATCCGCGGCGGCACGCCGGCCGAAGCCGCCCCGAGCACGCGCGCCCGCGGTTTGAGCCCATGGCGTCTCACGGCGGCCTCGGACGCGATGATCATCGCGGCAGCCCCGTCGTTGACCCCCGAGGCGTTGCCGGCCGTGACCGTGCCCGGGTTGCGAAACGGCGTCCTAAGCTTCGCCAGGCCTTCGAGCGTGGTCTCGGGCCGCGGATGCTCGTCCTTGTCGACCATGATCGGCCCGCCCTTGCCGCCGGGCGCCGCGACCGCGACGATCTCCTCGGCGAAATAGCCCGATGCGATCGCTTTTCCGGCGCGCTGCTGCGAGCGCAACGCAAAGGCATCCTGGTCGGCGCGCGTGACCTGGAATTCCTCGGCCACGTTCTCGCCGGTCTCGGGCATGGAATCGATGCCGTACTGCGCCTTGAGCACCGGATTGACGAAACGCCAGCCGATCGTGGTGTCGTAGATCTCGGAGGATCGCTGGAATGCTTCCTGCGCCTTGCCCATGACGAACGGCGCGCGCGTCATCGACTCGACCCCGCCTGCGATCGCCATGTCGATGTCGCCGGCGCGCACCGCCCGCGCGGCGCTCGCGACTGCCTCGAGGCCGGACGCGCAAAGCCGGTTCAAGGTGACGCCCCCGACCGAGTCCGGCAGTCCAGCCAAGAGCAGCGCCATCCGGGCGACGTTACGGTTGTCCTCGCCGGCTTGGTTGGCGCAGCCGAGATAGACCTCGTCGAGCGCGGTCCAATCGACCTTGGGATTACGCGCCATTAGCGCCTTGATCGGCACCGCGGCGAGATCGTCGGCCCGCACCTTGGCGAGCGCGCCGGCATAGCGTCCGATCGGGGTCCTGGCGGCATCGCAGATGAACGCTTCGGCCATGAAAGCAGCCTTCTTCGGGGTTCAATGGGGCCGTTCCTCTCTAGCATGTTCCCGCCCGCGCGAGCAGCCCCGGGTGTGCTCCGCTCAGGCAGCGCTTTCGGCGACGCCGGAGGTCAACCCGCGCAAGAGGTCGGGATGGCTCTCCAGCAACCGTACCCGCATAGCCTCGATCACGGCGGCGTCCGGATGCCGCGGCCGCGGCAGGTCGAGCGGAAGGTCGAGCGCGAGCCGCGCCGGCCCGGCGGTGAGGAACAGCACGCGGTCGCCGAGGCTCAGCGCCTCGCGCAAATCGTGGGTGACGAACAGGATCGTCGGGCGCCGACGCGCCCACAGGGAGAGCAGAAGCTCGCGCAGGTGTTGGGCGGTCGGCGCATCGAGCGAGAGGAACGGCTCGTCGAGCAGCAGCAGGTCGGGATCATTGACGAAGGCGCGCGCCAGAGCAACGCGCCGCTGCTGGCCGCCGGACAATTGCCGCGGGAATGCGTCGAGGAACGGCTCGAGCTGCATCTCGGCCAGCATGGCCTCGGCACGGCCGGGTGCGCGCGGCGGCGGATCGAGCGCGAGCCGCACGTTCTGGCGCGCCGTGAGCCAAGGCATCAGCCGCGGCGTCTGGAATACCATGCCGAGATTGCGGCCGCTGCGGGCGACGACGCCTTCGTAATCGCGATCGAGCCCGGCGACGATCGACAGCAGGGTCGTCTTGCCGCAACCGGACGGGCCGAGGATGCAGGCGAATTGTCCTGCCGGCACGGTGAAGTCGAGCCCCTCGACGGCGACGAGCTCGCCACGCTCGCGCGGATACGCCTTGCGGGCGATCGACACTTCGAGCGCGTTCATGCGCGCCACCGGGTCAGCGATTGCTCGAGCGGACGGATAGCGAACGCTTCGACCACCATGACCACGGCCACGAAGCTGGCCGTATAGGCGAGGATGTTGGCGATGTCGAAGAACTGGAAATAGACGCCGAGCTGGAAGCCGACGCCGTTGCTTCGCCCGATCAGCTCCACCACCAGCACGATCTTCCAGATCAGCGACAATCCCGCCCGGGTCGCCGACATGAAATACGGATAGAGCTGCGGCAGGTATACGTTACGCATGCGCCGCCACCAGGAGAGGTGCAGCACGTCGGCGACCTGCAGCAGCTCGCGATCGATCGAGCGCGCGCCCTCGCGCAGGATCACCGCGCAGGTCGGAACCTTGTTGAGCGCGACCGCGGTCACGGCAGCGGCCTCGCCGAGCCCGATCCACACGTAGCACAACAGGATGATGACCAGCGCCGGTATGTTGAGACCGAGGATCAGCCACAGGTCGAACAGGCGGTCGACGCGGCGGCTGCGTCCCATCACGATGCCGATCGCGGAACCGACCGCCATGGCGAGCCCGAAGCTCGCCGCCACGCGGGCGAGGCTGATCCCGAGATCGGTGAGCAGCCGGCCATGCAATAGAAGCTTGACCAAAGCCTCCGTCACGACCGCGGGTCCGGGCAGCAACGGGCTTGCCGCCACCACGGCGGCAAGCTGCCAAAGCGCGAGGAGCGCCGCGGCGGACAGGCAGCGCAGCCAGAAATCGCGGTTGCGGACAGTTTGCAGAGTGCCGCTCACGACGGGGGAGCGGGAAAAAACGTGCCTTGCGGCACCCGACCGCCCGGGGGTGCCTCATCGATGCCGCCGAACGCGGTCAGAAGCTCCAGCAGCCGCTGCGCCGCGTCGGCGGGATCGCCCGCGCGCGCGTCCGCTTGCGCATCTGCGATGCCGCGCCGGTAGGCCTGGCGCAGGCGCTCGAGCATCGACGGATCGTCGGCACGCACGAGCGGCGCGATCGATTGCCACTCCTGCGGCGACGCGGCGAGCCTTTCGCGCGCCGCCTTCGCGGCCGCGAGAAAACCGCGAAGGAGCGCCGGATTCTTGCCGGCCCAAGCTTCACTGAACACCCATCCGAGCAGCGGCGTTTGCGCCGGAACCCCGAGCGCGGGAAGCATGTCCTCGACGCGCACCAGCTCGAGATAGTCCGTTTCGGACAGTCGGGCGTTGTATTGCCAGAAATTGATCGCAGCCGGGATGTCGGCCTTTTTGAGAACTTCATTGAGGAGCGGCGGCGCGGCAAACAGCGGCTCGGCATCGCGCGTCAGATCGAGGCCGGAGAGTTTTTTCGCGTAGGCGCGCAATACGAGCCAGCTCTTGTCGACCGGGCCGCCGGCGATCCCGATCTTTCGTCCTTTGAGATCGGCAATGCCGTTGATGCCGGCGTCGCGGCGGACCATCAGCCCGCCGGTTGCGTGCGAGTGCGGCGCGAAGGTGAAATCCCCGCCGAGCGAGCGGCGCTTGGCGACCCAGAGCCAATCGGTGAGGATCACGTCGACGGCGCCGCCCTGCAGCGCTACCGCGGCGCCGTCCTTGCCGGCGAGCTCGGTCGGCTCGATTGCAAAGCCGTGGGCGCGATCGAGCCCGTGGCGCCGGATGACGTCGAGCTCCCAGTTCACGGTGCCGAACTTGAGAACGCCGATCCGAACGACCGGCAGCGGTTCGGCGCGCGTCGGGACAGCGCCGAGGGATCCCAGAACAAGCAACAGGCAGGCCCATGGTATCGTCCGGCGCAAGAAGCCGCGCGTTTGTCGCGGTGGGCGGACGGTTGATTTGTACGGCATGGTTCTTTGTAACGCAGCTCCGACCGAGCGGGAAGGCAGACAGCAGGCGCAGCGCTCATCCGGAGCGACCCGCGACTGCGGCATAATGCTCATGGATCTTTTCCATGAGCCAACCCCAGGCTTCCTGCTCGGCCGCGCCGGCGGTCTTTTCCACCGCGATCCGTAGATATTCGATCTCGCGCTCGATCTTCTCCCGAGGCAGGAAATCGAGCCGGCTTACCAGGATCGCCGCCTCGATCACCGCGGCCTTCGCGCGATTGAGACCTTCGAACGGCGCATGCGAGACGCGATGCACCACGCGACAGTGGAAGCGCGGGCGCTGCTCGTCCTCGCTCACGCCCGTGACCGCAAGCTCGGCGTGCGCCAGCGCGCCGGCGAGCCGCGCGACCGGAATTTTCTCCGACGCCGTGACCAGCCAATCCCGGCGTCCGGTCAGACATCCGGCGAAGATCCGCACGTCCTCGGTGTAATTGGCTACCGCAAACGGCACCACGCGAAGATTTTCCAGCGTCGTCGACGGGCGGAACGGGGCCAGGATGAAGCCCTCGCCGTCGGCGATGATGCCGAGCGGCGCGAGATGCACCCGCCCCTCGCGGCCGACCGTCGTGACGATGGTCTCGCGGATGATCGGCATCGAGCTAGCTCTCCGGCTTCGAGCCGCGCAGCGTGTGTCCGGCCTCGCGCAACCGGGTCAGATCCTCCGGCTCGCGGTCGACCGCGCAGCCCCAGTCGAGCGGCTCGTCCTGGGCGTAGCGTTTTGCCAGCCGCCAGGCGATCTCGGCCTTGGCCAGTTCCGTGCCGAGATAGAACGCATGCGGAGCGTCGCGCTCGATCCCGAGCTTGGGAAACACCGAGAGCGCATCCTGGGTCACGTAGTGTCCATCGCGGCTGTAGATGTGGATGCCGTCCTCCGCGATCTCGATGCGGAAATTTGCATCCTTTACCTCGCGGGCAAGGTCGGAAATCTCCTGCGGATTGTTCGGGAACGGCTTGCGGGCATGGAGCTGCAGCAGCGCATCGCTGATGTCCTTGGGCAGGCTGCTGTCCGCGCGCGCCGCGAACATCAGGCGCCGCGCGGCATCGTGTTCCTGGATGGTGCGGCGCGTGTGCGGGCTGACCTGCACGACCAGGACGTTGCGGATCGCGAGCTCCGAGCAGATCCCCATCAGGGCTGCGGTCATGCCGCCAGAATCCGCATCGGTGAGCTCGGTCAGATTGCCGGTGCCCATCAGGATCTCGGCTTCCGGCAGCCGGTGCCGCAGCTCGGCATAACGCGCGAGCGAGGCCATAAACCCGAAATGGATCGGATCGAGCACCGGATCGAGAATGGCGCCAATGCCGCGCTTCTCGGCCAATTCGGCCGCGCGCAGCAGCGAGGCGAGATCGCCGTGGCTCGCCGGAACCAGCACCGGGGACGCGCCGGTCGTGGCGGCGACGTCCAGCGTTTGTTCCGTGAGGCTGAGCAGGAGATCCGCGCCGGCGCGCCCGCCGCGGCGCAGCTCTTCGATGTTGCCGGAATCCACGCTGACGCAAAGACCGGCGCGCTTGAGCTCGCCGACTGCATCCTCGAGATGCGGGAAAGGAGTGTCGGGCAGGCAGCCGAGATCGATGACGTCGGCGCCGGCCTCGCGCATGCGCATGGCGCGGGCACAGATGACATCGACGCTCAGGGCCGAGGCATCGACGATCTCGGCGAAGATGCGCACGTCGTATCGGGAGAGATCCGGCGGATGACCGCCCTTGCCGAAAAACGCCGGAATGTCCTTGAGCTCCTCGGGACCGCGCTCGAACGGCACTGCGAATTGCGCGCTCAGTCGCTCGAGATCCGCGCGGCAGCGGCCCGGCAGCAGGATGCGATTGGCTTTCACCGGCCGCGGCAAGCGGCGGGAAATAATCGTCTCGGTCATCAGCGCGGCGACCTTCACGCCGATATCCTGGATGGACCAGTCGAAGCCCGGGTCGGCAAGCTCGGACAGCACTTTCTCGAGCCGCGGTCGCGCCAGATGTCCGGTCAGGAACAGGATACGCTCGGGCATTGCTTCGCGCTCGCGTTCGGCCGTCCCCGTCCTTCACCGGCTAGTGCAGAGCAATCCGCACTCCCGGCGGCGCAGCGCGGCGGATCGCGGCCGCCGCCGCCGCATGATCGGCAGGACCGGCAATGTAGGCCGTAGCACCGCTTGCTCCAAGAAACTGCGGGAACAAGGGGTCCACGACACCCCTTGCGGCGAGATCCGCGGCCGAGAGACCCGCCTGCGATCCCGCAATCCGCTTGACCAGCAGCAACCGGCTCACGCCCAGGACGCCCGCGAGCCAGGCCGCCAGGCTGTCGGAGCTGAGCTCCCAGCATTCCGGCAGATTTTTCGCGGCAAGCACCATGCGCGCAGGCGCCCAGACCGGCAGGCCGCTCTCGGCCAGCGCGCCGCGGATCTCCTCGACCGAGCTCGCGAGTTTCCAGCGCGGGCGCAGGCTTGCGAGCGCGCACCCATATTGTTCCATGGCGAGCAGTGCCATGTGGTGGGCTGCGCGGTCGTCATATCCTATCTCATGCTGGGCGGTGCGGACCGCATCCGCAAAGGGCCCGCCTCCCGGCACCAGAATCGCCTGGCCGGCGCAGTCGTCGATGGCGTCGAGCCAGTCGTCGCGCTCAGCCGATGATGCGTAGCTGCCGCCGAGCTTGATAACCACGGGGTTGGTCACGTGACCCTCGTTTGGGCGGCAACAAAAGCGGCGCCGCTGAGGTTGTGCGCGGCCGAGAGCACAGGCTCCCCGTTGGGGAGAGGTGGAGAATGCCTCTCTGCTCAACGTCTCTACGACTCCCGGTCATCCGCGTCACTCCGCGGCGTTCGGGTCGCTCTTGGCGGCAGGGTAGAGCTGATGCACCTCGGCCACATCGGCGGTACGTTCGCGCTCGATCGTCACCCCGACGGCTCCCGGGCCGAGATCGAGCTTTTCCAGGCGCACCGTGACGCGGATCACCCGCGGATGCTCGAGCAGAAGCACCGCGATGCGCTCGGCCAGCGTTTCCGCCAACGTGACGTGGCCCCGGGCAACGATCATGGAGATGCCGTCGGTGATGACGTCGTAGGAGAACACGTCGCGCATGTCCTCGGCTTCGTGAGGCGGACGCAGCACCTGGACGTCGACATTGAAGCCGACCCTCTGCGGCTTCTCGTGCTCGCTTGCATAGGCGCCGATGCGCACCGGCAGCACGAAATCGTGGACGAACACGTGATCGGTGGGCGCATCCTTGGTCGGATCGAAGGAATAGCCGCGCGCGGCCAGCAGGCGGTAGTCGACCGGCGCGCGCTGGCGTTCATAGAGGGCGCTGCGCTCGTCGAGCGGGATGAGCTCGCGAACCATTTCGACGCAGGCGGCGTCGATCGGCGCGGTGCGATTCCGATCGGCGCAAAGTGCCGTGCGGAAGCCCAGCACATCCGGTTGCAGCAGCAGCAGCCTGGGCACGTCCGGCGTCTCCAGCGAGCCCGCGAGCCCGGCCATGATCCCAAGGGATCGGCACGCGGCGACGAATTCCCGCAATGCGGGGAGGTCCATATGATCGAGCAGGCGGCGGCCGTCCTTGCGGGCGGTGTCGAGCATCGCACCAGCGAAGCCCGCGTCCGCCATGGTCGGGATGAGCGCCGGGTCGGGGCCCAGATCGGCGAACATCACACCGATGATCTTCGTCTTTCGCGCGAGCGAGTGGAGCGCGCGAATGCACTCGGCCCGGGTCGGATCCGGAAACAATCCGACCTTGACGAAATCGATTCCGGTGCCGGCCATCGCCGTCGCGGCGCTCAAGATCGCTTCGCGCTGCATCGGCAGATCGCCGATGACGGCGCTGACCGGCCGCTTCCCGGCGATGCCGGCGACCGCCGCTCGCACCTCGCGTTCGGAGAGCGCACCGAGCGCGCCTTTTGCCGGGTCCTTCAGGTCGATGATGTCGGCGCCACGCGCGACCGCGATCTCGGCCTCTTCGGTGCCGGTCACGCTGGCCAGGAACAACGTCATGGCGCCGCTCCGCTGCGTGCGGCCAGCATTCGATTGCGCACGAGCCAGTCGAGTGCGCGCGACCAGGACTCGTCGGTATTGCCGCGGAAGTCGGCGCTCATCTGGTTCCTCAGATCGCCAGTTGTAGCATCTCGGAGGTAGATGTTCATGTTGAGAATCAAATTGGATATTTTCTGAACCGTGCCCGTGACGGCAAGTTCCGCGCCTGCCCGCCTGGCGAGTTTTGCATCGCAACCGCCGCAGGCCTGCAGGTTGCTTGCGTGCGCCTCCTCCGCGACCGGCGAAATATCCACGGGAACGTATCTGCCGGAGGCCGCGAGTTGCTTGCGCAATTCCTCCGCGAGCCGCAACAGCCGCCGCTGCTCATCGGCGCGCGGACCGTTCATCGCGCCCTCGAGGCTGGTGTCGATCAGCTCGAAATCGAATACGGCAACCCGCGTTTGCGCGCCGAGCGCCGGCATCCAAACCGACAGCAGCATCGCCACCATCACGATCAACCGCAATCCGCGCATTGCTAGATCCGCCCCTGTGGTTCTTCCGCGCAGGCGTCAATCTTCTCTGGCCAGACTATGGAGGATCGACCATGATTGAAACAAAAAATGCCGATCTGGCGTGCAGCTAGGTAGTTGGGACCGGTGTTTTCGCTGATCCGAGTTCTCTTCGCGGCGGGCCTCGTGCTCGCCCCGATGCCCATCGCGGCCGCAGCCGATACGGTCGAGCTCCAGATCGGCTATCTGCATCGAACCGAGCACAAGGACACGATTTCATTGCTCGACATGCCGGCCGGCAACGCCGGTCTGGCCGGCGCCCAACTCGGCATCGAGGACAACAATACGACCGGAAAATTCCTGAGCCAGCGTTTCGATCTTCAGGAAGTGCAGCTCTCCGACAAGGACGACACGGGTGCCGCGGCCTTGGACTTCGCCGGCCGGGGCGTTTCCTTCGTGCTCGCTGATCTGCCGGCGGACGCGCTGCTCAAGGCGGCCGATGCCGGCCGTGATCGAGGATTGCTGTTGTTCAACGTCGGGTCGAGCGACGACCGGCTGCGCGAGCAGGACTGCCGCGCCGATATGATCCACGTCGCGCCGACCCGCTCGATGCTCGCCGATGGCCTCGCCCAATACCTGGTGTGGAAGCAATGGCGCCGATGGCTGCTCGTGGTCGGCTCGCACGACAACGACAGGCTCTACGCGGACGCGCTGCGACGGGCGGCCGGGCGGTTCGGCGCGAAAATCGTCCAGGAGCGGGTGTTCGACGACACCGGTGGTGCACGCCGGACCGACAGCGGCATCGTGCAGATCCAGCGGCAGATTCCGGTTTTTACCCAGCAGGCCCCCGCCTATGATGTGCTCGTGGCTGCGGACGAGAGCGAAGTGTTCGCGGCTTATCTGCCCTACCGGACCTGGGATGCGCGGCCGGTCGCGGGCTCGGCCGGCCTCAAGCCTACCAGCTGGGACGCTTCGCACGATCAATGGGGCGCGGTGCAATTGCAGAACCGGTTCCTGAAATCATTCGCCCGCAGGATGACGGCGCTCGACATGCACGCCTGGTCGGCGGTGCGCATGATCGGCGAGAGCGCCTCGCGCGCGCAAGCGGGCGACGCGAAGGCCATCGGGGCTTTCCTCAAGGGCCCCGAGTTTGCGCTCGCCGCGTTCAAGGGGCGCAAGCTGACCTTGCGCGACTGGAACCTGCAGCTGCGCCAGCCCATCCTGCTGGCCGACGGACGGACCGTCGTGTCGGTCTCCCCGCAAGAGGGTTTTCTGCACCCGGTGACCGAGCTCGACACGCTCGGCTACGACCGCCCCGAAACGAAATGCCGGCTGCAGTGAACGCAATACGCAGCATGCCGCGCGGCCTCGCCCTCGCGGGCCTGCTATGGCTGCAATCCGCCCCGGGCGCCGGCGCGTTCACCGCCTATGTGTCGAACGAGAAGGGCAATACCGTCACGGTGATCGACACCGACAAGATGGCCGCGATCAAAACCATCAAGGTCGGACAAAGACCGCGCGGCATCGAGCTCACCAAGGACGGCGGCTTCGTGCTGGTCGCCGTCGGGGACGACGACACCATCCAGATGATCGACACCAAGACCGGCGAGATCGCCGGCACGCTGCCGTCCGGACCCGATCCCGAGCTGTTCGCTTTGGACCCGAGCGGGAAAATCCTCTACGTCGCCAACGAGAACGACAACACGGTCACCATCATCGACGTGGAGAAGCGCACGCGGCTCGGCGACGTGCAGGTCGGGGTCGAGCCCGAGGGCATGGGGCTCAGCCCCGACGGCAAGATCCTGGTGAACACCTCGGAAACCACCAACATGGCGCATTTCATCGACACGCAGACGCGCCGGATCGTGGCCAATGTGCTGGTCGATTCGCGTCCGCGCTTCGCGGAATTCAAGCGCGACGGCTCCGAGCTGTGGGTCTCCGCCGAGGTCGGCGGGACATTGAGCGTGATCGACCCGGCGAAGCATCAGGTGACGAAGAAGATCGGCTTCGAAATTGCAGGCCTGCGTCAGGAAGCGATTCAGCCGGTCGGCATCGCCATCACCAAGGACGGCAAGACCGGCTTCGTCGCGCTCGGTCCCGCCAATCGCGTTGCCGTCGTCGACGGCGCGACCCACGAGGTGAAAAAATATCTGCTGGTCGGACAGCGGGTCTGGCACATGGCGTTCACGCCCGACGAGAAATATCTGCTCACCACGAACGGCGTCTCCAACGACGTCTCGGTGATCGACGTCGCCGCCCTGAAGGTGATCAAGACCATTCAGGTCGGCGAGCTTCCCTGGGGCATCGCCATTTCCGCCCAATGATCCGGCCCGGACCACGAGCGCGCAAATATGCACGACATGCAATCCGCAGAAGCCGCGCTGGCGATCGAGGGGTTGAGCCATTGGTACGGCTCGCGCCAGGCGCTCGACGACGTGACCTTCTCGCTGCGGCCGGCGACGTTCACGGTGCTGCTCGGGCTCAACGGCGCGGGAAAAAGCACGTTGTTCTCGCTGGTAACCCGGCTTTATGCGGTGCGGCGCGGCCAGATCCGCGTCTTTGGCCATGACGTGGGCTCGAGCCCGGGCGAAGCGCTGCGGCGGCTCGGGGTGGTGTTCCAGCCGCGCACGCTCGATCTCGACCTCTCGGTCATGCAGAACCTGCGCTATCACGCGGCGCTGCACGGCATCGGCACACGCGAAGCGCGGACGCGTGCGCAAGCGATGCTGGCGCGCGTTCATCTGTCCGACCGGGCCGACGACAAGGTGCGTAATCTTTCCGGCGGGCAGATGCGGCGCGTCGAGATTGCCCGCGCGCTGCTGCATCGGCCGAAACTCCTCGTGCTCGACGAGCCGACCGTCGGGCTGGACATCAAGGCGCGCGCCGAGCTGTTGGGCCACGTCCACGGTCTCGTTGCCGAAGAAGGCGTGTGCGTGCTGTGGGCGACGCATCTCGTCGACGAAATCGACGAGGCGGACGACGTGATCGTGCTGCACCTGGGCAAAATCCTCGCGCACGGTCCGGCACCGGGGCTCGTGGCGCAATCCGGGGCGGCGGATATTCGCGGCGCCTTCAGCGCGCTCATCAGCGCTGCCGCGTCGGGCGAGGCCGCATGAGCACGTTGTCGCAAACCCGGCCGAGCCCACTGTCGCTCGCTCGCTATTGGATCTGCCTCAAAGGCATCGTCTGGCGCGAGGCGTTGCGTTTCCTGCATCAGCGCGAACGCTTCGTCTCGGCCCTGGTCCGACCGCTGGTCTGGCTGTTCATTTTCGCCGCCGGCTTCCGGCAGGTGCTCGGCGTCTCGATCATTCCGCCCTATGAAGTCTACGTGCTCTACGAGGAATACATCACCCCCGGCCTGATGGTGATGATTCAACTCTTCAACGGCATGCAGTCCTCGCTCTCCATGGTGTACGACCGCGAGATGGGCAACATGCGAACCCTGCTGGTGAGCCCGCTTCCGCGCTGGTACCTGCTGTCCGCAAAACTCCTCGCCGGCACCGCCGTGTCGCTGCTGCAGGTCTATGCCTATTTGCTCATCGCGTGGTTCTGGGGGATCGAGCCGCCGCCGATCGGATATTTGACCGTGCTGCCTGCCCTGATCCTGTCCGGGCTCATGCTGGGCGCGCTCGGCATGCTGATTTCCTCGCTGGTCAAACAGCTCGAGAATTTCGCTGGCGTGATGAATTTCGTGATCTTCCCGATGTTCTTCGCCTCCTCCGCACTTTATCCGCTGTGGCGCGTGCGGGAATCGAGCCCCCTGCTCTATTACGTGTGCGAGCTCAACCCGTTCACGCACGCGGTCGAGCTGACGCGATTTGCGCTGTATGGTCAGGTGAACTGGGTTTCGCTCGCGGTCGTGTGCGGCTGCACGTTCGCATTCATGTTCACGGCGATCCTTGCCTACGATCCTGCGCGCGGGCTGCTGGCGCGCCGCGGCGCCGCCGGAGCCGAGGCATGAGCTTCGTCTATATTCAATCACCTCGCGCATGCAACGCGCTCTCACCCTCCCCTGGAGGGGGAGGGTCGCGCGCGCAGCGCGCGGCCCCTCCCGGCTCGTCGCTCCGCGGCTTGCCGACCTCCCCGCTCCAGGGGGAGGTGGGAGCCCGCGGCATGTGGATGAGCGTGGCAGCAAAGCTTTCGTTTGTTGCTTTGCTGATCGTCATCGCGGCGCCGGTCCGGAGCTTCGCCGCCGATCCCCGCTTCCCCGATTGGCCCTGCGTTCAGATCAAGGTGCCCGAAATCTCCGTGGCGGCGGTGTGGACCGGTCCGCCGATCGACGACGTGCGCACCCGATGGCAGGGCGACCCGAAGGTTGCGGAGCTCGTGCCGCGGCTTGCGGTGCGCCGTACCCCGCTCGAGGAAGCCGAGAAGCTGATCGCCGAATTCCTCGGCAATCCCGCCGAGCGGGAGCAAAAGGGAAAGCTGCTGTTCGCGGGTCTGTTCGAGACGCTGTCGCGAGAGCGTTCCGAGGTCATGGACGGCATCGAGCGCTTTTCCCGCAAGCAGAAGGGCGTCGTCGAGAAAATCCGCTCGAAGGCCGCCGAGCTGCATCGGCTGCAGGACACCCAGGCCGACCAGAGCAAGATCGACGACCTTGCCAACCAGCTCGATTGGGACATCCGGGTCTACGAGGACGAGAAGAAGACCGTGAGCTACGTCTGCGAAGTGCCGCAGCTCATCGAGCGCCGCCTGTTCGCGCTCAGCCGCATGGTCCAGCAGTCGCTGGAATGAGCGGAGCGGGAACCCCTATTCGCCCGGCCTGCCCGGCGCCGGCACCGCCTTTTCCATCGGCAGCTCCGCCTCCTGCCAGCCGTCGGTTCCGTCCGGATACCAGGCGACGTTGCGATAGCCGAGCGCGAGCGCCCGCTTTCCCGCATTCCACGACATCCAGCAGTCCCGCTGGCAATAGACCACAAGCAGTTTGTCCTGGTTGCCGCCCGTCGCCCGATCGAGCCCGCCGCGGAAATAATCCTCCATGGCCGGTGCGAGCTCGCCGAAGCCGGTGTCGGGCAGCCACAGGCTGCCCGGAATGTCGAGCCGCTCGCGCTCGCGCCAGATGGTCCCGGCCGGAAGATTGGCGGGGCGCGGCGGCTGCGGCAGCACGTCGACGAAGGCGGCGCCGCCAGCTGTCCAGATCGCGTGCGCTTGCGCCGTGGTAATGGTCCGGGCACCGCTCAGTCCCGCGGGCGTGGGCGCGCGATAATCCTGCGTACGATAGCCGTCCGGCTCCGGCACGGGCGCCTGCGTCGGGGCAGGCCCGGCTGCAATCGCAAGCCAAAGCGCCAGCAGCCCGGCGCACCTCATGGTCGTTTCGACAGCGATCCTTCCCGGATCGGCTGGTTGCTCTCGTCGAGCAGCGGGACGCCGAAGGCCAGCAGGATCTCGTTGATGGCCGGCTGGTTCTCCTGGATCATCCGGTTGAGCGTCCGCTTCCATTCCTGATCCGAGAAGCGCACCCCCATCGTGATGCGGTAGACCAGCGGCGGCGACCCGGCTTCATGCGTGAGCGG
>WNGF01001439.1_pt1 | contig 34926 bp, 32 predicted proteins | sample 5400641 | NCBI WGS metagenome assembly WNGF01 (sample SAMN13153371, study PRJNA577476) | soil metagenome | isolation source: 80 cm soil or saprolite under grassland replicate 2 | place: USA:California | collected 2016-06-15 | reverse complement strand
CCCCAGTGGAGTCATCGCGCCCGTTAGCACAATAGGAACTTTCAGTTCAGGTAGAGCTTGCTTCAAATAGCGACCCGTCTGAACCATTGTATCCGTACCGTGAGTGATTACGACTGCCGAGCGCTCGCTTAACATCTGCCCGATGAGACCAAGAATCGTGCTGCGGTCCGCATCAGTTATCTCCAAACTGTCTTTATTCATGAGCGGCACGACTCGGACATCACAGTCCGGAAGCCGCAACCGACCGAGATATCGATCGATTTGGTTATCCAAGTTTTCTACCGTGCTAGTCTGCTCAGAATAAACTTTTTCAATTGTACCACCCGTAGTGATCACGTTGATCTTCAGCATATTCGAATTCTTCCTTGCATACCTGGAGTTCATTTCGGCTCATCACCATCTTAACAAACCCGGCAGCGGGCGTACCGGATACGACGACGATCAGAATGGATTCGTGGGTGCTCACATTTCAGCGAGCAAAAGAGGTTCATGACAAAATCTTTTCTGAGAAAGCATTTGTCAATGACGCCGCTAAAGGTGAAATCGTCAAAATCTTGAAACGTTACGGCAAGTTCGGCCATGGAACCCAATACATCACGTTCGATTTCGTAACGAGCCCGGTTATCGATATCGACAAGGCTGGGGACTACGTAAACGAAAGGTACGTTGGTAGTCAATTTGACAGCCCGGATGACATGGTGGCGGCCCCCTGGCTCGATTCAAGCTTAAGATGACCATTAAAGGTGCGGTCTGCGCAGACAAAGTGGTATACATCAATGAGGTAGGAGTCTATGCATGGGACACCTACGATTTCAACGATGATCCAGTCTCGAAGAAGAATCCAAAGACATGGATGAGTCAGCCTTTGGGGTGGTGGAACAAAAAGACCGGACGTGTCAGTCGAGTTCCAGGACGAGGTGATTACGTATCAAACGCCACATTTCAAGGATATAGGTCCAAGACTAACTTGGGCGGCGATTTCCTCATCTATTCCGACATGAAGGTGACCAAGTTACAGCAAGCAGAATTCTTTTTGGCTTATTAGGGTAACTGCCGAGGAGAGAGGACTCTGAGTTTGAAGACCTTGAAACGAGTATTGGGCTTGGTGCTTTTGATAGTCGCCTCGTTTTTGTTTGTTGTTTTCACGGCCTCGATAAATTCACCCCAATCCATGGGTGGCCCAATGGGTATGGCACCCTCGCCGATGGAATGGTCCTTAATTGTACTATTCCTCGATGCTGTTTGGTTTTTGATAGGAGTTGCCGGCAGCAAGATGCTGGGGTTGTCGCGCAAAGTTGCCGGAGGATTGTTGGTGCTCGTAGGAATATCAGTCCTGATGCTGGCAATTCATAATCACTTGAATTCGCCGGACATTGACGACCTTAACAAGGGATTGCAAATGCCTGTTCCCTCTGGATTATGAAGTCAGGGTTCCAAAATACTCAAGGGCGATGGGTGTGAACGTAGTCTTGTCAACTGCCATCAGACTCAGAGGCTGCTGCCGGCCAGGGACCGCAAAGAGTTTCCCATCTTTAAGGGTGACGTTAAACTCAAATCCCTGTTCGCCTTTATACTCGCCCACGTAGGATTGCAGTGTTTCGCTCGCCAAATTCATTCTCTGGCGTGAGCGTCGCCGAAGCGGTAAAGATTCGTCGCGATGAAGTGCTTATCCACACATCCCACCTTTGCTAGTCGCTATGTATTACCGCTCGTTCACTTGACTCAACAGGTCGCTCCTTGGTTACGAGGCTCGGGTTAAAGAGTCGCTCATGACTATTCAGTGTTTGGTCCCTTTTCTTTCTTAATCTCTTCGCTGTTCGGGCTCTCAGCGCCGCGCACAACGCTGCCAACCTTTGGAGCGTTATCAAGTTTCTCGGCAGGGCTTCTATCTGGCACCGGCTTCTGTCGTCATCGGACTCTCGAGAGTTAATGTCCTTTCTCTCATTTGTATTCATGATCTTCCTCCGGAACCTTAATACGACTAACTGCCCTGCTGCTGTTCAGGTCGACAGCGAAACACTGTGCGCTAAATCTGCGTCTTGCGGTGCGCGAGCAGACGCAACAACCTGTTAATGCCGAGATGTAGCAAGACATAAACAATGAGTGCGACCACTATCGGCAGCGCGAGCGTATGGCCTTCGGCACTCGGACTCGCCACAATGCCTCGGAAGGGTGCGTAGAAAGGATCGGTTACTGCGAAGATGAACTGCGTGAAACCGGCGCTGCTACGAGCCGCAAGAAGCGCCAGAATAAGCCGAAGCCCAAGTAGTGCGTAGACAATATAAAAGAGGTAGTCGATGACTTGAGAAACTCGAGCGGCCGTGCGCGATCGTTCGACTTCCCGCTCGGTATGAACCACTTCATCAACCGCCTTTGCGCGAAACTCCTTGGCCACCTGTTCCAGCCTTTCCGCTTCCGGCCGGCCTGCGCGATCAGCACGAGCTGCAATATCTGCATTGACGTCGTTCTCAACCCGCGATTTGATCGAATCATGCTGCGCTTCGCGACGCGCTTCATCGCTTGCTAATTTGTTATCTTCCATCAAGACCCCCGACATCTATAGTGTTTCGACTACTTGTTTGAAGCGGAGAAGTTTGGGACCTGCGTGAGAAAACTTGTTCGAGAGTCGCTAACAGGGTTGGAAGTTCTATGGGCTTCGGAAGATGCGCCGCGCGGCCGCAGCGAAGCGACTTGTCGCAAGTTATACGAGCGCAGATCGGGTACGCTGCTGTCTAGGGTCACGCACCTGGAAACGTGTTCGCCAAGCAACCAAGTTCGGACACGACTGTGTCCAGATGCCGGTGCCAGGCGATGTAGCCAGTGAAGTTTCTGCCTTGGCAGAGTTCCCATACCTGTCGTTACCATTAACTCGAATCTGACAGCAGGACCGTGAACGCCAACGGTCTATTCAGTGCGCCTTTTGATCCTCATCATACGCTGCCCAGGCTGGATGCCTCAAACAGCTTGAGACAATAGTAGCTATGACCCCCCACCACGGAAGTTCGTGGATGGTTCAGATCCGACCTTTCGACGGTCGATAATGACTTCACCGGGATCGCATGATCGAAAGCTAAGGCAAGCTTTTAACGACAGCTCATATCGGGGCGCATACATGACTGATATAGTTAAGGATGAGCATGAGCCGAACGCAGCGCGGTTAATGAAACGAATCAAAGACCGTGAAACTTTGGACCTGCTGCGAAGCGCAAATGGACGATTTGCCCCAAAAACGAAGAAAAGTTGAAACCAACCAGGCGCGAAGTCCGTTGCTGGTTCCGTGTGAAAATGGCGAGTAGTGCGAACAAGATTTATTAGTTACAAATTAAAAGGAATTGGATGAGAGGGCAGACCTGCATTCATAACCCAAGGTCGGGAGTTCGAGCTCCCCTCGCTACCAATTAAATCAATTTGTCCTTCGCCAATACTGGATCGGACACTGTTTTCACTGGATTTCATCATGCTACTCGCCGTTCATAACGGCGATGGAGGCCGCCAACTTCAGGAATCTCAATTACCGTAGCCGTTGCCGGCAGCTGTACTGGTCGTGCATCCGGTGCGGCTTTGTCAATAGATAGAGATAGGTGCGTTCTCGTACGGTGATAGTTTTGCATTACCGCCGGCACGCTGCTCACTCGTAATTTGCAATTCATGAAGTTCGGCCTTTGAGGTAAAATACCCAAATGCGCAGTCTATTACCTTTAAACGAGGAGAGAATATGAAGATCAAGGTTACTCGTATCATCGTTACTGGCGCGGCGCTCGGCGCTTTCGTATTTATGTCACCGAATCTGATGGCACAGGAGAAAGAAAAGCCAAACGTCGGCGGGCAGATGAAGGAAGGCACGAAGGAAATGGGCAAGGCCGGTTCAAGCCTCGGCCATAACGTGAAGCATGGACGGATCGCTCGCGGCGGCAAGCACTTTGGTAAACATACCTACCGCGGCGGCAAGCATATTGGCAAGGGATCAGTGAAGGCGGGGAAGAAGACAGGTAGTGTCATCAAGAAAGCCGTTACGCCCTAGCCATTATCTTCGGTCACCGATTTGAATGCAACCTGTCGGTCTTATGCAGCGCTCTCCCTGCTGACAAGTTCATTCGTCGTTTCCCGCTGGATGTTCTATCACGCGGCTTACAATGCTACGCCAGTCCGGACTGCTGGCCAATCGTCAGCGCCGCGACAAATTGGCGCCGTGCCTCAAGTTTCTTGGCGGCGCAGGTGAGCATAGCCAACGCAACGCAGGCCCAGAGGTAAAATGAGGCCAAATTTCCTCCACATGCGCAGCGTTCTCACGTAAGAACACTGGGAGAACAAAGTGAAGTTACTATCCATCGAAACGACACCTAATCCAAACAGTATGAAATTGAATTTGGACGAGAGGCTGGCAAAAGGGGTTGCGATTACTTATACACACGAGAATAGAGGAGATTGTCCAGCCTACATCGAAGAGATCCTTGCCATCCCAGGCGTCAGCAGCGTCTTCCGTGTCGCAGACTGGATGGCTATTCAGCGAAAGCCAACTGCTGGATGGGAGGATATCTTGTCGCGGTCCCGCGTAGTACTCGAAGATGCCAGTTTGAACAACACGAAGCCCGAAACAGAGGAAACGTCCGATAAGAAATGGCGCGAGGTAATGGTATCGGTGCAGTATTTTCGAGATCTCCCGATGTTGGTCAAAGTGTCCTTTGGTAATGAAACGGTGCGCTCACCGCTACCCGAGCGATTCGGTCAGGCGATAAAGCGAGCGACGGATGCCTCGCCGAACATGCTGATGGAGCGAAAGTGGATAGACGAAGGTCTGCGCTACGGGGAGTTGCGCGACGTTGGCGAGGCGGTGGTGCGCGAGATTTCAGCCGTCTATGATGAAGCAAAGCTAAAAGAATTGGTTGAGAGGGCCTATCACCCTGAGTTACATGAAAAAGTCAAAACGAGTTCGGAGCAACTGGTCCAGACCTTTGAATCGCCCAAGTGGGAAGAGCGGTTCGCTGCGCTAAAGGAATTGGGCAGAAATGCAACAGCTCAGATAGATTCTCAATCTCTGTCGCTAATTATCAGAGCAACCAAAGATCCAAAGATGTCGATTCGCCGTTTAGCGGTGGTCTTTCTTGGGTTGATAAAAACTCCTGAAGTCTTAGCTCCACTTTGTGAGGCTCTGAAAGACGAAGCAGTTGGGGTGCGCCGATCGGCGGGCGATGTACTGACGGACTTAGGAGATCCGAAGGCCATCGGGCCGATGGTTGCGACATTAAAAGATTCGAACAAACTTGTTCGTTGGCGCGCCAGTCGATTTCTTTATGAGTTAGGGGACGAAAGTGTCTTGCCCGCACTCAGAGAGGCCCAGGACGATCGCGAGTTTGAAGTGGCGATGCAAATCCGGCAGGCTATTGAACGGATAGAGAGCGGCAAGGTTGGCCAGGGACCCGTTTGGAGACAAATGACCCAAGGGATTAACTAGGCGCGGACTAATGTGAGAATGTGTTAGCGTCAGGGGTGGCGTCAAACGCAGGGTCAAACAGTATAGTAGCCCTCGATCCTTCTACCGGATCTCCTGGCGTAAGCGAACCGAACCGCTCCGCGTAAACTTTCAATTATAGTCGAAGAAAATGGATTTCTTGCCCGAACATGGGGTCGAAACTCTCGCTACGGCTTCCTTGTGCAACCCAAACCCTATTAGGGTGCCCAAAAGGCTGGTCGGATGCCCTAGCTCAAACGTCGAAGGGCAGGCCGGCGTAGTTTTCCGCGAGTGAGGTCGCAGCAGCGCGTGAACTCGTGACATAGTCCAGTTCGGCGAGTTGGAGCTTTTGCTGAAAAGGCGTGGCGTCGGGAAAGCGGTGCAGCATGGAAGTCATCCACCACGAGAAATGCTCGGCGCGCCAGACGCGACGCAGGCAGGTGGCCGAATACGCATCAAGCAATTCCGTTTGGCCACTCTGGTGATAAGTTGCGAAGGCGCGCGCCAACACGCGCACGTCTGCAACTGCCAGGTTCATTCCCTTCGCGCCAGTCGGCGGCACAATGTGCGCAGCGTCGCCCGCGAGAAATAACCGGCCGAACTGCATTGGTTGAGCGACAAAGCTGCGCATCGGTGTAATGCCCTTTTGCAAGATTGGTCCTTCTTTCAATTCAATCTCCCCGCCCGAGTGCAATCGAGTTGCCAGTTCTTGCCAGATACGATCATAACTCCAGTTCGCCAAATCGTCGTCGGGCGCGCATTGAATATAGAGCCGCGTGATATTCGGCGTGCGCATACTGAACAAGGCAAAGCCTCGTTCGTGATGACAATAGATCAACTCTTTTGAAGGGGGTTTTGATTCTGCCAGAATTCCCAACCATCCGAATGGATAGACGCGCTCGAAAATCTGTAACTTGTCAACAACAGCGGGGCGACAGATGCTGTGAAAGCCGTCGCACCCGGCTATGAAATCGCAGTGAATCTCGTACTGCTGGTCGTTATGGTGAAAACGAATCCTGGGCCGGTCGGTGTCAAGATCGTGGATGCTGGTTTCGGTGACTTCAAAATAGAGTGGGGCGCCTGTATCCAGTCGCGCCTTGATTAGATCTTTGACTACTTCGGTCTGACCGTACACAGTGATCGCGCGCCCACCCGTGAGTTCATGCAGGTCGATGCGATGACGGCGGCCATTGAAGCTGAGCTCGATCCCGTGATGCAGCAATCCCCGCTGCTGCAAGCGTTCGCCAATTCCGGATTCGATGAGCGTGTTGACTGTGCCTTGCTCAAGCACACCTGCGCGAATGCGGCTCTCGACATACTCGCGGCTTCGCGTCTCTATGACTACGGAGTCGATACCCTGCAAGTGCAACAGGTGCGCCAGCAGCAGTCCAGCAGGGCCGGCGCCGACTATACCAACCTGAGTTCACATATCAGTGTTCGGGTGTTGTTCTTTGCGCAATCGCTTCCACCACGGCGCGGTAATCGTCGGGCGGCTTACCATCGAATTGCGACAAGAGGTTGAGCGCTGCACCCCAGTCCTGTCGTTTGGCGGTGGCTTCAGTCATCACAGGTCCGACGCCGATGCACCTCAAAGTCTCTGCAACCTCTTCCAGTTCGCGAGCGCGTCGGTCACCGTGTTCGATGACGCGCCCGATCATGTAACTCGCTAGTCGCTTCCAGTTCATTCCGGGCATAGTTTCTTCCAACGTGGCGAAGACTCGTTCGTCCACCCCATACGGAACCGCTGCCAACACGCATTCAAATAACAACGCTTCGAGTCCCTTGACGACGATGCTGCGGCACATCTTGGTCGCCGATGCGGCGCCGATTTGGTCAGAGATAATTTCGATTTTCATGCCGAAAGGCGCAAGCAGACCGACCAATTGCTGTGCGTGTGGGCCGCCGAGAAACATTGGCGCACGATGCAGGTGTGGCGGCACAGGCGACATGATTGCTATCTCGACAAAGCGGGCGCCGCTCGTTTCGATAAGCCGCGCGATGTATTGTTTTAGAGAGGGCGAAACTGAGTTGAGATCAGCGTAGATGTGCTGCTGAGTTAGATGCGGCACGTTCTGTTCGGCTGCAACTTCCGCTTGATCAGCAGTCACAGTTGAGAGCAGCACATTGCACGCGGCGGCAAGCTGCGCATTCGATTCGCATAACGTCACGTCGGTCTTATGGGCTCGCTCTCGAATCTTTTCGCCGCGCCCCGGTGTGTAAGTGTGGATGTCAAAGGCGTAAATTTGGGCCAGACCAGCACCGCGCAGACCTTTCGCGATGTGATAGGCCGCTTCGCCGTAGCCGACAAATCCGATTTTGAGTTCGTTGCTCATTGCAGTGCCACTGAGAGAGTCAGATCATCCGCGTGGGTAAATTCATCTGTGCATGTGAGCGTAGTGTTCCCGATAGGGACGCCACGTGGCGCGAAACAGCAGCGCCGAGATCAGCGAAGCCAAACCCACGGTCAGCGCCAGCGACCAGCCGACCATCAATGGATCCTTGAAGAGGTAATCATTGAAAAAACCCGGAAGAAATGGTCCGAGAATCAACCCAACAAGGTTGAGCGTGAAAACCTGTAAGGCGCCGATTTGTCCGCGCACTTGATTAGGAAGGATCAATTGTAACGAAGCATAGGCACTGCCAATCGGCATCGCCAGAAAAAAGAAGGCAGGAACGAGGAAGGCGATTTGCAGTTTTAGATCGGTCAGGGCTATTGCCAGAGTGAAGAATAATCCGGCGCAAGCCGTCGCCAGCACCGCCACGCGCAGTGGAGCATCTGTCTTGCGGAGTTGCTGCCAGCGATCACAAAGCGAGCCACCGAAATATGCGCCCATCAACCCAGTCCCAAGCGAAATGACTCCCAACGTCAGTCCAGCTTGTCTCAGTTGCCAGCCGTGGGTGCGCACAAAGTAGGTTGGCAACCAAGCCTGCTGAGCGTAATTGCACATCGCTTGAAACGCAAAGGCGAGGCAAATGCCGACGACGGATTGCCAGCGTATTCGAACCTGCTCGAAGACTTCGCCTAAAGTCAACTTGCTTCCTTTGTCGCTCAGCAGGTGCTTACGGGTCGGCTCTTTGATGGTGAGCGCCATCAGGCCGGCAAGCAATCCTGGTAACCCGAAAATCAGAAATGTGAAGCGCCACGATCCAACTGCGCCAATCACCAGACCACCTATAATTAAGGCCGAGCCAGAGCCAAAAAAAACGCCCATCGAGAAAACACTCAGCGCCGAGCCCAGGCGTTCTTTTGGGAAATAGTCGGAGATTAACGAGAAGGCTGAGGGCGACAGGGTGGCCTCGCCCACGCCCACACCCATGCGTGCGAGAAACAGCGTCCAAAATCCGCTCGCAGCGGCGCAGGCCCCTGTCATCACGCTCCACAAAGAAATACCTGCCGTCACCAGATTCCGGCGATTCCCACGGTCCACGATGCGCCCCATGGGCAGACCGAGCAGCGTATAAAAGATGCCGAACGCCAGCCCCTGCAACAAACCAATACCTGTGTCGCTAATTCCCAGATCCACTTTGATCGGAGTCACCAGCAGACCGAGGATCTGACGATCAATGAACGAGAGTGTATTGCACAACATCAACACAAGGGCCACATACCAGGCATAGCGCATTTCTTTAGCCGCGGCGGCCTCAGCGTTGACTGCTTTCAGCGCAATTTCGTCAGTCATCATTCTTCAGTGCAGGTAACCGCCGCCATCGCAGAGGATCATCTGCCCCGGGATTGGCGAGAAAGTAAGTGCGCGAAGCAATGTTGATAAGTCTGCCGTAAGAGCTCTTCTTGAGCAGAGGATACAGTGCTTTCGCGACCAGGAAGATGCCGATGTAGTTGATCTGCACAAAGCGATTCACCTCTTCGTAAGAAAGCGAGTGCCAGGGTTGGCAGCCTGAGAGTATGCCGGCGTTGTTGATGAGAATGTCCAGCCCAGGGTTTGCTTTGAAACCCTGGGAACAAGTCGCGCACCGTTGGTTCGTAACAACCCTGAGAGGGCATCGCCCTTGCGCGCTAATCGCAAACCGTCGCAACTCCTTCAGAGTTGCGATTAAACAAACTATCCATTCTTTACCCAGGGTTTCAAAGCAAACCCTGGGCTGGAATTAGCGAACGCCTTCGGCGTAATTGGTGATCCCAGTCGTCCGTACCAGTCGTCCGTAATGGGTCCTGGGTATGCTTTGGTTGTGGCTCTGCTGAGCTTTGTCTCAGTGGTGGCCGTTTTCGGAGCTAAAAGCACCAAAGAGACAGCAAACGTGCACTACGTAGCCCTTGCGGTGCTGCTTGCGGGCGTAACTGTGTTTGGGCAAACCACGAGCGCGACATTGTCAGGTGTGGTTCGAGATCCTACTGGTGCTGTCGTTCCTGGCGTGATAATCAGCGTCAGGAACAGCCAGACTGGAGCCGTTTGCGAAACCACTTCAGATGTTGAGGGCCGTTACAACTTCACGAACCTCCTGCCCGGTCACTACGATCTGCATGCCGAGCGAACGGGATTTAAGACTATCGTGCAATCGGACATCGTTTTGTCGGTCGCCAGCTCCACGGTCGTCGATCTCGCCTTCCAGGTTGGGGATGTGAAGGAAACTGTTCAAGTTAGGGAAGAGGAGCCGCTGTTGGAAACCACTAAAGCAGAGGTGAGTCGCGTAGTCACCCAGCAATCGATCGAGTCGTTGCCGATAATCGGTCGCAACTTTGTTGACTTTGCGAAGTTATCGAGTGGCGTGGCTCCGGGTCGCGAGAACACGGGCGGCGGTGCCTTCAAGGAACCCGACGCGGGCGTCGGAGCGGCAGCGGCGCCACGACTGACGTTCGGCGGACAGTCTGAATTAAGCACCATGATTCTTGTTGATGGCGTTGACAACATTCAGACCTTTACTGGTCTCCCACGCGTGACCCCGTCACAGGAAGCAGTGCAGGAGTTTCGCGTTCTCAATTCAACTTTCCTTGCCGAATATGGTCGCGCCCTGGGCGGGTTCGTCAACATCATCACCAAGTCCGGTGCGAATCAGGTTCACGGATCGGCCTATTACTTCGGAATGAATAACAAGCTGAATGCAAAACCTCTGCTCACTGGCCCAAATCCGGTCCTGCGGCAAAATCAATATGGCGCCACAATAGGTGCTCCAATCCGCAAAGATCGCGCCTTCTTCTTCGGCAGTTACGAAGGCCAGCGGCGTGCTGAGTCAAACAAGTTCTCATCAGTAATCCTGAACAATCTTGCCGCGATCAATGTCACAAAAGCGTTTTTTGGCCTCACGCCTGAGGTGAACGATCTGTTGCGTGCCAACGACTATGATGGTTTTCTGTTGAAGCTGGACCACAAGTTCAGCGACGCCAACACTCTCTCGGTCCGCTACAACCTTCTTCACTCAACCACTGACGGTTTTCTCGGGGGTGGCGGTCGGGCGTCGCCGGCCTCCACGACGGCGAGAAACAACAAAACGACCGATCAGTCATTTGTGGTCAGTGAGACTGCGCTGCTTGCTCCGCAGATCGTCAATGAACTTCGTTTTCAGTGGGCACGCCGAGGTTTCGAATTTCCCTCGGTGCGCAAGGAACCGGATCTCGAGATCTCAAATCTGATCATCACGGGCAAAAGCACGTCCGATGTCGATTACTATCGAGAGAGTCGATTCCAGGGCGCTGATAGTCTCACCATTAGCAAAGGTGGCCATGCGTCCAAATTTGGCTTTGACTTCAACAATATTCGCAACACTGCAAAATGGGATCTGTTCTTTCCGGCGCGCGTCATCTTCCCCAGTTTGCCGGCATTCTTAGGATCAACGCCGACTCCCGTGGTTTTCTGGTGGCCGCTTCAGAATGGTACGACGAGTCGACCTGCTTTGAGCGTTCCGTTCACTCAGGATGTGCCCAGCGGCCTTGAGCCGCTGACGCGGACAAGTGTGGATCATAGTTCCTACGGCTTCTTTGGTCAGGATGAGTGGAAGGTCAACGGCAAACTGACCTTGACTTTGGGTTTGCGTTACGACGTGGAAACCTATCCGGCGGCATTTGTATTGAAGAATGATCGAAACAACTTTCAGCCACGCTTTGGTTTTGCCTATGCCATGAATTCGCGCACGGTGCTGCGTGGCGGCTTTGGTCTTTTCAACATCGGCTGTTCTCTAGTATTGGGCAACTGTTGGTTACTGCTGAATGGGGCTAGCATGGCGCGCGCAAAGAACGGCAATTTCGACGAATCTTCAGGCGTCTTCACACCCCACACGGCAGTGTGGGGATAGTTCAGATCCTTTCTACCAAAAGCACCTCTAACACTGCTGCGCGCTTGCAGCGTGCGAAGGTAAGAGAACGGTATTACCAAAACTTGTGTGTAGGGATTTGGAGAACACTCGCGGTCAGTGCGGCAGGTTTGGATCTGTCTAACCCACGCGGTAAACCGAATTCGGAATCCAGCAACGGCAGTAGCAGTTGGTGGATTCCGACACGTTTCCACAGGCGCCTGATAGGAAGGACTTAAACCGGTCCACCGACGGGGCAGTGGATGGTTCAACTTCTTCCTACAAAGATACTCCGTTTACCTCCGGCGCGCTGCTCGCGTCGCATTGTTGAAGAAGGCTTTGATAGAAAGGATCTGAACTTATCCCCACACTGCCGTGTGGGGGATTCTCACTTTTGACACAGTCCCTTCCGTTGGTGGTTTTCCAGTTTTTGTGCAAGGCCTCAATTACCGACTCTGTGAAGTGTACCATCCAACGTGATTGGCTTTGCGCGCTGAATTTGAAGGTCAACTGTGTTGTCGCCGTACCTTATGCGGTACTTCACCGCACGATCGGAACGCACCCTGAGTTCTGTCAGCCGACCCGCTTTCCACGTGACGTCCACCTTGCCGCCGCTCCGCACTCGCACTCCTTTTAGACTGCCGCTCGGCCATTGAAAAGGAAGGGCAGGTAAAACCGTGATTTCATCTGGACTGCTCTGTACCAGCATTTCAGTAATTGCCGGGGCCGCCCAAGTTGCCATCAATCTGAAATGGTGGGCAAAGATCGAACATGTTTGGTAGCGTGCTAGTGTTGATCAAGATCTTCAGGAGCATCAGCCTGCCAGTAGTTCATCTGTAGATTGATGTTCGTCGTCATTTTGCTGCTCCAGGCCGGAGGCAGCTCCTCGTTCCAAATACCTTGTAAGTTCGCGGGTTGACCTCCCGGCCGCGAAGACGAGATCAAGAGGTAGCGACCGAACTCAAAATAGAGCGCGAGCAAGCTGGGATCTTCGTTCTCGGCAAAATTCTTGATGCGCTGGTCCGTACCCTCTGTTGAGCAATCTGCGCCCAGGTGCAACTGAACCCGCGAAAACAAGTGACGAAAATCATTCAAGTGTCGACGCAGAAGCGAGTCGTACGATTGCTTCGCTGCCCCCTCCAGATACGCTCGGGCGCCGGCGAGAGCGTCACCCCTGATATCCTTGTAGTTCTTGAAACTCGTCGCGTTGCTGAACAGGATTGTCACCGAGTTTGCGCTGGAGATTGTTAGACGTCCTTCGGCATTGCGAACACTGCCGCCCTCCGCGAATACCTTTAGCCGAGCGGCAAAGCGCAGGCCCGGCTGGTTCCAAGAGCCTGTCCAGGAGGAAGGAGGATTCTGCCGTGATTGAATTTGACCGGTTAGCTGGAGTGTGTCATTTCCGATGGGTTCAACATGCGTTCCAGTTTGAGAAGACTCCATACCTACGCTGAACGTGAGCTGCCGTGGTTGACTGGCTGTAATTCGAATTATCAGAATCTGGTCCGGATAGGAAACGAATACTTCACGCCGGAAGCTCACGGTGCCTACCTTGTAAAACGTTGCCGCAATCGCATCCTCCAGGTAGAGTTCGCGCAGGTACTTGGTCGCTTGACCATGACCTGGGAAATGTAACCGCATGTCGCAGAACGGTTGATAAGGCATGAGCAGCTTCGGCTTACCCATCAGGCTTTGGGAGAGTTTCTCGACCTCCCCCACCTTTCCCGCGAACAACAGCTTTCGAATCTCATCGAGATGGGCGTACGCCTCGGGATTTGTATAGCTGTGTGGAGCGCCACCCCAGAGGCTGCTCTCGTTGATCTGTACGCGCTCTGCTTCGGTGCCGCCAAACACCATTGCACCGATACGCCCGTTGCCCAGGGGCAAAGCTTCGATCCATTTTGTCGCGGGTCTGTCGTACGTAAGCTTGAGATCGGAATCTGCTGCTCGCGCCCCTGCGCTCAATGCGGTAGCTGCTGCTGCCACAATCAACACTGTTCGTACCCCGGAATGCAATTTTCGCTGTAGCAGTTCGCTCCTCCAAATGTTGCCCTGCGAATCACTAAGAGTGGATTCAGTTATCGTTCACTCCAACACACCGGAGCCGATTAGTGGATGAGACCCTTTTCGAACTCAACTGGAACCACCGCGCTCGTGTTCCAGGGGTCCGCCAATTCGACCTTTATGATCACGTCGACTGGATCTGCGGCGACGGGCGGCACCTTGATTCTTGGGCATTGACGTCTGTCGCGAGTGGCACCCATTGGGTCATTAGCTGAGGTGCAGGAACCGTGGAGAGAACGGCTATCGCCAATGCCTTACCGAGTTTTGTCATCGTGTATCCAGCCCGCTACTCCGGTAGCGTCTTGGTCCCTGTCACTTGAAACGTGCCCGCGACCGTTGGCGCTTCCGTATTCGGCTGGCCTCCACCAATCGACACCGAATGCTTCCCTTCGGCAATGATCGGTATACCGGCCTCGCTCACCATGCTCAGATCGCGTTCTTTCAATTCGAAACGCACCTTCTGTGATTCACCCGGCTTCAAATGCACGCGCTTGAACCCGCGCAGTGCACGTAGCGGCGCTCCCGGCACCTCCGGGAAACTGAGATAAAGTTGCGCTACCTCATCGCCTTCGCGCTCGCCAGCATTCGTCACGGTTACTTCCGCCGTAAGCGGATCACCCGCCTTGATCGCGTTCTTCGGAAGCGTCAAGCTGCTGTAGGAGAATGTCGTATAACTCAGGCCGTATCCAAACGGATACAGCGGCCTGCCTTCGAAATAGCGATAGGTACGCCCTTTCATTGCGTAATCTTCAAATGGGGGCAGTTGATCGACGCCGGTGTAGAACGTCACTGGGAGCCGTCCCGCGGGATTATTTTTGCCCGACAGGGTTTCCGCGATGGCCGCTCCCCCCTCCTCGCCTGCGTACCAGGAATCGAGAATTGCATTCGCGTGTTTGTTGGCCCAGTTCACCGCCAGAGCGCTGCCGTTCGCGAGCACTACGACAACCGGTTTTCCCGGCGCCGCCACGGCCTCCAGTAACTCCTCTTCCGGCTTTGGAAGATCCAGGCTGGTGCGATCGCCACCCTTGAATCCTTCCTCGCTAACCGGCATCTCTTCGCCTTCGAGTTCGCTCGTAATGCCCAAGACCGCGATAACTACATCAGCGTTCTTTGCCGCGGCGACGGCCTCGGGACTGGGCTTGCGGTCGTACTTCGACCAAATCAGCTGTGCTCGCATTGGACCGGACCGCGCTTGCCCGTAATTAACTTTGATCGCCACTTTCTTTCCCTGCTCGAGGTGAACTCGCCCGACCTTTGCCTGCATCCCTGACCGGCCCAGGATGAATTCCTGTGCGACCGGTTTGCCATCAACCGAGAGCCTTGCGAACGTGCCTTCGACACGCACTCCGAGGTTGAATTCACCCGTCTCCGTGGGCGTCAGAAAACCATTCCACTCAACCAACAGCGGGAATTTGCCGGAAGCCTCCTGGGGAACATCTTCCGGCTTCAAATCAAGCGCGGTCACCTGACGCGTCGCCAATTCGGTCGGCTTTCTGCCGAATACTTCCCCTGTGGAAAACTCCACCTTGAGCCCCGCTTGCCCTTCTGGCGTGGTCAGGACCGATGCCGGAACCACAGCTCCCTCGTTCCGCAGAAACTGCGTTCCAGGCACAAACGTGATTTGGGCGTCTGGGAACTCCGCCTTGAGTCCATCCAAGATAGAGACCGCATGCGACGGAATGCCGGTGTAGTTGCCCATTAGATATCTCGTCTGGTCCGCCAGCGGTCCGACAACGGCTATTTTGGTTGCACCCTTCTTTAGCGGCAGCGTGCCGTCGTTCTTCAGCAGCACCATTGCCTTGTTTGCCATGGCGCGAGCCATCGCGCGATGTTCTGCACTATCAAGCAGTTTTTCGTCAATCTTCGAATAGGGGACAATCTCCGGCGGATCGAACATCCCCAGCTTCATGCGTGCCGTGAACAGCCGGATCAGGGCGGTGTCAATCTCGCTCTCTTTCAGAGTGCCTTGCTTGTAGGCATCAAGATACGGTTTGTAGTCGTGATCGTCTTTCACTTTCGCGATGAAATCCACGCACTCGTTGTCCATGCCGCGCTGCATGGCCAGAGCTGACGCCTCAGCCTGGGTCTTGGTGAAGTGGTGGTCCCGGAAGATGTTGATGATCGCCTCGCAATCCGAAACCACATAGCCCTGGAAGTTCCACTTGCCCCGCAGTTGATCCTGCAGCAGGAACTCGTTCACGCATGCGGGCTGCCCATTGATGCTGTTGTAGGCGCACATCACCGAGCCGGCCTTCCCCTCGGTTACCGTCGCGCGGAACGCGGGCAGATACGTGTCCAGCTCATCATGCTTGCTGATTTTCACATCGGCGGTGTGGCGCGTGGGCTCGGGGCCGCTGTGCACGGCGTAGTGCTTGGGCGTTGAAATGACCCGATAGTATTTCGGGTCGTCGCCCTGCATGCCCGTGACAAAGGCAACGCCCATGCGCGCTGTCAGGAATGGATCTTCTCCGAATGTTTCCTGCCCGCGTCCCCAGCGAGGATCGCGAAAGATGTTGATGTTCGGCGCCCAGAAGTCGAGACCCTCAAAGATGTCGCTGTGCCCGTCGCGCAAGCCCTGGACGTACTTGATTCGCCCCTCGGTGCCGATCACGACGGCCATGCGGTGAATTGCATCTGTATCGAAGGTTGCGGCCAGGCCAACTGGCCCGGGAAACTCGGTCGTACCATTCGTGGCAATGCCGTGCGAAGCTTCGCTCCACCAATCGTAGTCGGGCACATTCAACCGGGGAATCGCACGCGCCTGATTCACTAGTTGTGTGACCTTCTCTTCTATGGTCATACGGTGAACCAGGTCCTCGGCCCTCTGCTGTGTGGGCAAGGCGGTGTTCAAATATGCAGGCTGCTCGGCGTTTTGTGCGTACAAGCCATCAACGGTTAGGAAGGCAAAAATCGAAATCAGAATTCGCGAGCTAGGTGTCTTCATCTCTCTTCTCCAATGACCATGGTTCTATGGTGTGACGAATGTGCAGCTACTCCGAAAGTTCGTGCAGCAAGTAGAACAGACGAGACTCCTCGAATACGCTCCTCGACCGTGTTCAACAAAGCCACCCACCGCACATGAGTCTGAAGAATTACAACCGCTGTGCGGCTGAGACTGAGCCCCAACAGCACGAGGCAGATAACGCCACCTAAACCACTCCAGTTATTGCACTGCATATGAATAAATGTTGACGCTATATGGTGGGACGGAAATGGCATCGGGCACGGATGTCAGTCCCTGCTCCTCCACTTCAACTCCAGGCTTCTGTCCCACCGTGATGGTTGCGTCAACGCTCGTTGGAGCCATGCGCCAAACGTGGCCCTGACTTGAAAGCTTTACGCCGTTGATTGAGAGTTTCAACTGCCGCTCAGAATCTGACGGGTTCAGCACCGCGACCGTGAGCGTCTTGCGATCATCACTGAGGGCCGCGCTCACATCCAGTGGATATGTGTCACTGCCCGGATTGACTGTTGGTTGGTCGCCGCCGGCGGGGTAAATCGGCTTGGGCTGCGGCGAATCTCCTGAAACCACGACCGGAATCGTGCCGAAATGTTCGCGATACAGCTTGAACAAAAGCCCTGTCGGACTCAGAACCGCATCGGTTCGGTTTTCGCTGATCATTGCGGTTGCGAACGTGAACCCGCCTAACTGGTACAGCTCAGAATGGCGAAACATCTCGTGAAACGCCCAAGCGTAAGCGGGGACTACTCTGTACGAATTTGGCGGCGTGCCAGTATATGCCCATTCGTCAAGACTGATTGGGACCGGTTTTGTTTTGAGCTCTGGAATGCGTTTCAAGTACTCCTGATAATGTTCGTATTTCGACCGAACCTGAGTGGCGGGCGCGCGTTCCCACTCGACAAGTGTTTGGGGACCCGTGCTGACTTTCTCTCCTATCTTAAGATCGGTTCGCTGATCGCTACGGGAATAGAAGTGCTCACTCAGCAGATCGATATTGTCCAGGCAATGCGCAAGCAAGTTGCCGCTCCAGTCTCCCGGAGAAAGGTAATCAGGCACGATCTGTCCGTTGAGGCGCTTTGCCTGCTTTGAACCCGTCATGGCGTCCGGCATAGCTCCGGCGGCAATGAGTTTGATCGTGGGATCAACCTTTCGCATACCCTTCGCGAACAGGTTGTGCTTCAGTTCCCATTGTGCGACGGGCATGAAGCCGAGTTGCCACTCACCCCAAGGCTCATTGCCGACGCCCCAGAACTTCACGTGGTATGGTTCCGCATGACCGTTCGCTGCGCGCAATTTCCCCATCGGTGTGGTGACCGCGCCGTTTGCATACTCAACCAGTTGCGCCGCGGACCAGGCGTCGCCGAAACCACCATTAACAGTGATGTAAGGCTCAACATTCAGCAGGCGGCAAAGCGTCATAAATTCATCCGTACCCACATCGTTTGGCTGAACCGTGTGCCAAACTGTATCCATGATTGGCGGACGCTTGTCAGGATCGCCGATCGCATCACGCCACTCGTGTCCGGAAACAAAGTTGCCACCGGGCCAGCGATACACGCCGGAATGCAGTTGCTTCAGCGCGGCGATGACTTCCGCGCGAAAGCACTGCATGTTGTTGGCAGGCATTAACGAAACTGCTCCAATGTGAAACGAGCCAGTGCCAGTGCCGACAATCTCGAGCCGGGCATCGTCGCTGTCACCCTGCGCCTGGAACGTCAGCGGGAACTTCCGATACTCGGATCCGACTTTGCTAATGACAACGGTTTGGCGATCACCGGCTGCGTTGCCCCAGATCAGGCTCACCTTCACAGTCGTGCCCGGAGTACCGGCCAGAACAATGCGTCCCGAATAGGATTTCCCTTTGCGTACCGCCAACCCGGCCTGCCGGATTCCGTGAGCCTCGCTGGAACTCAGTTTCACCAGCGGCGTGTGCTCTCCGACATAAGGACGATCCGCATCCATAGTCACGAATTCGTCCGCACCAATCGGCGTCCAGTGGCGCAGTGCAGCACGTCTCCGAGTCGGTCCGGATGGTTCGGCTGGCGGGTGCGAAGTGATCGGGTAGTAAAACTTGCGGTCGTCGAGCATCTCGGCCCAGATGTTATTATTCACGATGCCGCCGATGTGCTCGAGAAACTGCCCATAAATGTATTTCGAGATCGGAGCACTGGTCTGCGACGCGTCGATAGTCGCGTGAACTGGTTGAGTTTGAGCGGAACAGAGAGTTGAACAAAGTAGTGCCGTAAACAGCAATGTCGGATTCTTTGCTTTCCAGTGCACGGTAAGATGCCTCCTGTTGCAAACCATGAACACAACGCTCGCTTCGTAGTCTGAGCAGCTTTAGCCGTGCTGCCGCTGAGAGTTGCCTCGACCTCGATCGACTGATTGGGATCAAGATTGGTTATCTGCAACGAGAGCTTGCCTGTCGCATCCTTTGCGGCTATCGCATCCACTCGCGGCAAGCTGATGTGTCCATGCACATAGGCACCGGCATTGAAAGTGACAGGCACCAAGGTAGTTGATACTAGCAAAGTCCGGCCCAGGTGATTGTTAAGCGCGCTGGCAGATTTCAGCACGCTGATTAATGAGCTACAATCTTAGCCGGTAAGCGATAGAACTTGCGACAATAAATGGCTTACATTGAGCCCGCCACCCGACATAGATGCACTGCAGTCTCTGCTATCTCTACCATAGATCCAGGCTGGATGAAAAAACTATCAAGAGTAAACTTTCGAAAAGACAAATACTTACGTTTTTGCCGAGATGATGATTCATAACCCCAAGGTCGCTGGTTCAAGTCCGGCCCCCGCTACCAATTACCTCTTAACCTTCAACGATTTATAAAAGGCCGCTCTCCTTCCACTCGAATAATGCTGTGGCCAATTCGTGGACAGTTCCTTTGAAAGTAACCGCCCACCACTAGACATTCGTCGACCATGGGGTGAAGACTCCTATGCTCGGCAGCAACGCAACTCCGCTCTTTTCAACATGACTTGAGCCGAACATGGGATCGAAACTCCCACGCCCTTTTCTCGGGAATGCTGCGTATAATTCTTGCGCTTCTTGATACTGGCCTTCGGATTGACGAGGCGCTTACACTCAAACATTCCCGTTTCGACTTTGATAATCTTTACCTTGCCGTCCTTGGAAGCAGCTGCAACTGCTAGCTTCAACGATTTACAAGCCGAATGGAGTTTTGGTAGTTACACCTCTAACAGGGAGAAAGCTCTTGACATCGGACAACCATGAGTCACTCTTAGGAGAGTAGGGTTGGCGCGCGGCATTTAGCGTTAGAATTCATAGATGCGGTGGGGGAGTTGATAATGACTGTGGTATTGCAAGGTGGCTGCCGGATAACAGGAATTAGAGACGGCGAGCCCACGATCAATGGAACATTAAGCGTTTGGCCCCAGATCGGGCGGGCCAACGGTGCATCGGCGATCTCTTTACGCACGATGGAGTTCGCGCCGGGCTTGTCGCCCGGTTTCCGCAATCAGGAATGTGACGAGATCATTTACGTCCTGCAAGGAGCGGCCACCGTCTTGATAGACGGTTGGCCTTACCCGGTTCAGCCAGAGACTGGCATCTATCTACGACCTGGCGCGATCCTGACGGTGGACAATACTAATCCAGAAACGTTTGTTCTCATTAGTTCGCAATGCCCTGAGCCGCTAGCTACGTCAGACAACTTGCCCCCGTTCACTTCTCCTCAGTCGCCAGAGACATCGCCACTAGGGCGACCGCCCATCGTCCGCCTCGCTGATCGTGAAGCCGTCCCGACCGCAGACCGCTGGTATCGAGTGCTCACCGACGATGAAGTCGGCAGCACGCAAGTAACGCAGTTCGTCGGTTCAATTCCCCCGGGCCGCGCCCCCGATCATTTTCACAACTACGAAGAGGTGCTTTTCATCCTGCGCGGAGTAGGCCGCATGTGGGCCGGGGAAAGTCACACGCCCATTGCCCCGGGCTCCTGCATCTACTTACCCAAAGGTCAGGTTCATTGCGTTGAGAATACAGGTGATGATGAGCTGAGACTGTTGGGTGTTTTCTATCCGGCGGGAAGCCCGAGTGTGAGATACGAGGTTTAGCGTGCGACACTAGAATCTCGAAGTGAATTGTGATTGGGCCAAGAAGTTGTTGAGTGGAATGAGGTCAGTACCGAAACGCGGTAGCGTCGGGTCCACGGTGTGTGAAAAACAACGATGAGTGGTAACGAATCGTTGACCCGACGCTACCGCGTTTCGGTACTGACCTCATTCAACGCGAACATTTCTTTGGTTGCGGCTCTAAGAGAATAGGACACTAGGCGGTGACCAACTATGGTGCGAACTACTCACCAATCAATTGTGAGAGGATCGTCATTGCTGCCGCTACTTCTTCATCTGTGTTGAAGAAGTGCGGCGAGATGCGCAAGCCCACGCCGGGGCGGCAATCAACGAATACTTTTCTCTCCGCGAGACGAGCTACCATTGCTGGTCCGTCATCGACATCAATCATTACTGAACCCCCGCGCTCGTTGACGTCGCGTGGGCTGTTTATTTTCCATCCTCGCTCCAGAGCAAACTCGATCATCCATTCTGTTCTGCGGCGGGATTCGCGCTGGATTGTTTCGACACCGACTTCTTCTAAGATTTGCAGACCGGGCAGTGCTGAATAGAGCGCGGGAATGCTCGGCGTGCCCTGCGCGAATCGGCGGACGGACCTGGCATAACGGATGGGCGAATGCGCGAAGTCAAAGGGTCGGTCGTGTGCGACCCAGCCGGTAAGTCGCGGCTGCAGATCTCTTTGCAAGTCGGGTCGCACGTACAGATAGCCGCAGGCTGGGCCGCCACAGAGCCACTTGATCGTGCCACCGATCAGAAAATCAACGCCCCAGATAGACGCATCCAACTCAATCAATCCGGCCGATTGATAGACATCAAGTAGAACGAGCGCACCAAGGCTATGGGCGCGTGCCACGATCGCTTTTGCATCGACGCGATATGAGCTCCGAAAAGAAGTGTGTGACATCGCCACAAGACTCGTTGTGTCGTCGATGGCCGCCAGAATGTTTTCGAGAGGCACGGTAATGCCGTCGGGCGAGTCAACAATCTCAACTTTCGCGCCGAGAGCTCTCTGCGCTTCCCAGATGTATTCCATCGAAGGGAAATCTAGCGCTGACGTGACTACCTTATTGCGCTTCGTCGATGCGAAGTCAAAACACGATGCGACACTCGCGAGCGCAATCGAGGCATTTGGTTGAATCTGCACTGAGCCCGCCGCCCCGCCCAGGATGCGTGCGATTCGGTCGCCCACCTGTTGCGACAACTCCCACCAGCTTACGGCCCAGGCGTCCTCGCTGGTGTGTTGCTCCCAAGCCTCGTAATAAGCGACCAACGATGCGCGTGCCGCGCGCGGAACTGGGCCAAGGCTGTGACTCAACCAACCACTCGGTCAACGCCGATGGTGCGCACACCGGAGTCATCCGGGTGTCTGGCGGCATTTGTGGAATGAAGCGCTGCGAATAAAACTCCCGCAGTTGCTCGTGGCCGATCCCGCCGGTCAGCACCGGAACGTGATTGACGTAGGCATCTTCGAGCATCGTTGCCAGCGTGTCCTCAGTATTGCGGGTCGCAAACTCACACTTGACGTGCTCATCCCAGAGATCGGACAACCTCTGTGGCGCGCTTGTGGCAGCCGGTCCACCGAGATGGCGAACGAAGAATTCCAGCGTTCGCAGATGGGCCAACTCAGCGGCCTGCGCGTCAAAGTGCGCGCCGCCTACGCGGGTAAAAGCGTGATCCTGTTCCGCGTATGCGTGGAGCGTTATCAGCGGGTGCGTATCCAGCGTCTGGTGAATCTCTGCCTGAGCTGAGGGTGGGCAGAATTGATCCCGGCCCGCCATGTGCAGCATCGTCGGACGACTAATGCGCGCCGCTTCCGCAAGAGCGGACTCGATGCCGACGCCGTAATAGGCGACTGAACAATCCGGGTCAGAGCGTGTTGCCAGCAGGTAAGCCAGTTTCCCGCCGAGACAAAACCCAACTGTTCCGACTTTTCCCCGTGCAGGCTGGATGTTGGTGCAGAAAGGCCAGCGTCGCCGCCGCATCTGCAACGGCTTTGGCCTCGCCCAGTCCCTGATACAACTGAAGGGCGCGCTGCCACTCTTCATCGCTGTGGTCGGTCAGTTGCACGCTCGGCTCCTGTCGCCAAAAGAGATCAGGGCAGGCTGCGACAAACCCTCTCGCGGCATACCAATCGGCAATGGCGCGCATGTCCCGGTTGACTCCGAAAATCTCTTGCAAAAGGACCAGGCCGGGACCTTGTCCGCCCGATGGCCCAGATGGCAACGCCAGGTAGGCTGCAAACTCCTGGCCTTCTGATGAGCGAATCGTGATCATGCTCTCCTTTCTGTTGCAGCGCCCGCTTGGGAGCGATCTGCACGCAGGTCTGCGCGGTGTTCATTCTTGCTGGAATTTGTAAGATTAATCGAAGCGCTGTCTTTATACCACACCTGAAAACTCTCATTCAGCCTTCGACCCTTCACTTGGCAACCGCCAAAGAGAGAAGATGACTCGTCTTTAAATTGACCACTCCGCAACAGCCTGCGCCCCGACCCGCGCTTTGCACCACTGTTCCGGACACCAATCTTGTAAGGCGGAGAATCGTTGATTTGCCCACCAGGGTAAGTTTCCGATACGGCTCTTTGGTTCTGATCTCCTTGCAGAACTCTGAATCGCTTTTGAGTTGCGTCAGCACCGGGCCGGGTAACTCCCTAGCACCACCCTTACTACTTTGTCCCCAACCTAGATCGAAGAATCCAGAGATGCCCTTGAAGGCAGGTGAAAAACCCACACGAGTACGACGGACCCACCCGCCATCCAAGCGCTTGCCTTCACATGAGCTGCGAACAGAGCCTACCGCAATGGTTTACTCGGAAGGTAACCTTGCCCTAATCAAAAGTGTCCACCCCGGGTCTTCCAGATTTTCATTGAATATTTTGCCGGCTCCGTTATTCACAACAATATGTAATTTCTTACCGTTCGCCCTAATGATCAGATCGCCGTCGCCCGCGCGAGTCTTAAGAGGTTCTATTGGGAACGTTCCTAGAGGCCCAACAGCACTACCGCTTACAGGAATTTCGCCATTTGCCATTTTCGTGCTCCTTTCAAGTTTACCGTTTAAGAAGTCGATCGGTTTGCTTGCGGAAATGCATAATATCCGACCGTGTCAGGTAACTGTTGTAAGCTTCCGACCCCCATTTCTGCTCAAGGTCTGAAAGTCGGTTAACTGCGTAGGAGGCGTACTCGTGCGCTGCGGCCTCTTTGCCCAGCCGGCTGCTGGCCTGTGCCGCAATCAGCCATGCACGCCATTCCGAATCCTGTTTGCTAAAACGCGCGAAGTTGTCCTGTGCCTGTAATGCAGTTTCCAATGCGTGCTGGGCTTCGCCGCCGTCGAGCATCGCTTCGGCGCACGATAGCCGGGCACTGCTCAGTAGTTGCGGATCACCCGTGCCGGCAGCCATGTTCACAGCGTCATCGCAGAGCGGCCTCGCTTCTCGCATGTCGCCGGAACGAGCCTGTGCCAGTGCCAGGGTATGCTTTGCCTGAATAGCTATGGCGGCGTATTCGCTACCAGCTAATTCAATGGCTTTGTGACTCTTAAGTTTGGATTCTCGAAGGCGCCAATCGCTCAATTCCAGGAGCGAGTAGGTCAGATGGATGTCAGCTAGCAACTGCTTATATGCATCCTCCGGCCGTTCTGCTCGATCTGCTATTGATTCGGCTTCGTCAAGCGCCGCTCGGCCTTCCTGAGAACGACCTAGTTGCCACAGCACACTAGCTCGACTTTGCGCCGCATAGGCCCTGTAGACCTCGGCTTTCAGTGACTTGAAGATGCTGTAGCTTTCATCAAAATGCTGGAGAGCTTGTGAATATTGTTCCTGATACGAAAGTACGTTGCCTATGTCGACGTGCGCTAACCCCACCTGCAACTGATCTCCCAGTTTCTCGCCGAGTTGAAGCAACTCCTTGAATGTCTTCAGTGCGGCTTCATAGTCGCCTTTATCACGTTGGACGCGTCCGAGTAATATCAGGGTCAGCGAGATCCAGTGGTGGTAAGAGCCCTGTTCATAGAAAGCCAGAGCCTGCTCGATATAGGGTAAAGCTTCATCTGTCTTGTGTTGGAGAGAGCGCAAACTTCCGAGTTGCCGTCGTGCCCAGGCTTCATTCACACGCAGTTTGTCTCTTTGCGCAAGCTCTAACCCCTGCTGGTAATATTTTTCAGCATCGTTGTAATCGCCCCGGAGGAGGAACGCATTGCCGAGCCAAATTAGGCCACTGGTGACCTGATTCTCGATGCCATTGTCTCGCGCTAACTGAATCGCCTCCGTCGCCTGCTGTTTCGCCCGTACTATATTGCCTTCGAACGCGGCGGCGCTGCTTAGTGCCTGCAGGACTCTGATCTGCTGATACAGGTTCCCGGTACCTTTGGTCATTTGAAGTGCATTCTCTAGCTGCGTTCTAGCTTCCGGCAGCTTGACCTGGTCCAGCAGAAGGAAGCCGCGTTGGTAAAACACTTCAGTAACACCTTCGTCGTTGCTTAGGGCTTGATATAGGGATTCGGCTTTTTGGAATGCTTCAAACGCGCAGGTAAAGTCCTGTAGCTCACCACAAGCGACGCCCAGCCGGAGAAACGCTGCGGCTTCTTGCGGCGCAAGCTTTGTGGCCTCTTGATAACTCACCCGCGCCTTTTCTAACTGATCATTTTTTTCGTATGCTCTGCCCAAATCCAAATATACATTCGCCTTTTTCTGGTCCGGAGCCTGGCGGGCAATCTGCTGGTAGCTCTCAACAGCGGGAGAAAAATCGCGCAGTACGGTGCTGGTAATTGCTTTTAGATAGAGCGAATCTGATTGCTCCATTGCCAGCTCCCGGGCCAGCGACTCAGCGCGAATGATCTCATCCTTCGCTTTGTCGCTGTAATCCAGCTCGGTATAAGCCTCTGCCAAACGGGCGTGCGCAAGCGCGAAATTATCGTCAGCCGCGACCGCCTGCCGCAGTGCTTTGCTTGCTTCAAAATATGCCCCGCTGCGCAAAGCCATGCTCCCGATGTCGTACCAGTGCATTGCCTGGGACGGCGCACGATAAGCCTTAGCTCTTATCCTTGGCACGATAAAGTAGGTCATTAGCGCGAGGAAGAGAACCACACCAGTTGCGGACATGAAAAAGGACGGGTGCCGAAGCACGTCGGAAACCGTTGTCAAAGTTGATGCTTTTGAGGTGTCGACTGTGAGCGGCAGGGCCTGGGTAGGCGCCTCATTCTGAGCCGCCAATCTGACGCGCAGAGCACGGAGATCGCCAAGCAGATCTCCCGCCGATTGGTAGCGGGCGCCCGGTTCTTTCGCCAGCGCCTTAAGCACGATGTCGTTCAACTCGGGCGGCAGATTCGGATTGAGCTGTGAAGGCAGGGGAGGATTGAAGTGGATTACTTGCGTGAGAATCTCTCGGTCAGTTTTGCCACAGAAGGGCCGCCTTCCCGCAACGCACTCGTATAAAATCACACCCACTGCAAACAGATCGGATCGAACGTCTACCGTGACGCCTTTCGCCTGCTCGGGCGACATATATGGTGGCGTCCCTGCCCGCTCACCGGGTCTCGACAGTATGCCCTGACGCCTCGCTTCGCCTTGTTCCACTCCCGCCGATCCGACGACCTTAGCCAACCCGAAGTCCAGCACCTTAACCTGGCCGCGCGCAGTGATCATTACATTTCCCGGTTTGATGTCTCGATGAATGATTCCTCTTGAGTGCGCCTCAACAAGCGCTTCGACGATTTGAAGGCAGACATCCAGTGCTTCGCAAAGTCCCAGCTTCTGGTTTTTGATTCTGTCGCCAAGTGTCCCGCCTGCGACGTACTGCATTACAATGAAGCTTCGGTTTGACTCCTCCCTGACTTCATACACTGCGCAAATGTTGGGGTGGTCAAGCTTGGCCACCGCCTTCGCTTCTCTAATCAAACGTCTCTTAGCAAGCTCATTCTCCTGCAGATATGCAGGCAGGAACTTGATAGCCACTTTACGGTCCAGCTTTGTATCTTCAGCCAGGTAGACCTCGCCCATCCCTCCAAAGCCAAGCTGAGCTTCAATCTTGTAGTAACTGATCAGCTGTCCGATCATCGAGTCGGCGTGGCCTTCGGAAAACAGATCGGCAACCTCCTCAAGTACCGGCCCTTCAAGAAAACCTTCCGCCTTCTCCCGAAAGCTGATTAGAGATTCAATTTCTTGACGAAGGGTCGTATCTCCAGAGCATGCTTCATCCAGTAGAGCTTCGCGCTCGGCTAAGGGCCGCTCAACAACTGCCTGTAAAAGGTTATCGATTTGCTGCCAGCGTTCCGGAGTCATCTGGTTGACCTTCATCTATTAAGGCGGCATTTGCCGCCGTCGCTTATCATCTTAAACGGAATTATTTGCTTGCCTCTTTGGGGCTCATGGCACGCAATAGCCAGGCCTTGGCTGTATTCCAATCACGGGAAACAGTTGCCGTCGATATTCCTAGAGCCGCCGCCGTTTCCTCGGCGGTCATGCCTCCGAAATATCTCATCTCCACTATTTTGCTTTTGCGGGCATCAAGGATTGCTAGCTCCTTCAGTGCCTCGTCGAGGGCGATAAGGTCGGCGGCTTGCCTTTGAGGCAGAGTGGCGGCTTCATCAAGACCGATCGTGCGCGCTCCACCTCCTCTTTTGGCCGAACCACGCGAGCGAGCATGATCTACCAGAATTCGACGGATGGCTTGGGCAGCGACGGCATAGAAATGAGCACGATTCTGCCATCGCATTCCCTCGTGATCAATGAGTCGAAGGTAAGCCTCATTTACCAAATCCGAGGTTTGAAGGGTCTGGCCGGGTCGCTCTCGGCGCAGATAATGATGGGCCAACCGAGATAGTTCGTCGTAAACGAGAGGAATAAGACTCTCAAGCGCGGTTTCGTCCCCTTCGCGCCATTCGATGAGCAGTTGGCTTATTGATTTTGGCGAGGGTGTCATTAACGAACTCCCTCAGTTGTGGGTGTTAAGCAGGCGGCGCGAGTATAGCACCAAGTTGCCAAAAGACGGCCTGAGATCAGGGTCAATCAGGAATGTTTTCCCAAAGGAGGTAGTATGAGTAAGTGTACTTACCGCACTATTTTTCTTTCACTGGAGGATAACTCTCAGACTATTTGTCTCAGGTGTTTGAGGCATCAAGCTAATTGGCAATGGTGTGAGGATCAATAAGATGGCCACACTGAACCTTTGGTGTTCAAAGTTCTGCTGGTCGAATTAAGTTATTTTGGAAGTGGACACGAGTAGAAAACGGCGAGGCTTCGATCTAAAGAATGTTGCTCTCACAACTCAGATTGAATTTACGATAGAGACACCTCTCCAGCTAACAGAAATAGTGTACGGGCTCACCCATGGTCGACCTGGACAAATACTGTGCAGCTTTTGGGTGGGAATATGTGTGATAATCTGGGCATGCTATTAAGCTGAAGGCTTGACGTCACTCAAACAGAGTTTGCCTCGCTCTGCGCTCGGACAGTTGGAGCGAAATTGCCAGCGGACCGTTTCATTCCAAGTCGCGAGAGAGATTAAGCATGAAAGCTTTGATCAAATATGAGTCGGGGATAGGTCATGTCGATCTGCGTGAAGTAGCGGAACCTTCCTGTGGCGACAGGCAAGTCAAGATTGAAGTCAGTTATTGCGGCGTTTGTGGTACGGACCTCCACATATACCACGATACCTTTAAGAACTACCCGCCCGTAATTCTCGGTCACGAATTTGCCGGCATTGTTGTCGAGACGGGAAAGGACGTCAAAAATATACCGTGCGGCGAAAGGATAACTGTTTTGCCTGCGTCTGCGGTGATCTGCGGGGAATGCATCTATTGTCGCACGGGCCAGTTCATGTTTTGTTCGCAAAGACGCGGCATGGGACATGGGGTCAACGGGGCGTTAGCACGTTATGCGGTGGTGCGCCATGACCAGGTCTACAAAATCCCGGAAGGCTTTTCGCTAGCGGCGGCGGCTTTGTGCGAACCCTTTGCTTGCGCCGTACAGGCAACTACCGAGTTGACGAACGTCAGGCTCGGGGATACGGCATTAATTTCGGGACCCGGACCGATTGGCCTAATGTGCCTGAAAGTTCTAGCTGCTGAGGGAATCAAAACAATTGTGGCAGGACTTAGCAACGACGTGCTGCGACTCGAAGCTGCGAAAAAAATGGGTGCAAGTGTGGTCGTAAACGTAAATGACCAGGATCTATTGTCGGTTATAAATGAAGAGACAAGTGGCAGGGGTGTCGACGTAGCTTTCGAATGCTCTGGGACGGCAGCATCGATTCGCAGCTGCTTTGAAGCGCTAAAACGTTTGGGCAGCTACACGCAAGTTGGAATTTCTGGTCGTGAGATTGCCCTTAATTTCGATGCAATACTATACAAGCAGCTCAAGGTCGTCGGTTCTGTGGCTTACTCAATAACTACTTGGGACCGCCTGCTAAAGATTCTGCAGCAGCGCGCGATAAGATTGGACGATCTTATTACGCATACGTTACCTCTGGAACATTGGAAAGAAGCATTCGATCTTTGTGAGCGAAAGAAAGCACTTAAAGTTCTCATTTCGCCTTCACCCCATTAGGAGGGGTGGCATGTTTATAGATTGAGGAAAAAAATCTCCGTTCGGAGGAGCGGAACTCAAGTAGATTGGTACCCCTCTCGAAACATTCCGCTCCTCCGAACGGCGAATGGCATTGTTTGATGTTTCGGTCTATAAACATTTCCCTCCTACGGAGTGAAGATCATCCGTGGTGAGCTAATAATATGGATATGAAAGAATTACGTATTAAACCTGAGTTGCTTGGAGAATCGGGAGAGTTGCTGTGCATCACGCCCGAATCTACAGGATTCGATTATTTGACGTGTCGCATCCGGAGGATGTTAAGTGGTGAAACGATTTCCAGCGAAACTGGTGCCTCTGAATTAGGCATCGTGGTCTTAGGCGGGCGATGCTCGGTTGAGTCAATGGCTGGGTCCTGGAAGGATTTTGGCAGTCGCGCAAATGTATTCGAGGGAATGCCTACTGCGCTCTACCTGCCGATAGAGACAGAGTTTAATGTGCGAGCAGAAACGGTTTGTGAACTCGCCCTCTGTTTCTCGCGTGCAGAGGAAAAATTTCCGGCGCGGCTCATTACGCCGCAAGAAGTTGAAGTTGAAGTTCGCGGCGGGGCCAATGCTACGCGGCAAATCAATCACATCTTAAAACCGAATTTTCCAGCCCAACGATTACTTCTGGTTGAGGTCTATACACCGAGCGGAAACTGGTCTAGTTACCCACCACACAAGCACGATGTTCATAAGCCACCTGACGAGGTAGATCTCGAAGAGATCTACTATTACAAGATTGATCGACCCGAAGGGTATGCGATTCAGAGAGTCTATACGCCGGACGGACGCATTGACCAAACTCTCACTGTACGCGACGGTGAATTGGTACTGATTCCCGAAGGCTATCACCCGGTTGTGGCCGCGCACGGCTACAATGTTTATTACCTTAACGCACTCGCTGGCAGCGCACGTTCGATGGCTGCCTCGGATGATCCCGACTACGCCTGGGTACGGCAATCCTGGGAGCAGCAGGATCCGCGCGTTCCACTAGTAAGGTGCTAACGGCAGATGATGACGGATCGAAGTTTCGATGTTCTGCTAATGGGCCGCAGTTCTATCGATCTTTACGCAAACGACATCGGAGCGCCTTTCTCTGAGATCAAGAGTTTCGCGGCTTACGTTGGTGGTTGTCCGACCAACATAAGTGTTGGCACACGCCGGCTGGGACTGCGCTCCGTGCTTTTGACGGCGGTCGGAGAAGATCCCGTGGGCGATTTCCTGCTGCACTTCCTTGAGAAGGAAGGTGTCATCAAAGACTTCATTCCTCGCAAAAAGGGCCACCGCACCAGCGCGGTCATTCTCGGCATCGAGCCGCCCGACAAATTCCCGCTGGTGTACTACCGAGACAATTGCGCCGACATTGAACTGACATTTGAGGACGTGATGGCTGCGCCGGTCGCGGATAGTCGTTTGCTCCTGGTATCTGGCACAGGACTGAGCCGGGAGCCAAGCCGCAGCGCCACAATCTTCGCCGCAGAGCAGGCACATTCCTGCGGCACCAAGGTAGTCCTTGATCTTGATTTTCGCCCAGATCAGTGGCACGACGCGCGGGCCTTTGGCGTCACGGTCCGTTCCCTTCTGCGCTTGACGGATCTTGTGATTGGTACTGCAGACGAGGTGAAGGCCGGCGCCCTGGGTGAAGGCTTTTCCGTAACCGTCGAGGATTCGCAAGTCTCCGGGGCCCAGGTTAGCGGCGACGTGTTGCAGGCAGTAGATATAGTTCTCAGCGGCGGTCCGGAAGCTCTTGCGCTAAAACGTGGGGGAGAGGGAACCACGGTCTACCTCAAAGGTGGCGAGCGGATCGAGGCGGCGACGTTCCCGGTCGAAGTGCACAACGTTTTAGGAGCTGGTGATGCCTTCGCCAGCGGATTTCTTTACGGCTATCTAAAAGGTTGGGATTGGCACCAAGCAGCCCGGATGGGAAATGCCTGCGGCGCGATCGTGGTCACCCGCCACGGCTGCGCTAATTTTATGCCTTACGAACAGGAAGCGCTTAGTTTTATTGAAGAGCGAGGAGGCTTTTAGTGCAGCCTTTTGATGATAAAGAATTTCTCCCGGCTTCTGCCCTGGCGAAGATAACCGAACTTCGTATGGCTGAACCCGGCTACCCGGCTCGGATCGCCAAGACCCGCAAGCGACGTGAGGCTCTCTCAGCTGATGGAAGGCTTAACATCCTGGCAGCAGATCACCCTGCTCGTCGGGTGACCAGAGTCGGAGACGACGCGCTCAGGATGGCCGATCGCCATAGTTATCTCGCGCGCATTGTCCGTGTGCTGCAGAGCGACAAGGTCGATGGCGTAATGGCGACAATGGATATCCTGGAAGACTTATTGGTCCTTCACCAATTGTTTGTGGATGGCGGTGGTCCAGCATTGCTCGATAACCTGCTGCTCATCGCCAGTCTCAATCGTGGCGGATTGGCAGGGGCTGGATGGGAAATGGATGATCCGATTACCGGACCATCAGCCAGTAGCTGCGCCGCGATGGAGTTGGATGGAGCGAAGCTGTTACTGCGTATCTGCGATGAAGAACCTGACTCGCTCAAGACTTTACTATATTGCGCCCACGCCATTACAGAGATGAATGCTCTGGGTTTACCGACATTTCTCGAGCCCTTGCCCGTCGTGAAAAGCAATGGCGGTTACCGCGTCGTCAAGACGGCAGAAGCATTAGCGAAAATCGTTGGGGTAGCATCTGCATTGGGTGACAGCAGCTGTTATCTGTGGCTGAAATTGCCTTACTGCGACAACTATGAAGTCGTCGCGCGGGCGACCACGCTACCGATATTGTTGCTAGGCGGCGAGTCGGTCGGCGACGCGACGCCTCTATTAAAAGAGATTGAGGCCGGGCTGTCCTCGGGATCGAATGTCCGCGGCGCGCTGGTTGGTCGGAATGTTCTTTATCCCGGCCCAGAAGACCCCCTGGTTGTGGCGCAGGCAGTGGGATCAATTATTCATGAGCGGTGGACAGTTGAGCGCACGTTGGCCGCTCAGGAATCCTGGCGCGGACGCGATTTAGGTGTGATAGCGGATTGTTGTCGATGGCAAAAGTAGAAACCCAGGATACCTCGAGACGACTGCGTAACAAAGCCTTGCCGCTACTTGAGAGATTTTTCGTGCGCTGCAATCAAAAGGGCAACAAGCTGTTTGCTAAGGACGCGGTAAACCATGGAAACGCACAAACTAACCACAGCTCAGGCGCTCATCACCTTTCTTAAGAATCAGCACGTCGAGCGCGACGGAATTGAGAGAGCTTTTTTTGCCGGCGTGTGGGGCATTTTTGGTCATGGCAACGTGGCTGGCGTTGGCCAGGCGCTACAACAAACTGAGAGTTTCCGTTATCACCTGGCCCGTAATGAGCAGGCGATGGTCCATACAGCGACAGCCTACGCCAAGATGAGCAATCGCCTGGCAGCCTTTGCTTGCACATCTTCAATCGGTCCAGGCGCGACGAACATGATCACGGGCGCAGCGACGGCCACGATAAATCGCCTTCCAGTACTGTTGCTACCGGGGGACATCTTCGCGCGCCGCAATGTCGCCCCGGTGCTGCAACAACTGGAGTCGGAGCAAAGCCAGGACGTTTCGGTTAACGACGCCTTCAAACCTGTCTCGCGTTACTGGGATCGGATTAACAGACCAGATCAATTGCCTTCCGCTTTGTTGGAAGCGACTCGCGTCTTAACTTCCGCCACCAATACTGGCGCGGTAACGTTGGCGCTGCCGCAGGATGTGCAGGCGGAAGCATGGGACTACCCGGCGGAACTTTTCGAGAAGCGAGTGTGGCATATTCTCCGAACGATGGCCGACCGCACACTTCTCGCGCGCGCCGTCGAATGGATTCGCGCGGCGAAGAAGCCATTCATCATCAATGGTGGCGGTGTCATCTATAGCGAAGCGAGCCAATCACTCGCGCGTTTCGTTGAACAGACAGGCATTCCGGTCGGAGAGACGATGGCGGGCAAGGGTGCACTCCCTTATAGCCATCCGCAAAACCTTGAAGCCGTGGGCGTGACCGGCACTCCTGGTGCTAACGTCCTTGCGCGCGAGGCTGACCTGGTAATTGCCATTGGCACGCGTCTCAGCGATTTTACGACGGCATCAAAAACTGCGTTCCAAAACCCGCACGTTCGCTTCATTAACATCAACGTAGCTGAATTCGACGCCCACAAACACGCGGCATTGCCCCTGGTCGCCGATGCCCGCGTCACGTTGGACGAACTGCGGGAGGCGCTTGAGGGTTATCGAGTCGGCGACGAGCTCTTATCTCGCACCGCCTCGTTTAAGGAGCAGTGGAGCGCCGAAACCGAACGCTTATTTAACCAGCGACACGGACCACCAATTAGCCAGAGTGAAGTCATAGGAATAGTCAACCAGTTTTCCAATCCAAATGACGTGGTGGTATGTGCCGCGGGTAGTCTTCCCGGGGATCTACACAAACTCTGGCGCACACGCGATCCGAAAGGGTACCACCTCGAATATGGGAACTCCTGTATGGGTTACGAAATTGCCGGCGGACTGGGCGTAAAGATTGCCGACCCGGCGCGCGAAGTGTATGTGATGGTGGGCGATGGCTCTTACCTCATGATGTCGTCGGAGATCGTCACAGCGCTGCAGGAGGGATATAAACTGACGATCATTCTGCTGAACAATTATGGTTTCAGCAGCATCGGCGGGTTGTCTCAGGCGCTTGGTTCAGGAGGCTTCGGAACTGATTACCGATTGCGCCGGCCTGAGAGCGGCCAGTTAGATGGCCCAAGGTTGGAGGTTGATTTCGCAGGCAATGCCGCCAGCCTTGGAGCACAGGTAGAACGTGCCACAACCCGCGAGGATTTGCAGCGGGCTTTGGAAATCGCCCGCCGAAACGAACGAACTACCGTAATCGTGATCGAAGTTGATAAAGAGGAGCGTGTGCCTGGCTATGAGTCGTGGTGGGATGTGCCGGTGGCCGAAGTCTCGGAGATGGAATCGGTCAAGCGAGCGCGCGAGAGTTACGATGACGCCGTCAAACGTGAGCGATTCTTTTTTTAGGACAGGCTCATCGCTTAGGTACGACTTGCATAGTAACGGCTTTGCCGCCCGATGTGAGACGGCGGCTATGCCCCGCCGGCTAGGGGGTTGAGGCGTTGGGCTGTGCCCATGGTTCGGGCTTCGCCCCCAAACCTGATGCGGCTTCGAGCATTGGGAGAGGGATTCGAAGATGTTGCTTAATTCAATTGCACAACATAACTCGCGGACTGACCCCGAACCAGGGGCAGAGCCCCATAAGCGCTAACTTAAGGCTTGCAAACCCGAATTTTGCAGTTATCATGGCTCTGAATGGAGCCCTATTCAATCTTAGACGAAGATTGGCAGTTGGTTTTGCAGTTGCTGCCGAGGCAGTGGGAGAAGCAAGCGACAGCTTGCGGGGCGCTCAGCCGTTTGCGGGGCTTTCGTACAGAAGATGCATTGTTACGAACGATCTTGTTGCACGTGGCAAAAGGGTATTCGTTGCGCGAGACAGTGGTGCGGGCGAAAGCTGCAGGCCTAGCGCAAGT
>WNGF01001960.1_pt1 | contig 34935 bp, 32 predicted proteins | sample 5400641 | NCBI WGS metagenome assembly WNGF01 (sample SAMN13153371, study PRJNA577476) | soil metagenome | isolation source: 80 cm soil or saprolite under grassland replicate 2 | place: USA:California | collected 2016-06-15 | reverse complement strand
AAGGCCCTGGAGCAGCAGTACATGCGCGAGCAACTGCGGCGAGCCGGGACAAGATCCTCACCTGCACTCTGCCGGCACTCTGACCGTGTCGTCATACCCAAATGTGCTCGAAATCACCCACACGACTTCACGAAGACCCCAATATACATTGACGCCTTCCGGAGACCTCGGTTAGCATCGGAGTAACCCACGGCCATGAAGCACGCGGAGCGACCCGGTCTGCATCGCTGGTCGCGCCACGAGTATGCGCGGTTGATCGACCACGGCCTCCTCGACGAGGATGACCCCGTCGAGCTGCTCGACGGCTTGTTGCTCGTCAAGGAGCCACAGCACAGCCCGCACCGGACGGCGGCGCTTCTGACGGCGAAGGCGCTGGAGCTTGGATTCGGAGAGGGCTGGTTCGTTCAGACTCAGAGCCCGATCATTCTTGACGACCGGTCCGAGCCCGAGCCGGACGTCTGCGTCGTCCGGGGCTCACCGCGTGACTACGCCGCCGCGCATCCGACTCGCCCCGCGCTCATCGTCGACGTCGCGCAGTCGGGCCTGCCCCTCGCCCGCGGCCGCAAAGCTGCGGCCTACGCTCGCGCGGGAATCGCGGACTACTGGATCCTCAACCTCGGCGACCGCGTGCTGGAAGTCCATCGCGAGCCGGCGCGGCCGGGCCCGGCCCGGCGGAACTGGGGCTATGCGGCGATCGAAGCGCTGGGCGCCGACGCCACGGTCACGCCGCTCGCCGCGCCAGCGGCAGCCATCCGCGTCGCCGATCTCCTGCCGTAACCTTCGATCCGCCTTCTCGCTACCGCACGACCAGGACGACTGATCCCGCCAGGAGCACACCCATGGCGATATTGAAGGTCCGCCGGGCGCGCTCGCTGCGTAGAAATCGCTGCGCGGTGGCGCCGAAGGCGAGCCACACGAAGCAACAGGGCAAGGACGCGAGGATGAACAGGGCGCCGAACGCCATGGCCTGCACGAGGGCGCTGCCGGACTCGGCGTTCAGATAGGCGCCCGCAGCACTGGCGCAGACCAGCCAGGACTTCGGGTTGATCCACTGGAACGCCGCCGCGCCGATAAAGCCGACCGGCTTTCTCCCGGCCGCCGCGTCGCCGCGACCCGCCGTCGCGATCTTCCAGGCCAGCCACAGCAGAAAGGCGGCCCCAATCCAGTTGAGCACCCGCAACACTGTGTGATTGGCCAGAACCACACTGCCCAGCCCGAAGGCCACGACGAACATCATCACCCCCATGCCGATGGTGACCCCGAGCAGGCAGGGCAGTCCGCGCAGCACGCCGACATTGGCGCCCGTCGCCGTCAGCAGGAGGTTACTCGGTCCCGGCGTGCCAGCAGCGGCTACCGCAAAGAGGAGGAACGCGACCGTCTGTTCCGGTGTCATGATGTCGGATGGGGGATACGGAGCCATGGTCAATAACTTGCGCGGCGCCGGCGACGCTGGTCTTGAACGATCGTGCGGAGCAACTCCGGCCGACTGGCTTCGCACTCGAGAGCTATCGGACGACGTGCAGCTGCTCCAGGCCTGGTTCGCCGGGCATGGCTTCGACACCCACCGCCACGACACCTATGCCATCGGCCTGACCGACGTCGGCGTGCAGGCGTTCGACTATCGCGGGGTGGCCGAAGTCAGCACGTCCGGCAAGGTCGTCGTGCTGCACCCTGACGAGACGCACGACGGCCGCGCCGGCACGCCGGACGGCTTCGGCTATCGCATCATCTACGTGGCGCCGGCGCGCATCCACGAGGCCGCTCGCGCGATCTGTGGGCGTCCCTGCGCATTGCCCTTCGTGCGCCAACCGGTGACGGCGAACGAGACGCTGGCGTCCACGATCGAGGCGGCGTTCCGGCTGGGCCCGGAACCGCTGGCGATCGACGGCCTGATCCTGTGCTTGGCCGAGGCACTGCTCGACGCCGACCCGTCGTGCAGCGGAAGTGCCACCCCGATCCGCCTCGACGGCGGCGCGCTCGCCCGGGCACGGCGATTCCTCGACGTCGAGACGACCCGCGTGATCCGGTCGTCCGAGCTCGAGGAGATCACCGGGCTGACGCGATACGACCTGGCGCGGCAGTTCCGCTCGGCATTCGGCACCAGCCCATATCGCTATTCCCTGATGCGGCGTCTCGACTGCGCACGGGCGCAGCTACGCCGGAACCGATCGCTGGCCGACGTGGCGCTGGCCGCCGGCTTCGCCGACCAGGCGCATCTCTCGCGGATGTTCAAGCACGCCTTCGGCGTCACCCCGGCGCGCTACCGCGCGCTGGAAGGTTGACTCACCCGCGCATCCCGCTAGCGCTCCGACTCTGCGACGAAGAGCGGGATCTTCCGAGTGGTCCGCGTCTGGTATTCCGCGTACGGCGGAAACGCCGCGACGGCAACATCCCAGAGCCGTGCCCGCTCGGCTTCGTCCTCGACCTCGCGCACCCGCATCGCCTGCACCACCGTATGGTCGCGAATCTCGACGGCCGGATTCACGCGCAGGTTGTGCACCCAGACCGGGTGCGTCGGCGCCCCGCCCTGCGACCCGACAAGGACGTAATTTGCACCGTCCTTCACGCGCATGAGCGGGGTCTTACGGATCGCGCCGGTCTTGTTGCCGGTGTTGGTCACGATGATCACCGGCAACCCGGTGTCGCGAAGCGTGGTGCCTTTGGTACCGCCGCTGCGCTCGTACAGTTCGACCTGTTCACGCACCCAATCCCTGGGGCTGGGAATATACTCTGGCATGGGGCTCTCCTCGATAGGGCGTAGCTGCCATAGAGTTGGAGGAAACCGCTATGGTCGTGTACGCGTTCGACGTGGATGACACACTGGAGGTCGGCAAGGGTCCTGTGAAGCTGGTCGATCTCGCCAGGTTGCGCAAGGATGGCCATATCGTCGGCCTCTGTGGGAACTGGGCGATGGTGACGCTGCACTGTCCGGACTGGCACCACATCTGCTCGTTCGTGGGGCCATGCGGCATCGAGAAGCACGACTTTTTGCGCCAACTGCGGCAGTACATTCCGGGACATGACTACGTGATGGTCGGCAACATCCTCGGCATTTCCGGTGCGAGCGACGACCGTGGCGCTGCGGAGCGCGCAGGCTGGCGCTTCATCAAAGAAAGCGAGTTCGCCAAAGGGGTGCGCTGAAGAGGTGCCCTCCCGGGATGTAGGTGGACTCATTTCGCCAGCGCCGCGCGCATGCGGGCCAGCGCTGAGCCGTACACATGGTCGGGCCGCAGCAGCATCGCGACGCGCTTGTCTTCGTTCGCAATCCGGTCGTACTCGTCCCAGTCCGCGCTGCGCCGTCTCGTGGTGGCGCTGAAGATGTGTCGGCGCGCCACGCGGAGTGTTTCGGGGTCGGTGTTGCCGGAGTGGGTGAGCTGCGCCTTGCCCTCGAACACCAGGAACCCGGACCACCAGTCCGCATGCGAGATCAGCACGGAGCAGCGAGGGTCTCGGAGCAGGTTCTTGACCTTCATCCGGGTCTCCGTGATCGAGATGCCGACGCCGCCATCGCGGGGGTACACGGTGACGATGCTGAGCTGCGGCATCCCGTTCCGCCGGAACGAGGTCACGCCCTGCGGGTTGTCATGGATGAACTGTTCGATCTGAGGTGCGAGCTGGGATGCCATCGGCATTTATTGCGCTCCTTGGCGGACGCGGCGCCATCTTCGGACGCGAAGGTCAAGATTCTGTAGGTCCTATCCGCCGAGAACAACGATCCCGCACGCGATGCGAGCGCCGCGATTCGCGGCCGGATCGGTGCGCATGTCGTCCGAGCCTTCGTGCACGACAAAGGTACCGCAGATCGAGAGAATCTTGTAGCGTGCTTGCGCGGACCGTGGGCCACCTACTCGAGGATCGGCGGTGGCCCGGTTCCCAGGGCAATCGTTGAAGGGCCGGCAGCCGCCGGTCCGTGCCCGGATGGCGGACGAGGTCACGCTCTCTGGGCTAGAGGGTGCAAGACGTCGATGGCCCAACCCAGATCCAAGCGCTCCCCGAGCCAGCCGGCGCACGCCGTGCGCGCGTTGACACGAAGGCCTTGCGAGTCGTGACACACTCAAAGAGCCTTGATCGGATCACCGAGCACCGCAGCAGGCGGCGGCACCTCAGGCAGCGGGCGGCCGTCGGGCCGCCAGAACCGCAGGGCTCCGTCGGGCCCGCGCGCAACCTGGTAGCCCTCCTCGTGCACCGCTCGGTGATGCCGGCGACAGAGGAGCGCGAGATTCGCGCCGTCCTCGAGAACGGACTGGCCCGGGTGATCCGGCTCGGCCAGCACCTGGGCGTCGACGTGGACCACCACCTGGTAGCGCTCGCCCGAGGCGCCGGGATCGAGCCCGTGATGGAGGGCCGTCTCCGCAAGCAAGGCCAGCGCATCGGCCTGCTGCTGGGCCACCGTGGACGTTTCCGCGGAAACGCCCTCGGGGCCTGTAGTGGCCCCGACCGGCACACGGGTCCGGTGATAGAGGCTCTCGCGGGCCGCGGCCAGCGCTTGCAGGAGCACCGCCCCCGTCTCCGGCTCGAGCCGCCCTCGGAGGACCACGTCCTGATACACGTGAAGGGCTCGGCTCGCATGCCGCTGCGCGGCCTCGCGAGCCTCGGCCTTCCGATCCACGCACCGCCAGCCGCGTACGATCCGCTCGACCTGGGCGGCCGTGCCCGCGCGCCCCACCGCCAGGAGTCGCGCTTCTGTCTCCGGCGTGGCCACGCGGGTCAGGGCGCGAACCTTGGCGTACGATACCTGCCCGCAGGCGAGAGCCTGGGCGAAGAGCGGCAGCGTCTCGAGCGCCCGCGCGACCCGGACCCGTTCACGCGCCGCGCCCAGATCAAGCCCCACCCTCCAGCTCAGCCACGCGGCGCAGGAGCGGAAGCCCGTGTTCCATCCCCGTCGTGCGTCGAACTCTCGGATCAAGGCGAGGAGGCGCGCGGTGGCGGCGTCGAGGTGCGCGGACAACTCGGCAATCTCGTCGCCGAGCCGGTCAAGGTCAAATGGCGAATGGATCTGCATGGCGAGCCCTCCTTCTGCTGAGGCTACTCTACACCCGTGTTTTCGAGCCCTCGGAGAGCGTGCAGGGCGGGCGATCTCAGCACGCGAAATGATTCTTGAACGGGTCCCGCCCGATCGCGCACCAGTGGAGGCGTGCGTGCGCCTGGGCCCGCGATCGCCGAGAGCTGCCGATGAGTGACCGACTCACCCCGCCGAGGCTGTCAAGCGGAAAATCGCGGAACGTGGAATTTTCGTGTATCCATCCGCATACATTGACGCCAGGTGCTACATGTAGCACACTGAGGCCATGCGTACCGCTGGAGTCCGCGAGGCCCGCCAGAACCTGTCGGCGCTTCTGGACGAGGTCCGGAAGGGGCGCGAGGTCGTCATCACGGAGCGCGGGCGTCCCGTGGCGAAGCTGGTGCCGCCGGACCGCCGCGAGCGGCGGGCGGCATACCGGGCGGGGCTGCCCGGCCCCCTCTATTGCGACACGAGCGCATTACTCAAGCTCTACTTGCCGGAGCCTGGCAGCAACGAGTTCAATGAGGTCGTGGAGGGTCGGGACGATGTACTCGTGTCCGATCTGGCCGTGACCGAGATCATCTCGGCCCTCGCCCGCCGTCTGCGTCAGGGGTCACTCGCGCGGGAGGCCGCGCGACGCCTCCAGCACGCCATCCTCGGGCGCCTCGACGACGGCGTGTACCACCGCGTCGAGTTGACTCGCGACGTCCATCGCCGGGCGGAACAATTCCTCCTGAGCCTGCCGGAGACTCCCCTGCGGGGCGCCGACGCTCTTCACCTGGCACTCGCGACCTCGGCGCGGGCGGCATCGCTGGCATCATTCGACGCGCGGCTGACAGCCGCGGCCCGAGCGGTCGGCCTCGCCACCTACCCCGCCTGAAGCGGATCCTGGCATCCGGTCTCAAGTACGAGCTCGACGCGTCGGCCAACAAGGACTACCGCTACCTTACCAAGACCTATCTGCCCCGGAAGTTCAAAGAGGAAGGTTGGCTGCACTAGCGCGAATCATCGGATTCACGGGTGCGGCGGTACTTGTGGCCGGCACACTAAAGCGCGCGCACGGCGCGAAGGACATCATGCGCGTCAGCTCGAACCCGGTCCGTTCCGGCTGACCGATAATCAGCGCACGCCCCGATCGCGATCCTGCACGACCGTCGCCGGGCGCAGGACGTCCTGCCCCCCTCGAATGTTTCTATTGAAATACCACCTTTGGATGCTCTAATGTCGCCCTCGTATGATAGATCCCGAGAGTCACGCGCAACTCAGGCGCCAAGTCAACGAACGGATCGCAGCCGACCGAACTCTTCTAGATGGGCTTCGGGCTGAGATCCGGCCCTTGCGCGCCCAAGTCACTAGAATCCAGCCGCGTACCACAACCTCTATTTCGCTAGTCGGAACAGACGGCGGCAATAACTCGCTGCAGTTCGATCCTTTCTTGGTTCACCTTGTCCGCGTCGTTGATTCAAGTAACAATGAGTACTGCTTGGAGGCGATCTCGCCCACGACAAACGTTGACCGTCTGAGTCAGGTTCAGTTTGCCACCGACGGACGGCCTCGAAGTGCTCTCGGTGAGCTGATGGCGGACCTCGGGGCACAGACGCTGCCGGCGCTCAGTCACATGATCCGTCCGAACGACGATGGCAGACCGGTTAGCCCGAGTTGGGTTCAGGTCTATAGGGAACTAGTCGAGTGGGCGGTTCTCTATTCAATTCTTAAGAACAAGGATTTCGGGACAGACACCCTGATCGTTTACGACGGGCTCTTGAGGAGCAAAGTTTTCGCTGGTGATTTGTTCAAGCGGTACTTGGAGAGAATGAGGGCTGCAATCGAGCGCCAATATCAACAGAAGAAGCGCCGTCTTTACCTCGTAGGCGTCGCGAAACACAGTAAAGTGCTAGCGCGTTATCGCTTGGTTATGGCTATTGAACGTGTGATGACGACAGACTACCCCGCCTACGTCGAGGTCCCGCGCGAGATCGAGGAGAAAGCGTACGTCTGGTCGGAGTACGCGCGTGGGGATGATCGTGAGCTTGAGAACGCTGAAATCAATAAGTTCGTGAGCGGAAAGATGTTCCTAGTTAAATTTGGTAAAGCCTCACGTGATCCGATCTGGCCGGTTGACGTTTTTCTGCCCCAAAAAGACGAAGCACAGGCGGTTCTTGGTTACCTGCTGGCCGATGCCATCGATGGTTTCCCGGTGCCGCTATACCCGCGCTGCCTTCAGAAGGCACATGAGAACGCTGCCCTTGTCGATTTTGATTTTGATATTCTTCAGGATGAAATCTTCGCAGGTCTCCGTAGCGCCCTAGGCGAGCAAGCGCCACTTCTCGACGCGTTCCGCCTGCAAGATGCAGATCCCTCCCAGCGGCGATATGAATAGCGGGGCCTAAGTTACATGCCGATCCGCGAATTGTTCAGCCGAAACGATATTGTTGGGATTTTCCGGGGTTTCCGCGAGGGTGGCCTCGAATTTCACGCTGACATTGTCCTGCCCTATCGGAGCGATTTTCAACGAATACCCATGCACGGTCAGTATGTTCTGGTGCAGCTTGAGACGCCTGACGAGGCCGTACTTGGTCGTATTACTTCGTTCTCGTCTCAGGGGAAGCTTTCGAGTGGCAGCGGAGAGGAATTCAACATTCGCGCCGTCCGAGAGGAGCGGGTTGTTCCGGAAGATTTACGTGAGCAGTATCTGCGTTACGCAGTGAACATTCGCGTGCTCGGTGTAGCGCGGCGAAGAGGCGATGGCCTCCAGTTTGTCGCGTCTCATCGTCGTTTGCCGCATGTTGGAAGTCCAGTTGCTTTTCCATCTGGCGATGTGTTGCAAGAGATCGCGGGGCACAACATTAATGGTGCTTCTATCGGGTTCTTTGCGCTTGGCGAATACGTGTACGCACAAGGTAGTCGATATTCCAGCCAACTCGATGAGTGGGTGCAGGTGCGTGCTCCGAACGTTGAGATTAAGTTCCCTGTCAGTAGTCTTGTCTCTCGACGTTCGTTCATTTTCGCGCGCGCGGGCTTCGGCAAGTCGAATCTCAACAAGTTATTATTCAGCAAGTTGTACGAGACGACGCCGACGGTTACCAAGCGGGGCGGCCGCGAGGTTCCAGTAGGTACTATAATTTTCGATCCAGACGGCGAGTATTTCTGGCCGGACGACAAAGGGCGCCCTGGTCTTGCCGATGTTCCCTCGCTCGAGGACAAACTTGTCGTCTTCACTCCTCGAAGAAATCCAAGTCCGTTCTATCAGTCGTTTGTTGCCGGAGGCATCCGACTCGATCTCCGGAGGCTTCGTCCTGGGGACGTGATCGCCATCGCCCTCGGTCCCGAACGCCAGGATCAGCAAAACGTCCGAAAGCTTCGAGGCCTGCCGCAGCAAAAGTGGGAGACCCTAGTCGATCTCATTGATCAAAATGGGAATCAAGCGCCGCTTGATGACATCAAGAACATCCTAGATCTGGAGCCCGGTCAGGATGCAGAGGCGCTGGCGGCTCGGGCCAATATGACCAGTATCGTGCGAATGCTTCACGATAGAAGCAGTCAGTTCATGGATTTGCTGTTTCGCGCCCTGCGCGCCGGCAAGCTCTGCGTGGTGGATGTTTCCCAGATGAGAACCGGTCAGGCACTTGTGCTGTCTGGCCTAGTTCTTCGCCGGATTTTTGACTACAACCAAGCGGAGTTCACTTCTGCCGAGCCGCGCACTATTCCAACGATCGCCGTCCTGGAAGAAGCTCAGGCTGTTCTGAACGAGCGAGCCACCGCTGCCGAACCATACATCACTTGGGTGAAGGAGGGTCGGAAGTATGATCTCGGTGCGCTGCTAATCACGCAGCAGCCGGGAAGTATCCCAGTCGAGATTCTCAGTCAGGGCGACAACTGGTTCATCTTTCATCTGTTGTCGGGCGCCGATCTCGGAAATCTAAGAACTGCCAATGCCCACTTCAGTAATGATTTACTCAGTGCATTGCTGAATGAACCTCTTCCGGGACACGGAGTGTTCTGGAGTTCGGTGGGCGGAAGCCCATATCCAATTTCACTTCGGGCACTGTCATTCGAGAAGATGTATCCGCTGCGTGATTCGCAGTATGACACTGCGCCGGGTGCGACGTATGGTCGAGTCTTACGGGAGGAATTCGAAGACGAACTGCGCGAAGTCGGCGTGCCAATCGCAAGTGCAAGTAGTAACAGCAGCGGGGGGGATGGCGATGATGGACGTGCAGCCGTTGCCGATGGTCAGCTCGATATTGGAGGCGACATCGCGGCACCTGGCGTCGACGTAGTTGCTGCATTCGAAGGTAAGGCGATCGGCACTTTCAGACGTAACACTGAGCTTTTGGACAAGCTCAGAAGCGGCGGGGTCGCGTGGGGAAGCCTTAAGGCGTTTTTCATTGCCAATCTACCAGCGAATCTTGAGGACCGCGATTCGATCGCCTACAACCTTGTCCCGAAGGCTCTAGACGAAATCGTCGGCCCTCAGAATGAGGCTTGGTATACGTTCCGCAATCCGGAGCGAAACAATACGACGTACGTGCGTGCCGGCAAGAACCCCGCACGGTGATCTCGCCGGCGCCGCGCGCTCTCAATGCTATATGCCCTTACTTCACGATGTTTCCCCTGGAGTTCCCGCTTTCGATTCTCGCCCGGCGGGCTGCGTCGTCAGACTGGGTGCTGGATCCATTTTCTGGAAGGGGAACCACGAACTATGCGGCACGATTGGTCGGCGTACCCTCGATCGGCATAGATAGCAACCCTGTTGCAGTGGCGCTGACAGAAGCAAAGTTAGTGAATGCAACCCCCGCCGCCATCAGGACGTGTGCAGAGAGAATCCTTAAGCAGTCGGCGCGTCCCGCTGACGTTCCGCGGGGGGACTTTTGGTCTCGCGCGTTCGACCCGTCAGTTCTGCGTGCGATTTGTCTCATTCGCGAAGCGCTGCTGAAGAACTGTGAATCCGTGGGCCGCAAGGCGCTGCGAGCTATCGTAATGGGGGCGCTGCATGGTCCCCGCTCAGCGTCGGTCCCTTCGTATCTGTCGAATCAGTGTACGCGAACTTACGCGCCAAAACCTCGATACGCGATCAAGTTTTGGCGCTCACGAAGACTGACGCCGCCAAAGATCGACGTGCGCGAAGTTATCCGCATTCGTGCAGAGCGTTACTACGCTTCGCAGCCGCCCGGAAAAGGGATCGTAGTCTCCGGTGACAGCCGCCAGCTCTCCACATTTCAGTTGCTGGCGAAGAGACGGGCAAGATGGGTCATCACATCACCACCATATTATGGGATGCGCACATATATCCCGGATCAGTGGCTTCGAAATTGGTTCCTCGGGGGTCCTAGCGAAGTCGAATACTCCAATGACCTTCAACTGACCCACGGGAGCCCGGATTCCTTCTTACAGCAGTTGCGGTTGGTGTGGACAAACCTGGCTACGGTGGTCACTCCCGACGCCTGTCTCGTTGTCCGATTTGGCGGAATAGCGGACCGAAAGGTTGACCCATTGGAGATTCTTAGGGCGTCGTTTGACGACTCGCCGTGGGTCCTAACAACAGTGAGGTCAGCTGGGTCAGCCGATTTGGGTAAGCGCCAGGCGATCCACTTCGGAACGGCCCAGAACGCACCGAAGACAGAGCATGATGCGTGGGCCCGGCTCCGCTCATAAGGACGGCGGTAACTGTTTCGTTAGTGTCCTCCCTGCCGAGGACCGGAACATTCGGCGTAAGTGCTGTGGGCGAACGGCCAATGAAGGGTGGCGGGCGGCCCGATGACAGTCTCCCTGCTAGATCGCGACATGACACGTGCTTACGCAGGTTTGTCACGAGTCCACTTCTGACGTCCCGATCTTCGATGACCGCTCAGAAGAGGAGTCGGAGTGAACGAGCTCAGTAATCTTGCAATTTGCTATGAAGCGTTGCAACGAATCTATCGAAACGCGCTCGTGGGCTATATCCGTACCAGGATGTTGGCCGTTCATCATCCCGACCCTGGTCCACGTCTTCGGAAGCCATTCGAAAAGGAGTGGGACACAATCCGCGCGAGTGCCGAAGAGCGCCGCCGCACCGGGGAACTCTCCAGCGAGATTCATGACGACTTCGATCTCCTTGGCGTGAATCATTTCTTCAATCTATTCGACGCCTATCATGAACTTCTCTGCCCCTACACGGACCGAGCAGATAGAGATCAACGGACGAAAGAAAAGAATGCTCTTCTCGGATGGATGAAGACTATCAAGAATCTCCGCGATCCTCTGTCCCATCCCTCCGATGAAGATATCGTCTTCGAGGACGCATTCACGCTGTTAGATTGTGCCCGCCGAGTTCTAAGCCGACTCGGACTCGATGAGGAAGCGACAAGAGTTCGATCCCTGGCGGACAGACTTGCTGGGCGGCCGGCACTCGTGAGCTCCGAGGTAGAACCACTAGAGGATCGCTTGCCGCCGAGGGAGCTCATTGTCGTCGACTTCGTTGGGCGAGAGACAGAGCTTCGCGTACTGCGTGAATGGTTCGATGATCCTCTTAGCCGGCGCTGGGCTCTAGCGGGTGAGGGCGGGAAGGGAAAGTCCGCGCTAGCTTATCACTTCGCGATGGAAGTCAAGCTCAAGGCGCCGGAACCATTTCGGATTGTCACTTGGCTTAGTGCTAAAAGGCGGCGGTTCGAGGAGGGTACAGTAACCGTCGTCGGGCATCCAGACTTCAGCGATCTTGACAGTGCGTTGAATGGACTGTTGAACCATTACGGTTGGACGGAAGAAATCGGCAATACAGTCGAGCGAAAACGGGAACGCATTCTTGAGTTGCTCAACGCTTTTCCGGCTCTTCTCGTGATTGATGACATCGACACGCTCGAGGGTCAGGCCGAAGACGCGATTGAATTCTTTGCGCTTCTAGTGCCGCAGACCAAATCCAAGGTCCTTTTGACTTCAAGACGCACCGTGTTCGGAATGGGAGGCACGACAACACATGTCGGAGGCTTTACTGATTCGGACAGTGAGAAGTTCGTTGCCTCAAGAGCGCAGCTGATGGGTCTCGATCCAGCGACTCTTTCAAGAGGCGTCACTAGAGAGATCCTTCGAGTGACAGAGAAATCTCCTCTCTACATTGAAGACTTGATGCGATTGTTTGCCGTGATGCCACCCACTGAAGCTATTCGAGTCTGGGAGGAAAAAGGCGGCGATGAGGCACGGAAGTATGCGCTAGGCCGGGAGCTTGAAATGCTTTCCCCGGATGCACAACTCGTCTTGCTCGCCGCCTGCATCAGTGGTGGCACGAGTTCGTTTCCGGAGCTCGTTGCCGTTACAGGCCTGCGCGAGGACGCTGTGAGCAACAGTCTAGTCGAGTTACAGAAACTCTTCCTTGTTCCGAAGCCCAGGTTGATTGAAGGAGAACAACGATTCGACGCGAACGTCAATACACGCGCTCTCGTCAATCGTATATTCTCGGGATCGGACATGTTCAGGCGAGTAGAGGCGGCACAGAAGGCGGTGTCTGGCAAGCTGCCCAAGGTTGGCCGAGGTGATGTCGCCGCGATTGTTCGGCAAGCGGTGCTTCACGTCAGAAACCGGGAACGAGAGAGAGCGGAGGAATTGCTGCTTCGGGGCCTTGAACGATATCCAAACGATCGAGATCTGCTTGGGGTGTTGGGTTGGGTGTATCGCTTTTGGGAGCCTCGGCGCCTCACAGACGCACGCGAATGTTTTCGTAGATCGGGACAGCTGAAATCCGCAAGCGAAGATATGTACTATCACTGGGCACGAATGGAGCTCAGCGAAGGCGAGTGGACCCGAGCAGCCGAAGCTGCCGAGCGTGGTGTGAAGATGTTGCCGGATAGCCAGCGTCTCCTTTACCTCGCGGGGTATGCACGGAGTCGTTTGGGGAAGGAGTTGAAAACTGGGCTGCACACGGACCGCGGCAACCGGGAGTTGATCCAAGCACAAGGATCGCTCGAACGGGCGCTTCAGATCTTTGAAGGGACAGAACCAGCGGACCAGTCTCTGAAGGGCGATATCTACAGGGCGATTGTACTAAATTGCGAGTCGGCTGGGAACGTTAAAGGGATGTGGAAATATCTGAGTCAGTGGTTGGTGGAGTATGGAGGCGACGACTCGGCGCGCTTCGAGGACCATCGACTTCGAGCCAAGTTCGGAAATCCGCCGGACGCGTAAGTCGAACTCTTGAAAGTCAATGCAAGCCAACGTTGCTTCGCGGTGGAGGCCGGTAACATTGCGGAGCGCTAATTATCGATTGGCGCTACGCACGTGCAGCTGGCCTGCGCGGCTAAACCCTCGGTTTCGTCGTCCCCTGGGTGGCGACCTAGTAGGCGCTCAGTACCCCGTGACGTACGGCAGCTTCCCCGCCGTCGCCTCGATCGCCGCGCCCGCTTCGAGGAGCACCGCCGTCGAGTCCCACGTCCCGGCGACGAGCTGGTTGCGCGGGCCGTCGGGGACAGTGGCCTTGATGACGCGGTCGCCGAAGCGGACCTCCTGCTTCTCCACGTCCACTGTCACGGGGGTCTGGGGCTCGCGGCCGAGGGCTTTCTGGAGCCACTCGATGTCGGCCTGGGAGGCGGTGAGACACGGGATGCCGAGCATCACGCAGTTGCCGAAGAAGATCTCGCCGAAGGAGCCGCCGACGATGGCGCGGATGCCCCAGCGCATGAGGGCCTGGGGGGCGTGCTCCCGCGAGGACCCGCAGCCGAAGTTCTGGCCGACAACGAGCACCGATGCGCCCTGGTAGACCTTCTGGTTGAAGGGGTGCTCGGGGTTCTGCTTCTTGGCGTCCTCGAAGGCGTGCTCGCCCATGCCCTCGAAGGTCACCGCCTTGAGGAAGCGCGCGGGGATGATGCGGTCGGTGTCGATGTCGTTGCCGGTGAGGGGGATGCCGCGGCCCGAGACCTGGCGGCGCTTGAAGTCGGTGGCGCTCATTTCAGGATGTCCCTCACGTCCGTGACGACGCCGGTGATGGCGGCGGCCGCGACCATGGCTGGGCTCATGAGCAGCGTGCGCCCGGTGGGGCTGCCCTGGCGCCCGATGAAGTTGCGATTGCTCGACGATGCGCTCATCTCGCGGCCCACGAGCTGATCGGGGTTCATGCCGAGGCACATCGAGCAGCCGGCCTTGCGCCACTCGAAGCCCGCGGCCAGGAAGATCTCGTGCAGACCCTCGGCCTCTGCTGCTTTTGCGACCTGCTGAGAGCCGGGCACGATGAGCGCGCGCACGCCCTTGGCCACCTTGCCCTTCTTGGCCACCTCGGCGGCGATGCGCAGATCGGACAGGCGCCCGTTGGTGCACGAGCCCACGAAGGCCACGTCGATCCTGGCGCCCTTGATCGGCTGGCCCGCCGCGAAGCCCATGTGGGCGAGCCCCTCGCGGAAGGTGGGCCGCTCGGCCTCGGGCTGCGCCTCGGGATTCGGGATCGTCTGGCTCACGCCCACCGACATGCCCGGGTTGATGCCCCACGTGACCACGGGCTCGATGGCCGCGGCGTCGAGGCGCGCCACGTCGTCGAACGCTGCGCCAGGCTCGGTCGCCACCGTCTTCCACCACGCGGCCGCGCGGTCGAAGGCCGCGCCCGCGGGCGCATAGGGCCTGCCGCGAAGATACTCGATGGTCGTCGTGTCCGGATTCACGTAGCCGAAGCGCGCGCCACCCTCGATCGACATGTTGCAGACGGTGAGGCGCTCTTCCATCGTCATGCGGTCGATGGTGTCGCCGGCGTACTCGTAGGCATAGCCCACGCCGCCCTTCACGCCGAGCGTGCCGATGATGGCCAGGATCACGTCCTTGGCGTAGACGCCCCTGGCGAGGTTCCCCTCCACGCGCACCTGGCGCAGCTTGGGCTTGGCCATGGAGAGGCACTGCGTGGCCAGCACGTCGCGCACCTGGGTCGTCCCGATGCCGAAGGCGATGGCGCCGACGGCGCCGTGGGTCGAGGTGTGGCTGTCGCCGCAGGCGATGGTCATGCCCGGCTGGCTCAGGCCCAGCTCAGGCCCGATCACGTGGACGATGCCCTGCTTGCCGGTCGCCATGTCGAAGAGCGGCACGCCGAAGTCCTTCATGTTCCGGTACATGTGCGCCGCCATGTCCTCCGCCAAGGGGTCGGCGTAGGGACGGGCCTGGTCGGTCGTCGGAATGATGTGGTCGAGCGTGCCGAAGGTCCGCTCCGGCATGCGAACCGTGAGCTTCAGCTCCTTCAGCATTTGGAAGGCCTGCGGCGTCGTCACCTCGTGGATGAGGTGGAGGCCGATCAGGAGCTGGGTCTGGCCGGACGGCAGCGTCCGGACCGTGTGCGCTTCCCATACCTTGTCGAGCAGCGTGCGTGCCATAAAGCTCCTCTTCTAGCTCAGCGTGAGGTGACCCGCCTCCATTCTAGTCGAATCCCGGACGCGCCGCGCCTACAGCTTGAGGACCTCGGCGCCCGGGCCCGCCTCGAGCTCGCACGCGTTCACGGTCATCGCGAGCAGCGTGTAGTACCCGATCGCCCCGGTGAGCTGGATCAGGCCGTCGTTGCCGAACCGCTGCTGGATGGCCTTGAAGGCCGCCTCGTCGACGCGGTGCTTGTGGATGAGCTGGCGCGTGAAGTCGACGATCTGCGCGTCCCCCGCCGGGATCCCGCGGCTGTGCTCCTCGCGAATCGCCGTGATCGTCGACTCCGGCACGCCTTGCTTTCGCGCAGAGCCCGTCTGCGCGCCCCAGACGTAGAGCGCATCGAACTCGCGCGCGACCGTCATCGCCGCGAGCACGCGCATATCGAGCGAGCCCTCGAAGCGGACGAACGCACCGAGATGCGCGACGCGTCCGGCGATCTCCGGCGAGTGGAGGAACATCGTGAACGGCCCTTGCAGCGCGCCGCGACTCTTGACGATGTCGTCCACGATCGACTGGTCCTTCGCGGGAACCTGGTTCTTGCTGGTGATCGGCGTCAATCTAGCCATGGCCTCCCCTCACACCTTGTTGGAGTCGATCCGCTGTGCGGAATTGGTGGACGCCGAGGCGAGCCGCGCCAGGGCTTTGTCGATGACCCGCCAGTGCTCCTCGACGTCGTTCCCCCTGCGGCGCTGGGCGAGAAGCTGTCGCGATCGGGCGGGCGAGGCCCAGGTCGGTGTCCGGAACGTCTCCTGCGGCTCGATGGTCCGAACGACGTCGATAAGATAGGCGGCAACGCGGTCAACCTTGCCGGTGTCGCGCTTGGCGTACGCGTAATACGTCAGGGGTCGACGGCTTCTGACCCTTCCCACTACACCCGCTTCTTCTCGGGCCTCGCGCAGCGCCGCCGCCCACGCTGCCTCACCGCTGCGCCGGCGGACGTGACCCTTCGGGAACGTCCACGCGCGACCGCCTTTCGTCCGGACCAGGAGGAAACGGGGGCCGCGCGCTCCGACTCGATAGCAGACAGCCGCGGCGACGGCGGTTCGCGTCACGCCGCTTTCGCGATCTTGTACGCCTCGCCGAGGCGGTCGAAGAACGCCTTCTTGATCCGCGTCGCGGCATAACCGGTGACGAGCAGCGCCAGGATGCCGGCGACGAGGACCCAGCCGAGCCCCGCACCGGAGCGTCTCGTCACGCAGTAGAGGGCGGCACTCACCGTGATGAGCAGCACGTTGACGACCGTGCCGCGCACGACGCGGAGGCGGCTCCGCTGGTAGTCGAGGAATCTCGCCATGCGCTCGCTCTTGTCCATCACCGTCAGCCGCATCACCCCCGTGTCGTGGGGCTGGTCGCGGTCCTGCCAGAAGAGCAGCGTGTCGGCCCAGCGGTCCACGATGACGCCGAGCCCGTAGGCCATTCCCAGCACGACGGTGGTCCCGAGCGTGGCCCACTCCTTCATTCCCTTGAGGTGCTCCGCCAGTCCGGCGAGCGACGCGCCGTCGTGCAAGGCGAGAATCAGGAGTGCGACCCACACCTCCGCCTGCAGTCCGACCACGAGGATCTCGGCGACGACCGTGGTTGCCGACATGCGCCACCTCCTGACCTACCCCGGAATCCGTCAACGCTTCGGAGTCGAGGAAAAGAGATCCGCGATCGCGGAGAACTCTTCCGGCGCCTGGCCCTCATCGGCCCATCCCGCGGCGTTCGCCCGTTGAAGGCGGGCCTTGCCGGTAATCTGCAAGAAGCCCTTCACCTTGGCTTCTCCGTCCCACTGCCCTCTCACGAACCAGCGCAGGGGCGAGTCTCCACGAAAGAGTCTCGCATTGAACTGCGTGCCATCGAGCGTTCCGTCAACCGCGCCGCGGAAGCCCTCGAGGCTATACTCGCCGGCGACCTGGGTCCCTCGGACGACCACGTTCATGTGCCCGTTGCGGTCACCGAGCGTGATGGTCCAGCTCCCTGACGGGTTGTCCGGCGATGGCGTGTTGTCTGGCGCGGCCGCCTGCACATCGACCGTCGTGACGCCGGAATAGAGACCGTATCGGGTGTGGACTGACACTCTCACTTGGGCCTTCCCCGGACGCAACGTGATAAGCCGTATCGGTGTCTCGGGGAGTTTGGTCGGCCCGGTGATTCCAGAAAATGTGAACGTCGGCTGCCCAGCCGCGCTCGATTCCGGTCGAAGCTGTCCGGAGTCGAACTCGAACGTCAGCCAGCCCTCGACGGGGCTGATGGACTGCGGCGAGATGAGAGCCTGGATGGAAATCCCTTCTCTCTCGCGGGGTGTGGTGGCGCTCGGCAGCACGACGACCTGTGCCTTCTCCGGAAATACCAGATGCAGGATCGGCACCTTGAGCGGGCTCAACAGGACGCCGGTGGACGTGGCGATCGTTCCCAGCGAGCCCGCCAAGACCCCGAGCGCGTTCTTCCTGAGAACCCCATAGACGTCGCCCAGGAAACCGCTCGATGAGCCTTCCGCTTTGCTGTCGGGGGCGGGCGTGGCGTCAGGGGATGATCGCTTGGCCATTCACCACCTCAATTGCCTGCTGTCGCCAATGACACTCTGACGACGTTGGGCACGTAGTTCGGTCCGTCCGTCCCGCAATGATGTCGCGCCCCCGGGAAATAGATGTGCGCGCCGGGCCCTCCATCCATCGCGAGAGCGATGTAGGCATCCGGGCCGCCAGACGCGGGACCGGCGGCAAGAAACTCCGCAAACTCGTACAGGGTCATCGCCTGGTTGGTCGCCGAGAACGCTCCTGCGAGGATCACATCGCCCTCGGGTGTCAACCCGATGGCCGAGCGGTTCGCGAGATCACCCCCCTTCGAGTGAATGGCCACTTTGCCGGCCTCGACAACGAGCGGTTTGGACTGCACCGCAGCCCGGATCTCTCGGCGCTGGACAAATCGGGCGATCGGCACGATATCCAGGCGTGCCCCGATCTCCAGGACCCCACCGGTCTTCCACCCGATCAATCGATTTCGCACGACCCCTTGCGAGATCACGAGACCGAGTGGGATACGACTTCCTCTCTGGTCCAATCCGTAGAATCCCCCATTGAGAACCGCGATGTCGAGCGGGTGCGCGACCTTTTCGTACAGCTTCAGGGTGGAATCAGCGGTGTCCCGGACGTCGTCCACCTTGACCCGTGCCGCTTCGCGAGGAACAACCGCCCAGCAGAGCACGACGCCAAACCGCTCCGAATAGATGTTCCGCTCCTCGAGTAGGGAGAGATCGATTCGTGGGCTGCTGGAGAGGGCACGCTTCGTGGGCGGCTGCTTGAGCAGCATGTCGAGCCAGGCGATGGTAGGACTCGCTCCCTCAAGCTGGCTCTGCATCAGGAGCAGCGCGCCGACCAGGGCACACACGACGACGCGGCAGGCTTTCACGGTCGTGGCTCACGAACCAATGTCATGACCCGGGTGGTTTCCATGTCCGGCCACTCTGCTCTTCAGCCATCCACTCGTCACCAGATGCGCCCGATCCCCGCGCGCGTGCCGATACTTTGAACACAGATCGCCACGGCGGTCAACCAGCGCCGATGCACCCGGCGGCAGGTCGCGCGACGCATCCGGGCCGGCGTATCGCATCGCTCTGTGGTGCTCGCGGCCCGTCCTCGTGTGGCCGCTCTCGCTTGACCCCACCGATTTGCGGTAAGTTCGAGGCCGTGAAGAGACCCCACGATGCCCGGGAGCCCTGGGCGGTGACTCGGCTCGCCCACAGGTCGGCGGACGGGGCTCGCACCCTGCTCGCCTCCACGGCGACGTTCCCCTCGGTGCTCTTTGCCCTGCTCACGTATGCGGCCCTCTACCGTGTGCGTCTCTCGTACGGGCTCTACACATGGCCGGACCGAGAGATGGCGCCGTTCGGCTTCGTGCCCGGGATGTCCTCGGCCGTCAACGTCGGGGCCAGCGCGCTGGCCGACATCCCGTACGCGGTCGCGACGGCTGTCGCCATCTGGGCGGTGTCGAGACTCGTCGAGCTGATTCCGGGTGTCAGGGCTACGCGGCCGGGGCGGCTGATCACACACGGAATCGTGATCGCCGGCTTGCTCGGCTTCGCGTTCGTCTGCTGCCTGCACCTGAGCCTCATCTGGCACCTCCAGTCGGTCCCCACGCGGGGACTGCTCGCCTATGCGGGCCGTGACTTCGCGCCGAGCGCGTATCTGAACTACGTCGAGGCGTCGGACCTGCTGTTCTTCCTGGCCGCGATCCCGCTCTACTACCTCCACCGCTCGCTCCCGGTGCGGCCTCGTGTCGGCCTCCGGACCCTGCTCATCGTCGCCGTCGTTGCCGCCGTGCCGGTCTTGCTCTGGAGCAAGATCGAGATGCGGGGGCGCTACGCCGTCCTCGCCGCGCTCAACTGGGGGGGCACCGCCCAGGCTGTCACGAGCCCGCTGCCGCCGGAGCTGGCGGCGAACCCCATCGCCCACCTGATCGAGGAGGTGTTTTTCGCCCCCGCCTCTCCGTTCATGGCCGAGGAGCGGCCGCTGTCGGAGGCGCAGCGCCGCACCGTCGCCTTCATCGATCCGGCGTTCACGCGCCGCCCCCCTGCGGCGCTGCCCGTTCGCGCGCCGGCCAAGACCCGCTGGAACATCGTGCTGGTCCAGCTCGAGTCGCTCGGCGAGCGCTACCGGACAGAGCGCGTGGACGAGGCGCCGCGCATGCCCTTCCTCCACGAGCTCGCCCGGAAGTCGCTCGTGCTGGCCAGCCACTTCTCGTCCGGTGTCAACACCGACTACGCGGCCTTCTCGATCTACACCGGGCTCTACCCGATCGTCACACCGATCCACTTCATCACCCGCCACGACCTGGCGCTGCCGACGCTCTTCACGCACCTCGGCGGCGGGTACGACTCGTTCTGGTCACCCCGAGCGACAGCCGGTTCTGGTTCCCGCGCGCGCTGCTGCTCAACAGCGGGCTCCAGGCCCTCTGGGACGCGCGCGCGCTGTCGGCCACCACACACGCGGTGTTCACCTCGCGCTTCAAGGACGAGCTCGAGACCGCCGAGCTCTTCCTCCGGCGGCTCCGGGCCGCGCGGGAGCCCTTCGTCGCCGTCTACAACCCCTACGCCACCCATTTCCCCTATTTCGACTACGAGCGGAAGACCATCACGCGCGAGTCCGGAGCCAGCTGGGACCGCTACCGGCGAAACGTCGCTCTGGTGGACACGCTGCTCGGGAAGGTCGTGGAAGCGGTGACCGAGTCCGGCCGCGGAGGCCGAACGATCGTCGTGGTCGTGGGCGATCACGGCGAGGCGTTCGGCGAGCATCCGGGAAGCTTCACCCATGGCGTCTACCTCTACAACGAGGGCGTGCACGTTCCCATGCTCTTCTACCAGCCCCGGCTCTTCGCTCCGGGTGTCGTGTCCGAGCCGACGAGCCACGTGGACATCGTCCCCACGCTCCTGGACGCTCTCGGCGTCCCGTACGACCCGCTGGCATTGCAGGGCGAGTCCGTGCTCCGGGTCCTCCGGCGCAGGTACGTGTTCATGGTGAGCCCGACGGCGGCGACCACCGCCTCGGTGAGCCGGCACGGCATCAAGCTCTTCATAGACGACCGGCACGGGCGCTGCACGACCTACGACCTCGCGTCGGATCCCGAGGAGCGCCGGCCGATGGGGTGCACCGGCCACGAGGAGCAGATGACCGCGCTGCTCATGTTCAGGCGACATCAGGACTCGATCCTGTTCCGGTACAACGAGGCGTGCCGGAAACCGGGGCGCTGCCCCGGCGCCCTCGCCATGCGCGGCGCCGGTCCCCTCCCCGGCGGTGGCCACCCGTGAGCCGGATCGGGCTCTACGCGATCTTCTTCGTCTCCGGGATGCCCGCCCTCCTCTACCAGATCGTCTGGCAGCGTGCGCTCTTCACGCTGTACGGGGTGAACATCGAGTCGATCACCGTGGTGGTCACGGCGTTCTTGCTCGGCCTCGGGCTCGGCAGTCTGCTGGGCGGCGCGCTGTCGAAGCGCGCGCGGCTCCCCCTGCTGGCCGCGTTCGGGCTGATGGAGATCGGCATCGGGCTCTTCGGCTTCGCCTCGCTCACGATCTTCGACGCCGTGGGCGCCGCGACGCTGGGGGCGGCGTCGCAGCAGGTCTTCCTGCTCTCCTTCGGCCTCGTGCTCCTGCCGACGCTCCTGATGGGCGCGACGCTCCCGCTCCTCACCACGCACCTCGTCCGCGAGCTCGGCAACGTCGGCCGGTCGGTCGGCACCCTCTACGCCGTCAACACGCTGGGCTCGGCGACGGCCTGCTGGATCGCGGCGGCGTGGCTTCTCGACAGCCTCGGCAGGTCGGGCTCCGTCCGGCTCGCCGCCATCCTGAACGTGGCCGCCGGTCTGACCGCGCTCGTCCTCCACGCCCGGAGCGGGCCGGCGCGGCCCGCCGCGCCGACGGAGCCCGAGTCCCCGCGCGGCGCCGGCGATGCGGGCGCGGCCGAGGGCGCGGCGCTCGCGTTCCCTGCCGCCGTCGCCCTGGCGGCGCTCATGGGCATGCTCTCCCTCTCCTACGAGATCCTCTGGGCCCGCGCGTCGAGCTTCGCGAGCGGGGGCGCTGCCACGGCGTTTCCCCTGCTCCTGTCGGCATTCCTCGCCGGCATCGCGCTCGGCTCCTTCGTCAGCCGGCGATTCTGCGATCGCCTCGTCCGGCCCGGACGGCCGATGTCTCTGCGGGCGCTCGGCCACTTCCTCCTGCTCGCCAATGCCGCCGGCTTCCTCACGCTGCCGCTGATGATCTACGTGGCGCCGCTGACCGAGCGGTGGACGTTCGCGCTCCTCTGGGTGGCCGTCGCGGCCGCCATGCTCGGCGCGAGCTTGCCGCTCCTCTCCCATGTCGCCATCCGTGCCGACAACCGCGCCGGAGCCAGGCTCAGCTACCTCTACTTCGCCAACATCGTCGGCTCGAGCGCGGGGGGCCTGATCACGGGCTTCGTCCTGCTGGACCGGCTCTCCCTGGGCGCGACCTCGCTCGCCGTGTCCCTGGCGGGGCTCGGGATCACCGCCGGCGTCTATCTCACGGCCCGCCTGAGCAACCTGGAGCTCGTCCTGCGCCTGGGCGCGACCGGACTGATCGCCCTGGCCGCGGTGGGATTGGCGCGGCCGGCCTTCGACATGCCCTACGAGCGCCTCCAGAGCAGGGCGCGGTTTCAGCCCGGCGAGCGCTTCCGTCACGTGATCGAAACCCGGAGCGGCGTGATCACCGTGGACGCGCGCGACGTCGTGTACGGTCACGGGATCTACGATGGCGCCGTCAGCACGAGCCTCGTCAACGACCGGAACCTGATCGTCCGGCCCTTCGCGCTGTCCGCCTTCCACCCCGCCCCCAGGGAGGTGCTCCAGATCGGGCTCTCGAGCGGATCCTGGGCCACGGTGCTCGCCAGCCACCCGCAGCTCGAGCGACTCACCATCATCGAGATCAACCCGGGCTACCTCGATCTGATCGCCCGCTATCCGCAGATGGCTCCGCTCCTCCGGAATGCCAAGGTCGAGGTCGTGATCGACGACGCGCGCCGGTGGCTCGCGCGCCACCCGGAGCGCCGCTTCGATTTCATCGTGTCCAACACGACCTTCCACTGGCGGGCGCACGCCTCGAGCCTGCTCTCGGTGGAGTACCTCGAGCTCGTCCGTGCCCACCTGCGGCCGGGTGGCGTCTACCTCTACAACACCACGGGGTCCGAGGAGGTCGAGCGGACCGGCGCCACCGTGTTTCCCTACGCCTCCCGGTTCACCAATGCGCTCGTCGTGAGCGACAGCCCGCTGACGCCCGACAGGGAGCGGTGGCGGCGGACCCTGACGGCCTATCGCATCGGCGGCCGGCCCGTCTTGGATCCTGATGATTCCGCGGAGCGCGCCCGCCTCGAGGAGGTGGTGGCGATCCTGGACCGCCCGAGCTCGGCCCGCGGGGACGCTCTCTGGAGCACCGTGGAGTCGAAGGACAGCATCCTCCGACGCACCGCCGGCCGTCGCGTCATCACCGACGACAACCTGGGGACGGAGTTTCGCCAGCCTATTCCGGGCCCCCTTCCCTTCGAATGGCTGAACGGACATCTCGCTCGAGCCTGGGCGCGGCTTCACCGCATCTCCCTGAAGACTCCGGGCTGATCGTCCTTTCAGGATCTTGACACGAATAATGAGGCGGGATAGATTGCGGGAACCCGTCGCGCGTCACTCCATTCGCAACGGCGATCCACCAAGGAGGCCAGGGCCATGGCGAAGAAGGCTCAGAAGGCTCCCGCCACTCGTTGGCAGCTCAAGGGACAGGGCTACGAGTTCTGCAACTGCGATTTTGGCTGCGGCTGCAACTTCGGGGGGTTCCCGAACTCCAAGGACGGGAGCTGCCGCGCGCTGGTCGGTCTCAAGATCACCCAGGGCAAGTGCGGTGGCGTGAATCTCTCCGGCGTGAAATGCGCAGGCGTCTACGCGTGGCCGAAGGCGATCCACGAGGGCAACGGGAAGGTGGCCTTCGTCGTGGACCCGGCGACCACGGACAAGCAGGTGGACGCCTTGGCCCAGATCTTCACGGGAAAGCTCGGCGGCATGCCGTGGGAGATCCTGGGCCCCACGGCCGAAGTCATCGGCCTCGTGAAGGCCAAGATCACGATCGAGGGCAAAGGACGGAAGAGCACCTTCCGGGCTGAGGGCGTGGGCGAGGGACGAGGCGATGTCTTCAAGAATCCCGTGACCGGTGAAGACCACCTGGCCGATGTCCATCTTCCGGACGGGTTCATCTGGAAGAAGGGAGAATGCGGCCAAGGCTCCTTCCAGGCGTCCGCCTCGGGACTGTCGGTGTCGGCGGAGAAGTCGAACTGGATCCACTACCAGTTCGCCTGGTCCAACTGATAGTTCGGGGCGATCCGCGCACGCACGATCGTCGGGAGGGCCCATGATCGGTCGATGCGCGCATCTGGCCGCCGTGCTCGGCGCCGTCCTCGCGCTGCTCTTCGCTCAGGCGACGGCGGCGGGAGCCCAGGACAAGAAGGTCACCTTCCTCATCCATCCCACCGTCTACGGCAACAGCGGCGGCGCCGACGGCGCCGTGACGGCGTTTGCCAAGCGGAGCGGGATCCAGGTCGGCGTGGTCACCCAGCCCATCATCCAGCTTCACGAGAAGGCGGTGGTGGAGTGGATCGCCAGGAGCGGCCGCTACGACGTCGTGAGCATCCTCGACAACTACTTCTCCGAAGAGATGGCCCAGTACCTGGAGCCGCTGGACCCGATGCTCGGCCGGCTCCCGGCCGACTACGAGCTCAAGGACGTGATCCCCTCGCTCTTCGACTCCGTGCGAGTGGGAGGCAAGACCTACGGCATGCCCTTTCAGGGCGGCGTGGTCATGCTCTTCTACCGAAAGGACCTCTTGAGCAAGTACGACGTGGCGGTGCCGAGGACGCTTGACGAGCTGCTGGCCGCGGCCCGCAAGCTGACGGCCGGTCTCCGCAAGGACGGGAACGCCGACACATACGCGCTCGGCGTCCGGGCCAAGGAGGCTTTCGTGGGGACCCAGGACTTCCTGGTTTTCTTCTTTGCCGCCGGCGGCAACCTGTACGACAAGGACCGGACCCAGTGCGCCCTGAACTCCGCGGCCGGGATCGCCACCGAGCAGTTCTACGCCACAATGGTGAAGGAAGGGCACGTGCCGAGGGACCTGCTGGCCGTGGGGCGCGACGAGCTCATCGGCGCGTTCCAGCAGGGACGGCTGGCGATGGTCGCGTCCTTCTCGACATACTTCGCCCAGTTCAACGACCCCAAGAACTCCAGGGTGAGTGGCCAGGTAGGCTACGCGCTGATCCCGACGGCCTCAGGGGTGCAGCCGGGACGGACCTTCAAGACCTTCTGGTACAACGTGCTCGACCGGAACAGCCGCAACAAGGAGGCGGCGTGGGCCCTGATCCAGGAGATGAGCGCCAAGGCACCCCAGATCCGGATGGCGAGCACTTGGGGGTTCGGCCCGGCGCGGGCCTCGGCCTTCGCCTCCCCGGAGGTCCGCAAGACCTTCCCGCACGCCGAAGTGTGGGGCCGCGCCGCCGCGGCCTCGGTGGCCGTGCCCCACCACCCTGAGTGGGCCAAGATCCAGGACGCGATCTTCGAGGAGCATGCCGCGGTGCTGACGGGCCGGCAGGCGCCCGAGCGGGCCCCGGCCCGCATGTGCGAGCGGATCCAGCCGCTGCTCGGCAAGCGATGATCGTGGGCTCGCGCGCCCACGCAGCGCGGCGGGCCGGCGCGCTGTCGGCGGGCGCGGCGCCCTCGCTGGACCATGCGCTGCCGTACCTGCTCATCACGCCCGCGGCGCTGATCCTGGGCTCCGTCTTCGTGTACCCGGCCCTCGAGAACGGCTGGCTCTCGCTCTGGTCGTGGAAGCTCACGGCCCCGGAGCGGCGGACCTTCGTCGGTCTGGGCAACTACATCGACCTCTTCGCCGGGAACGCGCTGTTCCGCCAGGCCCTCGGATTCACGCTGCTCTACACCGTCGTGACGCTGGTCGTGTCGCTCGGGCTCGGGCTCGTGGCCGCCCTCCTGCTCCACCCGGTGGGCGCCTCGCGGCGGCTGGTGGTGGCGCTCTTGCTGCTCCCCTACATGATGTCGCCGGTGGCGACCGGCCTCGGCTGGGGGCTCATCTGGGGCCGCGACTTCGGACTCGCCAACTACCTGCTCGGCGCGGTCTTCCGTCAGGAGCCGCTCGCGTGGCTGGCAGACCCGACGCTGGCGGCCATCGCCCTCATGACGACCGAGGTGTGGCGTTCGGTGCCGTTCGTGACGCTCGTGCTGCTGGCCGGCCTGGCTGCCGTCCCGGCCGAGCTCGGCGAAGCGGCCCGCATCGACGGTGCTTCCGGCTGGCAGGAGCTCCGGCGCATCACGCTGCCGCTCCTCCTACCCTCCCTCAGCGTGGTCATCGTCTTCGAGACGATCTTCAAGCTCCGGGTCTTCGACCTCATCATCGCGCTCACCGGCGGCGGCCCCGGCACCAGCACGCACTCGCTCGGCGTCGTGCTCTACCGGTTCTACTTCCGGTACTTCGACGGTGGCGCGGCGGCCGCGGTGGGGATCGTGCTCCTCCTGCTGGGCGGCGTCTTTGCGCTGCTGTACCTCCGGCTGGCCGGGACCGAGGCCCGGAGCTGACCGATGGGCGGCAGGGCCGGACGGGACGTGCGGCGGGCGGCGCGGACCCTCACCATGGTCGCGCTGGTCGCGTTCGCCGTCGTCCCGATCCTCTGGCTGGTCCTCACGTCCCTGAAGACTCGCCTCCTCATCTTCTCGAGCCCTCCGGTGATCATCTTCACGCCGACATTCGAGAGCTGGCTCCGGCTCCTGCGTCCGGGGCCGATCCAGAAGGCGCTCCTCAATAGCGTGGTGACGGCTTCCGCGACGACGCTCGTCACGATGGTGAGCAGCAGCCTGGCCGCCTACGCGTTCTCCCGGATGCGGTTCCGGGGGCGAGCCGCGCTCCTCGCCGCCATCCTGGCCACGCGCCTGCTGCCGCCCATGAACAGCGTGGTGGTGCTCTACCTGCTCTTCACGTCGCTCCAGCTCGCCGACACCACCCTGGGCCTCGTCATCCTCTACACCGCGCTGCTGCTGCCGATCGCGATCTGGCTCCTCCGCGCGTCGTTCGACGGCGTGCCCCGCGAGCTGGAAGAGGCGGCGTTCACCGACGGGTGCGGGCGGCTGGGGGCGCTCTGGCGGATCACGCTTCCCCTGGCCGCGCCGGGCATGGCGGTGACGGCGTTCCTGATGTTCGTGCTCTCGTGGAACGAGTTCATGTTCGCCTACCTCTTCACCAGTATCCGGGCCACGACGGTGCCCGTGCTGCTGGCCAAGGCCGTGGGCGAGTTCGGGGTCGACTGGGCCGACCTGACAGCGCAGGCCACGGTGCTCCTGATCCCGGCGCTGCTCGTGAGCCTGCTCGCCCAGCGGCACCTCATCAGCGGGCTGTCGGCCGGCGCGCTCAAGTAGGGAGACCGTGATCGACACATGGGTGCGGGAAGTGCTGGCGCCGACGCGGACGGCGGTGCTCGTGGTGGACGTCCAGAATGACTTCTGTGCTCCTGACGGGGCCTTCGCCCGCCACGGGATGTCGATCGACGCCGGCCGCGGCATCCTCGGACCCCTGGCGCGCCTCCTCGACGGCGCCCGGGGCCGGGGTGCCCGAGTGGTCTATTTGCGGTTCGTGGAGGACGCGGCCGGCCACGTCGTCAGCCAGGCGTACGATCGCCAGCGGTACCGGGCGGGCGACGAGCTCCGCTATTGCACCGACGAGTGGGGCCGGGCCATCGTGCCTGAGGTCGAGCCGCGCAAGAGCGAGCCGGTGGTGGACAAGGTTCGGGCCAGCGGTTTCTACGCGACGGCGCTCGACACGATCCTCCGCTGCGGTGGCGTGACCACGCTAGTGCTCACCGGCATGGCCACCGAGTCGTGCGTCCTGGCCACCGCCATCGACGCGACGGCGCGGGACTACTACGTGGTCCTGGCCACGGACTGCCTGGCGTCCTTCAGCGACGAGCGCCACCGGGCGGCGCTCGCGATCCTGACGCACAAGCACCCGGGCGTTCGGGCCGACGAGATCCTGACAATCTGGCAGAATAGCGCGGGGAGGACCTGACGATGGTCGACGAGACGCGATTCGACGTGGTGGTGGCCGGCGGCGGGATGGCCGGCGTGGTGGCGGCCATCGCCGCCGCCCGAGAGGGCGCGCGCACGCTCCTGGCGGAGCGTTACGCGTTCCTGGGCGGCAACGTGACGGCGGGGCTCCTGGGGAACTTCCTCACGTTCCATGACATGAAGAAGCAGCAGATCTGCGACGGCATCCCCCAAGAGATCGTGGACGGATGCATCGCGCTGGGCGGTTGCTTCTCCGAGCATCGTGGGCACCTGCCAAATCCCTACGGCAATGCCGGCACGGTGACGCCGGTGGACGCCGAGGCCCTGAAGCTGGTGACCCAGCAGCTGTGCCTGGCGGCGGGCGTCACGCTGATGCTCAACACCTACACGCTCGGGCCCGTGACGGAGGGCGGCCGGGTGGCCGGCATCCGTGTGGTCAACAAGTCAGGCGAGCGCGCCCTCCGCGCCAGGGTCGTGATCGACGCCACGGGAGACGCCGACCTCGTGGCCCAGGCCAGCGGGCCTTTCCTCCTCGGCGACGAGGCCGGTCGAACGATGTCGATCAGCCTCTTCTTCCGACTGGGTGGGGTGGACCTGGGCCGGCACCTCCAGTACGTCAAGGAGCGGCCCGACCAGTTCATGCTGGGTGAGGACCCATTCGTGGGGAAGAGCCGGGCCGAGATCGCCGCCGGGCTCCGGCATTGGAAAGATTACCCGCTTGTCACCGGCTACTACGACGCCGTCAAGGAGGCCAAGGCCCGCGGCGAGTTCCATCCGAACCGCGAGCGGGTCGTCTTCTCGATCACGACCATCCCCGGCGTCGTCACGGTGAACTCCACGAGCATGCTGGGGCTCAACCCCACTGACGGTGAAGCGCTCACCCGCGCCGCCCTCGAGGGGCGCGAGCAGGTCTATGCCGTGGCCGCCTTCTTCAGGAAGTACGCCCCCGGGTTCGAGAGCTCGTTCGTGCTGGACTCCGCCTCCGCGCTCGGCGTGCGCGAGAGCCGGCGGATCGTGGGTGAGGACATCCTCACCACCGAGGCTTGCCTGGAGGGCCGTAAGAGCGAGCAGGATATCGCCCGGGGCGCCTACTGCCTCGACGTGCACGAGGCCTCGGGCAAGATCGTGCACAAGCACGTCGCCGGCGGCGAGTCGTATGGTGTCCCTTATGGCTGCCTGGTGCCGAAGGAGGTCGACGGCATCCTGGTCGCCGGTCGCAGCATCTCCTCCGAGCGATTCGCCAACGGCTCGGTACGGGTCCAGGCTCACATCATGGCCATCGGTCAGGCGGCTGGCACGGCGGCGGCGCTCTGCGCGGCCAAGGGCTGGACGCCCCGCGAGGTTCCGGTGTCGGATCTCCGCGCGGCTCTCGTCCGCCAGGGCGCGGTGGTCTGAGACTCGACCCCGGCCGGATGCGCCGGCTGGCCGCTCTTACCGCAGCGGCGGTCGTCGCGGGGTGCGTCGCGAGCGCGCCGCCTGCCGAGTCCCCGCCTGGCGTCGCGCGCCTGCTTCCTGCCGAGCCGGCGGCGCCGGTCCTCTACGTGGCGCTGGGTGACAGCACGGTGGAGGGCATCGGCGCCAGCTCGCCCGCGCGCAACTACGTGGGCCGGCTCCACGAGCGGCTCCGCGCGGTCTATCCTCGAGCGCGATTGATCAACTTCGGGGAGGGCGGCGCCACAGCCGCCGGGGTACGGAGCCACCAGCTCCCGCGGGCCCTCGAGCTCCAGCCTGATCTCGTCACGCTCTCCGTCGGTCCCAACGACATCACGCGCGAGCGGAATCTCGAGAGCTACGCGCGCGACATCGACGCGATCCTCCGGAGCCTCACCCGCCGGACCACCGCCGTCGTCGTCGTCAATCTCATCCCCGATCTCACCGTCACGCCCCGCTTCCGGGGCAAGGAGATCGAGCCGCAGGTGCGCCGACGCGTGGTCGCCTTCAACGAGATCCTGGCCCGTCAGGCGCTCGCGTACGGGGCGGAAGTCGTCGATCTTTACGCGGCGAGCCAGCGCGAGGTGCCGGGCCGCCCGGATCTCATCGGGCCCGACCGCTATCATCCGTCGGACGAGGGGTACGCACGCTGGGCCGAACTGATGTGGGCAGGCATCGAGGCGCGGATCATGCGCTGAGCACAGCGGGTTTCCATCCGCGTCGCTGTAGACGCCCCTCGCTCGATCCCTCGCTCGGAACATAGAGCAATTCCGCCTCGCGCAAGATTACCCGGGTCAGAAAGAGCGACCTGCAGCGGCACGCGATCCTCCGACAGAACTCTCTGGAAAGTATCGGATTCGACCGTAATGACCCAGTGCATGCCATGGCACAGTCGATGCACAATTTTGGCGAATCAAAAGAGGAGTCTGCCATGAAACTTTTACTCCGTCGAAGGTGGATCTGGCTGATGGGGCTCCTTGTCGGCCTCGTCGCGGTCGCTTCGCTGGCGGCGCTCTTCATCGACGAGCCGGCGCGCCGGTATATGGAGCGCGAGATCAACCGCCGGCTCACGGGATACACCGTGACCGTGCGCGCCCTTCACGTCCATCCGTGGACCGCATCCCTCGAGCTGGTGGACTCGACGATCGTACAGGACGCCAACCCTCAGCCACCGGTAGCACGGATCCAGTCGCTGACAGCGAGCATCGACTGGCGGGCTCTGCTGCACCGCAAGATCGTGGCGGACATGACCTTCGATCGGCCGGAGTTATACGTCAACCTCAAACACCTCCGCGCGGAAGCCCGCAGCGACGTTCCCCTGAAGGAGCGAGGATGGCAGGAGGCGCTCGAGGCCGTGGCCCTGGACCTCAAGATCAACCGGCTGGAGGTGCGTCATGGCGACCTCACCTACGTCGATGCCGGCCCGTTCAAGCCCCTTCGCCTGAGCCGGCTCAATGCGATCGCGGAAAACGTCCGGAACATCAAATCCAAGGACCGGGTCTATCCATCCGACGTTCATGTGGAGGGCGTGGTGTTCGACACCGGGGAGCTCTGGCTCGACGGTCACGCGGATTTTCTCGCCGAGCCGCACGCGGGGATCCAGGCGGCGGTTCGGCTGGATCGCGTCGAGCTCGACTATTTCAAGCCCATCATCCAGCGGTACAACGTATCCGTGAGTCGTGGCACCCTGTCCCTGACAGGACACGTCGAGTACGCCCCAACCATCACGCGCCTCGCCCTCGACCGCGTCGGCGTGCGAGGGGTCCATGTGGAGTACGTCCACACGCCTCGCACCGTGGAGCTCGAGAAGGAGCGGGCGCAGCGGACGCTCGAGGCGGCGAAGCAGGTCGCCAACAAGCCGGACATCGAGCTCCGGATCGACCGCCTCGACATCACCACGAGCACCCTCGGTTTTGTGAATCGCGCCGCGACGCCGGAATATCGGCTCGTCCTCTCGAATACGAATCTCACGGTTGAGAACCTCAGCAATCAGCGGCTCGAGGGTACCGCGGTGGTCCGGCTCAGGGGCCAGTTCATGGGCACCGGTGACACGGCCGCCACGATGACGCTGCGACCCCGGACGGGCGGCGCGGACATGGATCTCACGGCCCGGATCGATGACGCCGACATGGCGCGCATGAAGGGCTTCGTGCGGGCACATGGAGGCCTCGACGTCGCGGCGGGCAAGCTCTCCGTATACTCCGAGCTCCGGGTGAGGAACGGCGCCGTCAGGGGCTACGTCAAGCCGCTCTTTCGCGATGTCAAGGTCGGCGCCGTCGATGAGGACGACACGGAGACGAAGAGCTTCGGCCGTCGGCTCTACGAACGTGCGGTCGGCGCTGCCATGACGATCCTGAAGAACCACCCCCGTCGCGAGGTCGCGACCGTGGCCACGATCTCCGGCCGGCTCGATCAGCCCGAGCTCAACAAGTGGGAGATCATCGGACGCCTGCTCCAGAATGCCTTCGTCAAGGCGATCCTGCCCGGATTCGATCCGAGGCGGACACCCAAGCCCGACCCGTCGCCGGGCAGTGTGGGCTCGGATACCACTGCCCGCCCAGACCCTGCCGCGCCTCGAAGACCGTGAGGGCGGGCCGACACACCTCAGGTGCCCTTGAGCACCTCGGCGGTGGCTTTCTCGACGACGGTGCCCTTGAAGAAGGCCGGATTCACCGTGCCCCAGAGCCGCGTGGCATTGGTGAAGGTGAAGTCGCGGAAGTCATCGCCGGTGATGAGGCCGTCTTCCAGAAGCTCGTAGGCCTCGGGCAGCACGTCCATCATGTCCGGCACGTCGAAGTGCCCGATGTCGGAGCCGAAGAGCGCATTGAGCCGCGCCCGCATGGGATTGACGCGGCGGTCGAAGGCCCAGGCGTTGACGGGGTCGTCGGCCTCGCAGCCGAAGTAGAGCCGGGAGATGAAGAGGTCCTTGATATCCTCCTTGCGCTCGATCCGACAGGCGGCATAGTCGTCGAGGTCGGCGATGCCGCCGGTGAGCTTGACGGCCTCGGGATCCGGCCAGCCGTCGCGCTCGCGCAGGGCGGCCGCCATCTCCTCGCTGCCGTACTTCCGCACCAGATCCATGAGGAGGGCGCGATCGAGAGAGCGCGGATCGGTGTGCTCGAGCGCCGTGCGGTTGCGCTTCTCCCAGTGCCCGATCAGATCGGCGTAGAGCATGCACGCCCAGCCAGCCCCGCCTTCCAGGAAGGCAAAGTTCAATTGCGGGAACCGCCGCGTCACCCCGCCCAGAAAGAGCGCCTTGCAGACCGCATGCCCGGCCGCGGCGAAGTGTCCGATGTGGTTGTAGGTGAAGTTGGTCGGCGACAACCTGAGCCCCTGGCGCCGGACGCCGGTGTGGAAGGTCGGCGCGATACGGAGCTCGACGCACTTGTTCCACAGCGGATCGTAGTCGTAGGCGCTGTCGAGGCCGAGGTTGTCGTACCAGGTGGCACATCGCCCGACCTCGGGATCCTGGGTGGCGATGGCTTCCACGGGACGCGGGACGAGGCTGCCGAACATGGCGACCTTGAAGCCGAGCGTGGTGGCATGCTCCAGCTCCTCGATGGCCTCGTCGGGCGTGTGTACCGGGATGATGGCGGCCGGCGTCATGCGGTCGGAGAAGCTCTGGAAGCACTCGGCGGTGTAGATGTTGAACGCGCGGCACGCGGCGCCGCGCTGCGCATCGTCGGTAATGCGGGGCACCCGAAGGCCCGTGGTCGGGTACAGCACCGCGAAATCAATCCCGAGCTCATCGAGCCGCTCGTAGAGGAGCCGGGGCAGGAGACCGGTGGCGCGATCGCGCGTGTTCCGCTCGGGCGAGGACCAGAAGGCCTCCTGCGAGATGCGGCGCCGGCGTCGCTCCTCCACGGAGAAGGCCAGGGACTCGCCCGTCCCCTTGCGCACGGACGCGAAGCCGTCCGCGGCCACGCTGCCGCCGATCTTCCTCAGGCGCTCGGCCATGACGGGGCCGTACTCCAGCCAGTGGCCGTCGGCGTCGATGACGGGATGGCTCAGCCCGGCTCGGATGGTTGCGGGGCTGGGATGGCCGTTGCCGCTCATCAGGCACCTCCTGCGGCGTGAGCGCCGCGCTCCGGAAGCTGCGTCAGGTGACGTGCAAAGTAGTCCCGGCGGCACGGAGAGTCAAGCGGCGGCGGCGGCGCCACGCAATACCTATCAGTCCGGCGAGGCCGGACGTGAGGAGAAGAAGCGTCGACGGTTCGGGAACGGCGATCGCTGCATTGATGAAGTCAGCGTACGATCGAACGCGCGTCGCATAGGCAATGCTGCCAAACCGGCCCATCGTATCGGAGCCGGAAGAGGTGATACCAACGATGTACCATTTGCCATCTTGGCCCATCTGAAACAGCGGGCCGCCGGAATCACCGCCGATCACGGAGCCCTCCATGTTGCCGACTGCGCCGCTCATGTTGACGTTGATCGCGTTGGTCAGGCCTGAGCCGTTGCCTTGGCCGGGCTGATCGAAGTCAAAGACAAGCGTATTGGCCGGCGGGGGCGGATCGACCTTGCCGTTCTTGGTGCGGTCCCCCACAGCCGTCCACGTCGTGGCACCGTCACCGAACTGGTCGACGTTATTGAATGCCTGCCGCTTCACGTTCGGGGTGAAAGGCCCGCCTGCGATGAGGTTCACACCATCGCCCGTCGCCTTGCTGAGACCGACAAGGACGGACTTGCCCTGGGGCATCGGCGTGCGCTCGTCGGGGATCTGGCCGGTGTTGATAGGGTAGGCCGTCCATTTGGTGACGTCGACCGAACTGGCCAGCGTCAGCACTGCCAAGTCCTTGCCGACAATGCGATGACCTTGTCCGACACCGCTGGCGTCGAGGAATCCTGGGGCTACGGCAAGGCCGCTTTGACCAAAGGGCTTCGAGGTGAAGGTAACGAGCTGGCCCGTCGTGGGGTCGATGAGTTGGAAGGCGGCCGTGGAAGCAGGATCGACCGGGCCTCCGATGCCATCCTGCCCGTAGAAGACGTGGGCAGCCGTCAAGACGTGCGTCGGGTCGAGGAGCACGCCGGTGCCAGGGCCGAAGGAGATGAATCCAACGCCCGTCCAGTCAGTGTTGGCTACCTTCGCGTTGTCGGTCTGAAGCGTGAGCGTGCCGAGATTGTTCACGATCACCTGGTCGGCCCGCACGATCGCCCGTGCCGAGGAGCACAGTCCCGGTGCCGCGACCGTCGCCAAGATGCCCAACATCACCAGGAGCTTCTTTCGTGTGCTCATTGCCTCCCTCCCTCGGATCACTATTTAACAATGGATCGTTGTCCATAATCGTGAAAGGGCCGACATCGACAGACAATCCTCGGACTGGTGATGCGTATACCACCGTGAACACAAGCGAGATGACGAGGGAACTGATGCAGCATCGGCGGTACACGAGGAGTTGGCGCCCGAGTTGCACCCCTACTAGCCCCAATCCGAAAATAAGTTTGGAGTGAGGAATCGTTGATCGACGAGAAACAGAAAGGCCCCCTGTGCGCTCTTAAGGGAGGACATCCCCATGTCACTCCCCTCACACAGGAGGCCCCTCTGATGCGCTTGAGCG
>WNGF01003476.1_pt1 | contig 34951 bp, 31 predicted proteins | sample 5400641 | NCBI WGS metagenome assembly WNGF01 (sample SAMN13153371, study PRJNA577476) | soil metagenome | isolation source: 80 cm soil or saprolite under grassland replicate 2 | place: USA:California | collected 2016-06-15 | reverse complement strand
GACGAGCACTGCCGGATCCTCGCGAACGTGTACGACATGCTCCGGCCGGAGAAGGGTGGCATCCATCCGCGCGAGGCGGCGAACCATCATGCGGAGCTCGTCGTCCCGCTGATCGCGAAGGCGGCGGGGGTTGCGGGGATCGAGCTGCATGACCTCGACCTGATCGCGTTCTCGCAAGGGCCTGGGCTCGGGCCGTGCCTCCGGACGGTCGCGACGGCCGCACGTGCGCTCGCGCTCTGTCTCGACGTGCCGATTCTCGGCGTCAACCACTGCGTCGCTCACCTTGAGATCGGGCGCGGGGTCACGGACGCGAAGGATCCCGTCCTCCTCTACGTGAGCGGCGGCAACACGCAGGTGATCGCATTCGCCCGAGGCCGCTATCGGGTCTTCGGGGAGACGCTCGACATCGGAATCGGGAATCTGCTCGACAAGTTCGCCCGCGAGTGCGGGCTCGCGTTTCCCGGTGGCCCGATCCTCGAGAAACTCGCGCGCGAAGGATCGCGGCTCCTTCCCCTGCCGTACAGCGTGAAGGGAATGGACGTCGCCTTCAGCGGGATGCTGACCGCAGCCCTGGCCCAGCGCAAACACGGCGCGTCGCTCGAGGACCTCGCATTCTCGATTCAGGAGGTCGCCTTCGCGATGCTGACGGAGGTCACGGAGCGAGCGATGGCCCACGTGGACAAGGAGGAGGTCCTCCTCGGAGGCGGCGTCGCCCGCAACCGACGCCTGCAGGAGATGGTGGGCCGGATGGCCTCCGACCGCGCGGCGACGATGTTCGTCCCTCCCGGCGACCTGTGCATCGACAACGGGGCGATGATCGCATGGACCGGACTGGAGATGCATCGCGGGGGCGTCCGCATGACGATTCGCGGGACCACCGTGGACCAGCGATACCGGACGGACGACGTCTCGGTGACATGGCGGTAGGACGCCTCATACGCGGCCCGACATCGCTTCGACGGCGGCTCCCGCCTTCACGCGGTGGCCCATCGCCGCGAGCGTCGCCTCGATCGCCCGGAACCCTTCCTGGAGGTCCTCGATGGAGCAGATGCCCATGTGACCGATCCGGAAGATCTTCCCTTTGAGGTGGGCTTGGCCTCCCGCGACGATGGTGCGGTGGTCCGCCCGGAGGATCTTCCGGAATTTCGAATCATCGATCCCGGGAGGATAGCGGATGGCGGTCACCGTGTTCGACGCGAACCGGCGGTCGGGGAAGAGTTCCAGTCCAAGCGCAGCGACCCCGTTTCGGGCCGCCTCCGCGAGCGTCCTCGTCCGGGAGATGCGGTCTTCGAGGCCCTCCTCCTTCAGGAGGCGCAACGCCTCGCGGAAGGCGAGGAACAGAGGCACCGCGGGCGTGAACGGCGTGTCCTCCTTCGCCAGCGCGTCGATGTGCGCTTTCAGGTTCACGTAGAACGAGGTCTCGGAGTGAAGCGATTCGTACGCCCGGTTCGAGAGCGCGACCGCGCTGAGCCCGGCGGGTGCCGCAAGGCACTTCTGCGACCCGACGACGAGGGCGTCGACGCCCCACGCCTCCATGCGGTTCTCAATCCCTCCGACGGCCGTGATCCCGTCGACGAGGAACAGCGCGTCCTGCTGTTTGACGACTTTCGCAATCTCTGCTATCGGATTGGTGAGCCCGGTGGAGGTCTCGTTCCAGCACAAGGTGACAGCCCGATACTGCCGCGAATCCAGGGCCGCGGCGACCGTGGCCGGATCGAGGGCCGTGCCCCAGTCGAACGTCAGGGCCGTCGGCGTCGCGAAGACCTGGCACAGCTCGTGGACCCGCTCACTGAACTTCCCGTTCACGAGGTTCAGCACGCGGTCGTCCTTCCGCAGGAGGCCGGACACGGCGGCCTCGAGTCCCGCCGTCCCGGATCCGGAGAGGACCGCCACCGGGCCGTGCGTGCCGAAGGCGTACTGCGTGAGCGTCCGGATCTCGGCGAGGGCCTCCTTGAATTCCGGGCCGCGATGGTTCATCGCGGGGACCGCCATCGCCTCGATGACCCGGGGATGCATCTTCACCGGTCCCGGAAGCAGGAACGCCTGCGTCGGCGGCGCGACCATCGCGGCGACGGAGGTCCGTCCAACCGATAAAGAGATTCGCTGCTTTGCGATGGCGGGGAGCCCACACGACGGATGAGGGTGTACCTTCCACACGAACCGGAGTTCCTTCCTCTGAGACCGGGCCAGCAATCGTTATATAGCGAGGAAACATTGCCGCCCGACAAGCGTCAGTCAAACGAGGTCGGTTTGACATACGCGGTCGGGCGATCGAGATGCGGGATGCGGACACGGAGAAGATCACACTGCGCCTGCCCGCGCGGTACCTGAAGGCGCTCGACTTCCTCGTGCAGGTCGACGACTTCCCGAGCCGTTCGGAGGCCGTGCGCGCGGCGATCCGCGATTTCGTCTACGGCCGCGTCGAGCTGGTCACTGAGAAGCTCAAGAAGATGCAGGACGCGGAGCGAACCTTGGCCGAGGCCGAGGCGTTCAAGCGGGAGTACATGCAAAAATAGCGAACGAAGGGACGGGATGCCGCCGGAGGGGTCGCGGGTCCGGTCGGGATTCGTCACGATTACCTCCCCCCCAACTGGGTGGCCGCGAAAGCCACCCATTTTCTTTCCGTCGTGAGGCGGTCATCGCTCGCGGCGCGCTCGCCGAGCGAGTCATCGATGATTCTGGCCGGCGGGACTTTCTGGCTCCGCTCCCCAATCCAGGGCTCTCCGCGGGCGAGGCGTGATATTCAACGGCGATAACCGCCTCGGCACGTACATGGCCCCCGGCCCCCGTCGGTCCGGTCCGTGGCGACGACCACGGAGTCCCCGCCCGCCGCCGACGTCTTGCGTCCCTCCGATGCGGCGGTCCTCGTCCGCATTCGCTCGCTCCTCGGGTGGCTTCATAAGTTCTCCTCTCCTCCGGCGCACGACGTCGAGCAGCCGCCGCTCACGTTCAATGCGCGCCTGCGAAAGTTCCTCTGGCTGTCGAGCGGACTGTTCAGCGCCGCGTCGTTCACCAATTCGGCGGTCGGATACCTCGCCTTCGGCACGGCCGACGGTGCGGCCACGAACTTCCTCGCGGCTGTCGTGAGCGCCTGTCTGTTTGGCGTCGCGTCGCTCTTGCACTTCGGTCCGGACGAGGCCTAGCCGAGAGCCGCCCCGCGCCGAACGTTTATTATCATTTCTCTCTATTGGCCGCGACGTGGAGCGGGAGGTGTGGGTCCGCACCGCGATGGTCCTGTCGGTCTTGCTCCTGGCTTCGTTGATCGTCGTCACGCCGGCGTTGCTGGGGCGGCCGACGCCGGGGTTCGCATCCCTCCCGGTCCTGATCATCGGGATGTCGCGGAACGAGTCGTCTTTCGTGGTCTACGCCAGCTGGGCGCTCCAGGCGTACCAGTATGACCTGATCCGCTTGACGTTCAACGAGTCCTCGGCGGCGGTCAACGGATCGATCGAGGAGATGGACTCGTATGGCATCCATCGTTGGGTGCCTGCGAACGCCTCCTTCACGGTGGACGCGTATTTCGTCGACCACGTCGGGAACTACTTTGAGTACAATGTGACGGTTCGCGCCGAGAAAGGTCAGGATAACCGGACCTTCATGATGTTCACATTCCCGTACGAGAAGGACAACCTGAACACGGTGATCCGCCGGTACCCGCCGGACGACTTCCGTTGGGGCATCCCGCTGCGGGGGACGCTCCCGTGAGGCTTTCGCGATCGACCCTCCTGTGGATCCTCATCGTGAGCGTGCTGGTCGCGATCGAGCTCGGGGTCCTCACGGGGCTGATCAACCCGAGCGACCCGAGCACATCGCTCTTCACGTTCTTGCTCGCGGTCGCGGCAATCTCGATCCTCTCGATCGTCGGGGCGGTCTTCATCGGGATGCTCGTATCCCATCGAATCCTGTCCACACAAAGCTTCACCCCGTTCGAGCAGGAGATGCTCCACATGCGCCGGGAGGTCGGGGAACTTCGGCACCAGATCGAGCAGATCGCGGAACGTCTCGGGGTGACGCTCGGCGACAAGAAGAAGGGGCCCTAGGCGAGCCGCTCCGGGCACACGCCCCGCCGGGAGCAGTGGACGCACTTCCCCGGTCGGGTGTGGTTGCGATGGGCCTCGCCCTTCGCGATCGACGCGCGCATCTCCGCGAGCTTCTGCAGGAGGAGCTTCTTCTGGTCGTCGTTGTACTCGATCTCGTAGTTCGTCTCGCCGTACCGGATCACGCCATAGGGAGGCGCCTTGCCGTACTCCTCCTCGAGGAGTACGCAGTACGCGACGACCTGGAGGATGTGCGAGAACAGGGGCCCCCGAGGCACGCGGCCCGTCTTGATCTCGACCGGGATGTGGTGTTCCCCGTCCATGACGACCGCGTCGGGCCGGCCGGAGAGACCGTGCCGCTTCGAGACGAACAGCTTCGGCTTCTCCGCCGCGGAGTCGATGTACACGAGGTCGCCTTTCACGTGGTATCGCTGGCGTGTCGCCAGCGCGATGCCGAGCGCGCCGATCGAACGGTAGAGGAAGAACGAGGCGCCGATGAGCCACGTGAGCGCGAGCGCCTCGAAGCCTTGGGCGAGCGCCTGGTTCGCGATCCCCGGCAACGAGACGGCCGCCGTCGCGATCACCGCCGCGGCCATCGCGAATCCCAGGATGACCCGCTCGGAGAGCAGCTTCTCCTCCGGCGTCGCGAGCGTCTCCGCACGGTACAGGAAGTACACGGCCGCGAGGAGCCAGATCAAAGCGATCGCAGCGAGGATCTGCGCGATCTGCAAGATGGCGGACGTGAGGAACCCCACGCCCACGATCGCGACGATCGATGCCGCGATCGCGAAGTACATGACGCCGGACTCCGCCTCGCGGGCGCGGGCCTCGTGGGTCTCAATCCCCTTCAGGTCCGCGGACGCGGCCTCGTGCTTCTTCTCGCCCTCGACGAGCTCGGCGCCTTCCTCCGGAGCGAGCCCGCGACTGAGCCACCAGCTCAGAGGGCAGTAGCCGAACTTCTCCACGTCGGCCGCGGAGATGAGCTCCGAAGGCGCCACGCCGTCGCAGCCCCGCGCGGGGCTTTATTCCTTTGGCCCCGACTCTCAATTTGCGCAGCGAAACCGCCGAGGCGATCCCGACGAACGCGTAGACGCCCACGAGGACGACCGGGTCTTCGAGCCGCCACGCGTCGACCCCGGACGTCGGCCGACCGTCCCAGTCGGCGGCGAACGCGGCTTCGAAGAAGCCCGCCATGTCGGGGTCGTCCAGGATGATCCCGATCTCGCGGTTCTCGGTCGCGGACCCGAGCGCCCAGTTCATGCTCGAGACGAGGACCGTGCGGCCGTCGACGACGACGCCCTTGTTGTGGAGTCGCTCGATTCGCCCGTGGGGCTCCAATAGTCGTGCGGCGAAATCGAGGCTCTCGTTCCGCGCACGGCGGTTGAGTCTTTCCACGATCGCGTCGTTCCCCGCCGAATCGTCCCCGACCGAGGACCAGCTGCCGTCCAGGAGGAGACGCACGGAGACCCCGCGGCGAGCCGCGTCGAAGGCGGCCCCGAGGAAGGGATTCGGATGGTCCCGCCACGTCTCGTCGACGTAGAACGCCTCGATCCAGATGTGATCCGACGCGGAGGCGAGGACCTCCAGGAGGCCGCCCGGGTCGAGCGAGGTGTCGGGAGCGATCACGAGCCTCGCCCGGCGACTCGTCGACGCGGCGGAGGAGGTCCACGGAGGGCTTGGCTGCGGTGGCGGGAGGGGGTCGCCGCTTTCGGGCATGGCCGCGATCGAATCCCGTCGCGAAGGGTTGAAATCGGCCTCGAACACGTTCGTCAGGGCCGCCGCGAGGGCGACGTCTGCGACGACGACGGACCACCCTCGATTCCCCTCCTGGGCCTCCGGAGGAAAGCCCGCATCCCCAAAGTTCTCTGACCCGATCCAGGCGGCCCTATGATCGATGATTGCGTATTTCGCATGAAGGTACCGGTACCGCTTCACGGTGTCGCCCGCGCCCGCCAACCATCGGACGTCCGCCCCGGCGTCGAGGAGCCCGCGGACCACGCGGTCTTCTTCCGGTTCCACGCCTCCAACCGGCGAGCCGTCGAGGAGCACCCGGACCCGAACGCCCCGGCCCTCGAGGCTCGCGACGGTCGATGCGATCCGCGCACTCGTGAACGTGTAGACCGCGATGTCGAGCGTTCCTCGCGCCGATTCGACGAACGAACGCAGCGGGCCGTCTCCGGCGTCCGGCGATAGGACCGGTGCGAACCCTCCACCGACCTGGAATTCCAAGGGCGGCAAAGTCGACTGACCGAGTCGGTGCCGGCGGAGGCCTTCCCAATCGGCCGCGCCATCGGAATCGATCCATTCACCGAGTTCGGTCCGGGAGCGCACGGCGATCTCTCCGCGCCCCGTCGCTTCCGCGGGACGCCCGAGCCATCCCGTGCTCGCATCCGAGGAATCGCCCCACACGTACGCGTCAACGATCCGCTCGGATGGGTCCACGAGGCGGACCTCGTCTCCGGCATCGGCGAGCCGGAGGACGCCGCCCTCCATCCGCCGAGATGCGCCGTCCTCGAACGCGAAGTCCGCGGCCGCGAGTGCATCCTCCGCGTAGCTCGTCGCGTTCCGCGCAATCAGGAGATGCCCGCCCGGAGGCAAGATCGAATCGGGAGGGAATACCGCAGTCGCCTCGCCATCCGCGAGGGACCAGCCCGCGAGGTCAAGGAATTCCGTCGACCGACTCGCGATCTCGACGAACTCGTCATCGCGGGCGGCGTTCGCGTAGACTCGCGCGAGGACGACGGCAGCCCCTAAACCGGAAGAAAATAGGACGGGCGACGGCGGAGAAAACGGGGGGAGGGTCGCCGCACGCTCCGTCCAGAGGGGCGACGCCAGGAGCACGACGGCCGCCAGGGGGGCTGCGAGCCATCGTCCGGACGATCGCACGGCCCACGGACGCCGCCGGGGTCGATAAGCGGATGGCGTGCACGCACGCTACGTCTATCCGGGCGTCACGCGAAGAGCAGCTTGCCGCCGCGGACGATTTCCTTCCCGTCGGCCTCGAGCGTCGCGGCCCGGATTGTGCTCTCGAACCCGAACGACGACTTGTTCGGTCCCCCGAAGAATTCGCTGCCGCCGAGTCCGATCGACACGGCCCCACGGACGATCGAGTTCTGGAGGAAGCCGACTTGGGCCTTCGGGTTCGTCCCGATCGAGACGGACGCGATGCGGTCCTTGTCGCCCGACGCGAGGTCGTACTGTTTCTTCAGCACCGCCGCGCTCGCATCCCCTTCGAAGCCCGTGAGCCGTCCCTTCCGGAATTCCCAGCTCAGCTTTCGGACGGACCGACCGGCCCAAGCCTGCGACGTGTCGAACGCGACGGTCCCCTCGGCGCTCGCCGGGTCCGGCAAGACGGTCACGCTCCCGGACGGGATCGAGGCCTCGAACACGCCCGCGGCGATGTCCTCCTCGTCGACGACCCCGTCGTAGATCATCGGCTGCCGCCCGCGCACGGAGACCGTCAGGTCGGTACCCCCTTCGGAGGTCACGTGGAGCGTGTCCGCGGTCCCGAGGATGCCCGCGAGCTTCTGCCCCGTCGTCGTGAGGGTCTTCGATGGCACGGACGAGGCGGCGCGGACCATCCGCTCCCACGCCGCGAAGTTGAAACCGTACACCTTCGCCCGCGGACGCGTCACGAGGGAAATGCCCAGGGAAAGGCTTCGTACCTTCCGCTCGCGCATCGGCAGGTGGGCGGCGGTCTCGGCCTCGTCGTTCGCCGCCATCTTCTCCGGCGTGAACTTCCGGAAGTTGGACGGATCGTACAGCGAGCCGGCCCAGAAGACGGCGGTCGAGAGTTCGGAAAGGCCGCGACAGAACGCCGACGGTTTCCGCAGCTGCTCGACAGCCAGGTGCTTCATGTACGCGACGTGGTAACGGTCCGTGTACAGGTCCAGGAGGGCGTCGGCGCCCACCTTGAAGCATTCGATTGCGAGATCTTCCGCGAGCGGCAACGTGTGCGGATAGCAGAAGATGCTGACGTTGTCGTCCGGTCCGATTCGAAGGCAGTTCTTGACGGCGTTCTCGGCGAGCGTGGACATCGAGTTCGATCCCCCGCACCGGAGTGCACGGTCGGATATTTCAAGGCCACGGAGGGGTCTGCGAAAGCCGCCGGAAACTCCGAGATCAGCGAAGGCCTTTCACGAGGTCTCGGAGCGCTTTCTCGGGATCCTTCGCCTTGACGATGCCGGAGGACAGGAGGACGCCTGAAGTCCCGAGGTCGAGGGCCTTCGCCACGTCCTTGCGGCTGCGGACGCCCGCGCCACAGAGGACCACGACCCGAGGGTTCGCGGCATGGATTCGCTCGACGGCGGTCGCGATGACCTCCGGTCTCGCGGTCGTCACGCTGACGTCCCCTCCGATCAACTCGGGCGGCTCGATCGCGATGTACTCCGGAGAAAGCTTCGCAAGGGTCTCCGCCTCCGCGATGTCGTCGGCGCAGGCGATCACCTCGAGGCCGATCTTCTGGCAGCGCGGGATGCTCTTCGCCATCTCCTCCCACGCGACCTTCCGTTCGCTGTGATTGATCAGCGTCCCGGCGGCGCCCGCCTCGAGGAGCGCCTCGGGCGGAATCCAACCGGTCGTCGGGCCGGGCTCGACCGCGTCGACGTGCTGGCTAAAAATGGGGAGGTGGACGAGCTTTGCGATGTGCGCGAGATCGGACGTGGGCGGGGCGAGGACGATCGAGGCGCCCGTATCGTCGGCGACCGCTGCGAAGCGCTTCGCGAGCTCCCAGCCCCGTTTCCCGAGGATGTCGGGGTACGTCTTGAGGTTCAAGACGATGGCCGGGACGCGCATCGCGCTCAGCATCGGGGTTCCCGCAGAAATAAGCTTTGGGGGCCGATCCTAGTGCTTCCGACTCCCGCGGATGATCAAGACGCCCATGACAGCGCCCTCTGTCGCGGTCGCGACGAGGGCCGCCAACAGAATCCACATCTGATTGGCGGTCAGCCAGTCTGGCGCAGACGCGACCGGCTCGCTCCCGAGGATGTCGAACGATTTCAACGTGGCATTCACGCACGATCTCGCGAAGAGGGCATCCCATGAAAACATCGTACCGATGAGACCCCAGGAAAGGCGAAATTCCGGAGACAGAACGACGGTGATGACCTGGACAACGTTGAAGGTGCTTGGCTGCCACGTCACGACGGCTTGGGCGCCAACGTGGCTGTCGACCTGGACCGGGGCCACGGGCTCGAGGATCTGGAATCCGGGTTGGGAACTGAGGCCGGTCAACGCCCCCTCGAGGATTCCGCGCGCGGCCTCGTACGTGGCTCCGCCGGAGAACGCATCCGATGCAACGGCGAAGGTCACCTCGCTCCGGACGGACGAAAGCAAGACGTCGAGCCGTTCAATCCCGACGGACACATTCGCCTCCGCGCTCCATCCGGGGGGGACTTCGAGCCCGAAGCGCTGGGAGGGATCCGAATAGGATGTCGGCGACGATCCGTCAAGGGCGACGAACGATTCGAGCGTCGCGTTCATGGTTGGTCGCAGGCTCACCTCGCTCGCGTTGTGCATCAGCCCCGAGAAGGTCCAGATCGTCGAGAGCTCGGGGCCTAGGATGACGGCCAGCATTTGATATGCGCGACCGTCGGCAAGGAAGTGCGATATGAGGGCACCGGCTGCCGCATGGTTATCGATCCATCGACCTGCCGGTGGCTCGTAGACCTGGTATCCGGAATAGGCCCCGAAGACGCTCAGATACGATTCGAGGACGGAGACCGCCTCGTCCAACGAGCCCGCAACGCAACCTGGGTTCGGAGCCAGAAACATGTTCGCGTTCGTGCCGGGATAAAACATCCCCACGTCGTCCACGCCGGTCCGGACCTCCCAGCCATCCGGAGGCGTCACGCGGAACCCAAACGCGGGGAAGTCCATCGGAGTGCCCGCCAACGTGCCGCCGCCCTCCGAGACGGTAACGACGAAGGAACTGGTTGGGCCGGAGTGCCCTCCCGCCGGCGCAACGACTGCAAGGATGGCGATCGCGGCGATCACATTCACCGCGACTACGGCTCGTAATGATCCCGCCACGATCATGAAGGGATCTGTCGGCGCATGAGCTTTTTGGCCCGACGGCACATCGCCTCGATTCCATCCGTTCCCGCTCGTTCGCCGTCTCCTGCGCCCTCCGAACTCCTTCGTTCCGTTGATTGAAATTTCGGCGCCTGTCATGAGGGTGCATCCGACGTCCCATCCGCAAAGGTCAATATGGTACTGCACGTTTGCGAACCGTCGGGGTGGCACGAGTGCGGATTTCGGTCGGTAAGCTCCGCGGCCTCCAGCAGATTTCGGACGACACAGGCCGCTTCACGATGATCGCGATGGACCAGCGGGGGAGCCTCCAGAAGATGCTCCATCCGGAGAACCCGAAGGCCGCGACGTACGCGGAGATGGAGGCCGTGAAGCTTGGTGTCACGGAGGCCCTCGCCCCCCACGCGAGTGGCTACCTCCTCGATCCGGAATACGGGGTCGGCCCCGCGATCAACCGGTTCGTCCTCCACGGTCGCACGGGCCTTCTCGTCTCCCTCGAGACCTCCGGGTACGAACGGCAGGGGAACTGGCGGCTGACGAGGCTCCTTGACGGCTGGAGCGTGGAGAAGGTGAAACGGCTCGGTGCGAGCGCGGCGAAGCTCCTCGTGTTCTTCAACCCGGACGCCCCGCGCGAGGTCGTGGACCGCCAGGTCAAGATCGTCCGGACCGTGGCCGACGAGTGCCGCCGGCTCGACCTCGCATTCGTCTGCGAGCCGATGTCCTATGCGGTCGGGGAGAGCGACGCGGAGTTTGCACACCACAAGGCCGATACGATCGTCCGCACCGCCGAGGCCCTCAGCCCCCTCGGCATCGACGTGCTGAAGGCCGAGTTCCCCGGGGACCCGAAGGCAACGCCGGACCCAGGAGAACTCCAGAAGAACTGCGAGCGCCTGAGCCGCACAACCAAGGTGCCGTGGGTCGTCCTAAGCGCCGGCGCGGATTTCCCGGTCTTCCGAGCCCTCGTCGATCTCGCCTGTCAAGGAGGAGCATCCGGCTTCCTCGCGGGCCGCGCGATCTGGAAGGACGCGTTCCGCGAGAAGACGTTCGAGCGGCAGATGGAGTACGTCCGCACGCAGGCGGTGAAGAACTTCCAGGTCCTCGCGGACCTGGCCCACAAGCACGCGCGCCCTTGGTGGGACTTCTATGGCGGGAAAGAAAAGCTCCGCGATCACTTCGAGGGATGGCACGCCGCGTACTGAGGGCGGACGCTCGGCCGACGTCACGTTGGCACAGCACGCGGGCCGGCTCGATCGGGATCTCAGTCGGCTCTTCTCCGGTTTCTCCGCGCTCTCGACACGGATCCGGCGGGAGTTGCCGATCCGGCGTGATCCTGCGGCCACCCGTAACGTGTACGGAGAGCAGCAACTCGAGCTCGACGTCTGGATGAACGACGTGTTCGTCGAGGCGTTCCGGGAATCGAAGCTCGTGTCTCAAGTCGCTTCCGAGGAGATGGGGGCCGTGAAGGACGTGGGCCGCGGGCGGTTCTCTATCGTCATCGATCCCCTCGACGGATCCTCGAACGTGAAGAGCAACAACACGTTCGGGACGATCTTCGGGATCTTCGACGGAGTGCCGCTCCTGGCCCGGGGCACGGACCTCTTCGCCGCGGGCTATCTCATCTACGGTCCGGCGACGACGCTGGTCTATGCGACCGCGAAGGGCGTGCACGAGTTCGTCCAAGGGGGCGGCGGTCGGCCAGAGGAGTTCCTTCTGATCGAGGAGGGCCTGCGGCTCCCGGCCCAAGGGAAGCTCTACGGGATCGGCGGGCACAGGGAGAAGTGGATCCCGGAGGTGAAGGCGTTCGCGGGCGAGTTGGAGCGGGAGCTCATGAACCTCCGTTATGGCGGGTCCTTCGTCGCGGACTTCAATCAGATCCTGCATTACGGCGGCTTCTTCGCGTATCCGGCGCAAGTCGACAAACCCGCGGGCAAGTACCGGCTCCACTTCGAATCGAATCCGATTGCATTCATCGCGGAAGCCGCGGGCGGTGCCGGTACGACGGGACGCGAACGGCTCCTGGATATCGCGCCGAAAGGGATCGACCAGACCGTCCCGACATACCTGGGGAATCAGGACCTCGTCGATCGCTTCCGGGCTCGCTTCTGAGGCCGCGGCTTGGAACTCGCGCCGCGCCTGCGGAACGTCGCGAACAGCGCCTTCGGGGGCGGCGCGACGTTCCCCTGGAACACCGCCTCGTCGACGGACAGAATCTCGAACGGTTCGCGGAAGTACCCGCGAAGTTCGGACGGGGCGATCCGGAACGGCCCCCAGGTGCCCGGCTCCTTGATTGAGAAACACTTCAAGAAAAGCCAACCGTTCGGCCGAAGGACTCGGTGGACCGTCTGGACGTAGATCGGCCGCTTGTCTTTCGGCAGCACGTGGAAGACCCCGCGATCAATGATCGCGTCCACCAGATTCGGTCCGAGTTTTGACTGGAGGACGTTGTCCACGCGGAACTCGATCGACAGTCCGGCCGCCTTGGCGGCCGCTTTCGCTTTCTTGATCGCGCTCGAGGAAATGTCCGTTGCGAGCACGTCGAAGCCGCGCTTCGCGAGGTTCATCGCTTGGGTCGCGGGGCCCGTTCCGAGGTCGAGGATTCGTCCGCCCTTGAGGCGGTGCACCTTCAGAGCTTGCTCGACATCCGAGTCCAGCTCGGGGTTGTACCAGGGGAGTGTCGCAACGTCCGAGGTCGCGTACAATTTTTCCCAGTCCCCGGTTGGCCCGGTCGCTCCTGGCGGCCCTGACATGGCGCGGGCAGCGCACGCGTCGCCTAAGGCCCTTTGCCCCGCGGACTCGAACGGCCGATCTTGCTCGGAATCAGAATAGCCCCTTGATGTGTCCGCTCTCATCGATGTCCATCCCGAGGGCGGCGGGCTCCTCTCCGAGGCCCGGCATCCGCATGATGTCGCCCGCGAGGACGACCAGGAATCCCGCGCCCGCGGAGGGCCGGATGCCCCGGACTTGGAGGGTCCAGCCTTTCGGCGCGCCGAGAGTGCGTTCATCGTCCGAGAGGGAGAGCTGGGTCTTCGCGATGCAGATCGGGAGGCCGTCGAGGCCCGCGGCGTGCAGGCGCTCGAGGTCGTCGAGGGCGGCGGCGTCGAACTTCACGCCGGCCGCGCCGTAGATCGACGTCGCCACCTTCGCGACCTTCTCCTGGAGCGGGTCGTCGTCCTTGTACACGAACCGGACGGAGTGCGGCGAGGCACTCGCCGCGTCGAGCACGAGCCGGGCGAGCGCCTCCCCTCCCGCGCCGCCGTCCCGATGGCATGTGTGCGCGGCCGCCCGGACGCCGGCGTCCTGGCAATGGTCGACGATGCCGTCGACCTCCCGGTCCGTGTCCGTGGCGAAGCGATTCACCGCGACGACCGGCGTGATGCCGAGGGTCTGCAGGATCTTGATGTGCGCGTCGAGGTTCGCGAAGCCGACCGCGAGGGCCTTCGGGTTCTCGGTGGCGAGGTCTTTCTTCTTGACCCCGCCGTGGTGTTTCAGCGCGCGGACGCTCGCGACGAGGACGGCGGCGTCGGGTCGCAGGCCGCTCTGGCGGCACACGAGGTCGACGAACTTCTCCCCACCGAGGTCCGAGCCGAACCCCGCCTCCGTGACCACGACGTCCCCGAGGCCCAGCGTGAGCCGGTCCGCGAGCACGCTGCTGTGCCCGTGCGCGATGTTCGCGAACGGACCGCCATGGACGAACGCGGGGGTGCCCTCGAGCGTCTGGACGAGGTTCGGCATGAGGGCGTCCTTCAGCAGGATCGCGGCGGCTCCCTGCACTGTCAGATCGCCGACGCGGACGGGGTGCTCGCGGCGATCCCACGCGACGACGATCCGTTCGAGGCGCTCCTTGAGGTCCCGGATCCCTTCCGTGAGGCAGAGGATCGCCATGACCTCGCTCGCGGCCGTGATGATGAAGCCGTCCTCCCGGGGCACGCCGTGCTTCGGACCGCCGAGGCCCGTGACGATGTTCCTCAGCTGGCGGTCGTTCATGTCGAGGCACCGCGGGAACAGCACGCGCGTCGGATCGAGGTCCAGCTCGTTCCCGTGGAAGATGTGGGCGTCCATGATGGCGGCGATGAGGTTGTTCGCGGCGCCGACCGCGTGGATGTCGCCCGTGAAGTGCAGGTTGATCTCCTCCATTGGGAGGATCTGCGAGCGGCCGCCGCCCGTCGCGCCGCCCTTCGTCCCGAAGACGGGCCCGAGCGAGGGCTCCCGCACGGCGACGATCGCTCTCGTCCCGAGCCTAGTGAGTGCCTGGCCCAGCCCGACCGTGGTCAGCGTCTTGCCCTCCCCGTAACGGGTCGGGGTCGTGCCGGTGACCAGCACGAGCTTCCCCTGGCGGGCCTTCCGGCTCCGTTCGACCGCGTCGAGCCGGACCTTCGCGACGTAATCGCTCTTCAGGATGAGGTCCTCGCGGCCGAGGCCAAGGGCCTGGGCCACGTCCGTAATCGGCCGCATCGGGGTGCTCTGGGCTATCTCGATGTCGGCGACCATGGAAGTTGGACCGAGACCGACGAGGTTAGGATAAACCTAAGCGCGGTGTCGAGGCCCCGGATCACTTCATCAATAGCGCCGCGCGCATCGCCTTGAGGCCCGCCACCCGCCCGAAGTCGAGGAGGCCCTCTTTCTCGTCCACACCGATCACGCGCGCGTCGTCGATGGGGATGCGGTTCAGGATCGGCGAGAGGTACGGATACGAGGAAACGTCCACGCCGAGGGCGAGCGGGCTGAACGCGGGGAGGACGATCAGGGAATTCGTGACGAGGAAGGCGGGAACGCTCACGACGGCGCCGAGGTCGTCTTTCAGCTTGACGGCCGGGTGTTCATGGCCCATGACGATCGGATGCAGCGTCGAGACCTCCTCGTGGCCGTGGACGATCGTCATGCCGCCGACGTCCGCGCGTTCGTGCAACGTGAGGCCGAGGTCCCCGAGGATCGTCGCGAGGTAGTTGTCGTGGTTTCCGCGGACGAGCACCGCCGTCACGCGTTCCTTGAGGAAGCGCAAGACCTGCTTCACCTCGACCCATTCGTCGACTAGGTTCTTCGAGAACTCGTGCTTGAAGTCGCCCGCGATGACCACCTGTTCCGCCTTCACGCGGTCGAGCATCTTCCCGAGCCGCTCGAGGATAACGCGACGCTGGAACCGGGGGATCGAGACGCCCTGTTCCGCGAGGGCGCCCTCGAACCCGAGGTGCAGGTCCGAGATCACAAGGGTCCGTTCGCCGCGAAGATGCAGCGCGAAGTCGCGGGTCGCCTCAATCCCTGGGGCGACCTCGATGCGGTCCACGCGGCACGCAAGGCGCCGGCGGCGGATAAGTGTTGAGCGGAGGCGTTGCTTTCGGGAGCCCTGAATGAAATCAAGGCCATTCTAATTCGAAGGCAAGAGAAAATACGAGCTCCGCGCCAGCCGCATGACCGGGTGGAGCTCGAACAAAAAGGTTCGAACGCTGTGCCGTTGTCGATCTCAGAACCGTCGCGGCCGGCGCTTTGCGAAACAATCTCGGCAGTAGACGGGTCGGGCCGGGTCCGGTTTGAACGGGACCTGGGTGGCCTGGCCGCAGTCCGAGCACACCGCGTCGTACATTGTACGCGGGCCTCGGTCGTAACCGCCGCCGCCTCCGCCTCGTCTGCCGCCTCTCTCTTCGTCCATTCGCTACCTACTATCCGATCCCTCGTGGGGTCGGATGCGCGGCCCAGAGGGTCCCAAGGGCTTAAAGCTGTGCATTCGAGCACCACACCGGGGATTGACACGAACCGCGGTCCGTGCGGCGGACTTGGTCAGGCGCGGTGGCCCGCGAGCGAGTCGCGGGCGATCCATCGGATCACGGGCCCTCCGGCCGACCGGTCCGAAGTGTTGCCTGTTAACCTTACTTGAGGTTAACTTTGAGCGCACGTTGAACACCTGAAATAGCCCGATCCCGTTCGGACGCGTGATGCGCCTCGCGGTCCTCTCCGACGTCCACTCGAACCGGCCGGCCCTCGAGGCGGTCCTCGCGGACGTCGACCGCGTCGCCCCGGAGGGCATCTGGGTGGCGGGCGACCTCGTTGGCTATAACCCGTGGCCGAACGAGGTCCTGGAGATCCTGCGCGCGCGGAAGGTGCGGGCGATCCGCGGGAACCACGACCGCGCGGCCCTCGGCGGCGAGGTGTTCGCCTTCAACGAGCTCGCGAGCACCGCGATCCGCTGGACCCGCATCCACCTGACGCCCGCCTCGGTCGGATACCTCAAAGACCTCGAGGACCGCGTTCGCACCGCCTTACCGGAGGGACTCGTCGCCATGTACCACGGGAGCCCTCGGAACGACGACGAGTACGTCTTCTCCTGGTCCGCGGACGAGTGGATCATCCGGATGGCGGGCGCTCCGTTCGTCATCCTCGGGCACACGCACCTCCCGATGACCTGCCCCTTCCGGTCGGGCCTCGTCGTGAACCCGGGCAGCGTCGGCCAGCCCCGCGACGGCGATCCGCGGGCCGCGTGGGGCGTCCTCGACCTCACCCGCCGGACGTTCGAGCTGCGCCGGGTGTCGTACGACATCGACGCGGTCGCCGGCGAGATCCGGAAGGCAGGGCTGCCGCACGAACTCGCGGACCGTCTCTACGCGGGCGTCTAGGTCCGACGGGAAGCGAGGGGTTTGGCCCCGACGATCAGGGCGACGTCGTCCTGGATCGGGAAGGACCGGGTGAACCGCGCCATCCGGATCGTCAGGCCCGCATCGCGGATCGCCCGCGCGTATCCGTCCTTCGTCAGGACCGCGTACGGGACGCGGGGGACGAGGATCTCCCGCCCACCGTCCGGCGCGCCGACCCAGATCGTGTCCTTCCCGCGGCCCGCGCTGATCCGAGGCCGCCGCGCGGTGTGATTGCAGAAGAAGTAGAGACCGCCGGGCTTCAGGAGTCGGTACGCCTCCCGAAAATGGCGCGCGCGGTCGCGGGACCCCGTCGCCAGATGAAACGCGTCGATCGAGGCGACGAGATCGAACGTCCCGCTGCGGAACGGCTGGCGGCCGGTCATGTCGCCTCGGGAAAAGCGGATGCGGACGCCCGCCTCTCGTGCACGCTCGCGGGCGCGGGACAACGCGGATGACGAGGCATCGATGGCGGTGACTTGGAGGCCTCGCCTCGCGAGGAAGATCGCGTCCCTCCCCTCCCCGCATCCGAGTTCGAGCGCACGGCCGCCGGGATGCATGCGGTCGATGAATCGCACGAGGGCTGTCGTCGGTCTCGATGTGTCGCTGAAGTGGACGCCCGACCGGTAGATCGCAATGTATCCGGCGTCGTACGCCCGTGCGGCTCGGGGCATCCGCATCGCCCCCGAGAACCGTCCGAGGGCCATAAACGATTCTCGTCTCCCGCGTTTCGATGGGCGTTCAACAAGCCTTAATGCGGACCGATGCAACCGGACGTCCGGAGGATGGACATGCGACGCGCTCTCATCGCACTGGTCCTCGCAGCGGCCCTCGTCCTCGGCGGATTCGCCGCCTACGTCTACCTGTACGAGGGCGAGCTGGACGTCCGCGTGATGGACGCGGTCGGCGACTGGGCCCATGTGGACGTGACCTTCACCGACGTCTGGGCCCACGAGGCCGGGAAGGCGGACGACGTCGGCTGGCACAACGTCACGCTGGCGCGGACGACGGTCGACTTGGCGTCCCTCGTGAACATCTCCGAGCTGCTCGCGAACGCTCGGTTCGCGCCGGGAAAGTACACGCAGATTCGGATTGTCGTGAGCAGCGCGACCGGCCAGCTAGCGAATGGCACGACCATCACATTCTCCGTGCCGTCCGGCGAGCTGAAGACGACGACGACGTTCGAGATCCGCTCGGGCAGCACGACGACGCTGACCGTGGACATCGACCTGTCCCGGTCGATCGTGATGGCCTCGGGCACGTGGACCTTCACCCCGGTCCTCGGCCACATCACGGTCGCGTGAGCACGGCCCGCCAACCGCGGGCCCCCTTCACATTTTCCTCTGAATTCGTCCGTTGCATCCGGATCTCCCGAGGGCTTTGGTTCAAATAGCGGCACAATTCTCCCGCCTCGATGGCACAAAAGGAGATTCGGATGACGCGGGCTGCGCGCCGTCGCGCCCGTCGCCGCGCGGGCCACGGGCCCTCGCATCGGATCAAGAGGCGTCGCCGTTAAACGCCGTCCCGATCCGTCAATGACGGACCGGCTGGGCTCTAAACTTGCCGAGGTTCAAATCCTCTGGGCTTCACAAGCCGCCGAACGCCCAGGAGGTCCGCTCCGGACGGGGCCGGAATCACGTCAGAGGGACTTGGATTCCTAGACCGGTTGTGCGCTCACTTCGCGCGTGCCGCAGCCGCCTTGGCTGCGAGCGCCGCGAATTCTTCCCGGCCAAAGGCGGTGCCCGAGAGCCCCCAACCGCCCTCGGCTGCCTCCGTGAGAATCACCCACGTGCGACCGGATTGGGTCGGGTCGTTGGAGACCCTGGTTACGATCTCGGTGATCTCCTTGACGAGTTGCTTCTGCCCTCCGCGCGTCAACGCCGCGGGCGGCGTGATGACCTGGACGCGGACGGTGCGTGCGGAGCGGGTTGCCGCGGTGTGTATTTGACCCGGCTCCATGAGGTGAAGGAACGCGGCGGTATTGTTCAGATGGAAGGGCCCGGGGGTTGCCACACCCTCCGCACGGAGAACCGCCATCGTCAGTTCCTTGCCTAGGAGGCCCTCCGTCCCCGGAGGGAAAATGTCTCGCGGTGCATACACGTCGATCATCGGCATAGGGCGGCACAAGAGTGAGGGTTAGATTTAGGTCTTTGGCCGCAACGCGGGTCCGTTCCTTCATTGTCGGAGCGAAAATCGTCGGCGCCATCCCGCAACACCATGGACAGGAGCGTGGGAAACGAAGTCGAGAATGGACCGAGGGGCGGGCCGGCGGGCAGTGGACCGGCTGGGATTTGAACCCAGGACTTCCTGCTTGCAAAGCAGGCGATCTTCCGCTGATCTACCGGCCCAGGCGCGCGCAGAGCGTCGCCGTTCACATGAAGCTTTCCGCGCGATTCGCCCGACGCAGGTCCGGAGACATCCAGTCCGAGTGTCCGCGTCCGCTCCAGGGATGAGGGGTCGGCCCATATCTGCGAGCGGCCCAACCCTTTTTCCGGCCGTGGCGGATGACATGGCATGACGCCGCGGACCGAGACCGCCTTGCGTTGGTTCGTCGGCCTGAGCCTCGTCGCCGGAAGCCTCGCTCTCCTGGCGGGGGCGATCCAGTACGGCCGGATCGCGGTCGCGTCGCCGTGGGTGGCCCTCCTCGCCGGGGTGGTGGCGATCGTCCTGTGCCTCGTGAGCATCGCGGCGGATCGGCGACCCTGGCCCGCGATGGCGCCCGCCGCGGGATGGATCCTCTCCGTGATGCTCGCGATCCTTTGGGCCCACCTCGACCCGGTCGGCCACGCCTTCCTGAGCGGCTATGCGTCGCTCGTCGCCTTCGCCACGGGGATCGGGTTCCTCCGCCGCCGGATCTGGGCGTGGCCTGTGGCCTTCGCATCCGCGGCCGGATTCGGTCCGATCGTGCTCGTCCTCGCGATGCTCCCGACGGCGATCGTCGCCGGAGGATTCGCCCTGTTCATCGCCGACGTCGTCGCCTTGCTCGCGCTCGCCCGGAGCTACCTAGGGCCGCGCTGACGTCACGATCGCAAGACGATCTCGATGTTCACGCCGTCCGGCACTTGAATGCGCATCAGCTGCCGCAACGCCCGCTCGTCCGCGTCGAGGTCGATGAGCCGCTTGTGGATCCGCATCTCCCAGCGGTCCCACGTCTCGCTGCCCTCGCCGTCGGGGGACTTGCGGACCGGCACGAGGAGCCTCTTCGTCGGCAGCGGGATCGGCCCGGACATCGCGACGCCGGTGCGCTCGGAGATGAGCTTGATCTGTTGGCACACGTTGTCGACCTTCTTCGGGTCCGTTCCGCTCAGCGAGATCCGCGCCTTCTGGGCCATGGTTCAACCTGAGGACCGGAAGGAGTGGATGGAGGTCACCGCTTTTCGACGTCGATGACCTGACCCGCCGCGACGGTCTGCCCCATGTCGCGGACCGCGAACCGTCCCATCTGCGGGAACGCCTTGAAGGGCTCGATCACGAACGGCTTCGAGGGACGGATTTTCACGCGCGCCGCGTCTCCCGTCTTCAGGAAGTCCGGCTTCTCGGGCTTCGGCGCGCCCGTCTTCGGGTCGAGCGCCGCGATGATCTCCTCGAAGGTGCATGCGACCTGGGCCGTATGCGCGTGGAAGACCGGCGTGTACCCGGCCGTGATGACGCTCGGATGGTTGAGGACGATGATCTGCGCCGTGAAGGACTTCGCGACCGTCGGCGGGTGATCCGTCGGGCCCGCGACGTCCCCGCGCCGGAGGTCTTTCTTGTCCACCCCGCGGACGTTGAACCCGACGTTGTCGCCCGGTTCCGCCTGGGGGATCTGCTCGTGGTGCATCTCGATCGACTTGACCTCGCCGACCTTGTCCGCGGGCATGAAGTGGATCTTCATCCCGACCTTCAGGAGGCCGGTCTCGACGCGTCCGACGGGCACGGTGCCGGCGCCGGTGATCGAGTAGACGTCCTGGACCGGAAGGCGGAGCGCGAGGTTCGTCGGCTTCGGCGGCACGGTGAGATCGTTCAGCGCGGCCACGAGGGCGGGGCCCTTGTACCACGCCATCTTCGACGAGTTCTTCGTAATGTTCTCGCCCTTGTACGAGCTGATCGGGATGAAGGGGACCTTGTCGACCTTGTAGCCAACGCCCCGCAGGAGCCCGGTGAGCTCCGTCTTCAGTTCGTTGAACCGCGCCTCGGCGAACGGGGGCTTCGCCGCGTCCATTTTGTTGATCGCGACGATGAGCTGCTCGACGCCGAGCGTGCGTGCGAGGAAGATGTGCTCCTTCGTCTGCGTCTGGACGCCTTCCGCCGCGCCGACGACGAGGACGGCGGCATCGGCCTGGGACGTCCCCGTGATCATGTTCTTGACGAAGTCGCGGTGGCCCGGTGCGTCGATGATCGTGAAGTAATACTTGTCCGTGTCAAAGCGCTTGTGCGCGACGTCGATCGTGAGGCCGCGCTCGCGCTCCTCCTTGACCTGGTCCATGACGAACGCGAACTCGAAGGTCGCCTTGCCCATCTGCTCGGCGAGCTTCTTGAGGTTCTCGAGTTCGTGGGGGTCGATGTTTCCCGTGTCGTACAGGATCCGGCCGACCGTCGTCGACTTCCCGTGGTCGACGTGGCCGATGAACACGAGGTTCAGGTGAGGCTTCGCAGGCATGCTTTCAGGATCCGGCCGACCGTCGTCGACTTCCCGTGGTCGACGTGGCCGATGAACACGAGGTTCAGGTGAGGCTTCGCAGGCATGCTTTAGCTCCGTAGGACGCGCCTAATCATCCTGTCGTATTTATGCATTTCCTCCCGCACGCATGGTTCGGACCGAGTGATTTTCTCCATGGGAACGCGCGAGGACAGGACGCTCACTCCCCGCCGAAGCGGAGGCCCGCCGACTCGAGCACGTCCTCGTGGGACCGCGCGATCTCCGCTTTCGTCGTGCGGCCCAGGTCGACGAACGCCAACTCCTTCCATGCCGCGGGGCGAGGAACCTCCGCAGCTGCGAGCTCGCCCCGGAACAGGAACTCGATGTCCCAATGGTGCGGGCGTCCTGGGAAGCGCTTCGGGGTGTAGGCCTCCGAGACGACCTGGGGGCCCGAGAGGACGAGGTCCGGAAGGTCGAGCTGTTCGCGGGCGATCCGTCGGGCGGCGTCCTCGGGCGACTCGAGGAAGATGAGGTGGGACGAAGGGAGCACCCAGCCGCGGGAGTGCACCTCCACGCGCTTCGGATCGAGGGCTCCGATGTGATCCCAAGGAGCCTCCGGATTCATGTGGCCCATGAGGATTCGCGAGGGCTGTCCCGCCTGCGCCACGATCAAGAAGGCGGACAGACACACACCGCCCTCCGGGATTTCCGTGGTGCTGAACGCGGCCGTATCCGGAGACTTGCTGAAACGGCTGAACCGTCGGTCCGTGGTCATTGGATCCCGGCGGTCCATCGCCTGGAGGACGCTTCAGGATTGCGAAACCATGGGACCCCGACCCGGCGTACGCGGCTCACGCGGAGTAGTACGCTTCGTCGTACGGTTCCGGCGGCAGTCCCTTCCGCGTGCGGATCGCGCGGACGACCTCCGACAGAAGGTTCCCCGGCACGGCCTCGAAGCCGCTGTTCTCCGTCGACCACAGCGCGCGTCCCTGCGTCGCCGACCGGATGGCGGAGGCGAAGCCGAACATCTCTGCGACCGGCGCCTTCGCGTGGATGACCGTGATCTCCCCTTCCTGGCTGATGTCCTCGATCACGCCACGGCGGCTCTGGATGTCGCCGATCGCGGCACCCATGAAGTCTTGCGGGACGTTGATGAAGACCTTCTGGACAGGCTCCAGCAAGATGCGTCCGGCCTGGACCATCGCGCCGTAGATCGAGGATCGGGCGGCGGGGATGACCTGCGCGGGCCCGCGGTGGACGGAGTCCTCGTGGAGCTTCGCGTCGACGAGGCTCACCTTCAACGCCATGCCTTTCTCCGCCGCGAGCGGGCCGCGGTTCATCGCCTCCGTGAAGGCCTCCTTGATCAGTTCCATCGTCTCGTGGAGATACTGGATCCCTTTCGTCGCATCGAGCAGCATGTTCGTGTCTTGGATCCACACGACGTTCTTCGCGTCGTTCCGGTCCATCCCGAGCTCCTCGAGCTTCTTCGCGAGGACCTTCGAATCCTTGATGCGCTGGCCGGACGCGATCTCGCCGGCGCGGATCGCGGCGACGACCTTCTCCTCGAGCGGCTCGACCTCCATATAGAAGCGGTTGTGCTTGTTCGGGGACTTGCCTTCGAACGGCCCGCCCTTGCCGCCCACGCCCTCCCGGTAGACGACGATGGGAGTGCTCGTCGTGACGGGGATCTTGTAGTCGTTCTGAACGCGGTAGATCGTGATCTCGAGGTGGAGTTCGCCCATCCCAGAGATCAGGTGCTCCCCGGTCTCCTGGTTGATCTCCACTTGGATGCTCGGATCCGCCTTTGCGAGCAGGCGCAACGCCTCGACGAGTTTCGGCAGGTCCGACGTCGACTTCGCCTCGACGGCGATCGTGACGACCGGATCGGAGTAGTGGACGATCTTCTCGAAGGGCTGCATCTCCTTGTCGTCGCTCACGGTCGAGCCGGCGACCGCGTCCCGCAGGCCGACCACCGCGACCACGTTCCCCGCGTCGATCTCGTCGACCGGGATGCGGTCCGGGCCGACGATCATCGCGACGGTCTGCGCGCGCTGGGGCTTCGGCATCCCGCTGACCCACAGCTCTTGGCCCCGGCGAATCTTGCCCGAATAGAGGCGACCGGCGGCCACTTCGCCCGCCTGGGGGTCGACGATGATCTTCGTCACCATGAACCCGACGGGACCGTTTTCATCGACCGTCATCATCGCGTTGCCGACGGGCGACTGCGGGTCTCCTTTCCAGATGATCGGGATCCGGATTTTCTGTGCTTCGAGCGGATTCGGCAGGTGACGGATGACCATGTTCAGCACGACGTTGTGGAGAGGCGCCTTCTTCGCGAGCTCTTTCATCGTCCCCTCTTGACAGTGCTTGTAGATGTCCTTGAACCCGATGCCCGTCCGCTTCGTGAAGGGGGCGCTCACGGCCCACTTGTGGTACGCGCTCCCGAACGCGACGCTGCCCGCCTCGACGTTCACCATCCACTTCTCTCCGAGGTCCTCGGGCAGCCATTTCCGGATGCGATTGTTGACCTCCATGATGATCTTCTGGAATCGCTGCTGCATTTGCTCCGGGCTGATCTTCAACTCGTTGACGAGGCGGTCGACCTTGTTGATGAACAGGACGGGCCTCACGCGTTCCTTCAGCGCCTGACGGATGACCGTCTCCGTCTGCGGCATGATCCCTTCGACGGAGTCGTCGAGTATGATCACGCCATCGATGGCCCGCATCGCACGGGTTACGTCCCCGCCGAAGTCGACGTGGCCGGGCGTGTCGATGAGGTTGATGAGGTACTGGCCGCCCTCGAAATCGTGGACCATCGACGCGATGGCCGCGTTGATCGTGATGCCGCGCTCCTGCTCCTGAGGGTCGTAGTCCATGAAGAGTTGCTGGCCCGCGAGTTCCTCGGAGATCATCCCCGCGCCCGCGATGAGGGAGTCGGAGAGGGTGGTGTTGTGGATGAAGAAGCCTTCCGCTACGAAGTTCTTCGGGCCCGGCACCGAGAAGTCGTATACCCACTTTGTTCGAGTATGCCGAATATGGCTCACCTCAACGAACGCCACATCTTCATTCATGAGGTGTTCGACCGCTGCGATGTCAGGACCCGCCATCAGTAGCAAGGACCGGATCGACGGGCGCTCGCTGGCCAGCGCGTAAAAGCGACTCTTGTAGTCGTTTGGCCGTATCCGTTCCCATCTCACGGGTAACAGGTCCACGACGTAGGAGGTCTTCGACTTAGCCTCCAGTTTCTTTCGAAGAGAGGCCTTGCTAGGGTCACTGAAATCCGGAAGGCGTGAAAGATTCCGTCGACCCGAAACGTAGAGCGTTGAGCGGCCTCTCTCCCGGTTGAAGATTGCCCTCACACCGAACCGTAAGAGGAGGAGCTGGAGCTCATCCAGGAACGGTTCGGACACACTCGTCGCCGAAACGGCGGAGCGCGCCTTCTCAACGGTCCCGTCTGCATCTAGGTATCCTTGGATGAACGCCGCAGCCAAGGGTAGCGGCGCCGTGTGCAACTGACTCGGTAACCGGATGCTCCACGCCTTGCGTCGAAGCGGGTACCCGAACAGGGAATGCATGAGCTGAACGAAACTATTCGAGCCAGGGTGTAGCCTGTAGATTGGCCGCCCGGAATCGCGCGCAAGACTCGCGCCCGGAGATAGCTTTCTGATGAATCGGAGGGCTCGGGTCAGGAGCTGCTTATCGGCCCCGGTAATGACGCAATTCCCATCCCCGTCGCCGTACAGAAGGCCGACGAACCAGAAGAATTCCTCCAGCTCGGCTCGCTTCGGCAGGCGAATCGGTCGGGACGCTCGACTCGTAGTCTTGCAGGGCTCATACCAGATTGATTCCACAAACTCATAGATGCTCGCCGGCGGTGTCGCGAGCTCCCTGAATCTCGCGAGAAGAGATTCCCCGCGGATGGCACCGCTCTCCTTCGCGATTTGTTCCCCGGGATCCGTCAGCTTGAACAAGAAATTCGGATCTTCCGCAAGGCGAAGTACCATCTCTGATTCCAGATCTGCCCAATTCTCGCCGTCGCCCTGAGATGGCAGTGTCCTCGGGACCGCAAGCACATCCCCCTTCCTGAGATCACGAGCAGCTCGAAATTGAAGCGACTGTTCCGATCCGACGACGAACGGATGTTCAGGAGTGGTCCGGATGATTCTCCCGTCGCGACTCTCGATTTCGACGAGTGGCTCCGTGGCAGGAAGTCGCCAAGCGTGAGTAATTTGCGAGAACTGAGTCCTGCCTGAACGCACGTCGAGCGAAAGAGTCCACAGGTCCTCATGGATCAGATCCTTGACTTCTGCGCCGTGAGCGTTCGGAACGGCAGAAAGATTTTCGAAGCGGGCCCAGAGGTTCTCAGCGGTTACCCACTCGCCGCTGACCCAGATCCGCGTGCTACCATGACAACATTTGCCATGGTCGATGTGTGCCGCGGTGCCGATGTTGCGGATGCGGTCCTTCAGGTGGAGCAACGCCTGGGCTTTCTTGATATTTTCTTCCTTACGTCCCATCGCTCGGGCTCCTTGATCTGAACAAGGAATGTCGCAGAAGACCGAACCTAATTAAGGCTTCGGTCCGGAGGGGGGCGAATCATCGCGCGGAGGATGCGACCCGCTCGAGCTCCTCCTTCTTCGCGATCGCGGAGCTCTGCATGTCGCCTTTCGCCGCCATGAGGATTTCGTCCGCGAGGCACTCCTCGACGGGCTTGCGGTTCTTGAACGTCGCCGAGACCGCCCCGGTCGTGATGCTGCGCAGGGCGAGGTCGAGCCGTCGGGAAGGGGCGACGTCGACGGCGCGGGGCACGCTGATGCCGCCGAACCGGAGGCGCGTGATCTCCTCGCGGGGCGCGGCTTTCTCGAGCGCATCGACGAGGATCTGCACAGGGTTCTTCCCAGTTTTCTGCGCGATGATCTCGAACGCGGTGCGCACGACCCGATAGGACTTCGCCTTCTTTCCGGTGTAATTCTCCGTGCGCATCATGCCGTTGATCAGCCGCTCGACGAGGTTCGACTTGGCCTTGCCGAACGGCTTGTTCGCGTACCGCCCACCCGTGTGTGGGATGACGATCGGTGAGAGGTTCATGTACTTCGCGAGTCCGGCGTCGTGCACGACCACCTCGTTCAGGTCGTACTTCTCGAAGAGCTTCATTTCATAGCTGGGCCGTTTCTTGGCTTTCTTCGGCTCGCGCTTGGGCTTCTCGACGACCGGAGCCGGCTCGCCTTCTGCGGCGGTTTCCGGAGGACCTTCCGTCGTCGCCGCGGGTTCGATGGCCGGCGCGGCCTCGGGCGGCGGAGGCGGCGCCTCAGGAGGCGGCGGTGGCGGTGGCGGTGTCTCCGGAGGGGGCGTCGGCTCGGGTTCCATCGGCCTACCTCACGGGCTTCTCTTTCCGGCCGCGCACGAGTTCGTCGAGCGACACCCCGTTGACTTGGATCACCTTGTAACGCACGCCCGGGATGTCCCCGTACGATCGCCCCATCCGCCCGCCGATCCCTTCGACGAGGACTTCGTCGTGCTCGTCGATGAAGTTGATCGCGCCGTCGCCGACGGCGAAGGCCGTCACCTGCCGGCCGTTCTTGATCAGCTGGACCTTCACGCACTTCCGCAGCGCGGAGTTCGGCTGCTTCGCCTCGATCGCGACCTTCTCGAGGACGATGCCCTTCGCCTGCGGCGATCCCTCGAGCGGGTCCGACTTCTCCTTGAGGTGCTGCACGCGCCTCTTGTAGTACCGGTCGGACCAGCGTCTCGTCTGCCGTTCGTTCTTGAGCTTACGCGCTGCGAAGAGGCCGCGGGCCAAAGGAGGTTCCTCGGAAGGTGCGCTCTAAAATCCATGTGCTATATAAGGGTGGCGACCTGCCCCACTCACGCGTTCGCAGGGACGGAGATCGCCCGCTCGCAGTACGGGCAGGAGACGCGTTCCTCCGGGAAGTACCACGTGTCCACGTTCCCGCCGCAATGGGGACACTGCCCGACGAAATGCTCCTGCTTCACGGCCTCTTCGAGCACGAACTCGTCGGTCGTGCGGTCGATCGCGCCCTTCACGAAGCCCTTGTCCAGCGCCTTGCCGAGCAGCTTCTCCGTCTCGTAGCGCGTCTTGCCGATCCGCTGCGCCATGAGGTCCATCTTGATCCGCCGCTGGGACTTAACCCACTCCACGAACTCGAGGACCGCCCGCTCGCGCCGCCACTGGCGGACCCCGATCGTCACCGCGATGACGCCCGGGATGAACGTCACCGGGCCACAGAGGTACAAGAAGAGCGGGATGTCCCAGAGGAACACGAGGAAGAAGAGGCCGAAGAACAGCGCGAATCCGCCCATCGCGAAGTAGGCGATCGGGTCCAGGTCCAGGAGGCTCGTGGTGCTCGACGCCACGTCCGTGCGACGAGGCCGTGGGTACTTCAATCCGGCGACGTCAGAATCACGCGAACGCATGCGGACCGGGTCAGCGTTTCTCCGGCGGCACGACGGTCTCCGGCCCCATGGGGGTCCGCGGGAATTTCAGCGGCTCGCGGATGAACAACACGCCGACACCGGAGATGCCAATGAGGCCGAGGGCGATCACCGCGAACGCGAGGGGTCCGAGCGCCTGCGTGAGAGCGCCACCGAGGATGGGTCCGACGATAAGCCCGGATCCAAAGATGACGGAGTAGATTCCGAATGCGGTGCCCGTGACGGCATGACCGACGACGTCCCCCAAGTAGGCGAGCGCCGCGGGCGGGAACGTCCCGGCACCCGCCGCGAGGATCGCAATCAGGGGCCAGCGGGAGACGAGCTGCGCCGTGTCCGCGCCGCCACCGGGCCGCGCCGCGAGCGCCAAGAGGATTGCGAGGCCGCCGAAGCACGCGAGGCCGAGCCCCATGAACGGCCGGCGCAGCCGCACTCGGTCGGAGAGCCTCCCGCTCACCGCCAGCGAGGCCCCCAGAGGAATCCCCAGGGACGCCACGATGATGAGCAGCTGGGTCGTCGTCGCCGAACCCTCGCTCCCCGCCCCGAGAAGGTTGTCGGTGAAGGTGATGACGTAGCCGTACAGGGCGACCACGGGGACGTAGACCGGTAGGAGCCGCTGGATGTCTCGGTTCCGGAGGACGGTCCGCAGGAGCTCGAGGGTCCCGCGCTGCGTCTCCGGCGTGAAGGGGGTCTCCCGGACGAGGAACTGGACCATGACGACGCTCACCGTGACGCCGATGCCGCCGACCGCGAGGACGGACGCATCCGAGATCCCGAACGCGTTCAGGGCGAGGAAGGCCGCGCCGAAGCCCCCGACGAGGCCGCCGAACGTCACGAGGTCGAAGAACGCCATGAGCTGTGCGCGGTTCGTGCGACTCGAGTGGTCGTTGATCATCGCGAGGGTCGACGCGACTTTCGCCGCGGCTCCGACTCCGAACATCACGAAGCACACGGCGACGAGAAACGGCTGCACCCCCGCGGGGACGACCGGACTGATGCTCGGGATGAACAGGAACACGGCCGCGGCGGTCACGAGATGCGCGAAGACGAGGATCCGCTTCCTCCCGACCCGGTCGCACAGCGTGCCAAGATAGCCGACCGTCGCGATTTCTGCGAGCGGGTACACGGCGAAGAGGAGACCCCGCCCCAACGCGTCGAGGGTTCGGGCGCTCACGTCTTGCATCACCGCGACCCCCGCGAACGCGGCGGCCCGCATGATGAACGTCGCGAAGTAGAGGAAGGAGAGGTTCGCGACGTCCTTCGGAGCCAAGCGGAGGAACGATGCGAGCAAACGGAGGATTGTGCCCATGATGGCCGTCCGGTCCCGTCGGTTCGGCCCAGAGGACACCCGCTATATTAGGGTCGCCCCGAAGCGGCCTTTGCCGGAACCGTTCCCCATCCGCTGCTCACGCTTCCCGCGTGGTGCGGATAGCCGAGCGCGAAGAGCCATTTCAGAAAGTGGACGGGCGTGGGAGCCCCGAGGACGTTATGTCGAGAACAATCGCCCAAGCGCGGACCGAGGCTGGTAGATGTGTTTCGGGACCCACACGTGCCGAGCATCGCCGCGCAGTCTCCGTGGCGTAATTCCCTCGGACGTTTCGGTTCGGAGCGCTGAGCCCCCTACGCGCGACGCAAGCGCTCGCAGGACAGTCTGCCCGCGGCCTCGACGCCTCCTATTGCGGCATACCCGCTGTGCGGCCAAATCGTCAGATGATCCCGATCGCTCCGAGGACCGGAGTGAAGTTCGCCGCGGAGCCGTGGAGCACGATCGAGCGGGCTAGATCGACGCGGAGGGTCAGGACGGTCGTCATCCCCGACGTGACCGTGAACGGCTGCACGGTCTTGAGTTCCGCGGAAGGGATCTTGAAGGTCACCGTCGTGCCGTCCGCCTGAATCCCACCGAATCGGATGAACACGCCCGCTCCTGAATCGTAGGCGAGACCGTGGTAGTCCGCGCCGACCGAGCTGTTGCCGACGAACGTCCATGCGCCTCCCGGGGCGACCTGCGGGGTCACGGTTCCCGAATCCGCACCGAACGGCGGCACATGGTACGAAGGGGGCATCCAAGAGTGGTGCGTTGCCCCGAGGGCACCGGGCGCGGTGGCGAGGAGGAGGGCAGCGCTCAGAAATGCGAAGACGAGGGGACTCCGGTTTCGGAGGCGAAACACTCGATTGCCGGCCGTGGCAGAGTTACCTCCGCTCGGGCACCCTCCCGGGGGATAGATAATTCAGACGGGCTCGGAATCGAGAGCGATAACGGTCCCGACGCGCGGCCCACCGCGAAGACGCCTTCCGAATTCGCTGTCCCGTACGCCTCGGCCAATACGAAGACGCTTGCACTGACCCCGGCTTCTGCAATTCGAGCGCCAGTAGCGCGAACCTTCGCTTCCGTAAAGCCGCGGTCACATGCGCTCGGCGACATCAGTATCGGGATCGGTCCTTATTGGCGTCGTGGGTCGCCGCGTGCGCATGGAAGCGGCGCCAGCGTTCCGGCAGACGTCGGTTCCTTATCCCAATCGGCTTAGCTTCTCCGTTTGCAAACACGATCCAGCAGCTACGACCCACGAACCCTCCCCGGGCTTCAATCATCGAAATTCGGGCAGCCGGTACCATCTCTTTTCGGTGAATGTACCTGAGGCCCAAACCCTCGTTAGAGACTTCCACAGCGTAGGGGAACTGGAAAGCCGCAACAAAGAGGGCAAGCGCCATCGCGACAAATAGGAAGAGCACCAGGTAGTACGAAGCGTCTGCCAACGTCCCCGTTCGCAGTGGCCCCTCGGAGAGCAAGAGGAGGGCGGCGAATACAAAGATGACTCCAATCACTGCGAAGGAGGCGACCGTCGGTGCGTTGGACAGCCGTTCATCTTGCCCGGCGGCACCATGACTCCCGTCAGGCTCCTATTCGTGACTTCACCTCAACAGATGTTGCTGAAGATATTGACTGCGGAGTACCATGCAATCGCGCCTACTGCGAAACCGATGGACGCTAGGAAGATGCACGGCTATGGCCGGTCTCTGATCCCCACCGCACGGGGTCGTTGGATTCGCTCGAATCGAAGACCACATACGGAATCCGGAGATCAGCCAAGCCCTACCGGTCGAAGTTCGAGCCGACGCCTGCCAGCGTAGACACGAAGCTCGGACTTGCTCGAGGGCAGCCTCTCGAGGAGGACCTTCGCGACGGGCCCCTCTAATCCCCCCCACGAGGATCCTCCGGCCATTCAGAAGGTACACGTGCAGGGAATAGAACCTCGCGGGCCAATCCCTTCCCAGGTATTTCTGATCGACGAGGAACGCGTAGGTCCGCACGGACGACGATTGCACATTCCGGCGTCGACGGAGCCACCGCACGCGCAGGGTCTCGTCGGCGAGTTCAATCGAGAGAGGCTGGAAGTGGAGTATGATGAACGTGCCGATTACTGCGATTGTGAGGAGACCGGCCCAAGTGAACGCAAGTGGTGCGCCGATGGCCGGGATCACGAACAGGCCGATGAGAATCGCGATGAACCAAAAGACCATAGACCCGTTGATTGCCAAGCGGATGGGCCTTTGATTCTGCATTCCGTTGGTCCGCCCCATTCGTCATCTAGCTCTCACTAGGTGCGCCACCGCAGCTGCGAAACCGGCGAAGGCAAGCCCGGCTAGGATCAGATTCAGAATCACTCCGACAATATTCAATGGCTATAGGACGGGTATCGCACGGATAATGCCGACAACAGCGACTGGACGCCGAGGTCGTCCGCCGAGAAGCCGCCAGCGTCCGGAGCAGCGCCGTACAAGCAGATGGTCCACGGGATGTTCCTTGATTTCAGCCTCGCCACCACTGGGCGATCGCACTCGCGATTTCATCCGATACAGCGATGTAACGTCGCCTAGCGAGGATTGACTTTGGAGCAAGGTCGAACTCTATCCAAACCGTCGCTCGGCGGTGGGCCTCAGACTTCGTCCGCCTGGTGACATTGACGAGATCCCGTCTGTGCACAAATCTAGTGTCCGCTGTTTCAGAAGACGACCAGCCCACGGAATCGCGAGAGACGTAGACATATTTCGGAGTGACACGAGACTGCGCCACATGGGCTACGGGAGGGATCCATATGAAAGCGATGATGACAATCACGAGATTGGTGATGCTCGCGCTTCCTTCGGTCGTCAGAACGCTGGAGAGACCCACGAAACCGAGGACTGCAAGAAGGACAACGATGGAGGCTAGGGAGTCTACCCAGCGAAGTCTTTCTCTCGCAGCGTTAACCATCCTCCTCGCGGAGTCTTGGGGTTCATTCGCCGGAAGCAAGCTCATCACCGAATAGCCTGGGGTAAGTTGATTCGAAGCGGCAGCAAGATATTCAGCGATACAAGTATTGCGACGACGCCAAGCGCGATGGATATGAGGCCGAGAGGGTACAGCGGGGTGAACAGCGAAGGAATCCCAAGCACCATGGAGGCAATTGCCGTCCCAGCGGAGAGTATTGTAGCCAACTCGACTTGGTAGGATGACAGGAAGCTTGCGATTGCGCCAACAGCGGCCCACGAAATCAGCAAGGATGCGATCCCAAGAACGAGCGCGCCTACACCCAAGGGTTTCGACAATCCGACTGTCCCGATAACAACCCCCCAACCACCGATTATGACGCTGACCAAGGCGCGCTTCAGCTCCGGGGTCCATTCAATTCCAATGAATCCGATTGTAGTGCCAACCACTTGGTCGGCTCCTAAGCCGGGTGCGATGACCATCGGTGTAAGGCTCACAGGTTGGCTGGACGCGCCCAACAAGCTTATTCCGATCCCGACGACCACAGCAATCGCTATTAGCGCGATCGCCCAGCTGAATGGCGCAAGCGCGACCACCGCGATTGCAAATCCGACAGCGATTAGGGTGGCTATCAAGAGGATGGTCGAGACAGCTGCCCCCAGGTCTCTGGAGAAGCTCGAAGAAACGACCGCTGGATCGAGTCCATTTTTGATTCCGAGCAGAGCTCTCTCAATCGCGTCGAGCAAGCCCAGGCCGAGGAGAAGACGCGCGGCCTTGAGGTTGTCCAAAATAGGTTGGAAGATGGTACTGAAGAGACCTACTGCGAATTTCACAAGCCAGTCGGCAAGTTGGTCGAGGGCTTTCGCCGCTGCCTGCAGCGCGCTCGCGACGAGGTTGATCAGGTCGACGATACGCGCGATGATCCACGATCCGACCGCGACGAGGATCTTCCCGAGTTGCACGAAGGCGTTCGCGACGAACAGGATTCCGGAGAGGATGAACGTCGCCACGATCACGATCCCGCGCCAGATTTGCTCCCACCACGGCGGCGGCGGAGGCTCGACGCAGCCGCCCGGCGGACAGAAGCGGTAGCTGACCGACTTGGCCACCGGGATGGGCCGGTAGCCGACGAGGCGGATCGCATCGTCCGGGAGGCTGTACAGGAAGAGGTCGCCTGTCTCATTGACGACGCGGTTCGTCGCATTGCCCGTCCCGTTCCGCAGGAGCCATCCGAGGATCCGGAAGTACTCGTCGGCGGTGACGTTCCCCGCGATGACCTGTTGCAACGCATCGGAGTTGTTCGAGCCCGTGCCGTTTTGGTAGAACGACAGGTTATCCGGCACGTCCGTCTTGTTCCCGTCGGCGAGTTTCTTGCCTAAGAACGTGTCGTGGAACACGGACCGCGGGATGAACAGGACCTTCGGGCCGATCGGCGCGTCGTCGCACCCGTCCGGCGTGACGCAGGCCCAGTCTCCGGTGGACGTGACGTTCAGCACGAGGGCCACGAACCGAGGCTCGCCGACGTATCGGCGGCTGAGGATCGAGCCCGCGGAATCCGTGACGTTGTACACGCCGGAATAATCCAAGGGCAGGATGAGCCGAGACCCCACCCGCGCAGGGGCGATCGTCGAGACCACGACGACGAGGGGGTCCGCGTAGAGGGAGGAACACCCGCCCGCGAACTCGTACCTCGTCGACCCGCCCACGGAGCCGATCTCGTAGGTCCGCGTGACCTCGTTCACGTCGTAGCATTCGCCTCCGAAATGCTCCCTCGCAATCCCGATGGCCGTGTGGTTGTCGGCTCCGCTTGAATCGTACGACCACATCGCAACCGTGAAGTCAATCGACATCTGGTCGTCCGGCACATCCACCGCGAGTCGGTGACCTTCGAGGGTCTCGCCGTTCCACGTCGTGTTCCACGAGCCCGTGCCGTTCTGGAGGTACGGGGTGTACGTGTCGTTGCCCGAGATCGTCGCCTTCACGAACGGCTTCGTGACGTTCCCGGGGTTGTGGGGGTCCTCGCCTACGACCGAGGCGGAAAGGATGCTGATCAGGACGAACCCGTCGCCGAGGGGCATGCGGTCCCTTCGATCCGGAATGCCATCCCGGTCCGTGTCAATCCGGGTGGGATCCGTGCGGAACCCGCCAGGGTCGGGTCCGATCGATGGACCGGAGAATGACCAACCGCCAGATTCCAAGCCGTCCCCCACGCCATCCGCGTCCGTGTCGACGGCCCACGGGTTCGTCCGGAACCCGTCGGACCCGGGGTTGACCTCCTCGGAGTCGTTGAGCCCATCGCGGTCTGTGTCGTTGCGGTTCGGGAGTGTCGAGGCCGTGAACTGCACTTGGGCGTACTCGAGCTGGCCATGGTCGTATGCACTTAGGTTCGCTGTTCCCTTGACGAACCAGAAGGGCGCGATGTTCGCCTCGCCCACATTGGACCTTGCAGGTCGGAAGGCGAAGAGGTGGTCTTGCGGCGCCGTCGGGGAGTCGGAGGTCAGGTGTCCGAACGTCGCGGACACGTTGCCCATGTTCGGATGCGTGAAGCCGACCATGAGGTCGATTCCGCGGATCGCCCATGCCGGATGGCGGAAGCCCGTCATGTCGAGCCGACGGGCGGGCGCAGAGGAGTCCTCGGGCAGCGGGTATCGCTTCGCGGTCTTGAACGCCTGGACGACGAGTTCCTGCCCGTCTGCGAGGCCATCGCCGTCCGTGTCGGTCGCGTTCGGATTCAGCTGGATTCCGCGGACCTCCAGGTCGAGGAGCGTCCGCGCCGACTGCGGGACCGCGTTGAGGATCATTACTTCGTCGAGGCTGCCGGAGAGGTGCGCCAATCCTTCCGCGTACCCGAGGACAATTTGCGGCGACGGAGTTGGCGGCATGGTCGGAACGGTGCCAGGGCCGTACGCCACTTGGACGCCATCGATGTAGATCGTCAGGGTACTCG
>WNGF01003685.1_pt1 | contig 35024 bp, 31 predicted proteins | sample 5400641 | NCBI WGS metagenome assembly WNGF01 (sample SAMN13153371, study PRJNA577476) | soil metagenome | isolation source: 80 cm soil or saprolite under grassland replicate 2 | place: USA:California | collected 2016-06-15 | reverse complement strand
GCGGCGGCACCGAGGCCGTGGTGCCCTCCAGGATCTTCAGCAGGGCCTGCTGGACGCCCTCGCCGGAGACGTCACGGGTGATCGAGGGGTTCTCGGACTTCCGGGCGATCTTGTCGATCTCGTCGATGTAGATGATCCCGGTCTCGGCCTTCTTCACGTCGAAGTCGGCGGCCTGGATCAGTTTCAGCAGGATGTTCTCGACGTCCTCACCGACGTAGCCGGCTTCCGTCAGCGCCGTGGCGTCGGCGATGGCGAAGGGCACGTTCAGCATCTTGGCCAGGGTCTGGGCCAGGAGCGTCTTGCCGCACCCGGTGGGACCGAGGACCAGGATGTTCGACTTCTGCAGCTCGACGTCGTCGTTCTTCTGGCCGACCTGGATCCGCTTGTAGTGGTTGTAGACGGCGACGGCCATGACCTTCTTGGCCTGGTCCTGGCCGATCACGTAGTCCTCGAGGAACTGGTAGATCTCGCGGGGCTTCGGAAGCTCCTCGAGCTTGAGCTCGGAGGTCTCGGAGAGCTCCTCCTCGATGATCTCGTTGCACAGGTCGATGCACTCGTCGCAGATGTACACGCCCGGCCCGGCGATGAGCTTCTTGACCTGCTTCTGCGACTTCCCGCAGAACGAGCACTTCAGAAGGTCTGAGTCTCCGAACTTCGCCATGTTCCCGGCCCCCACCCGTCCCTTCGAGACCGTGGCTCCGCCGGATCGGGCTCACCCGGCGCAACCCTTTGGACGATCCTACGAGCCTCCAGCGGCCGCTGCTGCGAGTTCGGGTCGAATCTTGCGGCTGCTGATCACCTCGTCGATGACCCCGTACTCCTTGGCCTGCTCCGCCGTCATGATGAAGTCGCGGTCCGTGTCGCGGCCGATCTTCTCGATGGTCTGTCCGGTGTGCAGCGCCAGGATCTCGTCGAGGAGCTTGCGGTACCGGAGGATCTCCTTGGCCTGGATCTCGATGTCCACGGCCTGGCCGGACGCTCCACCGTGCGGCTGGTGGATCAGGACGCGCGAGTGCGGGAGCGCGAAGCGCTTGCCCCGGGCGCCGGCGGCGAGGAGCACCGCCGCGGCCGACGCGGCCTGGCCCATCACGATGGTGGAGACGTCGCTCCGGATGTACTGCATGGTGTCGTACACCGCGAACAGGGACGTGATGTCGCCGCCCGGCGAGTTGATGTACAGGTTGATGTCCTTGTCGGGCTCCTCGGACTCGAGGTGCAGCAGCTGGGCCATGACCAGGTTGCCCATCTGGTCGTCGATCGGCGTGCCGAGGAACACGATGCGCTCCTTCAGCAGGCGCGAGTAGATGTCGAACGAACGCTCGCCCCGGTTCGTCTGCTCGATGACGACGGGAACCAGATAGTCCTTCATGCCTACGCTCCCTGGTCGGTGGTGGGGGGCTCGGTTGACTCGGCTGATTCGGTGGGCTCGGCGGTCTCCTCGGACTCCTCGGACGGTGGATCCCCTTCCGCTCCGTCTCCGGCGGGCGCCTCCGAGTCGGGCCCGTCTGTGGCCTCGACGAGGAGGTCGAGCGCCTTGGACCGGATGATATCACCGGCCAGTGACGTGACCTGGCCCGTTCGTTCGAGGGTTCGGGCGACCTCCTTGGCGTCTCGTCCCAGCGCTCGCGCCAGGTCGCTCACGGCCCCGGCGATCTCCTCGGCGGTCACCGTGATGCCCTCCTGGCGGGCGATGGCCTCCAGCACCAGGTCGGCCTTGATGGCCCTGGTCGCGTGGGCCCGGGCGTCGCTCCGGAACCGCAGCTCGTCCCACCCCTGGCCCTGCAGGATCTGGTCCAGGGTGAGCCCGGCCCGCCCGGCCCGGCGGGTGGCCTCCTCGACGCGATGCTCGGTCTCGTGGTCCACCAGCGTGTCGGGGAGGTCGACGTCGACCTGGTCGACCAGGGCCTGCAGGACGCGGTCGCGGAACTCGCCGCGGGCCTCGGCCTCCTTGGCCTCGGCGAGCTTCTCCCGGAGGTCGGCCCGGAGCTCGTCCATCGTGTCGAACTCGCTCGCCGTCTTCGCGAACTCGTCGTCGGCGGCCGGGAGCCGCTTCGCCTTCACCTCCTTCACCAGGACCTGGAACGTGACCTCCTGGCCGGCGCGTTCGCCGAACCGCTCCGGGAGCGTCGCGTTGAACTTCAGGATCTGCCCGCCCCGCGTGTTCTCGATCTCAGTGTCGAGCTCGGGGACGATCGATTCGCTCCCCACCTCGTACAGGAGGTCGGCCATGTTCAGCTCCGGGATGTCCTCGCCGTGGACCGAGGCGTGGATGTCGGCCACCGCGTAGTCGCCGCGCCGGGCCGGATGGCCCACCGTCTCGACCTCGGCGAACCGGTCCCGCATCCGGTCGACGAACTCGTCGACGTCGATCTCAGAGACGATGACCTGGGGCCGTCCGACCCCTCGGACGTCCTCGCGCCACCCTTCGAGCTGGAGCCGGGGGCGGACCTCGACGGTGGCCGAGAACACGAGCGGCTCGCCCTCGTCGGCCTTCTCCACGTTGATCTCGGGGTCGGCGATGGGGGCCAGCTCGTGTTCGCGGACGGCCTTCGAGTAGTACTCGGGGAGGGCGTCCTCGATGAAGTCCTGGAGGACGGCGTCCCGGCCGATCTGCGCGTCGATGATCCGCCGGGGGACCTTTCCCTTGCGGAACCCCGGCACCTTGATCTGCTGGGCGATCCGCCGGTACGCGCGGTCCAGGTCTCGCGCGAACTCCTCCGGTGGGACCTCCACGGTCAGCACGACGGTGTGCCGGCCGGCCTCCTCGACGGTGCTCTGCATGGCTGCGATCGAGGGTAGTCGAAATGGCCGCGAACGAACCGAGCGGCCGGCGGCTAGTCTGCCTCCTCGTGTTCGAACGGGAGCTGGCGTTCGCGAACGAGCTGGCCGACCGGGCCGGGGAGATCGCCATGGGCTTCTTCCAGGGTGAGTTCGAGGTCCGGCAGAAGGCGGACTCGACGCCCGTGACCGAGGCGGACCTGGCGGTCGAGGCCATGGTTCGGGAGCGGCTGGCCGACGCGTTTCCGGCCGACGCGGTGCTCGGCGAGGAGCACGGCATGGAAGGGGCCGCCGAGCGTGTGTGGGTGGTGGACCCCATCGACGGCACGAAGAACTTCGCGGCCGGGATCCCCGTGTGGGGCACCCTGGTCGCGCTGCTGGTGGCCGGGGAACCGGCGGTGGGCGTGGTGGGCGCGCCCGCGCTGGGCGAGCGCTACTCCGCGGCCCACGGGGCCGGCGCGACGTTCAACGGCCGTCCCACTCGGGTGTCGGGCCGGGACCGGCTGGGGTCGGCCCTCGTCTCGTTCGCCGGGGTGGAGGGATGGCTCCGGAGCCCGTACGAGGCCGGCTTCCGGGCGCTGGCGTCGGGCGCCGCGAGGACCCGGGGGTTCGGCGACTTCTGGGGCCACGCCCTCGTGGCCCGCGGCGCGGCCGACGTGATGATCGAGCAGAGCCTCAGGACGTGGGACTGGGCGGCCCTGGCCATGATCGTCCGGGAGGCAGGAGGAAGGATCACCCAGCTCGACGGCTCCGAGCCCGCCGACCACGGCAGCGTCGTCACCACCAACGGCCTCCTCCACGACATCGTGCTGGAGCTTCTCGATTCGGGCTCGTGAACGAGGCGTCAGGGATTCCCTGCACCGAAGTAGTCGGCGACGAGGACGGGATCATGGAGCGTTCCCAGGAGCCAGTTGTGGAGCACCTTCCCGCTCCGGCCGTTTCCGTCTGACCAGGGGTGCACCCATTCGTAGGCCAGATACCAGTCGTCGGCGGTGCGGATGTTTCGGACCTCCTGCTCGAACGTTCCCATCGCGTACTCGATGCCGGGGGAGCGTCGCTGGACCGGCTCGACCTGCGCGGTCGACGCGTCCAGTGCCTTCATCATGGGCGGAACGAACGCCGGGCCGGGCGCCCGCCGATTCCCGATCCAGACGTCGACGGTCCTGAACCCGTCCCGGTTCGCGCTCTGCTCCACCGCGCCACCGACCATCAGGATGTCGGTCAGACCGGGACGGTCTCCGGTCGCGGCTCGTTCCTGGGCGTAGGCCCACGCGTTCATCAGCCACTCGATCCGGACTCCACCGTCGTCCCTGTCGTTCGGGTCGTGCCACTGGCGGAGGACCTCGTCGTGGCAGAACCCCCGGATGTCTCCGGTCCCCGGAACCCAGCGCGGTTCGATTCGCAGATGCTCGAATTGAGGGCTCGAGCGCATCCGACGCAGGTATTCGGAGTGCTGCCCTGCCCGCTCAGACACGGAACTCCCCGTTCTGCGACCCCTCTCGCCCATGGGCGCCCCTTCCGGCCGGAATCATAGGCGCACTCCGTGAGGATCCGATCTCCCTCACGCGTGCGCCCCCACGACGAAGCCCTCCCGCCGGGGTTGGCGAGAGGGCTTCAGCGCTGCGTTCGGGCCGATTACGCGGCTACGTCGGCGGTGGCCTGCTTCGGGGAGGCCTGGACCTCGATGTCGATGAGGACCTTCTTGCTCACCAGCACGCCGCCGGTCTCCATGGCCACGTTCCACGTGATGCCCCAGTCCTCGCGGTCGATCTCGGTGGTGGCGGAGAAGGCCACGCGCTTGCCGCCCCACGGGTCGTCCGTCAGGCCCGAGAACTCCGCCTCCAGGACCACGGGCTTCGTGACGTCGCGGATCGTGAGGTCGCCGTGCACGCGCAGCGTGGTGTCGCCGGTCCGCTCCACCTTGGTGCTCCGGAACAGGAGCTCCGGGAACCGCTCGACGTCGAGGAAGTCGGGCGAGCGCAGGTGCTTGTCGCGGTCCGCGGACCTCGAGTCGATGCTCGCGGCGTCGACGCGGACCTCCACGGAGGATTCCTCGGGGGTCCCGCCGACGACGATCCTGCCGCCGAACACGTCGAACGCGCCCCGGACCTTTGTCACCATGAGGTGCCTGGCCACGAAGCCCAACGTCGAGTGCGCCACGTCGAGCTCCCACGTCCCGGGAGCCGGGATCTCGATCCCGTCCACGATCCTCGTTGCCTCGCCCATCTTCGATCTCCTTCCCGCTCGTGGTCCCCGCCTCTTTCTCCAGGGCCCGGGGGGCGCTCTCTGGTTGCTTTCACAACTGTTGCGTCTGCAACATAGCACGAGATCGTTGCGCCGTCAACCGTTCTTGGTACACTGCCGGGCGATGGACGAGCGAACGATCGAGGAGGCCCTCTCGGCCTGGGTGGCCCTGGTGGAGGCCCATTCGGCCGCCATGGACGCCGTGGAGGCGGTGATGACGGCCGAGGCGGGGCTCCCCCTGTCCTGGCACGAGGTCCTCGTCCGCCTGTCCCGGGCCGAGCAGGGATCCATACGCATGCAGGAGTTGGCGCGGGCCGTGTTGCTCTCCAAGAGCGGGCTGTCCCGCCTGGCCGACCGGATGGAGGCCGCGGGACTCATCGAGCGCTCGTCGTGCGGGGCGGACCGCCGGGGGATCTACGCGGTGATCACGGCCGCCGGCCGGGAGGCCCTGGAGCGGGCCAGGCCGGTGTTCCTGGAGGCGGTCGAACGGCACTTCGCCGCCCATCTCGACGGCACCGAGCTGGCCACCCTGGAGCGCTCCCTGCGGAAGGTCTCGCGGGGCGAGGGCATCGGCGTGGACGAGCAGTGCGACACCTCGGATCTCACCGAACCGGCCCCGGAGCCCGTTCGGGCCACCGTGGCCTGAGCCGGGTTCTGAGTTCGATTGCCCCTTCGGGGTCGAGAATGAGCCCGAACGCTCCGATGAATCCTCACGGAGCATGAGCGCGACCAGGACCGGACGAACGCAGGCCATGGCCGACCCCGCGGCGCCACCCGAACCCATCCCGGCATCCGCGGGGGCGGGCGATGGCGCCCGCCGGGTGGCCGTGAACGCGGCCGTCGTGGCGGGGGCCGAGGTCGCCGGGAAGATCGCCACCCTCGCGTTCACCATCGCCGCCGCCCGGAGCCTGGGCCAGGAGGGATTCGGGGCCTTCTCCTACGCGGTGTCGTTCGCCCTGCTGGTGGCCACCCTGCCGTCCGGCGGGTTCGGTGCGATCCTCGTCCAGCGCGGGAGCGCCGATCCCAAGCGCCTCCCTCAACTGTTCTCCGAGCTGCTCGCGTGGCGGACCGCGATCGCCATCCCCGTGTTCGGCGCGGCCGCGGTGGCCGGCATCGCGCTCCGTCCGGACGGATCGTCCGCGCTCGCGTTCCTGCTGGTCCTCGCCGCCACGTTCGTCGACCTGTACGGCGACGCGGGCCGGTCCGTGGCGAACGCCCTCCAGCGCCAGAGCGGCGTGAGCGTCGCCCTGGTGGCGCAGCGGTTCCTCACCGCGGCCCTGGCCATCGGGGCACTCGTGGGGGGCCTCGGGCTGGTGGGGCTGGCCTCGACGTACCTGGCCGGCAGCGTGATGGGCGTGGTGCTCGTGTTCTGGAGCGTCCGCCGGATGGGTGTGAGGCCCGACCGACGGGCCATCCGCAGGGACAGCTTCCGGTCGATGGGCCGGGCCTCGGTGGCGCTCGGGATCGACACCGTGCTGTCGCTGGCGCTGTTCCGGGTGGACCAGGTGATCCTGGGGGCCATCAAGGGCAACGCCGCGGTGGGGGTCTACGCGGCGACCTACAAGCTGTTGGAGACCGTGCTGTTCGTGTCGTGGGCGGTGGGCCGGGCGGTGTACCCGGCGCTCAGCGCGCATCCCGAGCCCGAGCGGGTCCGCCGGGGGGTCGAACAGGGCATCGCGGCCATCGCCGTGCTGTACGTGCCGTTCGGCGTGGGGCTGTTCGTGGACGCGCGCCAGGTGCTCGACCTGCTGTTCGGCTCCGCCTACGCGGGCGGCGCCGATATCGCCCGGTGGCTGGCCGCCTCTCCGATGCTGTTCGCGATCGGGTTCCTGTTCAGCTACGGGTTGGTGTCGAGGGAGCGCCGGTGGCGGGCGGCCGCGGGGACCATCGCGGCCGCCGCGCTCAACGTCGGGCTGAACCTCGCCCTGATCCCCCACTTCGGTCCGGTGGGCGCCGCGGCCGCCACCACTGTCGCGTACGCGTTCGAGGCCGTGGTCCTCGTCGCCGCGGCGATCCCGGTGTTCGGCGTGCCCCGGGTGGACCGGGCCCTCCTGGTTCCCGTGGCGGCGTCCGCGGTGATGGTGGCGGCGCTGCTGGCGACGCCGTCGGGCGTGGCCGTGCAGGTGCCGGTGGGCGTGGTGGTGTACGTCGCGGCCTGGTACCCGCTGGCCCGGTGGCTGGTCCCGGAGCAGCTGGCCGTGTTGCGTTCGATGATCCCGGGCAGGAATGCCCGAACGGGAGCCCGCTGACTCGAGGTCCTACAGTGGGGTGGGACCGTCCGCGGACCCGTTTGCGCTCGCGGCATTCCCGCGCGCGAGGACCTTCCGGCCCACCTTGCCGCCCCCCAGCCGGGCCAGGTGGCGAACCTGGTTGAGGAAGGGGGCGGGGTCGTTCGCGCTCCACATGCTGTGCACGGCGCCGGGGGCGACCCGGACGCACGACACGACGTCGCGGACCAGCCCGCCCCGGCGCTCCACCCGGGCCCGCCGGAGGTCCCCCTCCAGCCACTGGAACCGGACGCCGGGCCTGGACGGCGTGATGGCCGGGAGGGGCCGGCCCGTGGCCAGGCGGGCCCACAGGTCGGGGAAGTTCGGCCCGGAGGCCACGGCCAGGGACATCGAGCCGTAGAAGCGCCCGTTGAGGTCGATGACCCGCGGCTCGGCGCGGGGCGGGGCCATGAACTGGACCTGGGCCAGGCCGAACCACTCCAGGTCCCGGAGCATCGCCCCGACCCGTTCGACCAGCTCGCGATCCACGGGCACGGTCACCGCGCGGGTGGCCCCTCCCCGGCCGGGGGGCCAGGTGAGCCGGGCCGTCTGCTGCCCGGCGGCCACGATCCCGCCCTCGCCGTCCGCCACGACGGTCACCGACAGCAGGTCGCCCTCGACGGGCTCCTGGACCAGCGCCTCGCCGCCTGCGGCCTCGATCTCTGCGCCTCGCCGGAGGGCCTCTCCGGCGTCGGACAGCACAAGAGCGGGGAGCCGCGGCGGGGCCTCGCTCCGGCCCGGCTCCCAGTGCAGGCGGGCCTTCACCACGAACGGCCCCGATATCCCACCGAGGGCCTGGGCCGTGGCCGCGACCGTCCGGGGAACCGCCAGTCCCGCGCGTTCGGCGGCGGCCATGAGCTCGACCTTGTCGATCGCTCGCACCAGCGACCGATGTGACCCGTACGGAACGACGGCGCCCAGGGAGTCCCGCCCCGACGACAGGGCCAGGATCTCGGCGTCGCCCGACCCGAACACCACCTCGTAACGGCCGTCCGCCACCGCCCGGGCCACCGCCCCCAGGAACCCCGGGAGGTCGCGCTCCGGAAGCGGGACGCGGTGGACGCGTTCGACGAACCGCGACGCCCCGGACAGCCCGTGGCGGACGGGCTCTCCGGCGCCGACGGTCCAGCCGGCCCGGCCCAGGGCTCGGGCGCCGGCCAGGGCGGCACGGCTCCGGCCCTCGGAGACGATGAGCGCTCGCATGGTTCTCCCGTCAACAGTCGGCCGGCGGAACGCCCGGCCTGAGCGAACCGGAGCCCGAAGGGCAATCGGGCCTAGGACTTTCGAATGATTGTGCATGGGCCGCCCCACCCGATACCCTCACCCTGTCCGATCGGGGGGGAAAGAACCGGCGGACGACCCCGACCGGAGACGGTCGGGGGGGAGGTACACGAGGGGGAAGTGGTGAATCCCAGGGCAGTCCCGCTCCACAGGGAGCGCGGCCGGCGCGGCAGGGTGCGCGCGGGCCTGGTCGTGGTTGCCGCCCTCGTGGCACAGGGCGTGCTCGCCGCCGTCCCCGCCCACGCTGCCACCAACACGTTCATCTCGGTCTCCGACGCGTTCGTCAGCACGAAGTTCCCCACCACGAACTACGGCACCTGGGACGAGCTGCGCGTCGACAACGGCCAGCGCACCACGTACATGAAGTTCAACGTCCAGGGCCTGAGCGGGACGGTGACACAGGCGGTCCTGCGGATCTACGAGAACGACTCCTCGGCCTCCGGGTACCTGGTGCGCTCGGTGGCCGACAGCTCGTGGTCGGAGGACACCATCACGCGGGACAACGCCCCTCCGGCCTCCTCCGCCGTCGCCGGCAGCTCCGGCCCCACGTCGCCGGGGTGGACCCAGGCCACCATCACCTCGCTGGTCACCGGGAACGGCTACGTCAGCATGGCGCTGAGCTCCGACGACGTGGACTACCTGTCGCTGCAATCGCGCGAGTCCGACGCCGCGCCTCCGCAGCTCGTCGTGACCACGGCCACCGCCACGAACGCCCCGCCGACCACGCCCACCGGCCTGGCCGCGCGGGCCTCCGCGCCCCGCCAGATCGACCTGTCCTGGGCCGCCGCCACCGACGACGTCGCCGTGACCGGCTACGGGATCTACCGGGGCGGGACGCTCATCGCCTCGGTGGGCGGGTCCACGACCTCGTTCTCGGACACCACCGTGACGCCCGCGACCACCTATTCGTACGCGGTCGACGCGGTGGACGGGGCCGGGCTGCGCTCACCGAAGTCCGCGTCCGTCGGCGCCACCACGCCGGCGGACTCCGCCCCCGCCGCCGATCCCGTGATCGCGGCGGCGGGCGACATCGCCTGCGACCCCCGCGACTCGAACTTCAACGGCGGCAAGGGCGTCCCGAACTACTGCCAGGCGCCGGCCACGGCAAACCTCCTGGGCGGCATCTCCGGACTGAAGGCCGTCCTCCCGCTGGGCGACCTCCAGTACGAGGACGCCACGCCGCTGTCGGAGTGGCAGGCGTCGTACGACCAGTCGTGGGGGCGGTTCAAGGACATCACGTACCCGGTGATCGGCAACCACGAGTACTACAGCGGCGTCGCCACCACGTACTTCTCCTACTGGGGCAACGTGGCCGGCTCACCGTCCAAGGGCTGGTACAGCTTCGACCTCGGCTCGTGGCACATCGTGGTGCTCTCCGGCGAGTGCGCCTACATCGGGGGCTGTGGCGCGGGGTCGCCCCAGGAGACGTGGCTCAAGAGCGACCTCGCGGCCTCCACCAAGCCGTGCCAGCTGGCCGCGTGGCACGAGGCCCGGTTCGCGTCCGGCTACAGCGGCAGCAAGCCGGCGTTCGACGCGTTCTGGCAGGACCTGTACAAGGCGGGCGTCGAGGTGGTGCTGAACGCGCACGACCACGTGTACGAACGGTTCAACCCGCAGAACCCCGCGGCGAAGGCCGACTCCTACGGGATCCGCGAGTTCATCGTGGGCACCGGGGGCAAGAACCACTCGAGCTTCCCCAGCGTCGCGGCGAACAGCGCGGTCCGCAACACCGACACGTTCGGCGTCCTTCGGATGACCCTGCACGCCGGGAGCTACGACTGGAAGTTCCTCCCGGAGCCGGGGAAGGTGTTCACGGACTCCGGGACCGGGACCTGCTTCGGTCCGGTGTCGAAGCGCAAGGCTCGCGGCGTGGCCTCGACCTGGTCGAACGCCGACGCCACGGCGCAGCGAGCCATGCTGGCAGAGGCCCGGCGCGAGGAGTCCCGCCCCTGGCCGGACGTGGACTCACCCACCAAGCTGGTCTGGCCGGTCCCCCACCACCGCCGCTGACCGCGGCGTCCTCCTACCGGGTTCCCACCTCGTCGGGCGGAGGCCCCCACGTCGGGTCCCAGGGCACCGATCCGATCTTCGGTCGAGGTCGGATCTCATCCAGGAGGCCCTGCGAGCGCGCCACGGCGTGCAGGAGGATCCGGTTGTCGATCCTCACCTCCAGGAGCTTCGCCAGGACCAGCGGGACGATCACCACGAACGGCGCGCCGAGGAGCAGGCCCAGCCCCTCCCCCACGTGACCGACCGCCATCACCGCGATCGCGGTGACGACGTCCGCGACGAACAAGACGAACGCGAGGACGCGGAGGACGGTCACCCACCCGAGTCCCTGGCCTGGGTGATCGTCGGCAAGGGAGACGCGCTGCTCGCTCATGGGCTCATCGTAGTCAAGGAGATCCGGTCGGGGCGGCGGGATTTGAACCCGCGGCCTCTGCCTCCCAAAGGCAGCGCGCTACCAAGCTGCGCTACGCCCCGCTGGAATCGAATTGTAGGGGTCAGGGCCAGCCGCGGTGGTGGTCGTGGAAGGCCTGGACCTCGGCGGTGGTGGTCGGCCCGAACGTGCGGTTGGCGCCGGGGAGGTTGCGGCGGATGCGTTCGAGCTCGCTGCGGGTGAACTCGCACGGGACGGTGACGGGGTCGACGCCGTACAGGCGGGCCGCGTTCCGGCCGAGGATCTTCGCCTTGATCTCCCTGGTGAGCTCCGGGTAGCCGTACCGCTCCCGGAACTCCGGCGTGATCTGGAAGGCCCGAAAGGCCTGGATCTGGTCCTGGGGCGAGCCGTAGAAGATGGAGTCCGTGCCCCACAGCACGTTGTCCTCCCCCACGAACCGCAGCAGCTTGCCCAGGACGTGCGCCGCCTGGGTGGGCGTTCGCATCACGTACCACCACGTCGAGCCCAGCTCGGCGTACACGTTTTGATTCGGCCCCACGCCGGCGTCGCGCATCGAGGTGATGAGGCGGTTCACCCCCACGGTCTTGGTGGCCCCCCGGTACGGACCCTCCTCCACACCGGTCTCGAAGCCGGAGTGGTACGCGACGAAGCTCACCTCCGGGTGCCGGCGGGCCGCCGGGCCGATGTCCTCCGGGGACGCGAACCGGGATCCCCCGGACAGGCCCTTGTGGGTCGCCACGATCGGGACGCCGAGCTCGACGGCGCATTCGATGAAGGCCTCGCCCACCTTCGGGACGCCCCGCTCGTGGTCGTCCAGCCACCACCCCTCGCCGCGTCCGGTCCACAGGTCCGGGTAGTGCGTGAAGGTCTTCCAGGCCCGGATCGGGAACCGCTCGACGCGATCGCCCATGGCGTCGAGGGTCCCCTGGGGCGAGCCCACGTTCGGTAGGACCAGGGCGTGGAGCAGGAGGCGTTCGTCGTGGCACAGGCGCTCGGCCACGCGCCGGGTCTCGTCCATGACCTCGGGCGACAGCGGGCTCCCCACCGGCGCGATCGGGAGCGCGGACAGGACGGCCATGGTGGTGTCGCTCCGCAGGAACAGCTCGGTCATGAAGTGCTCGATGTCGAAGCACACGCGGGGGTCGCTCTCGCCGCAGTTCTGCTGGGGGAACCGCCGCCAGAACGCCTCGCCCTCCGCGTTGATCGGGTTCACGTCGAACTCCAGCAGATGGCCCTGGACGTCCAGGACGAACTCCTCCCCGCCGACGGTCTCCTCGGCGGCCGGGCTCTCGGTCGTGGCCTCGGGCGGGATCACGAACGTGCCTCCCGGCGTGGGGCTGGCCCCGCGAGGGCTCCGGCTCGAGCCCGGCGTGCGGGCCCGGAGCTTCTCGCGCGTGCACGCGTCGAGCGCCAGGAGCGTCGTGGCCGCCCCCATCGCCGAGAGCAGGAACTCGCGCCGTCCCATGCCGATCCGGCGGGCGTTGCGTTCGCACTCCTCCCGGGCCCGGCGGATGGTCTCGGTGATCACCGGGGAGAGCGGCTCGGGCTCGTATTCGCCGTTCGAACAGGGACCGAACTTGATCGGGAGGCCGGGATCCTCGTCCCTCCAACCCGCCATCCGAACCTCCTCCGGCCGCCGTCCGTCTCCACAATGACGCTTGTCAGCCGGCCGCGGTTCACGGTATGCAGGACGGGTGCCGGGCGGCGTGGAGCTCTCGCGGCTGGACAAGGTGTACTGGCCGGACGCCGGGCTGACCAAGGGCGACCTCATCGACTACGTGAACGCGGTCGCGCCGCAGTTCCTGCCGAACCTCCGGAACCGCCCGCTCACCGTGATCCGGTTCCCCGATGGGATCGAGGGCGGGTCGTTCTACCAGAAGGAGACGCCGAAGTACGCACCGGCGTGGGTCCGGACGGTGACGCTGCCCGCGGACTCCGGCCGCGGGAAGCGAACGGAGGTCCGGTACGCACTGTGCAACGAACGGCGGACGCTGGTGTGGCTGGCCAACCAGGGCTCGATCGAGTTCCACCCGTGGCTGTCGCGCGTGGACCGCCTGGAACGGCCCGAGACCCTGGTCATGGACGTCGACCCCCCGGAGGGTCGGTTCGACCTGGCGGTGCGGACTGCCCTGCTGGTCCGGGAGGTCCTCTCCCGGCACGGGCTGGAGGGGTGTGCGAAGACGTCCGGGGCGAAGGGGGTGCACGTGTACGTCCCGCTGGAGCGCCGGCACGGGTACGGCGAGGCGTCCCGGGCGGCCTACGCGCTGGCCCGGGAGGCGGCCGAGGCCGAGCCGGACCTGGTCACGGTGGAGTTCCTGAAGAAGGAGCGCGGCGGGCGGGTGTTCCTCGACGCCACCCGCATCGGCCCGGGAAAGCACGTGGTGGCGGCGTACTCGCCGCGGGCCCGGCCGGGCGCGCCGGTCTCGTTCCCGGTGCCGTGGGACCGCCTGGAGAAGGTGGACCCGCGCGAGTTCACGATCCGAACCGTGCCGGGACTGCTCGAGGGCCGGGATCCGTGGCGGGACCTGATGCCCAGGGCCCAGCGCCTGCCGGCCGCGCTGACGGCCTCCGAGGAATGACCGTCGCGACGCTGCTCAGACGTTGAACGTGCCGCGGCCGACGATGCGAACGCCCCCGCCCACGTCGACGGTCCACTCGTCGCCGTCGCGGGCCAGCTCCACGTGGAGCGTGCTGGGCCGGCCGGCCTCCTCGCCCTGACGGATGACCATCGAGCCGGGCATCCCTCCCAGGTCCCTGGCGGCGAGGTAGCAGCCGCACGGTCCGGCCGCCGATCCGGTCGCGGGATCCTCCGAGGTCACCACCCCCGGCGCGAACAGCCGCGCCTTCGCCCCCTCGTCGGTGAGCGCGAACAGGTACATCGCGTCGGTCGGCGAGCTCCGGCCCGAACTCCGGCGGGAGCTGCCGGACGCTCGCCGTCCCGGCGTCCAGGTCGGCCCGCACCCGGAACTCCCCGGCGGCGACCACCTGCGTGGCCGGCGTCGCGATCCTCCCCTCCGAGACCAGCACGAACGCGGTCCCCAGCGTGGGGTGCCCGGCGAACGGCATCTCCTTGCCCGGCGTGAAGATCCGCATGGCGTACCGGTCGCCCGAGGCGACGGTCACGAACGACGTCTCGCTGAACCCGATCTCGCGCGTGATCGCGTGCATGAGCTCGGTGTCCAGCCCGGCCGCGTCCGGGACCACGCACAGCTGGTTCCCGGCGAGCGGCCGGTCGGTGAACACGTCCACCAGGCGGAACTCGATGTCCGGCACCGGGGCAGTATGTCAAGCGGTGCTCGGGCCGCGGTCGCTACACTGCTGGAGCGAACCTCGCGGGCGTAGCTCAATGGCAGAGCTCCAGCCTTCCAAGCTGGTGATGAGGGTTCGATTCCCTTCGCCCGCTCTCGGTGGGGCCGTACCCGTCACCTATCATCGACCCCGAGGGTTCGATTCCCTTCGCCCGCTCTCGGTGGGGCCGTACCCGTCACCTATCATCGACCCCGAGCGCCGGTAGCTCAGCCAGGATAGAGCGGCTGCCTTCTAAGCAGCGGGTCGGAGGTTCGAGTCCTCCCCGGCGCACGTCCCTTTGACAGGGGGGCACGTCCGGGGGACCTTGTCCCGTTGTGCCGCATCATTGTGGAGGGGCTGACCCGTCTGGTTGTCAGGGCGCCGGGAGGATGTTGCGGTTGACGCGGAACAGGTTGTCGGGGTCGTAGGTGGCCTTGACGCGTTGGAGTCGCTGGTAGTTGCGCCCATACGCGTCTGCGGTCCGCGCGGCGTCGTCGTCGGCCAGCTGGAAGTTGACGTAGTTCCCGCCGGTCGAGAAGGGCCGGATCCGCTCCCACCCATCCCGGGCCCAGGCCACATGCGGGTCGGCGGGAGCGCCGGGTGGCCAGGTGGCGGCGAACCCGCCGATGTAGTGGGCGTCGCGGTTGCCGACCGCCCCGTCGTCGTCCTGGTGGTCGTTGAGCGCGCCGGCGATGTGGAAGATGATCGACTGGGACAGCGGCGAGGTCACCCGCAGCGCACTGCTCCCGAAGGCGTCCAGGAATTCGCTCGACAGGCCAGGGAGGAACTCGGCCTTCCAGTAGCGGTGCAGCCACTTCGGCTCCATGGCATTCAGCATCGACTGCACGGCGGCATACGGCTTGGGGGTGACCAGGTCCACGATCGGGTTCCCGAGCGCGCGAACTGGGGCAAGGTCGGCCGCGGCGTTCGCGCCGCTGTGGCACACCTGAATCCCGGCGATGGGCTTGCCGTGCCAGACCTGGGGCAGGAACGGAGCCGGCGGGGCGAGCCGCACGATCGCCGCGGCGGTCAGCTCCCGCGGCGCCGACTCGGTGAGGTCGCGGTAGGCGGCCAGCACCTCGGTGGCTCGGTCCGCACTCCAGATGATCAGGCCGCCGGTGATGGTGGGGCCGACCTGGTGCAGGCGGAAGGTGAACCGGGTGACGACGCCGAAGTTGCCGCCACCACCCCGCAGCGCCCAGAACAGCTCGGGGTGCTGGTCGCGGTCGGCGGTGCGGAGCTGGCCGTCGGCGGTGACGATCTGGACCTCGGCGAGGTTGTCGACCGTCCAGCCGAAGCGGCGGGTCAGGTAACCAAAGCCGCCCCCCAGGGTCAGGCCGGCCACACCGGTCTCGGACACAAAGCCGAGCACCGTGGCCAGCCCGTGGGCCTGGGTTGCCTGGTCGACCTCCCCGAGCAGACAGCCCGAGCCGACGTGGGCGAGCTTGGCGTCGGGGTCGACGGTGACCTGGCGCAGGCGGGACAGGTCGAGGGTCAGGCCGCCCGGCGCCATGGAGGTTCCGGCGATGTTGTGGCCGCCGCCCTTGATGCCGAGCAGCAGCCCGTGGTCGCGGGCGAACCTGACGGCGGCGGCGACGTCGTGGGCCGAGATCGGCTGCAGGACGAGGGCGGGGAGCCTGGCCGCCATGCCGTTCCAGATCGAGACGGCATCGTTCCAACCCTGGTCGCCGGGTCGCAGCAGCCGGCCCTGGACCCGCGAGTCCAGGTCGTCGAGCTGCTCGGCAGCGAGGCTGACGGGTCCGCCGTCGAGGCCAGCGGTCTCGATGGTGCCGGTGGTCATGACGTGACCTCCTCCGAGCCGGTCGGTTGTCCCCGACCCGGCCCGCCTATATACTCCAAACGCCAGTAACCGTATGCTCGCGTTTGGAGCATGTCAAGAGCTATGTCACCTGCCAGGGATCCCTCTCCGCCAGGCCTGACCACGACCTCGTACGCCGTCCTGGCGCAGCTGGCCCTGCGCCCGTGGTCCACCTACGAGCTGGCCCAGCAGCGGGTGCGCTACTTCCGCTACGTCTGGCCGCGGGCGGAGAGCGCGATCTACCGCGAGGTCAAGCGGCTCGCCGCCATGCGGCTGGTCGCAGCCAAGCGCGAGTACGTCGGCAAACGGCCACGGACGGTGTACTCGATCACCGAAGCGGGGCGGCAGGTGCTGCGCGAATGGCTGGATACGCCGGTGTCCCCGTTCGCGATGGACTTCGAGGCGATGATCCGGCTGTTCATCGCGCCGTTGGGGACCAAGCAGCAGCTCATCGCCACCCTGGAGCAGGTGCGCGACGACGCCCAGGAGATGCTGCGCTTCGGCGGCGCCGTGAAGCAGGAGTTCCTGGACGGCCGGGCAGTGCTGCAAGACCAGGCCTACATCCGCGCCCTGGCCGTCGACTTCATCGTGAGCCTGCTCACCACCGTCGATGGCTGGGCCGAGCGGACACTCGCGGAGATCCAGGGCTGGGAGGACCTCTCTCCTGACGGGAAGAACGACCGCGGCCTAGAGATCTTCGCCCGGCTTCCGGTACCAACGCCCGGCGAGCGCACCGGTCGCACGCCGGTGCCGCCTCGCACGCAGCGGCGGCGGCGGTCCTCCGGATCAAGCAGCACGCCCTGAGTCCTGAGGCTGCCGACGTTCCGAGCAGCCGGAGCGCGCTCCGCCGTGAGCGTCGACCCATGATGAGGAGCGAAACGCGGTCTCAGGCGCGGGGCGCCGGCGCGCCCGACCGCTCCTGCTCGTCGGCGACCTGGTCGAGCAGCCCGAGCAGCTCGGCGACGTCGATCGGCTTGGTGAGGAACGCCCGCGCCCCCGCCGCGAGCAGCCCGGCGACCAGGCCGGGCCTGGCGTCGGCGCTGAGGATCACGACCGGGATGGCCGCCGTCCTGGGGTCGGACCGCAGGCGGCGCAGCACCTCCTCGCCGGGGATGTCGGGGAGCTGCAGGTCGAGGAGGACGAGGTCCGGATGGTGCTCGCGGGCGAGCTCCAGGCCGAGGACCGGGCGCATGGCCGAGATCAGGTTGGCGCCACGGCGCTGCACGATGCGCTCGACCAGCTCGAGGTTGGACGCGTTGTCCTCGATGTAGAGCACGGTCAGCGAGGACGGCGGGCGCTCGGGGGGCTCCTTGCCGGCGCTCCGCAGCTGGCGCTCGCCCTGCCGTGCCGGACGCTCGGCCACCGGCAGCTCGATCCAGAAGGTGCTGCCCTGGCCGACGTTGGTGGCCACGCCGAGGGTGCCGCCCATCGCCTGGGCGAGACGCTGCGACAGGGCCAGGCCGAGGCCGGTGCCCTCGACGCCGGTCGGCCCGGCCGCGAGCCGCTCGAACGGGATGAACAGCCGGTCCAGTGCCTCGTCGGGGATGCCTCGGCCGGTGTCGGCCACCTCGATGCGGAAACGCCCGTCCGCGGCGGCCCCGCAGGTGAGGCGCACGCTGCCGCCCTCGACGTTGTACTTGACCGCGTTGGACAGCAGGTTCAGCAGGATCTGCTTGATGCGCTGGCGGTCGGCGAGCACGAAGTCGTCACAGCCCTCGGTCACGCCCCCGACCAGCACGACGCCGTGCTGGTCGGCGAGCGGCCGCATGAGCTCGACGGCCTCGCCGATCACCTCGGCCACACCGACCGGCTCGACCGACAGGGGCAGCCGGCCCGCCTCGATCGCCGCGATGTCCAGCACCTCGTTGATCAGCCCGAGCAGGTGCCGCGCGGCGGACAGGATGTGGCCGAGGTTCTCGTGCTGCTCGCCGGGGAGCCCGTCCATCTCGAGGAGCTGCCCGAAGCCGAGGATCGCGTTCAGCGGGGTCCGCAGCTCGTGGCTCATCCGCGAGAGGTACTCGCTCTTGGCCTGGTTGGCCTTGTCGGCCGCCTCCTTGGCCTGCTCGAGCGCGTGCTCGGCCTGCTTGCGCTCGGTGATGTCGTGCGCCACCACCGAGACGCCGACCACGTTGGCCGCGCGGTCGCGCAGCGGCGCCGCGGTCAGCGCCACGCTGACGGCGCTGCCGTCGGCGCGCAGGTGCCGGGTCTCCAGGCGCACGCGCTCGCCCTGGCGCACGTGCCTGAGCAGCTCGTCGAGATCGTCGGCGCGGTCCGGGGGGACCACCACCGAGAGCGGGCGGCCGACGGCCTCGCCGGCATAGCGGCCGTAGGTCGCCTCGGCGGCACGGTTCCAGCTCCTGACCACGCCGGCGAGGTCGGTGCTGACGATCGCGTCGCCGGAGGACTCCAGCACCGCGGCCAGCACGGAGTCGCGCTCGGCGGTCCGCACCCGCTCCAGCGCCAGCTCCGCCAGGCTGCCGAGCGCCTGCAGCAGCTCGTGCTCCTGGCGGCCGAAGATGGGCGCGTACGGGCTCGCCCAGGCCAGCAGCGTCCCGACCGACAGCGGCAGCCGCACCAGGCCCGGGATCTGGACCTCGACCTCGGAGCCGCCGGCCAGCGCCGGCAGCAGGGTCTCCGTCAGGCCGGGCGTCTCGCCGACCGCGCCGGTCAGCCCTCCCGAGGTGTCGACCAGCGCGGCGCCACGCCCGCCCACCATGCTCACGACGTGCGGCAACAGGCTGCCGGCGACGTCCTCGGCGCGGCTGGCGGTCTTGAGGTCGCCCATGGCGCGCCGCAGCAGCTCCTGCTCCGAGCGCAGCCAGGCGTCCCGCAGCCCCGCCGGCGGCGCGAAGGCCAGGTAGAACAGCAGCGTGCTGCCGACCGTGAGCAGCCCCGTCGCCAGCTCCAGCGGCCGCGAAGGCGCGGCGGGGGCGAGGCCGCTCACCACGATGACCACGCTGAGGCCCGTCGCCCCGAGGCTGAGGCCGCGCATCCGCCTGCGGGCCGCGGTCGGCTGGCCGCGGCCAGCCCGCCACAGCTTCACCGCCGCGACCGCCGAGGCGGCCGTCCACTCGAGCAGCAGCGCCAGCAGGTAGGCGAACAGCCAGCGCGGCCGTGGCCCGCCCTCCTGCGGGAGGCCGGGCAGCAGCAGCGTCCAGAGCAGCGCCGCGCCGGTGAGGAAGCCGAGCAGGCCCTCGGTGCGGCGCGCCGCGGGGTCGAGCGCGGCGGTGAAGCGGAACAGCAGGTAGGGGAACAGCACCAGGAAGGCCAGCAGCAGCCTGGTCACCCACAGGGACGGCTGACCGGTCCCGCTGGCCCCGAGCGCGAGTCCGACCAGCACCACGGCCGCCAGCGACCCGAAGGTCAGCGCGAGCCATGCCGCCGCCGCGCTCCCCTGCCGCCGCCACTGGATGTAGCAGACGCCGGCCAGACCGACGAAGAGCGCGTCGGTGAGGTATTCGAGCAGCCTGAGGAGCGCCATCCTTCGGCATGTCGGCAGCGGAGGAGGCGGCATTGAGGAACTGGCGCCCGCGCGCCGCTCAAGCGCGGGCCGCGCCACGCCGACACTAGCTCGCCGTGACAACACTCGAGGCCGACGACCGCGCCCGCCTGCTCGTCGTCGACGACGAGCAGGCCAACGTGCGCCTCCTCGAACGGATGCTGGCCCGCGCCGGCTTCACCAGCGTCGCGAGCACCACCGATCCCAGGCAGGTGCTGCCGCTGTACCGCAGCTTCGACCCCGACCTCATCCTGCTCGACCTCGGCATGCCCCATCTCGACGGCTACGGGGTGATGGCCGAGCTGCGCCAGGCCGTCCCCGAGGGCACCTACCTGCCGATCCTGGTGCTCACCGCCGAGACCTCCGCCGAGGCGAAGCAGCGGGCGCTGTCGGCCGGCGCCAAGGACTTCCTGCTGAAGCCGTTCGACCTGACCGAGGTCCTGCTCCGCATCGCCAACCTGCTCGAGACGCGCCGGCTCCACGTGGAGCTGCAGCGGCGCAACCGCCTGCTGGAGCAGCGGGTCAGCGAGCGCACCGCCGAGCTGGAGCGGCGCGCCGACGCCCTGGAGCACTCCACCGCCGACCTCGCCCAGTTCGCCCACGCGGCCGCCCACGAGCTGGCGGAGCCCCTGCGCGTCGTCGCCCACCACATCCAGCTCCTGGAACGGCGCCATGCCGAGCCGCTCGGCGACGACGCCAGGCGGGAGATCGATCTCGCCCTGGCGGGCGTCGCCAAGATGAACAGCCTGCTGGCCGACCTGCTCGCCTACAGCCAGGCGGCCACCGCACAGCCGTCGCAGGTGCCCGTCGCCTGCGACGCCGTGGTGGCGGCGGCGCTGGCGCGGCTCGACGCCGCCATCAGCCGCACCGGCACCACGGTCACGGTCGACCCCCTGCCGGTCGTGCTCGGCGACCCGGCCCACCTCGCCCAGGTCTTCGAGCAGCTGCTCCGCAACGCGATCAAGTTCCACGGCGGCACCCCGCCGCGCGTCCACGTCTCCGCCGAGCGCAGCGGCACGCAGTGGCAGCTCTCGGTCGCCGACGACGGCATCGGCATCGCCCCCAGGCACGCCGAGCGCATCTTCACCCTGTTCCAGCGCCTGCACCACAGCAACGAGTACGACGGCAACGGCGTCGGCCTCGGGCTGTGCAGGCGCCTGGTCGCGCACCACGGCGGCCGCATCTGGGTGGAGCCCAACCCGGACGGCGGCAGCGTCTTCCGCTTCACCATGCCGGCGCCGTAGCAGCTCGTCCCCTTCGTGCCGAGAAGGGCTGTCGCGGCCGGCAGCTCCGCGCCGCGTTCCGCGCCCGCGGCACCATCTGACCGCCGGCGTGCGGTCCGGCCGGCCGGTCGCGACGACCGGCCGGCCGGACGTGGTCAGCGGGACCGGGTCAGCTCTGCCCGGCGCGGGCCGGCTCGTCGGCCGCGCGAGCGGTCCCGGTCGAGCGGCGCCCCAGGGCGAAGCCGCCGACCCCGATCCCGATCACGCCCACGACGATGCCGACGATCGCCAGCGTCCGCGCCCCGCTGGCGTCGTCGCGGCCCTGCTTGCGGGCGGCAGCGACCGCGGCCTCCAGGCGCGGCACCTCGCGGTCGAGCCGGGCGGCGAGCTGGCCGGTGGTCGGCTGCTGGTCCGGGAACTCGACCTTCGCCGGGTCCGCCACCTCGTCGAAGGTGGTCGACGAGGAGGTGAAGCGCTCGTCGACCTTCTGCCCCTTGACCGACCCGGTGAAGTGGAAGGTGTACTTGCCCGGCGCGGTCGGGATGAACCAGGCGCGGTAGTCGCCCGGGGTGCCGAACTCGCCCACCTCGAAGAACGGCTCCATGGCCAGAGACAGCGTCTTGCCGGGGGCGCTCTCGGCGCTCACCTCGACCTTCAGGGTGTCCCCGAGGTCGGTCACCGGCTTGTCCTTGGCGTCGGCGAGCAGGAGGATGACGCTGTTCTTCTCGCCCTGGTAGGCGGGCTCGTCGCCGAACCCGACCGTGAAGTGGTACTTGCCGACATGGCGCGCCTCGTGGGCCGAGGCGGGCGCGGCCAGCAGGGGCAGCGCCAGCGCGCCCAGGCCGACCGCCGCCACGACGACGGCGATCCTTCTCCGAATTCGCATCTGCATGAGCTCCTCGTGTCGTTCGCCGGCGCGAGCGCGCGCCGGCGCGGGCCTTGTCCGGCCATCACGTCGGGACGCGACGGGTTCCCGCGCCCGACACGACGGCACCGCCCTGACGCCGTCGCTGCCGGCGCATGGCGGTCGACGAGGACTCAGGCGGCGGGAGGGCCACGGATCGCGGCCGGGCCGGCCGGCCGGCGCGAGGCGCGGACGGCAACGACCGGCCGCGGGACCGGCAGGCGCCGGGAGGGCGGCGACGGCACGCTGAGGGCGCGGCCGACCGCCTCGGCGGCGTGTGCGAGCACCACCAGGAGGGTGGCCACCGCGACCGCGACCAGCACCTGCACGGGAAGCCCCATGAGCAGGAACTGCTCGTGGGCCACGCTGTCGAGCGGCAACCCGGCCATGAGCCGCTCGAGCAGCTCCTGCACCAGGTAGATGCCGACCTGCAAGGCGGCGAGGCGGGCCGCCAGCCGTCCGAGCGGGTCCCCTCCGGCAGGCGCGGCGGCGTCGCGGCGCAGCCCGCGCCGGAAGTGGCCGCCGACGGTCGCGGCGGCCGAGACCGCGCCGAGCACCAGCGCGGCGGCCAGGGCCCACGACCAGTAGCCGTGCCCGCTGTCGGCCAGGACCGTCGCCCTGGCCTTGGTGTCGGGGACCGCGACGAGGTAGAGCAGCGTGTGCGCGACCGCGGCGCCCGCGGCGGCCGCACCGGTGAGCCGCAGGCGGCTCAGCCCACGAGCGTCCATGCGCAAAGCATATGGCGCGCCCGGGCCCGGGGCCAGCGACCCGCCGGTCGAGCGCCTGGCTCAGCGATCAGGAGGCAGCGGCAGCCACAGCTCCACCGTGGTGCCCATGCCGGGTGAGCTCGCGACCCGGCACCAGCCGCCGGCCATGGCGGCCTGCTCGCGCATGCTGACCATGCCGAGGTGGTCGGGGCCGGGCTGGGCGTGGCCGATGCCGGGCAGGAAGCCGGCGCCGTCGTCGCTGATGCGCATGCGCATGCCGCCCTCGTCGGCCTCGTCCAGCCAGATGGTGACCCGCTGGGCGCCGGCGTGGGCGGCCACGTTGGCGAGCGCCTCCTGCGCGATGCGGTAGGCGATCTCCCGCTGCGCGGCCGGCAGCGTGCTGTCGAGGTGGTCCTCGAGGTGCACGCGGAAGCCTGCCTGCTCGCCGACGGTCCTGGCGTACTGGCCGAGGGCGTCGGCGAGCCTGATCCGGTCCAGCGGCGGTGGGCGCAGCTCGAAGGCGAGCTGGCGCAGGCGGCCGAGGCTCTCGGTGATCGCCCCGCGCAGCCCTTCGACCAGCTCGAGCTGGTCGGGGCGGTCCAGGCCGGCGCGCAGGCGGTCGAGGCTGGACGCGGCCCCGCGCAGCCTCGGGTCGACGTGGCGCAGGCTGGTGGCGAGCTGCCGGCGCTCCCGTTCCTGGCGGCTGACCAGCCGGCCGAGCAGCCAGCGGCGCTGCTCGTCGAGCCGGACCAGGCGGTCGTGCGCGCGCTGCCGCTCGGTCACGTCGCGCAGCACCAGCACCCGCCCCGTCTCGCGGCCGCCACGGTCCCGCAGGGGCGCGCTGGTCAGCTCGTGGCGGCGGGCGCCGAGCACGACCTGCTCGGGCGCGTCCGCCCGCAGCACGGACGGCTCCCCCGCGAGCAGCGTCTCTGCCTGCCTGCCGACCGCGTCGGCGGTCGGCACGCCGAGGGCACGCTCGGCCGCGGGGTTGAGGTTCACCACCCGGCCGAGCGGGTCGAGCACCACCACGCCGTCCTGGATCGTCTCGAGGACCGAGCTGCGCGCGATCGGCGCCAGGTCCAGCAGGTGGAAGCGGAAGATGCCCCACACCAGCACCGTGCCGGTCAGCACGAACAGGAACGGGGTCGGCTCGACCCGCCCGAACGGGCCCAGGTTGAGGTTGTGCACCACGTTGGCGACGCTCGGCAGCAGCACGGTGACGATCAGCAGCACGCTCTGCCGCCAGTACAGCCGCGACACGTGCATCAGCGTCCAGACGAACACCGCCGTCGCGCCCCAGACGACCAGGTTGGCGTAGATCAGGAACGGCCAGAACAGGGGCCCGACCTGGGCGATGGCGTCCGGGTCGCCGGCCGCCTCCGGCTCGTAGTAGCGCACCAGGTCGTGGGTGGAGCGGACCGCGAGCAGCACGATCACCGCGACGGCCGGGACCACCAGGGCGGCCAGCGTGTAGCGGTTCAGCCAGCGGCTCCGGCCGGTGTACTGCATGATGAAGACGAACCAGGCCGGCGGCAGCAGGGCGATGCCGAGCCATTTGGCGTCGCCCCAGAAGAGCTTGGTGGAGAGCTGGCTCGCGCCCAGCTCGATCGCGTAGGCGAGCCCCCACCAGCCGGCGGCGGCCAGCACCACGGCCAGGCTGGCCCCTGCCGACGCCCGCCGGCGGCGCCAGACGTACGACGCGTACGCGGCAACGAAGGCGCCGCCTGCCAGCGCGAGCGCGCTGAAATACCAATGCCAGCGCACGCCGCCGCCCTCCGAGCCGGATGACCGACTTCGACTGGTGGCGAATCATATGGCATTCGGGGCGCTCAGGAAAACCGCGCCGCGCCAACGGTCAGGAGATCGGCACGCCCCAGAGCGCGAACCAGCGGGTGAGGTCGGACTCGATCGGCAGGTCGCCGCCGAGCACGGCGCGGACGTTCAACTCGACCTCGTTGTCGCGGCGCTCGCCGGGCCGCGGGGCGAACGGGTAGAAGGTCCCGCGCTTGTACAGGTAGACCAGGTGGCAGGCCGACCGGCCGTCGCCGAAGCCGAACACCGAGCAGAGCAGCTGCGGGCCGAAGCCGTGGTCCTGCAGCGTCGAGTTGACCAGGTGGACGCTGGTGACCAGGTCCTCCAGGTCGGGGTCGGAGAGCACCACCCAGCGGTAGCCGTACTTGTCGTCGGTGACCTCGAGCTTCGAGCCGGCCTCCTTGACGGCCATCTCCAGCAGCTCGGTCAGCTCCTGGCTGGTGGCCGCGAAGCCCTGGCCGGAGGCCGGCTTGAAGCAGACGGCGGCGACGCCGGACGGGCGCAGCCCGGCTCCCGCCTCCAGGGTGATCGCCGCCGAGGTGACCGCGAACAGGGCGTCGAGGTTGGCCTGCTTCGGCTTGCTGCGGCCGAGCAGGACGTCGAACAGCTTCACGACGGCCGTCCCAGCTCCCGCTCGAGACGGGCGAGCTGCTCCAGCCGGCGCTCCAGGCTCGGGTGGGTCGCGAACAGCGAGGAGAAGCTGAAGCCGGGGGCGAGCGCCGGCGCGAAGAAGAACGCGTTCAGCGGCTCGGCGGCGCGCAGGTCGCGGGTCGGGATGCGGGCCATCTCCCCCGACACCTTGGTGAGCGCCGCGGCCAGCAGCGACGGGCGGCCGATCAGCACCGCGCCGGCGCGGTCGGCCGACAGCTCCCGGTAGCGGGACAGCGCCCGGGTGAGCAGGAAGCTCAGCGCGTAGACCACCGCCGAGGCGAGCACCACCAGCAGGATCACGACGCCGGTCTGGTCGCGCTCGTCACGCCTGCCGAAGCCGCCGCCGAAGGCGCCCGCGTAGAGCGAGGAGCGCACCACGAAGCCGGCCAGGATGCCGAGGAAGCTCGCCAGCGTCATCACCGCCACGTCGCGGTGGGCGACGTGGCTGAGCTCGTGGGCGAGCACCGCCTCCAGCTCCTGCTCGTTGAGGCGGCGCATGATCCCGGTGGTGGCGCAGACCACCGCCGCCTTCTGGTTGCGGCCGGTGGCGAAGGCGTTGGGGATGTCGGACTGGGCGATCGCCACCTTCGGCTTGGGCATGTCGGCGAGCGCGCAGAGCCGGTCGACGATCGCGTGCAGCTCGGGCGCCTCCTGCGGCGAGACCTCGCGGCCGCCGAGCGAGAACAGCGCGATCCGGTCGGAGAAGAAATACTGCACGAACAAGAAGCCGCCCGCGATCACCAGGATGAAGATCCAGGGGATCCGAAGCGCGACCAGCACCGCCACGAAGGCGACGTAGAGCAGGCCGAGCAGGAACATGGTCAGCACCATCCTGGTGGACAGCCCCACGTCGGCCGGGTAACGGGTCCTGCTTGCCATCGTCATCAGCCCGACAGACGGGCCCTTTCCTGATTGAGCACTCCTACTCGATCCAGCATATCCGCTGCCAGGCCAGAACATGATGGCGACTGGCGCTCCCCGTCATCGCGGCGCGGTGGGCCGCTGGGTGCGCGCAGATGGCGATCCCCGAGTCGTAGGGGACGTTCAGCCACCAGTGGGCGTCCGTGACCTGACGGTCAGGGCGAGGCGCTCGGTTCCTTGCCGGGTCCGGGTGTGGCGCCTGGGGCCGGTTTCGGGCTCAGTAGCGGATGTCCAGCGCGTAGCGCAGCGCCCGGTCGAGGCGGGCGCGATCGACCTCGCCGAGGCGGCCGAGCGGCGCGGGGCCGAGCGCCTCCTGCGGGATCGTCAGCAGGTTGTCGCAGGTGATCGCGCAAGCGGCCGGAAGCCCGAGATCGGGCCCGACCTCGACCTCGGAGCTGGTCCCGCGGATCGTCCGGGTCAGCGGCGCGCAGGTGACCGTGCGCAGCACCGCGATGGCCGCATCACGGGTGAGGACGCAGACCGGCCGGCGGCCCGCCGGCGGGCCGAGCTCCGCCCAGTACAGCTCGCCACGGGCTACCACTCTGGGGCGGTCTCGGCGGCCAGGCGGGCGGCCGCGACGACGACGGCCGGATCCTGGGGCCGCCGCCGGTAGGCGTCGACGAGCCGACGGTCGGACTCCACGATCTCGGCCGCGTCGAGGACGGCGAGCGCGCCGCGCCGGAGCAGCTCGGAACGGCTGACTCCACGTTCGGCGGCGAGCTCGTCCAGCCGGCGGACGAGGTCGTCGTCGAGCTGCACCAGCACTTCCTTCCGAGCCATGACCATATGCTAGACCATATGGCGTGCCCACCGCCCGTGTCGAGCCGCTCGCGGCGACCTGTGGACAGCCGTCACCTGCCGGCGAGGCGCTCGACCACCGGGGCGAAGCGCTCCATGTGCCGGTCGGAGACGACCAGGTAGGAGAAGCCGAAGCGCTCGCGCCGCAGCTCCACCTGCTCGGCGATGTGGTCCACCGGGCCGGCCAGCAGGGAGGGCATCCGCTCGACGAGCGGGCCGGCCGCGGCGCCCCAGCCGTTCCTGGTCGCCACCTGCTCGGCGGCCTCCCGGTGGTCGTCGGCGACCGTGACGCCGACCATCATGCTGAGCTCGACCCCGCCGTCGCGGTCCGCCGCCGCCTGGCGCACCCACTCCACCTTGCGGGCCAGTGTCTCCGGGGAGCGCTCTTCCAGCTCTTCGGAGATGGTCCCGTCCGGCAGCGCCTTCGGCAGGATGCGGACGACGTCGGCCTCCCGCCCGGCGATCCCGAGCATCCGCCGGCTCCCCGCGCCGACCAGGATCGGCGGGTGCGGCCGCTGCACCGGCGTCGGGAAGCTCTCGATCCCGCTCACCGAGTAGTGCTCGCCCTCGAAGCTCGCGCCCGACCCCGAGAGCAGGCTCTTGAGCAGGCGGACCGACTCCTCGAGCCGCCCGACCCGCACCGCCGGCGGGTCGAACGGGATGCCGGCCCGCTCGTACTCGTCGCGCAGCCAGCCGGCCCCGATGCCGAGCTCGAAGCGGCCACCGGAAACGAGGTCGAGGGTCGCCACCTCCTTGGCGAGCAGCACGGGATGGCGGTAGTCGTTGTCGAGCACCAGGCTGCCGACCCGCAGCGTCCGGGTCGCCGCCGCGGCGGCCGTCAGCGCGACCATCGGGGCGAGCTGGTCACCGAACGGCTCCCCCACGAAGTGGTCACGCAACAGCAGCGTGGCGTAGCCGAGCGCCTCCGCGCGGCCCGCCTCGGCCCTGAGGTCCTCGGCGGAGCGGATCCCCTCGCCGATCACGCCGAAGCGGAACGGTCGCTGTGCAGCGGTCATGGGCCTCCCCTTTCACGTCCGGCCACCGTCGAGCGATCATGGCCATCCGGCGCCCTCCTGAAAGCGCGCCCCACTACAGAACGCGCCACCGGCGGCGTTCGTGAGCCGCTCGCCGCGCGCCTGGCGCCGGGGCCATTCTGGCGGCAGGAGCTGGTCGGGGAGCTCTGGGTCGGGGTCGGGGAGGTCGACTGACTGGTCAGTCCGTTGTATGTTCCCTCGCGGCTGACCCCGTCCGACCTGGCCGGGAGTCGCAGCGGAAGCCTGCGGGAGCGGAGGAGACGATGAGGCGACGTTCTACCGTCAGGCTGTTCTCTGTCTTGCTGGTAGCTCTGCTGCTGGCGGCGTGCGGCGGTGACGGGAAGGGCACCGAGGCGGGGAGCGCCAAGCCGATCCGCATCGGCGTGCTCACGTCGCTGACGGGCAACTTCACGCCTTGGGGCGTGCAGGTACGTGACGGGATGCAACTCGCCGTCAACGAGGTCAACCAGGCCGGCGGCGTCAACGGCCGCAAGCTCGAGTTGGTGGAGGCCGACGACCAGTCCATGGGCGAGGAAGGCTCCCGCGCGATCGAGCGGCTGATCGAGCGGGAAGGCGTCGTGGCGGTCGGCGGGATCATCTCGAGCGACGTCGGGCTGGCCACGGCGCGGATCGCGGAGCAGAACAAGGTCCCGCTGTTCCTGGTGAAGGCCGGATCGGGCAAGATCCTCACCCCGGCCAGCCGGTACACCTTCCGTACCTGTCTGCCGGCCGCGCCCATGGTCGTCGGCCCGATCCTGCAGTACGTCCAGAGCAAGGGGCTGAAGCGGGTGGGGGCCATCGTCGCCGACTACGCCTGGGGACAGGCGATCAAGGCGGCGATGGAGGACGCGTTCGCGAAGGCGCCCGACGTCAAGCTCCAGATCGAAGTGGCCCCGGTGGGCGAGACCGACTTCACCACCTACCTCCGCGCGCTGGAGCGCTTCAAGCCGCAGATGATCGTGGCGACCGGGCACCCGCCCGGCTCGGGACCGATCACCGTCCAGTCGGCCGACCTGGGCTTCGACGTGCCGGTCACCGGCGCGTACACCCCGCGCGCGCTGGTGATGAAGGGAGCGAAGAACGCGGCACTCGACCGCTACGCCGACTTCGGCTGCGCCGACTTCCAGAGCGAGGGGTACCAGGACCTGGCTCGCCGCTTCCTGCAGGCCACCCCTAGCGCCCAGTTCTTCGAGGACGATGCCCTGGCCGGCTACGGGATCGTCAAGATGGTGGCCCAGGCGGTCGGCAAGGTCGGCGACGATCCGGCCGCCATCGCCAAGTACCTCCACGAGAACACCTTCGACATCCCCGGCTACTCGTTCCAGCTGAAGTGGACGGAGTGGGGCGAGCTGGCCGACGCCAAGATCGCCTTCGACCTGCTCAGCCGCGGCCCGGCCCCAGACGGGGTGAACAAGGCAGGCACCTGGTACCCGAAGCGGCTGCTGGTCTCCGAGGCGCTCACGCCATACCAGCCGCAGTAGCGCAGCATGGCGCTGCTCGCGGTCGACGCGGTGGAGAAGCGCTTCGGTGGTCTGCCGGCCGTCGACGGCGTCACGTTCGGGGTCGACGAGGGCGAGATCCTCGCCGTCGTCGGCCCCAACGGCGCCGGCAAGAGCACCCTCCTGAAGACCATCGGCGGCCTCGAGCGCCCCTCCGCCGGGACGGTGACGCTGGCCGGCGAGCGGGTGGATGGGCTCGGCCCCCACCGGGTCCGACACAGGGGGGTTGCGATGGTGATGCAGACCCCGCTGACGTTCGGGTCCATGACCACCCGGGAGAACGTCGTGCTGGGCGCCATGTTCGGCGGCGGCGTTGTGGTGGGAGAGCCGGAGGCGATGCGGCGGGCGGAGGAGGCGCTGGCCTTCGTCGGCCTCGAGGGCCGAGCCGATCAGCCTGTCGGGAGTCTCAACCTCCACCAGCAGCGGTTCCTCGAGATGGCCAAAGCGCTGGCAGGTCGGCCGCGGCTCCTGCTCATCGACGAGGTGATGGCGGGACTCAACGACGTGGAGCTGGCCGCTTCCCTCCAGATCGTGCGCACCGCCCGTGACACGCTCGGGATCACCATCATCTGGGTGGAGCACGTGATGAAGGCGGTGATGAGTCTGGCCGAACGGGTGATCGTCCTCAATTTCGGGAAGCTGCTCGCCGAGGGCGAGCCGCAGGCCGTCATGCGTCATCCCGACGTGATCGATGCCTATCTCGGCCAGGGCCACGATGCTTGAGGTGTCCGGCCTCTCGGCCGGCTACCTGGGCGAGAACGTGGTGGAAGACATCGACATCGAGGTCGGCGCCGGCCAGGCCGTCACGATCATCGGCTCCAACGGCGCGGGGAAGACCACCTTGTTCCGGGCGCTGTGCGGGATGCTGCCTGTCTCCGCGGGTCGGGTGCGCTTCGACGGCAAGGACATCACCGGTCGTGCGACCCACCGCGTCGCGCGGGCGGGCCTGGCCTACGTGCCGGCCGAGCGCCATCTCTTCCCCGGCATGAGCGTGCGGGAGAACCTGGTGCTCGGCGCCTACCCGGACCGACCCGACCCGTCGGCCGTCAAGCTCGTGTTCGACCTGTTCCCCCGCCTGGAGGAACGCCGCGGGCAGCCGGCGGGCAGCCTCAGCGGCGGCGAGCAGCAGATGCTGGCGGTGGGCCGGGCCCTCATGTCCCGCCCCCGCCTCCTCGTGCTCGACGAACCCACCACCGGTCTGGCCCCCAAGCTGGCCACGAGCGCGTACGAGGCGCTGCGGGTCCTGAAGGAGAAGGGTATGACGCTGCTCGTCGCCGAACAGCAGGTGCCGCTGGCGCTGTCCCTGGCCGACCGCGGCTATGTGCTGGAGAACGGCCGCATCCGCCTCGAGGGCGTGTCGGAGGACCTGGCGCGCAATCCCGAGGTTCGCCGGGCGTACCTGGGCGTGGCATGACGGCGGTCGTCCTCGACGGGATCGTCCTGGGCCTGCAGTTCGGGCTGCTGGGCGTGGGCATGACCCTGGTCTACGGCCTGGGAGGCGTCCTCAACCTGGCATACGGGCAGGCGGCCGTGCTGGCGGCGATGGTGGTGGCGATCATCCTCGGCGCCGGGGCCCCGGCGCTGGTCGCGGCGGGCGCTGGGCTGCTGGCGGCCGCGGCCGGCGGCGTCGTCGTCGACCGGACCCTGATGCAGCCCGTGTACCGGCAGCGAGGCGAGCACCGGGTGCTCCTGGGCCTGTTGCTCACGCTGGGGGTGGCCTTCGTCGTCGACGGGCTGCTGCTGTGGCGCTATCCGACCGGGGCGCTGCGCCTGGCGATCGGCGGCCGGGCCGTGCCGATCCTCGGCGTGCGCATGCGGGTGGGGAGCCTGTGGGCCTCCGGCATCTCGCTTGCGGCGGGCGCCGCCCTGATGCTGTTCTTCCGTGCCACCACGCTGGGGCGGGCCGTCCGCTCCGCGATCCAGGACGAGGTGGGCGCACGGCTGATCGGGGTCAACCCGGCGGCGGTCCGTACCTTCATCTTCGCGCTCAGCGGCGCCCTCGCCGGCCTGGTTGCCGTGACCCGCTCGATGACCTCGCCAGTGAGTGTCACGGCCGGGTTCGACTTCACCATCCTGGCGCTGATCGTCGCGGTCGTCGGCGGCCTGGGCAGCGTCGCCGGCGCCTTCCTCGCCGGCGTGCTCCTCGGCATCATCAGCACGGTGAGCGCCTTCTACATCGGGCAGTACATCACCACCATCGTGCTGCTGGCCGCGGCGGCGCTCACCATCGTCATCCGGCCACGCGGCCTGCTGGGGAGGCAGGTGTGACCGCCGAGTCCGACGCGACCGTCGAGCCCGACGCCGCTCCCCTGGGGGTGAGCGCCAGGCCACCGCGCTCGCTGGCCCGGGCCTACTGGCCGATCGCCGCCACCGGCGCCCTGCTCGTCCTGGTTCCCCTGTGGCTGGGCGACTCGCGGCTGATGATGCGGCTGGCCGTGGACGCCGTCGTCTTCGGCATCTACGCCATCGGCTTCAACGTGATCTTCGGCAGCACCAACCAGCTGTTCCTGTGCATCGGCGCTCTCGCGGGGGTGGGAGCGTACGCCTCCGCCATCCTCTCCGAGGAGGCCGGGCTTCCCACAGCCGTGGGGCTGGGGCTGGCCACGGCACTGGCGGCGGCCCTGGGGGGACTGCTCAGCTGGGTCGCGGTGCGCCGATCGCTGGGCGTGATCTTCACCGGGATCGTGACGCTCGCCTTCTCGTTGTCCTTCGCCAATCTCCTCCTGGGTCAGCGGGAGCTGACCGGAGGCGAGACCGGCCTGGTCGTCGCCGCCGGCGGCGCCTTCCTGCGGGACCGCGTCGCCGCCTACTACCTGTTCCTGGGCATGCTGGTCGCCTTCCTGGTGGTGTTCCGCGCGCTCGAGCGATCCCACATCGGGTGGGCCTTCCGCGCGCTGCGCGACAACGAGCTCGCCGCCGAGTTGGCCGGGGTCGACGTGGCCCGCTACCGGGTCTACGCCGGCCTGATCGGCTCCGCCATGCTGGGCATCACCGGAGCCGTCTACGCCCACAGCAACGGGTTCATCAGCCCCTCGACCTTCGCGTTCGGACACGTCGACGTCCGCGTCCTGGTGCTGCTCGCCTTCGGCGGGCTCGGAACCTTGCTGGGGCCCGTGGTGGGAACGGTCGTGTTCGCGGTGCTGGACGAGCTCCTGGTCGACTCCGGACAGCTCCGCACCGTGCTCTACGGCCTGCTGATCATCGCGCTGTTCCTGAGCTTCAAGCGGGGCGCGGTCCCGGCCGTGGTGGACTTCCTCCGCCGCCTGGTCCGGCAGGCCCGCACCCGGGCCGGGCACCCGCCGTGATGGTGCCGGCGCTGGACGGCCCAGACGACGGTTGCGTTGACAACCACGGCGAACGACCATAGAGCCCTTCCTCCGGACCGCGGAGGGGCGACGGGAGGAGACGCGCCGTGAGCAGCGTAGCCACAGGGACGGCCAAGCCTGAGCACCGCCACTTCATCGCGGGACAGTGGGTCGACGCCTCCGACGGCGGCAGGTTCGACGACCTCGACCCCTACACCGGCGAGGTGGTCGCCACGGCGGCCGCCGGGACGCGCGAGGACGCGCGCCGCGCGGTCCAGGCCGCCTCCGAGGCCTTCCCCGCGTGGTCGCAGGCGCCCCCGGCCGAGCGGCAGCGGGTCTTCCTGGCGGCGGCGGACCTCCTCGAGCGCCGCGGCGACGAGGTCGTCGCCCGGCTCGCCAGCGAGACCGGCTGCAGCTTCGGCTTCGGCATGTTCCAGATGGGCTTCACCGCCGGCCTGCTGCGCCAGGCGGCGGGCACGGCCTACGCGCCGATCGGCCAGGTCATCCCGTCGGACGTGCCCGGCGCCTTCGCCATGGGCATCCGCCGGCCGGTCGGCGTCGTCGGGGCGATCGCGCCCTGGAACGCGGCGCTGATCCTGTCGGCCCGCTCGATCGCGGCGCCGCTGGTGCTGGGCAACACCGTGGTGTCCAAGCCGTCGGAGGAGTCGCCGTTCGTCGGCGGGCTGCTCTGGGGCGAGATCTTCGCCGAGGCCGGGCTGCCCGACGGGGTGCTGAACATCGTCACCCACGCCCCTGGTCAGGCCGGCCCGATCGGTGACGAGCTGGTCGAGAACCCCAGCGTGCGCCGGCTCAACTTCACCGGCTCGACCGCCACCGGCCGCAAGCTCGCCGAGGCGGCCGGCCGCCACCTCAAGCGCATCGTCCTCGAGCTCGGCGGGTTCAACCCGCTGATCGTGCTCGGGGACGCCGACGTCGAGTACGCGGTCAACGCGACCGCCTTCGGCGCCTTCCTCCACCAGGGCCAGATCTGCATGTCGGCCCGGCGCATCATCGTCGACCGGCCGATCGCCGAGGAGTTCGTGGGCCGGCTCGCCGCCAAGACGGCCGGGCTCAAGGTCGGCGACCCGCGCGAGCACGGCACCGTGATCGGGCCGCTGATCAACGAGCGCGCGCTCGAGACGGTGGCCGGTCGCGTCACGGACGCGGTCGCCAAGGGCGCCCGCGTGCTCGCCGGCGGCGAGCGGGTGGGCCGCTGCTTCCAGGCGACCCTGCTCGCGGACGTGCCGGCCGACAGCGAGCTGGCGCAGCTGGAGACGTTCGGCCCCGTCGCCGCCGTCGAGGTGGTCGACGGCGCGGAGGCGGCGGTGCGCAGGGCCAACGACACCGACTACGGGCTGGCGGCGGGGATCATCACCAGCGACCCCGACCGGGGCCTGGCGCTGGCCGAGCAGCTGCAGTCGGGCATCGTCCACGTCAACGACCAGCCGGTGCACGACGAGCCGCAGATGCCGTTCGGCGGCGTCAAGGACAGCGGCTGGGGCCGCTTCGGCTCCACCGCCGCGGCTGACGAGTTCACCGAGCTCCGCTGGGTAACGGTCCAGAGCGGCACCAGACCGTTCCCCTTCTGACCACAGGGGGTCCGGGGGGCTCGAGTAGCGAAGCGGTAGCCCCCGCCAACGAAGGAGGACGATGCCCGTGCGCGAGACACCGCCGTTCCGTGCGGACCACGTCGGCAGCCTCCTGCGCCCGCCGGCGCTGCTGAAGGCGCGCGAGGACTTCGCCGCCGGCCGCGTCACCGCCGAGGAGCTGCGCGCCGCCGAGGACGACGCCATCACCGACGTGGTCAAGATGCAGGAGGACGTCGGGCTGCAGTCGGCTACCGACGGCGAGTTCCGCCGCACCTCCTGGCACATGGACTACATCTACCAGCTCGGCGGCATCCACAAGGCGGACGAGAACCTCACCGTCCGGTTCCGCAACCCGCAGGGGACGATCGAGTTCACCTCCGCCGCGCTCAAGATCGACGAGAAGGTGCGCCTGCAGCACACCATCTTCGGCGACCACTTCAAGTTCCTGCAGTCGCTGGTGACCACCACCACGCCGAAGCTGACCATCCCCTCGCCCAACATGGTCCACTACCGCGGTGGGCCGGCGGCGATCGACCCCGACGTCTACCCCGACGTCGAGGAGTTCTGGAGCGACCTGGCCACCGCCTACGCCGAGGAGGTCGCGCGCCTGGGCGAGCTCGGGTGCTCCTATCTCCAATTTGATGACACTAGCCTTGCTTATCTGAACGACCCGGCCCAGCGCGAGCTGATCGCGCAGCGCGGCGACGACGCCGAGCACCTGCACCTGCGCTACATCAAGCAGATCAACCAGGCGCTGGCGCGCAAGCCGGCCGGCATGACCGTCACCACGCACATGTGCCGCGGCAACTTCCGCTCCTCGTGGGCGGCGGAGGGCGGCTACGACTTCGTCGCCGAGGCGCTGTTCAGCGAGCTCGGCGTCGACGGCTTCTTCCTGGAGTACGACGACGAGCGCTCCGGCGGCTTCGAGCCGCTGCGCTTCGTCCCCGAGGGCAAGATGGTGGTGCTCGGCCTGGTCACCACGAAGCGTGGCGAGCTGGAGTCCA
>WNGF01001431.1_pt1 | contig 35059 bp, 38 predicted proteins | sample 5400641 | NCBI WGS metagenome assembly WNGF01 (sample SAMN13153371, study PRJNA577476) | soil metagenome | isolation source: 80 cm soil or saprolite under grassland replicate 2 | place: USA:California | collected 2016-06-15 | reverse complement strand
TGCGGCCGTCCAAGGCGCTCGCTTGCGACGCCGACCAGAAGAGGCCGTGCCGGCTTTGCCGGTGCGGCCGTCCAAGGCGCTCGCTTGCGACGCCGACCAGAAGAGGCCGTGCCGGCTTTTGCCGGTGCGGCCGTCCAAGGCGCTCGCTTGCGACGCCGACCGTAAGAGGCCGTGCCGGCTCTGCCGGTGCGGCCTTCTACGCGTACACTCGGAGCGCGATGACCACCGCCTCTGCGCAGCTGCGGCACGGCTGGGCAGCGCTCGTGGCCGCCGCCCTCACGCTCGGGATGGATGTCGTCTACGTGCTCGTCCTCCAGAGCGAAGGCGAGGGCGACCTGAACCGGGCCAGGGCGCGCCTCATCGCGGCGTCGCTCGCCGGGTCGGCGGGTGTGACGCTGGGAGGTTGGCTCGTCCGGGACCCTCGCCTCCGGCTCGGACTACTCGGGGCAGCCTCGTTCACGATGCTTGCATGGGGCTTCCTCGGGATGTTCACGATCGGCCTGCCCATCTTCGTTGCCGGGATACTGCTCCTCGTAGCGGCTTCCCGCGCAGCGGAGGAGGTCCCCGTGCCGGAAGGGTTCACGATCACGGCCGTGGCGGGGCTGTCGGCGCTCGTTCTCGCCGGCGTGATCGTCGCCACCACGAGCTGACGGCCTCCCCAAACGGGTGAGGGGAAAACGCGCGGCTCCTGCCGACTACCACACTCGTGGGTCTCCTTCGCCGTGCTGCGGTAATCGGTGCCCTCGCGCTCGCCTGCGCGAGCCCGGCCGCTGCTTCATCCGGCGAGACGATCCTGGTCAAGTTCACCCGGCCCGCGGCCGCGGCCGCGAAGGTCGAGGCCCTCGGCGACGACGTCGCCGGGCAGACGCGCGGCCACGTGGCGATCGTGCGGGTCGCGCCGGGCGAGACGCAGGCCGAGGCGCTCGAGGCATATCGCTCGCGCCCGGATGTCGCCTACGCCGAGCCGAACCGGGTCTTCCACCTCTTCGGCCTCAGCGCTCCCAACGATCCCGACTACGGCTTCCAGTGGGCGCTGCCGGCGATCTCGGCGCTCCCCGGCTGGTCGGTCTTCCCCGGCACCTTCTCGGCGCCCGCAGGTGTTCCGATCGGAATCGTCGACACGGGCGTCGACGCGACGCACCCGGACCTGGCCTCGAAACTGACCGCCTCGGGTGCCACGTGCCTCCGCGGCGGCTGTGCCGCCGGCACTCCAACCGACCCCTTCGGCCACGGCACCCATGTTGCGGGGATCGCCGGCGCGGCGACGAACAACCGCGTCGGGGTCGCCGGCCTCGCCTTCTCTTCGCAGATCACCGCGGTCCGCGTCTTTCACGACGACGGCACCGGTAAGGCGATTGCTTCCGACGCCGACGTCGCCGACGGGATCGCCTGGGCCGCGCAGCACGGCGCCAAGGTGATCAACCTCAGCCTCGGCGCCACGGGCGCCTACCCGATCACGGTCTGCAACGCAGTCGAGCTCGCCGCGAGCTCCTACCACGCGGTCGTGGTCGCGGCCGCGGGCAACTCGAACGTGCCCACTCCGACGTATCCCGCCGCCTGCCCGGGTGCGATCGGAGTCGCCGCGACCGATCAAGGCGACGTTCCAGCGTCCTTCTCGAACTACGGCAGCCCTGACGTCTTCGTCTCGGCGCCCGGCGTGGACATCCTCTCGACCTGGCCGGCTCCGGACATGTACGCGTACGAGAACGGCACCTCGATGGCGGCGCCGTACGTCACGGGCCTCGCCGCGCTGATCATGAGCGAGCACCCGGAGGCGTCCGTCTGGCAGGTCAAGCACGTCCTCGCGCAGAGCTCCGACAAGGTCGGCAGCTACGGCTACGGCGCCGATCCTTACGGCTTCTGTGCAGGGTGCACCTGGGAAGCGCACTTCGGCTACGGCCGGATCGACGCGCAGCGCGCGCTCGCAGCGGCGCTTCCTCCGCCGCCGCCTCCCGCGGGCCCGGACACCAAGGCGCCGGTCGTGAGGCTCTACGCCGCCCGCGGCCGCCGCGGCGCGCTGCTACGCCTGCGCTACCGCGTCAGCGACGACGGAGGCCGCACGAGCGAGCGGATCTCGGTCTCCCGGCGGACGAGGGTGCTGAAGAGGTTCTCCCGACCGCTGCGTTCGACCGACGGCGCCGTCGCCTACTGGGTCGCCTGGCGGGCGCCGAGCAAGGCGGGGCGGTTCCGATTCTGCGTCCGCGCCGCCGACAGCGCGGGCAACAGCGCCGCAGCCTGCGCCGCGATCACTGTCCGCTGACGGCCCGGCCTAGATGGTAGATGCCATGAGGTCGTCCGCCTCGGGGCGCGAGCTGGCTGCTCTGGGACTCGTCGACGGGACGCCGGCGATGCCGCAGCCGAGCGCGCGAGATCGTGGCATCAATCACCTACGCGCGAGCGCCGGCGGCTTCGGCTGCGAGCTCCGCGACCTCGGTTGGAGTCGTCCCGACCCGCACGCCGCGCGCCTCGAGGGCTTCCTTCTTCGCCTGCGCCGTCCCGGACGAGCCCGAGATGATCGCGCCCGCGTGGCCCATCGTCTTGCCGGGCGGGGCGGTGAAGCCGGCGATGTAGGCGACGACCGGCTTCGTCGTCTCCGCCTCGATGAACGCTGCGGCCTTCTCCTCGTCGTCGCCGCCGATCTCGCCGACGAGGACCACGAGCTCGGTCTCGTCGTCGGCCTCGAAGCGCGCGAGCACGTCGGTGAAGGACGAGCCGACGACCGGGTCGCCGCCGATCCCGACGATCGTCGAGTTGCCGAGCCCGCGCTGGGTCAGCTCGTGCCCGATCTGGTAGGTGAGCGTGCCCGAGCGGGAGACGGCGCCGATCGCCCCCTCGCGGAAGATCTCGGCCGGGATGATCCCGACGTTCGCCTTCCCGGGCGAGAGCGCGCCGGGGCAGTTAGGCCCGATCATCGTGATCCCGCGCGGCCGGATGTAGTTGTAGATCCGCAGCATCTGGTGGGCCGGCAGGCCTTCGGCGATGCAGACGACCGTGCCGATCCCCGCGTCGACGGCTTCGTAGATCGCGTCCGCCGCGAAGCGGGCGGGGACGAAGACCATCGTCGTGTTCGCGCCGGTCTCGGCGACAGCGTCGGCGACCGTGTCGAAGACGGGGACGCCGTCGACGTCCTGGCCGCCTTTGCCGGGGGTCACGCCGGCGACCACCTCCGTCCCGTAGGCGCGGTTGCGGAGGCCGTGGAAGCGGCCCTCACGCCCGGTCAGCCCCTGCACGACCAGCCGCGTGTGCCTGTCGACGATGATCGCCATTACCGCTTCCTCGCCTTGAGCAAGATTTTCGCGTCCCGGATCACTCCGCCTTCGATTCGATGGGCGAGGAGCTCACGGACACGTTCGGCGTCCTCTCCTTCGCAGCCGGTACGCGCGAGCCACGCCTCGAGCGGCTGCTCTCTTTCCACCAAGGTCACGTTCTCGACCTCGAGGCCCGCCGCCGCGAGAAAGCTGCGCCACTCCTCCTCGCCGTACGAGCGCACGTGGGTCGGGTCGTGCAAGCGCTCAGCCTCTTCCACCTGCTCGCTCTCGTACAGCGTGTCCTCGACGAGAACGAGCTCTCGACTAACCCGCGCCATCTCGCGCGTGGCAGCTCCGACGTCTTCGAAATGGTGCGCGGCGATGCGGGTCACAACCACTTCGAAGGACCCGTCCGCAAACGGGAGCTCCTCGGCACGGCAGATAACGTCGGGCTCCATCCCCGGCGCCGGGTCGCAGCTCACGACGAGACAGCCGGCCTCTCGCAGTCTCCTCGCCACATGGCCACCACCTGTCGCGACGTCCAGCGCCGCTCGCGCCGGCCCGGGCTCCGCCCACTCGACGATGAGATCGAGATCTTCTCCCTCGCGGTGAAGAGGGCTCTCGCGGTAGGCCTGGGCGCGCTCGGACCAGCCGGTCATGCTGCCAGCTCCACCGCCCGGCGCGCCGCCTCGAGCATGGTCGGCTCCGCGTGCAGGTTCGGCGGGGCGGCCTCCTCCAGCAACTCGCGCCCCTCCTCCGCGTTGGTGCCGTCGAAGCGGACGACGATCGGGCGCTCGATCCTGATTCGCTCGAGCGCTTGGAGGATCCCGCGCGCCACCTCGTCGCAGCGTGTGATCCCCGCGAAGATGTTGAACAGGATCGAGCGCACCTGCGGGTCGGCGGTGATCACCTCGAGCGCGTCCACCACCCCTTGGGCGTCGCCGCCCCCGCCGAGGTCGCAGAAGTTCGCCGGACGCCCGCCGACGAGCGCGATCATGTCCAGCGTCGACATCACGAGGCCCGCCCCGTTGCCGAGGATCCCGACGTCGCCGTCGAGCTTGACGTAGGTGACGCCCTTCTCTCGCGCCGCGCGCTCCTCGGGCGGATAGGCCTCCGGATCGCGCATCTCGGCCAGGTCCGGGTGCTTGTAGAGCGCGTTGTCGTCCACGGTGAACTTCGAGTCCAGCGCGCGCACCTCGCCCTCGGGGGTGACGATCAGCGGGTTGATCTCGCAGAGCATCGCGTCGCTCTCGACGAAGCAGCGATAGAGCTTCCCGACGAGGTCGAGGATCTGCTTCTGCTCGGCTTCGTCCTCGATGCCCGCGCGGTAGATCAGGCGCCGCGCCTGGTACGGCTGGAAGCCCTCGAGCGGGTCGACGTGCAGGCGCGCGAGCGCCTCCGGCTTCTCGGCCGCGACCTCCTCGATCTCGACGCCGCCCTCGGTCGTGAGCATGAAGAGCGCCTTCTTCGCCCCCCGGTCGAACGTCACCGAGAGGTAGTGCTCCTTCGCAATCTCGGAGGCGCTCTCGATCCAGAGCTTGCGGACGACGTGCCCGCGGATATCGAGGCCGAGGATCTCCTCCGCCTTGCGCTCTGCGTCGTCCGGGCCGTCGGCGAGCTTGATCCCGCCGGCCTTGCCGCGGCCGCCGGTCAGCACCTGCGCCTTGACGACGACGGGGCCCCCGAGTGCCTCCGCGGCGGCGCGCGCCTCGGCCGGCGTCCTGGCGAGCCTCCCCTCCGAGACGAGGATCCCGAAGCGCCGGAAGAGTTCCTTTCCCTGGTATTCGTAGAGGTCCACGGGCGGGCCGAGTGTAACGAGGTGGGCTCAGGGCCCGTGGACGCGATCGCCGCGGAGGCCTAGTGGCAGAACGCCGAGCCCGAGTCGAAGAACGCCCCGCCCTCCGGAGGCACGAAGCGCCAGTCGTCGAGAAGGATGAGCAGGTCCTCGCTTCGTAGTTCGCCTCGCCTCCAGCCGTATTCGCCCATACCGTCGCGCCGGAGGGAGCGATCCAGCTGGTGCTCCACTCGTTCGAGCCCGGATTCAGGCCTACAACCGCCACATAGGCCATTCCGCCTGCCCCGAACGATGTCTTGGCTGCCGTCAGCGTCGAGTCGGCATAGGCCGTCGTCTTTGCGACGAAGAATTTCTTGCTCGCGTACCGCTGAAGGTAGCGTTGCCGTACTGCCGAAGCGCGAACCGCCACGAAGCATTCGTCGATGTGGGATCGCTCGACAGGACTCTGTATCCGCAACTCTTGCGTCGAGGGCGGGTGCTACCTGCCGATCGGCCCGGCAGCCGAGCAAGGAATCGCCGAGTCCGCCGCGTGTAGTATCAGCACGACCGCGGTCCCCGCGAAGGCGTCCCCCGGCTGACGACCGCCGGCCGCGGCGCTCAGCCGTCCTTCTGAGTCACGACGCAGATGACCTGGCCCGTCCGAACCGGCTGGCCCGGCTCCACGGAGAGGTCGGTGACGACGCCGTCCCGGTGCGCCGTGATCTCGTTCTCCATCTTCATCGCCTCGACGATGCAGAGCACCTGGCCGGCGCGGACCTCGTCGCCCTCGGCGACCTCGACGGCGAGGACTGTCCCCTGCATGGGCGTGACGACCGCGTCCCTGCCCGGCGCGTGGGCGCCGGAGCCTGTGCGTTCGCGCCGACGGCGGGCGAGCTCGAGGTGCGGCGGCTCTGGCACGAGCGCCCGGACCTCGTAGCGACGGCCGTCCAGCTCTACGGCCGAGACCCGCTCGCGAACCGCGCCGTCCGGGCTGGTCGCTACCCTTGTTGTCCCATGAGACAACTGCGGCCCATGCTCAGCCAGACGCTCGGACTCGATCACCCCGTGGCAGGTCGCGCCCTCGACGAAGCAGGGGTGCTCGAGGAGCGCGCGGTGGAAGCCGAGCAGCGTCGTCACGCCTCCGATCTCGAACTCGCCGAGCGCGCGCAGCATCCGGCGTCGGGCGTGCTCGCGGTCGCCCCCGTGAACGATCAGCTTGGCGACGAGAGGGTCGTAGAGCCCGGGCACGTCGGAACCGGCCGTCACCCCGGAGTCCACCCGGACGCCCGGCCCACCAGGCTCCCGGTAGCTCGTGATCCGCCCGGGGCTGGGCAGGAAGCCGTTGGACGGATCCTCGGCGTTGATCCGACACTCGATCGCGTGGCCGGTCAGCCTGACGTCCTCCTGGCGCAGCGATAGCGGCTCTCCGGCCGCGATGAGAACCTGTTCGCGGACGAGGTCGAGCCCTGTCGCCATCTCCGTGACCGTGTGCTCGACCTGGATGCGGGTGTTCATCTCGAGGAAGAAGTACTCGCCCTCACGGGAGAGGAGTCCTTCGATCGTGCCCGCGCTGCGGTACCGGACGGCGCGCGCCGCCTCGACGGCGACCTCGCCGATGCGAGCCCGCAACTCCTCGTTCACGGCGGGCGACGGCGTCTCCTCGACGAGCTTCTGGTGACGGCGCTGGATCGTGCAGTCCCGCTCGCCGAGGTGAATGGTGTTGCCGTGGGCGTCGGCCAGCACCTGCACCTCCACATGCCGCGGGTCCTCCAGGTACCGCTCGACGTAGACCGCCGGGTCGGAGAAGTAGGCCTCGCCCTCGCGCCGCGCGGAGTCGTACGCTCGCTCGGCCTCGTCGGGGCCTCGGACGACCTTGAGGCCCTTGCCCCCGCCTCCCGCGGACGCCTTGATCACGAGCGGCCACCCGAGCTCCGCCCCGAGGCGCAGAACCTCCTCGGCCGAGGTGACCGGTGCGATCGTTCCCGGAACGACGGCGACGCCGGCCCCCTGGATGCGCTCGCGCGCGGCCGTCTTCGAGCCCATCAACTCGATCGCTTCCGGCGGCGGGCCGATCCAGACGAGCCCGGCCCGGGCGACTGTACGGGCAAATGGGGCGTTCTCGGCGAGAAACCCGTATCCGGGGTGAACGGCCTCGGCGCCGGCCCGTTGGGCGACCTCGACGATCCGCTCCTGCTGGAGGTAACTCTCGGCCGGCGGCCCGGGGCCGATCAGGTACGCCTCGTCCGCCGCGGTTACGTGGAGGGAGCCGCGGTCGACCTCGGAGTAGACGGCCACGGTCGCGATCTCGAGCTCGCGCAGCGTCCTGAACACGCGGACGGCAATCTCGCCGCGGTTCGCCACGAGAACCTTCGAGAAGGGAGGCACGGCCCGTATTCTCCCTGCGCATGGGCCTCGCCGACCAGCTGACGCTCGCGCGCGTCGCCGCCGTGCCGCTCGTCGTCGGTCTGTACGTCTAGGGCTTCCGCGGGCACGACTGGTGGGCGACAGGCTTCATCGCCGCGATCGTCGCCCCGAGTTCCTGGTCACGGGCCTGCGGCTGGCGGCGCTCGAGCGCGGAGTGGTGATGCGGGCGCGCGACCTGGGCAAGCTGAAGACCTGGTCGCTGGCAACTGCCGCGGCGATCGGAGGCTTTGCCGCCGCCGGGACCTGGGACGCCACCGTCGCGTGGTGGGCCCTCCTCGTCGCGCTCGTGCTGACCTGGCTCTCGGGCTCGACTACGCGCGCGTCGCTCCGGGCCTCCTCCGCGGCCGGCCTGCCGCGCCGTAGTTACTCCTCGGCGGAGTCTTCCACGTTCTCGCGGATTCCCGCGGCACGCCACGCGCTGCCGTAGGCCGCCGGCCGGCCGGCCTGCGCCACCATCAGCTTCTCGAGCCCGCAGAGAATCGCCTCGCGTTCCTCGGGGCCCGGCTCGGGCCGAATCTCGAGCTCCACGCCGCAAAATCTAAAGCCGCACGGGTGGACGGACGATACGAACTGCGGGATGAGCCGCCTACTCGCCTTCGCCGCCTGCTGCGCCCTGCTCGCTTCGCCTTCGGCTCTTGCCGGGAAGGTCCGCGACCCGGGAAAGGCGCGCCGCACAAGCGCTACGGCGCCCACTCCCTCATGGGCGCAGGCCGACATCCGCTTCGTGGTGTCGCACGGCCTGATGGCGAAGAGCGTCGCAACCTTCCGGGCAGCCGACCGGCTGACCCAGGGTGACCTCGCAACGCTCGTCGCCGGCCTGACGAAGCAGCCGGTCCGTGCGACGGCTGCCCCGTCGGCGGCCGTGACCGTCGGCCAACTGGACGCCCGACTTGTCCGGGCCCTCCAGCTCTCGGATGCCGCCACGGCGTTCACCGCGGACGCACGCGACGCCGGCCTTGCCGTCCCCTCGCGCTTCGGTACGGAGACGGTCGCGCGCCTCCTCGGGCTGCGCACGAACCATCCGGCCAGACATGACGACCTCGAGCTGCTGCCGACCGATCCCGTCACCCGAGCGGAGACCGCCTACTCCGTCGCGAGGATCCTCCGCTTCGGCGGCTGGGAGCAGCAGTACGTCGAGGACGCCGCCGGGACGTTCGCGCTGCCTCAGCTCAGCGCCTGGCAGAGGCGCGTGCTCGACACCGCCGTTCGCTTCGTCGGCTACCCCTACGTCTGGGGCGGCACGAGCGAAAAGCCGGAGGCGCCGTTCGGCGTCAAGGCGCCGGGCGGCTTCGACTGCTCGGGCTTCGTCTGGCGCGTCTACAAGCTCCAGTCCTACCCCGGCGGCGGCGCGCTGTCGGCCACGATCAAGGGACGCACGACCTACCAGATGAGCGGCGAGGTGCCGAGGTCGAAGCGGATCGCCTACGCGAGGCTCGCTCCCGGCGATCTCCTCTTCTTCGGTCCCGCCGGGCCGAGGTCGAACCCGAATTCGATCGGCCACACCGGCATCTACCTCGGCGCCGGCTGGATGATCCACTCCTCGGCACAGGGAGTGGCGATCACGCCGCTGACGGGCTGGTACAAGAAGCAGTTCGCCTGGGGCCGCCGTCCGCTCGCGGAGGCCGGCCTCCTCGTGTCGGGCTGAGCCGGCGCAAGTCCCTCGTCCGGGGGATGCGCCCGATTCGCGGGGATTCGAGAATCGACGGCGTCGTGATTCGTCCATTGGGGAGGTCGAGGATGCTGCAGTGGAAGCCCCGCCTCGTCGTCGTTGCCGCCATCCTCACGCCGGTCATCCTGGCGCTCGGCGGCCTCTTCGGCGGCGAGCTCCAGCGCTACAACCTCTACTGGTAGCCCCTGCGGTGAGTAGAGGCAGCCTTCCGCCGCCGCGGCTGCTCGCGGTCGTCGCCCCCGTGTGCGCGACCGGCCTCGGCGCGACGTGCGCGGCGATTGCCGCGTTCGCCGTGAGCCCGCACCGCGCGTCCACCCTGCTCGGACTCGCGGCGCTGTTGACCGCCTCCGCCTTCGCCGACCGGTTCCCGGTGCCCGTGGAAGGCGTGGACACAGGAGGCGTATCCCTGTCCTTCGTCTTCGGCGTCGCCTCGATCGTGCTGTTCGGCTGGGCGGCGGGCCTGCTCGTCGTCTTCCTCGCTCCTGCGATCACGCAGCTGCTGGAGCACCGGCCGCCGATGCGGATCGCCTACAACGTCTCGGTGCTGGCGATCGCGGCAACCGCCGCCGGCGCACTCTCCTCGCCGCTCGACGGCGATGGCGCGACGGGGGTTCTCGCCCGCGTGAGCGCCGCCGCCTCCGCGCAGTACGCCGTCAACCTCGTCCTGATCACGGCGGTCGTCGCCGTGAGCTCGCAGCGCTCGGTCTTCTCCCTCGCGCGGTCGAACGTCCGCTGGACGGTCATCCCCTTCTCACTGATGGGCTCGGCCGCGCTGATGCTGGTCGTGCTCTGGCAGCGCTCGCCGTTCCTGTCCGTCGCCCTGGTCGGCCCACTGCTCGCGATTCAGCTCTACCAGCGGGCGATCGTGCGCGCGCTCCACGCTATGCGGCTGGCGCTCACCGACCCGCTCACCGACCTGGGCAACCACCGCCACTTCCACGAACGGCTCGAACGGGAGCTGCGGCGCGCGCACGAGCGTCGGCTGCCGCTGACGGTCTGCCTGGTAGACGTCGACGACTTCAAGCGCGTCAACGACCGCTTCGGCCATCCGGCCGGCGATCGTATCCTCTCGCGGTTGGCCACCCGGCTCCGTCAGTCGGGCGAGGCCTTCCGGCTCGGCGGCGACGAGTTCGCTCTCCTCCTCCCCGGCTACGACGAAGAGGCCGCGCTCACCGCCGCCTCTTCGGTGGTCGACCGAATCGCCGCCCTCAGGCTCGACCAGGCGGGGTCGGTGACGGTCAGCGCGGGCCTCGCCACCTCGCCCCAGCACGCGGCCGACCGGGACGAGCTGATCCGAGTCGCCGACAGCGCGCTCTACTGGGCCAAGGAGTACGGCAAGAACCGCGTTCGCGCCTTCCGGCCGGACGTGATCGAGCTCGCCGAGCTGAAGCGGCTTGCGAGCGGCCCCGACCGTGCCGCCCGCTTCCGCGCCGCCGCCAGCCTGGCCCGAGCGGTCGACGCGCGCGACGTCTACACGGGAAGCCATTCGCAGCGCGTCGCCGAGCTCGCGGCGCGCACCGCCCGCCGCCTCGGCCTCGCCGACGAAGACGTCGAGCTGACCCGGCTCGCCGCAAGCCTGCACGATCTCGGCAAGCTCGCCGTCCCGGAGGAAATCCTGCGCAAGCCAGGCGCCTTGACCGAGCCGGAGCGGATCGTCCTCGAGCGGCACCCGCAGATCGGGTTTCGGATGCTCGAGAGCCTGGGCGTCGATCCGGTCGCGGACTGGGTCCTGCACCACCACGAGCGCTGGGACGGCAGCGGCTATCCGGACGGCCTGCCCGGGGAACGTATCCCGCTCGGCGCCCGGATCATCTTCGTCGCGGACGCCTACGACGCCATGATCTCGGAACGGGTCTACCGCCGGCGAGTGGCGCCCGCAGAGGCGATCGCCGAGCTTGAGCGCTGCGCGGGCACCCAGTTCGACGCCGAGATCGTGACCGCGTTCGCCGGGGAGCTCGCACTGGAGCGCGAGCCGGCTCCCGCCGCCGCCCTCGCCTCGTAGGCCTTTGGGGCTTCCGCGCAGGCGGATGCCTTCTGTCCGGGCAGCGGGGCCCCGTGCCGACGCACTTCCGGCACGTTTCCGTCACCCACGCGCGTGAATTTCGGCGATAGGCTCGCCTCGGGGAGGAGGCTGGGCGAACCGAACTAAGGGAAGCCAAGGGTTCCACGGCGTGGAACAAGAAGATGGCCGGACCCCGACACCGCCCGGCAGCTCACCGCCGGAAGAGTCACGGGCGCCGTCGGTTCCACCCGCGCCTGAAGCTGAAGCCGCCGGAGAGCAGAGGCCCCCCGGGGAACCAGGTTCCCGTGCTACAGAGGGATGTTGCCGTGCTTGCGCGGCGGGCGGCGTTCGCGCTTCGTGAGGGCGGTGTCCAGTGCATCCGCCAGCACGGGGCGAGTCCGGCGAGGCTCGATCACATCGTCCACGTAGCCGCGCTCGGCCGCGACGTACGGGTTCGCGAAGCGCCGGCGGTAGTCCTCGATCAGCTCGGCACGCTGCGACTCCCGGTCGGAGGCCTCCTCGAGCTCCTTCCGGAACACGATGTTGACCGCGCCCTCCGGCCCCATCACCGCCACCTCGGCGGTCGGCCATGCGAAGTTGAAATCCGCGCGGATGTGCTTCGAGCTCATCACGTCGTACGCCCCGCCGTACGCCTTGCGCGTGATCACCGCCAGCTTCGGCACGGTCGCCTCGGCGTAGGCGTAGAGCAGCTTCGCCCCGTGGCGGATGATCCCGCCCCACTCCTGCGCCGTTCCCGGCAGGAAGCCGGGCACGTCCACGAAGGTGACGAGCGGGATGTTGAAGGCGTCGCAGGTACGCACGAAGCGGGCGCCCTTCACCGAGGAGTCGATGTCGAGGACGCCGGCGAGCGCGCGCGGCTGGTTCCCGACGACTCCGATCGGGTGCCCGTTGAGGCGCGCGAAGCCGCAGACGAGGTTCTCCGCCCAGCGCTCGTGCACCTCTAGGAACTCGCCGTCGTCGACCACCCGCCGCACGACCTCCTTCATGTCGTACGGCTTGGCCGGGTCGTCGGGAACGAGCGTGTCGAGATCGGCGTCCTCGCGGTCGGCTCGATCGGAGGGCTCGGCGTAGGGCGGCGGGTCGACGTTGTTCTGCGGCAGGAACGAGAGCAGGTAGCGCGCGTCCTCGAGGCACGCCTCCTCGCTCGGAGCGATGAAGTGCGCCACCCCGGAGCGCGCCGCGTGGGTGGCCGCGCCGCCCAGCTCCTCGAAGCTGACCTCCTCGCCGGTGACCGTCTTCACGACGTCGGGCCCGGTGATGAACATGTACGAGCTGCCCTCGACCATCAGGACGAAGTCCGTCATCGCGGGCGAGTAGACGGCGCCGCCCGCGCACGGGCCCATGATCAGGCTGAGCTGCGGAATCACCCCGGAGCACTGCACGTTGCGCCAGAAGATCTCCGCGTAGCCCGCGAGCGAGACGACGCCCTCCTGGATGCGCGCGCCGCCGGAGTCGTTGATCCCGATCACCGGGCAGCCGTACTTCGCGGCCAGGTCCATCACCTTGCAGATCTTGTCGGCGAAGACTTCGGAGAGGCTGCCCCCGAAGACCGTGAAGTCCTGCGAGAAGACGAAGACGCGGCGGCCGAGGATCGTGCCGTAGCCCGTGACGACGGCGTCGCCGTACGGCCGCCGCTCGAGCATCCCGAACTCGGGGGTTCGGTGGCGGACGTAGCGGTCGAGCTCGACGAACGACCCGGGATCGAGCAGCTTCTCGGCTCGCTCGCGCGCGAGCAGCTTCCCCTGCTCGCGCTGGCGCTCGACCGCCCGGTCGCCGCCGGCGTGGAGCGCCTCCTCGCGCAGCTCCTCGAGCCGGCGCAGCTTGGCTGCCGTCGTCTCCGAGCGGTCGTCCGTGGTGGCCACGAGGGTCAGCGTAACGTGCGGCTAGATTTCGCACGAATGCGTGTCTCGGCGAAGGTGGACTACGCGGTCCGTGCTGGGGCCGAGCTCGCCGCCGCCGGCGACGGGCCGGTCAAGGGCGAGCGAATCGCCCAGGCGCAGGAGATTCCGCTCAAGTTCCTCGAGAACATCCTCCTCGACCTCAAGCACGCCGGTCTCGTGCAGAGCCAGCGCGGCGTCGAGGGCGGCTACTGGCTCGCCCGCCCCCCGGAGGAGATCACGCTCGCCGACGTGATTCGGGCAGTCGAGGGGCCGATCGCAAACGTCCGCGGCCTCCGCCCCGAGCAGGTCGAGTACGGCGGCGCGGCCGAGCCGCTCCGAGATGCGTGGATCGCCGTGCGCGCGAACCTCCGCGCCGTGTTGGAGACGGTCACGCTCGCAGACCTGGCGGCGGGGCGCCTACCCGACGAGGTCGCGGCCATAGCCGCCGACCCCGACGCCTGGCAGCCGCATTAGCCGCTCCTTGTCTTCCTCGCGGAGCCACGGAGGAGCTAGCGGTTCCGGCTGAAGACGGTCTCGCGGCTCGAGCGGACGTAGACGATCTCGCCGCGCTCGAGCTCCAGCTGCTCGGCCTCCTCCTGCGTCAGCTGGGCGAGCAGGTGCCGGCCGTCGTCGCGGACGAGCTCGACCCGCACCTCGAAGCCGAGATGGACGACCCGCTCGACCATCGCTTCGGCCGAGCCGACGTCGGGCTCGAGCCGGAGCTCCACGTCGTGTGGGCGGACGAACGTGTCCCCGAGCCGGTTGACCGGCCCGACGAAGCTCATCACGAACTCGTTCGCCGGCGAGTCGTAGAGCTCCCGAGGCGAGCCGACCTGCTCCACGCGCCCCTCGTTGAGGACGACGATCTGGCCGGCGACCTCCATCGCCTCCTCCTGGTCGTGCGTGACAATGATCGTCGTCACGTGCACCTCGTCGTGCAGGCGCCGGAGCCAGGCGCGCAGCTCCTTGCGCACGCGGGCGTCGAGGGCACCGAACGGCTCGTCGAGCAGGAGCACGCTGGGCTCGACCGCCAGCGCCCGCGCCAGCGCCATCCGCTGCCGCTGGCCGCCGGAGAGCTGGGCGGGGTAGCGCTTCGCAAGGCCCTCGAGCTGGACGAGCTCGAGCAGCTCGTGCACCCGCCGGCGAATCTCGGCGCGCGGCCGCTTTCGCACGGTCAGCCCGAAGGCGACGTTGTCCCAGACGGTCATGTGCTTGAAGGCCGCGTAGTGCTGGAAGACCATCCCCACCCCGCGCACCCGCGCCGGCCGGTCGGTCACGTCCTCGTCCCCGAGCAGCACCTGCCCCTCGTCCGGTCGCTCGAGCCCGGCGATCACGCGCAGGAGCGTCGACTTGCCGCTGCCGCTCGGGCCGAGCAGCGCGGTCAGCGACCCCTCGGGGATGGCGACCGAGACGTCCTGGAGCGCAGAGAAGTCTCCGAAGCGCTTGGTGACATCGATTACTGCGATTCCCATCAGCTGGTCTCCTCCCTCGGGTGCAAGACGCGGAGCCCGACGACGACCGCGACGGCGATCAGCGCGAGCACGACGGACGCGGCATAGGCGCCCGGGGTGTCGAACGACTCGAACTGCGCCTGGACGTACAGCGGCAGCGTCTCGGTGCGGCCCTGGATCCGGCCGGAGACGACGCTGACGGCGCCGAACTCACCGATCGCGCGGGCGGTTGTGAGGACGACGCCGTAGGCGACGGCCCAGCGGATCGCCGGCAGAGTGATCTTCCGGAAGGTCTGGAACGGCGACGCGCCCAGCGTCTCGGCTGCCTGCTCCTGCTCGGTGCCGATCTCGCGCAGCACCGGCACGACCTCGCGGACGACGAACGGCAGCGACACGAACATCGTCGCCAGGACCATTCCCGGGACCGCGAACAAGATCTTGATCCCGTGCCCGGCGAGGCCGCCGAGCCAGCCGCCGCGGCCGTAGAGCAGGAAGAGCGCGAGACCGACCACGATCGGCGAGAGCGCGAGCGGAAGGTCGACGATCGCGTTCACGACGCCGCGCCCGGGGAAACGGCCCCGCACGAGCGCGAGCGCGAGCACGATGCCGAAGACCGTGTTCGCCGGCACCGCGATCGCCGCGATCAGCAGCGTCAGCTCGAGCGCGTGCACGGCCGCGTGGGTCGTCACGGCGTCCCAGGCGCGGCCGAAGCCGTGCTCGAAGGCCCGATAGAACACGAGCACGACCGGCGTGAGGAGGAGCAGCGCGAGGTAGCCGAACGCGCCGAACCGGAGGGCGTACCGCGGCAGGTGCTTAGACACGTCTCATGTCACTTTCCAGCCGTTCGACCGGTCGGTGCAGACGGTCGCGCGGGCGAAGCCCGCGCGACCTGAAGGTCGGCGCCGCAAGCGTCGCCTTGGACATCGTGGCGCGTCCTCCAGCGCCGGAAGGCGCCGATCAGGAGCAGGACTCCGAGCGAGATGCCGAGCAGCAGCACCGAGACCGCTGCCGCGCCGCCTGCATTGTCCGACTGGAGCTGGCCGAAGATGTAGACGGAGGAGACCTCCGTCTTGAACGGCAGGTTGCCCGAGATAAGGACGACCGCTCCGAACTCGCCGACCGCCCGCGCGAATGCGAGGGCGACGCCCGAGAGGATCGCGGGGAGCAGGTTCGGGAAGACGATCCGGCGAAAGATCGCGAACGAGCCGGCGCCGAGCGACGCCGCTGCCTCCTCCATCTCCCGGTCGAGCTCGAGCAGGACCGGCTGCACCGCTCGCACGACGAAGGGCAGGGTCACGAACAGGAGGGCGAGCATCAACCCCGCCCTCGTGAAGGCGACGTCGACGCCGAAGGGCCCGCCCGGGCCGTACAGCGTGAGCAGCGTCAGCCCGGCGACGATCGTCGGGAGCGCGAACGGCAGGTCGATCACCGCGTCCACCACTCCCTTGCCGGGGAACCGGTCGCGAACGAGCACCCAAGCGATCACCGTTCCGGCAAGCGCGTTCACGGCCGCGCAGAGGACCGCTGCCCCCAGCGTCAGCTCGAGGGCGGAGACCGCCTCGGGCCGCGTCGCCTCGCCCCAGAACGAGTGAAGCCCGTGCGAGCGCGAGCTCCACACGAGCGCCGCCAGCGGGAGCAGGACGACGAGGCTCAGGTAGCCGGTGGCGATACCGCGCGCAAGCGTCCCGCCGGCGAGACCGGAAACCGCGCCGACGGGACGCTCGACAACCGCTGCGCTACTGGCCAATCGACCGCTCGACCTTGGCCATGATCGACGTGTTCGGGTGGAAGAAGCGGGGCTGCACCACCTTCCATCCGTTCAGGCCGACCTTCTTCGTGCCGATCGTGAAGAGACCCTTCGGCTGCTTGAACTTGAAGCCGGAGGAGGCGATCTTGATCACGGGCCGATAGCCCAGCTCGCCGAAGATCTTCTGCGACGTGGCCGAGTAGAGGTACTTGAGAAACGCCTTCGCCTCCGGATGCCCGGCGCCGCTCTTCGTCAGAGCGGCAGGGCTTTCGATCAGGATCGTCGAGCCGGGAATGACGTAGTCCGTGTGCACGCCCCTTCGGTTGGCGTAGAGCGCCTCGTTCTCGTAGGTGAGGAGCACGTCCCCCTTGCCCTGCGCGAAGATCTGCAGAGCCGCGCGGGCGCTGTCCGGCTGGACCGGGACGTGATGGAAGAGCTTGTACAGGTACTGGATCGCCTGCTTGTCGGTCGCGCCCCGCCACCGCTGCGCGCCGTAGGCAGCCATCACGTTCCAGCGGGCGCCGCCGGAGGTGAACGGGTTCGGGGTGATCACCTCGATCCCCTTCTTGACCAGGTCGCCCCAGCCCTTGATGTGCTTTGGGTTGCCGTCGCGAACGACGAAGACGACGACCGAGTGGGTCACGATCCCACGATGCGCGTTGGCGTTCCAGCTCTTCGGGACGATCCCCTTGCGCACGAGCGTGGTGACGTCGGGCTCCAGCGAGAGATTCACGACGTCCGCCGGTTGGCCGGCCGCGACGGCGCGCGCCTGGTCACCGGAAGCTCCGTATGACTGGGTGAAATCGACACCCTGCCCGACGCTCGTCTTCTGGAAGGCCGGGATGATCTTGGCGTAGGCGTCCTTCGGCGTCGAGTACGCGACCAGGTTGAGCGTCGTCTTCTTCGCGGCACCGGCGGCGGAGCCGGCGACGAGGACGACTCCGATGCAAGCAATCAAAATAGCTCTCATGCGGTCTCCTTATCTTCCAACTAACTCGACCGAGTTGCTGGAGATTGCCAAACAACATCAGACGGCGTCAAGCGGGAACCGTCATCCGGACTAGAGTTTGCGCTCGTGGAGCCCCTGGACCGCTCGACCATCTGGCCGTACGAGGGCGGCGAGCCGGGGCCGGTCTACTACCAGCGCTACGGGCACCCGACGGGGCTGGCGGCCGAAAGGGCGGTGGGCGAGCTGGAGGGCGGCGAGACGCTGCTGTTCCCGTCCGGCTCGGGGGCGATCACGACGCTCGTGCTCGCGCTCCTCGACCCCGGCCAGACGATCGCTCTGGCGGAGGGTGCCTACTACGGCACGGCGGTGCTCTTTCGCGCGCTCGAGAAGTGGGGCGTTCGTCACGTCGAGTTCGACCAGACCGGCCCCCCGCCGGCCGGTGCGGACCTCGTCTGGCTCGAGGCGCCTTCGAACCCGTTCCTGACGATGCCGGACCTCGAAGCGGCCGCCGCCCACCCCGCGCGCGTCGTCGTCGACTCGACCGCCGCCACGCCCGTCTACCTGCGGCCGCTCGAGCACGGTGCGGACTTCGCCCTCCACAGCGCCACCAAGTACCTGGGCGGACACTCCGACGTGCTCCTCGGCGCGGTCGTCTGCCGGTCGGCCGACGACGCCGGGCGGCTGCGCGAGTTCCGCGGCCGCTCCGGGATCGTCGCCGCGCCGGATCCCTGCTGGCTGCTGCTCCGAAGCCTGCGGACGCTACGGGTACGGATGGAGCGCCACACCGCAACGGCGCAGGACCTGGCCGAGAAGCTGCGCGCCCACCCCGCGGTCGAGACCGTCCGCTACGCGGGCTTCGGCGGCCTCCTCTCCTTCGACGTCGCCGACGCCGATGCCGCGCGCAAGGTGGAGACATCGGTGCGGCTGATCGCGAACGCGACGAGCCTGGGCGGCACCGAGTCGCTCCTCGAGAGCCGCTCCCGCTGGGAGGGCGACCGTGTCCCGCCGGGCCTCCTCCGCCTCAGCGTCGGCCTCGAAGATCCGGACGAGCTCTGGGCCGACCTCGAGCAGGCGCTCGCGCGCGCTCGATGATCGGCCCGATCAGCGCCGAGCACTCCAGCTGATGTCGAAGAACCCGTCGCCGCCGCTTCCGGGCAGCCGGGCGATCAGGCCGCTCAGCTCGATCGGGTCCGCGCCTTGCGAGCTATCGATGACCGCGGCACGGCGTTCGCTATCGCTGTAGAGGAGCCAGCGTCCGTGCCAGGCGAGATCTGCGCCCCGCTCGCAGATCTGGAAATCGAGCTGCTCGCCGAAGAGCGGCCGCGCCTGCTGCTCGCCGGCGCCGAGCAAGTAGACAGTTTCGATTCCGCGGGAGCGGTAGGCCGTGTTGCCGAGCGTCGCACTGAAGGCCACCGCCGTACCGTTCTCGTTGGCGACGACGGAGCTCGAGACTGTGTCGGCGGGCTGCTGCCGCGCCGGCAGCGCCGTCGAGGCGATGAGACGACCCTCGTAATCCAGCACGACGAGCCGTCGCCTGTCGCGAACGGCGACGAGCCGTCCGAGAGGCTCGACGACGGGCCAACCCTTGATCCCGAGCATGCGTAGATCCGCAAGTTCCCGCACACGGCCGCGATCGAAGACGCCCAGACGCAGGCCGACCCTGAACACGAGCGTTCCGCTCTGCCGGTCGACTTGCGGATCGCTCGCGTGCGGGACGATCACGCCGTCGAGCCGGCCGCCTGGCGTCCTCAGCACGATCGCGCCGCCACGTTCTCGCTGGGTAACGAGCTCGCCGGAGCGGAGGAACTCGAGTGGAGTCTCCCCACGGCCGAGCGGGCGTTCGCTCGAGCCGTAACGCGCGAGGTACAGACGCGAGGGCTCGCCCAGGCTCCGGAAGTAGCTGAAGGCAAGCCCGCGCGCTCCAAGAACGACTGCGCCGATGTTCGCCGGATAGGTGCTCGCGTACGTGCCGCGAGAGCGCCAGAGCCGGCGGTAACCCCGACCCACGAGCAGATGTCCGCGCGAGAACCGGTACCAGGTGAGGTCGGCCCAGTAGCTCGTGCCAAGAGGGGCGGGAAGCGTGCGTGGGCCCAGGTACGTGAGCCCTCCGTTCTGGCCGACGCGGAAGCGGCCGCAAGACGTCGTTACGATCAGCGGCGCCGGAAGAGTGAGCTGTGCCTCGGGCAGAGCGCGGTGACAGCGGCCGCCTGCGGCGCTGCTCGACCGATCGTCGGTCGCTCCAATCGCCACGACCAATGCGAGGGTCGTGATCGCGCCTCTGATGGCCCAGCGACAGCGCACGTCGCTAGTACGGCGGAAATGACTCGGCAGGTCCGGCGGCGGCGCGCATGAACGCGCGCCGCCGCCGGGTTGCTAGCTCGGGTTGATCTGGCCGAACAGCCCGTGCGTCTCGTCGTCAGGGCCGGCCGTGAAGAACAGCGTTCCGGCCGGGCCGTTGTTCCCGCCCTTACCGAACTGGAGCGCCCAGAGTCCGTCGATTGTCAGCGGCTTGCCATTCGAGCCTCGGAGCTCGCCACGATGCTCGAAGTGCTCGTTGCCGAGCTCCGCGTAGGCGTTGATCTGCCCGTCGCCGAAGTTGCCCACCAGCAGGTCGCCGCCGAAGCGGCCGAAGCTCGGAGGCGCCAGTGCGAGCCCCCACGGCGCGTTCAGCCCGCCATGCTGAGCCACCCGCCCGAGCAGGTTCCCCTCGAGGTCGTAGGCGTCGACGAAGCCGGCGCCCTGACCCGCGACCTCGTCCTCCGCGTCCTCGTCCTGCTTCGCATAGCTGACGAAGACGCGGTTGCCGATCGTCTGGATCCCGAACGGTGCGTAGCCTGCGGGCAGCGACGGGTCGGTGAACCCACTGTTGGGCACGAGTCCGAAGCTGCCATCGAGGACGTCGACGCGCGCGTTGTGGAAGTCGGCCGCGTAGAGCCGCGGTCCGTTCGCGGTGTCGGCTATGGCGAGGCCCTTGTAGATGCCGCCGTCCGGGCTCGTGAACGTCACGACGGCCGTCGTGCCCTGGGCCGCGTTCCAGCCCAGGATCTCGCCGTCCTCGTTGTCGAAGAGGAACAACGCCTTACCGCCGCTGGGCAGGGCGAAGCCCGCCGTCGGGTTGAACACCGCTCCGGTCGGGCCGCCGGGCACCGACACGACCAATACCTGCTTCGCGCCGTCGGAGCCGCGGTAGAGGGTCGACTTGTCGGTGCCGTTGTCGGAAACCCACCACGGCGACGTCGGCCCGGAGGTCAGGCCCCAGGCGTTTACGAGGTCCCCGTCGGTGTTCGGCGCGACACCCGCCTGGTCGGAGACCAACGGCGTCACGGTGTACGAGTTTCGCTCGGCGGCCGTCAGCGGCGAGACCGCAACGAGCGCGGCGCCGAGCAGGACGGCCAGAACGAGCAATGCCGCCCGCCGGCGCACGAAGCGATGCTCTCTCATCTCCCACGCTCCTTTGTTGGGCGTTTGAGACCCCGGTGCTCATACGGGCGGGGAGAGCGAACTGGATTGCGAGAAGCCGGAGGTGGGATTCGAACCCACGGCCTACGCTTTACAAGAGCGTTGCTCTGACCAGCTGAGCTACTCCGGCGCAGGCTCAGCCTAGCGCCGTGTCGGGCTAGATGATTGATGCCACGATCTCGCGCGCTCGGCTGCGCGATCTGGCGTGTCTGGGCCGCTCCCGCCCACCGGATGCCGGCGGAGCCGGCCTCCACCGGGCGTCCGCTCCCCGCCGCCGGGCCGCCACCGATGCTGCCAGCATCGCCGGCGTCCCGTCGACGAGCCCCAGAGCAGCCAGCTCGCGCCGCGAGACGGACGATCTCTTGGCATCAACCATCTAGCGGTGCTCGATCACCTCGTCGATCAGCCCGTACTCGAGCGCTTCCTGCGCGCTCATGAAGTGATCGCGCTCCGTGTCGGCCGCGACTCGCTCGAGTGGCCGGCCGGTGTGGTCGGAGAGGATCTGCTCCACGCGGCGCTTCAGGTCGAGTACCTCGCGCGCGCGGATCTCGACGTCAGAGGCCTGCCCCCCAAAGCCCGGAGACCAGACCTGGTGAATCAGGATCTTCGCGTTCGGGAGCGCGCTTCGCTTCCCGGGCGCTCCGGCCGCGAGCAGAACGGCGCCGATCGACATCGCGATCCCGACGCAGATCGTCCGCACGTCCGGCTTCACGAACGTGAGCGTGTCGTAGATCGCGAGGCCCGCGTACACGTCCCCGCCCGGCGAGTTGACGTAGAGCGAGATCTCCCTCTCCGGATCCTCCGACTCGAGGTGGAGGAGCTGCGCCACGACCAGGTTCGCGACGCCGTCGTCGACGGCGCTGCCGACGATCACGATTCGGTCGTTCAGCAGCCGCGAGTAGATGTCGAACGAGCGCTCGCCGCGCGAGGTCTGCTCGATCACCATCGGCACGACCTGGTTCATCTCCACACGAGCACCTCCTCGAGCGCCGGCGCCTCGACGTGCACGGGGACGCCGTAGGCCGCGAGGCCTTCGGCCACCTCGGCGGCACCCGCAACCGCCGCGGGAACGAAGATCTCGACCGGGCACGCCTCTGCGGCCCGCCAGCCGGCGCTCCCCTCGATCGTCGCGCCCCAGAGGAGCACGCGGCCGAAGACGCGCACGTCCGCGTCCACCGAGAGGTAGTGCTCCCACGCCGAAAGCTCACGGCCCGCGTGGATCCCGCACTCGCAGCCGCGACAGGGCGCTTCGTGCCCCGCCCGAAGCAGCCGCCGGCACGTTGCCGCCAGCGGCCGCCGCGCCGGCCAGAGATCGCCGTAAAGGACGCTGCGCAGGCGGGTTCGCTCGGGCCCGTGCTCGACCCGCCAGATCTTCCAGCCGAGGGCGGGCTGCAGCTCCTCGGCGCCCCAGGCCCGCAGCAGCCGGCCGACTCTCATTCGTCCTGCTGCTCCTCCCCGAGCCACGCGAGGACGGCTGTGCGGGAGAAGCGCCATTCCTCTCCCACCTTGCGGCCGGGCAGCTCCTGCCGTTCGGCCAGCTCGACCACGGTCTCCTCGTCCACCTGGAGGAGCTCGGCGAGCTGCGCCGGCGTCAGCACCTCGGGCGTCTCGGCGGGACGGAACGAATGCCGGCCGACAGTCCATTCGGCTTCCGCGCCCGGAGCCTCCGGCCCGCTTACCCTGGTCCAAACCGGGTCTTCGGGATCGAAGTGCGCGACGAGCTTCGTGATCAGCTCGCGCTTCGGCGTCCGCAGCACGTCCGCGGCCCGGTGGAGCTTCTCGGCCTCGGCGGTCGGGATGCGCACGAAGAGCGCCGTGTAGTCGGGTTCGCGTCGCGGTCGCGCCATTCGAGATATCTAGAGATATCAAATCGCTATCTCGCCCGCAAGCGGGAGCTGCGCGCTTACTGAAGGACTTGCCGCGACTGCTGGTGCGAGAGCACCTTGCGTTTCACGCGCTGGAGAGCGTTGTCGATCGTCTTCGTATCGCAGCCGAGACGCTCGGCCATCTCCTCGTACGACTCGCCCTCGAGGTAGAGCTTGAGCGCGTCCGCCTCGAGCTTCGAGAGTCCGGTCCCGAGCGTGAAGACCAGGCTCTGGAGCTCCTCGGTCGAGATCACGCAGACCGACGGGTCGTCCACGCGCGACCCGGGCAGCGCGTCGCCGAGGGTGCAGTCCCCGTCCGGCTCCTGGCCCGCCGGCGTATGGCTGAACGAGACGTAGGTGTTGAGCGGGGCGTGCTTGTACCGGGTCGCGGTCTTGATCGCGGTGATGATCTGCCGCGTCACGCAGAGCTCGGCGAAGCTGCGGAAGGAGGTCTCCTTGTCGGCCCGGAAGTCACGGACGGCCTTGTAGAGCCCGATCAGCCCTTCCTGGATCAGGTCCTCCGAGTCCCCGCCGGCGAGGAAGTACGAGCTCGCCTTCAGGCGGACGAAGCCGGCGTAGCGGCGCATGAGCGTGTCGAGCGCCCTGTCGTCGCCGTTGCGGGCGCGCATGACGAGCTGGAGGTCCTCGAGCTCCCGCTGGAGCTTCTGGGGGGTGTGGACCGTCTGGGCGGTTCGCGCGGTACGGGCGGTTCGAGCGGGCACGGCTTCCCCCTCGTCGACGGCGGCGGGCGATCTCCGCAAGCCTCACCCTGAGCTTGAGGATCAAGATAGCAAGGTCCCAACAACGTTTCAAGACCTTGCGTGTAGTTCTTCTTAACCGGACCCTTGGCCTCGGCGCAACTTCTCAAGTCGTTCTCGCGTCTCGTCGTCTACGCGATCGCCGAGGCGTGACGGCTTCGCTTCCTCGTGCGCCGGCTCGTCGAGGTCGGCCAGGAACGTGCGCGAGCTGCGCTTCTGCACTTCCTGTCCGGAGGTGCCCCGAACGGCCGTGTCGGAGGAGACGAGGCAGACCGTCTCGGTCGCCCGGTGCTCGGCGGCGAGGCGCTCGAGCAGCGCGTCGGCGTTCGACGCGTAGCGCACCTCGAGCGGTCCAAGTGCCCGCTCCTCCCCCACCCCGTCGAAGACGAGCACTCCTCGCGCGCCGTGGAAGGCGACGAAGCTGGCGAGCCGGTCGACCAGCTCGCGCGGGTCCTCGAACGACCCCGCGTGAAGGAGGTTGTAGCCGTCGAACAGGTAGAGGGTCGGCTCAGCCAATCCGCTGCCGTCTCGCCTCGTAGAGGAGCAGCGCCGCGGCGACGCTGACGTTCAGCGACTCGACGCGGCCGGCGAGCGGGATCGCGACCGCCTGGTCGCAGGTGCGGCGGACGAGCGGGCGCAGCCCTTTGCCCTCGGCCCCCAACACGAAGGCGACCCCGCCCGAGAGGTCGGCGTCCCACATCGCCGTCTCCGCCTCGCCCGCCGCCGCCCAGACCCAGAGCGCAGGGCTCTTCACCTCGCCGAGGTACCGGGCCAGGTTCTTCACCACCGCGACCGGGAGATGCTCGACCGCACCCGCCGATGCCCGGCACACGGCGGCCGTGACGCGCGCCGAACCGTGCGCCGGCAGGACGACGCCGCTCGCCCCCGCACCCTCGGCGCTACGGCAGACCGCGCCGAGGTTCCGCGGGTCGGTGACCGAGTCGAGGCAGGCGAGCAGCGGCGCGGGTCCGGAGGCGATCTCGTAGGCATCCGCGTACCGATACGGCTCGGCGCGCGCGACCACTCCCTGGTGGTCCGGCGTGCCCGCGGCGACGGTCAGCGCCCGTTCCGGCTTCACCTGGACGCGAACGCCGCTCTCCCGGCGGAGCCAGGGCTCGGCCCTGAGCGCGCGCTCGGTCGCCTGGAGCTCGAGCACCTCCCGCGCTCCGCGGAGCGCCTCCCGCACCGGCCGGCGGCCGTAGACGAGCTCGGACGTCACCGTTTCGGGACGAGCTGGAAGCCGGGCTCGGCCTCGACGTCGCGAATCACCCAGCCGGCGCCTTCGATCTGCTCCCGCAGGCGGTCGGCCTCGTCGAAGTCGCGCCGCTCGCGCGCCTCGGCCCGCTTCCGCGCGAGCTTCTCGAGCTCGGCCGGCGCGGCCTCGCTCGCCGCGAGCGACTCGAGCCCGAAGACCTCGAGCCCGCGGCGGAGAAGGTCGTGGTCGCGCCAGCCGTGCATCACGGCCAGCGCCTCGGGAGTGTTGAAGTCGTCTTCGAGCGCTGTGGCAAAGGGCTCCCACTCGCCGATCGGCTCGGAGGATTGACGAAAGACGTTGCGGAAGCTCTCGGCCTGCGCGGCCGCCTGCTCGAGCACCTCGTCCGAGTAGTCGAGCGGCTTGCGCCAGTGGCCGCCGAGGAAGTAGACGAGCAGCGTCTCGCGGCCCCACGTGTCGAGCGCCTCGCGCAGCGAGACGACGTTCCCGAGCGACTTCGACATCTTCTCGCCCACGAAGCGGAGCATCCCGTTGTGCATCCACCTGCGGGCGAACTCACGGCCAGCGCCGCGCGACTGCGCGATCTCGTTCTCGTGGTGCGGGAAGACCAGGTCGAGCCCGCCGCCGTGGATCTCGAACACGGGGCCGAGGAACTTCTCCGCCATTGCGGAGCACTCGATGTGCCAACCCGGTCGGCCCCGGCCCCAGGGCGAGTCCCACCACGTGTCCTCTCCCTCCTTGTGCGCCTTCCAGAGCGCAAAATCACGCGGATCTTGCTTGAGCGCGCTCGGCTCCTCCTCCTCGGAGGGATTCCTCAGCGATGCCTCGCCCAGCCGGCGGGAAAGGACGCCGTACTCGGGAAAGCGGGAAACGCGGTAGTACACGTCGCCCCCGGCCGGATAGGCGACCCCGCGTTCGACCAGCTCCTCGATCAGGGCCACGATCTCGGGGATCGTCTCGCTCGCCTTGGGCTCGTGGTCGGGGCGGCCGAGACCGAGATCGCCCGTATCTTCGAAGTACCACGCGGAGGCCTGCTCGGCTAGCTCTGCACTTCGCCCGGGCGCGGCCGCGTAGATCTTGTCGTTGATGTCGGTGAGGTTGTGGACGAGCGTCGCCTCGTAGCCACGTAGGCGCAGCCACGACCGTAGCCACATACCGATCACGAACGGTCGCGCGTTGCCCACGTGAGCGCGTCCGTACACGGTCGGCCCGCAGACGTACATACCAATCGGCCCGGGAGGCGGTGGGAGCTCTCGGAGCCCGCGGGTGGCGGTGTCATAGAGCCGCATCGATCCTCCGCAACGTTTCCTCGCGAGGGAGCGCGGCGACGACCGTCCAGAGTTCGGGTCCGCGGTCTCGGCCGGTGAGAGCGCGGCGGAGCGCTCGAAGGTCGCCGCCGACGGCCTTGAGCTCGCGGACGAGCTCGCGCGGGTCGGCGTTCGCGTTCACGCGCTCGAGCAGCTCGCGGAAGCGCTCGAGAGTCTCGCGCGACTCGACGCTTGCAGCATCCGGGGCCTCGAGGATCGCAGCCGCGTAATCGCGCGCCTCGTTCAGGTCGCGGGCGCCGCGCAGCGCCGGGACGAGCTCGAGCGGGGCGCCGGCGCGCTCGGCCAGCTCCTCGTCCGGCATCGCGCCGATCGCCTCGATCGCGAGCCGACGGATGCGCGGCAGGTCGTAGTGGACGTCGTGCCTCGGCACGCCCAGTTCCGCGAGGTAGCGGCGCACGGCCTCGGCCGGAATGCCGGCCTCGCGGAGCGACTCGACCGTCGCGCCCTCCGCCCGCTTCGAGAGCTTCCTGCCGTCCTCGCCCAGGATCAGCCCGTGGTGCACGAACTCGGGCTGCGTCGCCCCGAGCGCCTCGAACAGGCGGCGGTGCAGCGCCTCGTTCGGCCGGTGATCGTTGCCGCGCAGGATGTGCGTGATCCCGAAGTCGACGTCGTCCACGACGCTCGCGAGGTGGTAGGTCGGCGTCCCGTCCTCGCGCAGGAGCGTCACCCCGTCGAATCGCTCACCGAGCTCTCGCGCGGCCTCCACGTGCCGCTCGCGGCGCTCGCTCTGGCGGACCGGCCCCTCGTCCCACTCGAGCCCGAGCCATTCGAGGTCGCCCAGCAGCTCCTCGTCCCCGCCCGGCACGTTCCGAGCGGGATCGGTGTCGTCGATCCGCAGCAGCAGCCAGTCTCCGAAGGCGCGGTTGGCGACCGCGCTGAGCGCGTTACCGACGTGGAGCGACCCGGTCGGGCTCGGAGCGAAGCGAACTCTCGGCATCCCGGGGCGAAACTACCATTCGCCCTCGTGCGCGAGGCTCTGCTCGCCTGGTTCGCCGAGAACGGCCGCGACCTGCCCTGGCGGCGGACCCGCGACCCCTACGCGATCCTCGTCTCGGAGGTGATGCTCCAGCAGACCCAGGCGGCTCGGGTCGTTCTGCGCTACCTCGACTGGCTCGCCTGCTGGCCGACCACTGAGGCGCTGGCCGCAACGCCGACCGCGGACGTAATCCGGGCCTGGCAGGGGCTCGGCTACAACCGGCGCGCGCTCAGCCTCCAGCGGGCGGCACGGCACGTCGCGGAGCACGGCTGGCCGGACGACTTGACCGAACTGCCGGGGGTCGGACCGTACACGGCCGACGCACTCGCGTGCTTCGCGTTCGGCCGACCCGTCCTGCCGACGGACGTGAACGTCGCGCGGGTGATCGAGCGGACCGGCGGCAGGTTCGACCACACGTGCGCGCAGGCGCTGATGGACCTCGGCGCGACGGTCTGCATCGCGCGGGTACCGCGCTGCGGCGCCTGCCCGCTCGCTGCGGGCTGCCCGTCGCGAGGCCGGCGGTTCGAGCCGCTCCGCAAGCAGGGCCGCTTCGAGGGATCGTTCAGGCAGCGGCGGGCCCGGACGCTACGGCTCGTCGCGGAGGGCCCGCGCCCACTCGCGGAGCTCGACGCCAAAGCGGTCGAAGCCCTGGCGCGCGACGAGCTCGTCCTCGTCGAGGACGGGCTCGTCAGCCTCCCCTCTGCTTAGGCGTTCGTCTTGCGACGCCGAGCAGAAGCCCCGTTCGGGTGCACGAGCACGACCGGCGCGAGACACCGGGCAGACAGTGACGTTCTGGTCGATGCGCGCGTCACCGTCCCCGGACAGCGGGACCGGCCCGGCCGTGAAGGCGGGCGCTGTGCTCGAGTCGGGCACGCAGAAGAGGGAGGCGCTCACGGACGTGAACCCCGCCCGGATTGTCCGTCCTCGCGATCACGGCCAGGAACGACTTCTTCGAGATCCTCATCGTGCTCCTCTCTCCGTGGAGTGCCGAGAGGGGGTACGGAGCGAGGCGCGGTTCGGTTCTCAGGCCGGCCGCAGCAGGGCGACCGCGAGGGCGGCGAGACCCTCGCCGCGGCCCGTGAAGCCGAGCCGGTCGGTCGTCGTCGCACGCACCGTGACGAGAGCCGGCTCGACCCCGAGCGCAGTCGCCAGCCGCGCCTGCATCGCACCGCGGACCGGCGCGATCCGCGGCTCCTCGCCGACGAGCACGCAGTCGGCGTTGGCGAGCCCCCAGCCTGCCTCGCGCACCTGCCCGTAGGCGCGCGCGAGGAGATCGAGCGACGACGCGCCCTCCCACTCGGCGGAGTCGGAGGGGAAGAGTGAGCCGATGTCGCCGAGACCCGCGGCCCCGAGCAGCGCGTCGATCAGCGCGTGGACGATTACGTCGCCGTCGGAATGGCCGGCGAGACCGCGCTCCGAGTCGAGCTCGACGCCGCCCAGGACGAGCGGGACACCCACGACGAGCGCGTGAGCGTCGACGCCCAAGCCGATCCTCATCCGAGCGGCTCCTGGCGGCGGTTGCGATGGTCGAAGACGGCGACCGTCTCGTAGCCGACGTCGCGCGCGAACGCCGCCGCCTTGTCGACGTCGCGGCCCACGTGCGCGGGCTCGTGGGCATCCGAGGCGAGCGTGATCGGGACGCCGCGCTCACAGCAGGCCTCGAGCAGCCCGCGGTCGGGGTACAGCTCGGCGACCGGCTTGTGCAGCCCGGCCGCCGAGACCTCGACGCAGACCCCGGCTGCCTCGATCGCGTCCGCGGTCTCGAGGTGCAGGTAATGGGTTTCCTCGTCGGCGGCCCGCACCCCGAAGAACTTGACGAGATCCGGGTGCGAGAGGACGTCGAAGAGTCCGCTGCGGGCGGCGTTGCGCAGCCAGGCGAAGTAGCGCCGCCAGGCCTCGCCGACCGGAACCCGGTGGACGAGCCCCGGCTCCTGGTCGACCGGGAAGCCGTCCACGAAGTGCACAGAGCCAAGCAGGTAGTCCCAGGGGTAGGGCGCGAGCAGATCGGCGAGCTCGCGCTCGATCCCGGGGAAATAGTCCACCTCGAGCCCGAGCTTGACCGGCAGGCCGCGGCGCTTGGCCTCCGCGACCGCGTCGACGTACTCGTCCAGGTCGTCCGTGCAGCGCTCCAGCATCCACGGAATCTGCCAGAGAGCCTCGGTCTGACGGAAGTGGAAGACGTGCTCCGTGAAGCCGATCTCTTGGACCCCCGTGGCGCAGGCCTGTTCGACGTAGCGCTCCGCGCGGTCGGCCGAGTAATGGCCCTCCCGCTCGCCCTCGGCCCGGTCGCGCAGGTGCATGTGGTAGTCCACGAGCATCCGCCGAGCTTACGGGTCTACTTGGCGGTCGGCGGCGGGTGCAGCGCTTTCACCAATTCCGGCGAGAGCGACCGCCACTCTCCCGCGAGCTCCAGGTCCCAGCCGTACTTCTCGCAGGCTTCCGCCAGCTCGCGCTCGAGGTCGTCGCCGACGATCCCGGCACGAGCCATCACCTCTTCGTCGACGAAGATCGGTGCGCCGACTCGCGCGGCGAGGTTGAGCGCGTCGCTCGGCCGCGAGTCGATCTCCTGCGCAGCCTCCCCGGTCACGATCCTGACGACCGCGTAGAACGTCTCGTCGCGGAGGCTGTTGATAGTGACGCGCTCGATCCTCGCACCGGCCGCCTCGAGCAGGCGGGCCATCAGGTCCGCCGTCAGCGGCCGCGGCATCGAATCGCCGCCGAGCTGGAGCGCGAGCGCATCGCCCTCGGTTGCACCGACCCAGATCGAGAGCAGCCTGTCGCCGCCACCCTTCTCGCGCAGGAGCACGACCCGGAGGCGGTCGTTCGCGAGCCGCGGCTCCTCGCCCTCCTCCGGCAGAGCACGGACGATCACGTCTTCTAGGGTCACTTCCGGCATGACTGACTCCTTTCGGTCGAGGCGTCGGCGGAGCTCGCGGCGGGCGCGATGGAGGCCGACGCGGACGGCGCCGGTCGAGCTCCCGAGCAGCGCGGCGATCTCGCCGCACGAGAGCCCGTCGACGTAGTAGAGGAGCGCGACGTCGCGCTGGCGGGGCGGCAGCGCCTCGAAGGCGGACCGGACGAGCTGCATCAGCTCGGCCGCCTCGACCGCCTCCTGCGGGGTGAGCCGCAGGTCGGCCTCCCCTGTGAAGAAGCGCCGTCCCCCGAGCTCGTCGAACGACACGTGGCTTCCCCGCTGGCGGAGGCGCATCCGGGCGAGATTCGCGGCGATGGCGCAGAGCCAGCTCCCGAAGCGCTCCGGCCGCCTCAGGCGGTCGAGGCCGAGGTAGGCGGCGAGCAGGGCTTCCTGCACGACGTCCTCGGCATCCGCCCGGCCGAGGATCGACGCCGCGACCGCGGCGGCACGGGCGCCGTGCCTGTCGATCAGGCGGGCGAAGGCAGCGCGATCGCCCGCCAACGTCGCGGCGACGAGCTGCGAGTCGGCGTCTGCGGCGCGCATTCCACCTGTTGTTGCAGCGGAGCGGGAGAAGGTTACGCGGTCGCGAGCCACGACTCGACGAGCGCGAGGTCGTCGGCATCGGTCACCTTGAGCAGGCGTCGGTCTCCCTCGACGACCTTGATCCGGCCGCCCTGCGCCTCCACCAGCGAGGCGCAGTCGCTTGCGCCCGCAAGGTCGCCCGACAGGGCGCCGCGAAGAGCCGAGGCGACGAACGCCTGGGGGGTCTGCACCGCTGCGAGCTCGCCCCGCGGCAGCGTCTCGACCACCCGCTCGCCCTCGACGCGCTTGATCGTGTCCGAGACCGGCAGCGCTGGCACGACGCCGTCCCACCCTTCGCCGAGCGGCGCCAGCACGCGCTCGATCACCTCCTCGGGCAGGAGCGGCCGCGCAGCGTCGTGGACGAGCACGACGGCAGCGTCCTCCGGCACCTCGGCGAGCGCGCGCCGCACGGAGTCGGAGCGCGAGTCACCGCCCGTGACGCACGAGCTGACCTTGCCGGCCCCGATCTCCTCCGCCACGAGGATCGACGGCTCCTCCCACTCCGGCGGCGCGGCGACCACGATCGCGTCGATCCAGTCCGAGCCCTCGAGGCGCTCGAGGCTCTCCGCGACCAAGGGCCTGTCGCCGAGGCGCGCGAACGCCTTCGGCCGGTCGGAGCCGAGCCGCTCGCCGCGACCAGCCGCGGCAAGAACGGCCCAGACAGCCATGACGAGACGGCGCTAGGCCGGTGTCGCGACCTTCGCGGCGGTCTTCTTCTTGGCGCCGCCGCCGGCGAGGACGCCGTCGAGCCACTCGGCCGCCTGCTCCTCGTCCATTTCCTTCGCGTACATGAGCTCGCTGGCCAGGATCTTCTTGGCCTTGACGAACATCTGCTTCTCGCCGGTCGAGAGACCCTTCTCGTGGTCGCGCAGCGAAAGATTCCGCACGACCTCTGCCAGCTCGAAGATGTCGCCGGTCTTCATCTTGTCGCGGTTGTGCTTGAAGCGGCGGTTCCAGTTCTTCGGCATCGTCGTCCCGTCACCGGTCAGCGCCTTGAGGACCTTCGAGACCATCTGCTCGTCGATCACCTTCCGCAGGCCGACACGGTCGGCGTTGTCGGTGGGCACGTTCACCGTCATCTCGTTGTGCAGGATCTTGATCGTCAGGTACTCGCGCTTCTCTCCCAGCACCTCACGGGACTCCTTCTTGACGATCGTGCCTGCCCCGTGGTGTGGATACACCACCTTGTCACCGACCTTGTACAACGCCGAGCCTCCCCGTTCGCTATTTGCCTTTCCGCAACGACGCCGGCGGGCGCCAAGGGCCGCCGGCGAACTGCGTCAGTATAGCTAAAAGCGCTGGAAAACGCCTTCTTTCGGAAAAGCCCTGCTAGCGGCTACAACTGGAGGTACCGATCGACGAGATTGTGCTCCTGGAGGCGCCGCAGGCCCTCGCGGATCTCGCGGGCGCGGACGGTCCCGACGCCTTCGACCGCCTCGAGCTCGCGTTGGGATGCGCGGACGATTCCCTCCAGGCCCTCGAGGCTCGCGACCACGCGCTTGATTACCGTGTCGGGCAGGCGCGGGATGTGCGAGAGAACGCGGTAGCCGCGCGGCGAGACGGCATGGTCGAGCGGATTGAGGCTCGCGGGGAAGCCGAGCACCGCGAGCAGCTCGAACTCGAGCAGCTGGTCGTAGGGCAGCGCGGCCAGCGCCTCGAGGCCTTCGCGGGTCCGCTCCGGCCCATCGTCGGCGTGGTAGTCGTAGACGAGCGCCGCCTTCGAGTCGGGCACGTCGGCGATGAGCTCCTCGAGCTGCATCCTGATCAGGCGGCCCTCCTCCCCGAGCTCGACGCAGGCTCGCTCGATCTCTTCGGCCATCCGGGTCGTCAGCTCCGCGCGCTGGAGCGTGACGAGCACGTCGTCGAGCATGACCGCATTCTGGAACTCGAGCGCGGTCAGGCGGGTCACGACCTGCTCGAGGCGCGCGCGGTAGGTCTCGAGCGTGGCGAGCGCCTGGTTCGTCTTCGCCAGCACGTCCGCGATCGGCTCGAGCTGGTACCGGCTCTGGCCGAGGAAGACCGTCACCGTCTCGCGCTGCTGCGAGATCGAGATCACGAGGGCGTCGGTCTGCTTCGCGACCCGCTCGGCGGTGCGGTGGCGCGTGCCGGTCTCGGCCGACGGGATCGTCGGGTCCGGCATCAGCTGGACGTTCGCATGGACGAGCTTCGAGGCCGGCGAGTTGACGATGATCGCGCCGTCCATCTTGGCCAGCTCGTAGAGGAGCTGCGGCGTGAACGGATGGTCGAGGCGGATCCCGCCCGAGAAGAGGAACGAGAGCTCGGACGGTTCGCCGATCACGATCAGGGCGCCCTCGCGTGAACGGATGATGTCGTCGATTGCCTGCCGCAGCTCGGTGCCCGGCGCGATCCGTCCGACCGCGGAGAGGAGCTTGGAGTCGAGCCGCGGATCGTCCTGGCTGGGTTGGCGCACGAGACCGAGCGGCGGAGGAATCCGCGCTTCGGTCCTATCCTCCCTCGGTTCGCTCTGCATCCATCGCCGCCTTCGCCGCCTGCTCCAAGGTCTCGGCTTCGAGAATGCGTAGTTTGCCACGAGCTTCGGTTCCCGCCGGGACGACCGCCTCGGCGAGGCCCAGCTTCGCGCACTCCTCGAGGCGGCGCTCGGACTGGGTCGCCGGGCGCAGGCGGCCGGTGAGCCCGATCTCGCCGAAGGCTGCTGTCTTGGGCTTGACCGGCGCACCCCGGGCCGCCGAGACGATTGCGAGCGCGATGGCGAGGTCGGCGCCCGGCTCGTCGATGCGCACGCCGCCTGCGACGTTCACGAAGACGTCGGCCTGGCCGAGCGCGACTCCCGCGTGACGCGAGAGGACGGCGACGATCATCGCCAGGCGCTTCGGGTCGACGCCCGTGCCGACGCGCCTCGGCATCGCGAGATCGGTCGGGGCGACGAGCGCCTGGATCTCGAGCAGCAGCGGCCGCGACCCCTCGAGCGCGCACGCGACCGCGGCGCCGACCTCGCCCTCGACGCTGCGGCCGAAGAGCTCCGAGGGCTCGGGCACCCCGACGAGGCCCTCGCCGGTCATCTCGAAGACGGCGAGCTCGTTCGTCGAGCCGAACCGGTTCTTCGAGGCGCGCAGGACGCGGTGGGCGTGGTAGCGGTCGCCCTCGAACTGGAGCACGCAGTCGACGAGGTGCTCGAGCACGCGCGGGCCGGCGACGGCGCCGTCCTTGGTCACGTGGCCGACCAGGATCGTGGCCACGCCCGACTCCTTGGCGACCCGGAGCAGGCGCGACGCCGCCTCGCGCACCTGCGCCACCGATCCGGGCGCGGAGCCGAGCTCGGACGAGTAGAGAGTCTGCACCGAGTCGATCACGCAGACGTCGGGCCGTTCCTGCTCGAGCGTGGCGCACACGGTCTCGAGCTCCGTCTCGGCGAGGATGTCTACCGCCTCCGGGCCGCCCAGCCGGGCGGCCCGGAGGCCAACCTGGGCTGCCGACTCCTCGCCGGTCACGAGTAGCGCTCTTCTATTGCTGCTGATCGCGCGCAGCGCGGTCAGCAGCAAGGTTGACTTCCCGACGCCGGGCTCACCCCCGACGAGCACGAGCGACGCGGGAACGAGGCCGCCGCCGAGGACGCGGTCGAGCTCGGCCACCCCGGTCGGGATCCGCTCGGCCTCCTCGGCCTTGACGTCGACCAGGCGCAGCGTCGGCTTGGGGCCGGTGCCGCCCGCCGCCTGCGGCGGAACCTCCTCGACGAGGGTCCCGAAGGCGCCGCAGGACGGGCACTTGCCGAACCAGCGGCCCGCCGAGTAGCCGCAGTCGGTGCACGCGAACTGGGTCGCAGCCTTCGCCACTCGGCCATCCTAGGAGCGGGCGCGGACGGGAACCGTCACGCGAGTGTGCCTATTTCGTGACGAGAGCCGGCTCCGGCGCGGGGCGCTTGGCGCGCCGTCCCGCGGAGGCGACGACGATCCCGGCGACGATCAGCGCCACCCCTCCGAGCTGGAGCGCCGAGGGCGACTCCCCGAGGATCGCGCCCGCGAACAGCACCGAGAGGACCGGCTGGAGCGTCAAGAGAACCGAGGTCAGCGCCGCCGGGAGCCGCGGCAGCGTGATCGAGATCAGCAGCCAGCCGACCACCTGCGAGCTGAGCGCGAGCAGGATCAGGTAGCCCTGCGCCGTCCAGCCGGGCGCGAAGTCGAGGTCGCCGAGCGCGAGCCCGATCAGGATCGCCACGAGGCCCGAGACGAGGGTCGCGTCGAAGAGCGGCCCCGCCGGTCGGCGCAGGTCGCGGTTCCCCTCGCGGAGGACGAGCAGGAAGCCCGAGTACGCGAACGCGGTCAGAACCCCGTAGGCGACGCCGAGCCCGGGGTTGCGGCCGTAGGCGCCGTTCTCGAAGGCGCCGGAGATCAGGACGACGCCCATCAGCACGATCGGGATCGCCGCCATCGCGCGCGATGGCGGCCGCTCGCGCAGGATCGCCCAGGCGAGCAGCCCGACGAGCACCACCTGCGTGTTGCCCAGCACGGTAGCGAGGCCCGCGCCGACCTCCTCGATCGCCTTGTGCCAGGCGACCAGGTCGACGGTGAAGAACGCGCCGGCGGCCCAGGCGAGCGCGCGCTGCCGCAGCGGCCGAGGCCCATAACGCCGGTCTTCCCACCACGCGAGCAGCGCAAGCGGCGGGAGTGCGTAGAGGCACCGGAAGACCGCGCCGGTAGACGGGGAGACGTGAGCGACCCGGAAGAGGATCCCGGAGAACGCGATCGCCACGGCACCGGTGAGCACGGCCGGAATCGGCCGGTTGTGAAGCCGCCGAGGCACCTCGGCAGGCTAGCCGAGCG
>WNGF01001426.1_pt1 | contig 35087 bp, 30 predicted proteins | sample 5400641 | NCBI WGS metagenome assembly WNGF01 (sample SAMN13153371, study PRJNA577476) | soil metagenome | isolation source: 80 cm soil or saprolite under grassland replicate 2 | place: USA:California | collected 2016-06-15 | reverse complement strand
CTGCGTCTCGATCCGCAGGCGGCGCTGCGGCGCGTCGCACTGCACGGCCGAATTGGGAATCACCGTGTCGACGTACAGGAATGGGCCTTCCGCGACGATCGTGCACGAAGCGGTCGAGGACGCCGGAGGTGCCGCAATCGCGGCGGCCGGGACGACGGCGAGAACGGCGACGAGGGCGACAAGCGTGCGGACGACCATGGCTCCTCCTTCGGGCGGTTGCAAGGGGCTACCGACGCGCGCCCAAGTCGGATTTGGAATCAACGAGGTGGTTGATCAATCGCTGCGATCATGGCTCCGTGGACGAGGTTCGGATCGACAAATGGCTCTGGGCCGCGCGCTTCTACAAGACGCGCAGCGCGGCGACCGCAGCCGCCCTCGGCGGCAGGGTGCACGTCAACAGCGAGCGCGCGAAGCCGTCAAAGGCGGTCCGCGCAGGCGACACGGTCGAGGTGACGGTCGGCACAGTACGCCGGACGGTTGTCGTCAGCGGTGTCGCCGAACGCCGCGGGCCCGCGAGCGTCGCCGCGGCGCTGTATGTGGAGACGCCGGAATCGCTCGCCGCCCGCGAGCAGCAGGCGCTCGAGCGGCGCCTCGCCCGGCCGCTCGGAGCCGAGCTCGGCGCGCGCCCGACGAAGCAGGCGCGACGCCGGCTCGACGCTCTCCGACGTGGGCAGCGGCGCGGGCGCTGACCCGCTGCACGGTCAAGACATGGCAGGCTGCCACGCAGGCTCGCGATCGTTGTCGATCCCGGTCTGAGTCAACTCCCGTCGATCCGACCCGTCGATGTTCGCTCGATAGATTCGATCGCCCCCGCGGCGGGGTCCAACCGTGCCGGTCGCCTGGAGTTGGGCGAAGACGAATTGGTCTCCACCAGGCGACCATCCCACTGCCGAGACGCTGAAGTTGTCCGGTCCGGCGACGTCCGTCTCCCGAAGCAGCCTTCCGCTTGGATCAACGACGCGGATTGTCGTCGTTCCCGAAACGAATGCAATTGCCGCTCCGCTGGGCGACCAATCCGGCGAAAAGCCCGTTCCGATCACCCGGAGTCTGCCTCCTCCGGTACTGGGCGCGACGACGATGTGCTGTGCGTATGGAGTCTGCGCCTCGAAGACAATCCACTTGCCATCGGGCGAATACGACGGGTTGGTCTCGCAGGCGCTCGTGGAGATCAGCCGACGAACGGCCGAGCCGTTCAGACGCATCGAGTAGATGTCCGTGCACGCGGTCTTCGTGGGTTTGCCGGCGAAGACGATGCGGCGGCCATCTGGCGACCAAGCCCCATCCGACCCGTAACGCCCGATCCGCCGGCGGCCGCTGCCGTCGACCCTCGCGATCCACAAGCCCTTCGCCGTGTACATCAGCCACCGTCCTCCAGGCGACCACGCGGGATGCCGCTGGTCTTCACGCAGGCGCGGCGTGAGCTTCCGACGGTTCCGTCCCTCCGCGTCGATCAGCCAGATTCCCGTCGACTCGCCCGACACGAAGGCGATCCAGCCCGGCTTGCCGGGAAACGCGCCGGACGCACCCCTCGAGAAGACAACGCACCCGGCGAGCAGGACGGCCAGCGCGAATAGGCGCACGCGACGTTTGTGCCCCGGCGCGGGCCGAGTCAATCGGCTCGTTCGCAGACGCGGAACGGGAAGCGCTCCTCGAGCACGTCGTGCCACTCGCCGGCGACAGTCACGTCCGGCCGCGCGTGCGGCGCCACCGGCACGACGACGAGCACGTCCAGGCCGCGCACGAATGCGCACACATCCGGCGGCGCGGCCACCGGCGTGTAGCTCCCGGCGAACGCAGCCGGCTGCCGGGCGCGTAGCCCGAGCAGTTTCGACGTCACCCACAGCTTCGGGTCGCGCGCGGGATCTTCGGCGAGCAGACGGCGCCGCAACTCCCAGTCGACGGGGCGCCGGTTGTCCGGGTCGACGAGCGCGAGCGCCTCCAGCTCGTCGCCCTGGTAGATGTCGGGGATGCCGGGGCAGGTGAGCTTGAGGACGAGCATCGCGAGCGCTATGCGCGTCCCCTCCGCGCGCACGCTTTCTGCGAGACCGCCCGCGGCGTCGCGTTTCGACCGCGCCCATTGCCTGACCCTTCGCTCCCATCCTTCGTCGGGAGCGAGCCAGCCCGTCTGCTGCTTCGCCTCGCGAAACGCCTTCTCGAGGTATGCGTCGATCCGCTCCTGCTCGATCGGCCACGCGCCTGCGAGCGTCTGGAGCGCGAAATACGCGGCATTCGCGTCGTCGAAGTCGAGCTCGCGACGCGCGAGCTCCGACCACGCCTCGCTTTGCCAGCTGAGCGCGAGCAGGCGCGCGCGCACGTCGGGTGAGCGTTTCGTGTCGTGCGTGAACGTCGTCAGCAGGTGGCGCGGGAATCTCGCGGCGCGCTCGACGTTCGCGCGGTGGAACTCGTCGATCGGCAGAGTCCAGCGCCCCGCATCGCCACCGACCTCGTTCAGCGCGATGAACCGGTTGTAGCGGTAGAACGCCGTGTCCTCGACACCCTTCGCCGTCACAGGCCCCGTCGTCTGCTGGAAGCGACGGACGAATGCGTCATGGCCCCGCTCCTCGAGCAGCAGGATGTGCGTCAGCCGATCGGAGAGCGCGGCGCGCGCAATCTCGAAGCGGTCCTCGTCGGCCACCGCGTCGCGTTCGGGCTCCACGTACGTGCGGTAGACCTGGAACGAGCCGAGCGCCGCGCCGAGATTCGTGAGTCCTTCGTCCCTCGCGCGCAAGCGGCGCAGCTCCGGCTCGAACGTCTGCGTCGCCTGCTCGAGCTTCGCTTCGAAGGCGACTTCGCCGAACGTGCGCGACTCGCCGGTGAGCTCCACGTACAGGTCCGTCAGCGGATCCTCGGCGCGCGGATCGACGAACAGATGCATCACGTCGTTGAGGAACTCGTACCCGGTCGTTCCCTCGACCGGCCACGGACGTAGCTCTTCGCCGGGCTCGAGGATCTTCTCGACCCAGACGTGCTCGACCCCCGCGCGCGCAAGCCGGTCGAGGTACTCGCGCGGGTTCGCGAGCCCGTCGACATGGTCGATCCGCAGCCCGTCGACGGTCCCGTCGCGCACGAGCTCGAGCGCCTTCGAATGCGTCGTCGCAAAGACGGCTTCGTCTTCCACGCGCACGCCGCCGAGGTCGTCGACGTCGAGGAAGCGGCGATGCAGGCCGGTGTGCGGGTCGAGGTCGAAGAACCTCCACCGCAAGTCCGGATCGGCCCAGAAGGGGTTCTCGTCGCTCGTTGCCATGTGATTCGGGACGATGTCGAGCACGATCCCGATGCCCGCCGCGGCCAGAGCCCGCAGCTCGTCCTCGCCGCCGAGCGCGTCCGAAACGCGCGTGGGATCGACGACGTCGTACCCATGCGTCGAACCGGCGCGCGCCTCGAACGACGGCGAGAGGTAGAGGTGCGAGACACCGAGCGCGCGCAGATACGGCACAAGCCGGCGCGCAGCGCGGAAGCCGAGCTCCGGCGCGAGTTGCAGCCGATACGTGGCGGTAAAAGGCGTCATGCAACCCCCGCGGGCACGCGAACGCCGCGTGCAGGCCGAGCCAGTTGGCATGCTGACGGCCGATGCCGCTCGAGACCGAGCGTTCGTTCACTGCGGAAAGCGCCGTCGGCCGGTACTGGCTTCTGAACTGCGTCGGCTTTCGCGTCGAAGGGAGTCGCCGCGGAATCGTCGAGGAGGTTGGCCTGGGGCCGCACGGCGTCGACGTGCTTGCGGTCCGCCGCCGCTTCTTCCTCGGCCGGCGCGTCGTGCTCGTGCCGACGCAGCGCGTCGAGTCGATTCACCCGTGGGACGACACGATCGTCCTGGCTTCGCGGCGGCGGGCACGAGATGGTCGTGCCGTGCAGGCGCAACGCCTGCAGCGCCGGTTGCAACGGATCGGCGGCTCCGGCGCCGTCGCGAGCGGTCACGTGCTGCGCGCGTTCGCGGCGGCCGTGCGTGACGGCACCGTCGTCGTCATCCGACTCCTCGCGGCGTTCGCGACGCTGCTGGCACGCCACGCTCCGCAGGCGCGGCGCACGCTGCGCGGAGTGGCTGCGACGCTGTTGCTGCTCCTGCGTGCGTACGTGACCGAGGCGCGACGCGCGCTACGCGCCCAGCGGGACGCGATCGCCGCCTGGCAGGAGCAGAGGCGTGAGCTCGCGGAGGAACCGGGAGATGACGGGCCGCTGACGCGTGCGGGCGCCGAGGAACTCGACGCCCGCAGGCGCGAAACGATCCGCGGCTAGACGGCGCGGCGACCAGAAACGAAGCCGAAGATCAGGACGATCAGCGCGACGACGAGGAGGAGCCAGAGGAGATTCGACACCCAGACTCCGCCGCCGACCGCGAACAGGAGCAACAGAACGATGAGCAGTAGTAGAAGTGGAGACATGGTTTTCCCTCCCTGGTGTTGACGCCGATTCGTTCCCCCGAACGGCGGCCGTGACACCTCACCAGCCGCGACGCAGTACCAGGATCGACCGCGATTCGACCGTGAGCGCCTCGCGCGCCGCCCAGGAAAAGGCGCCTGGCTCCAGCTCAGGCTCTTTGGTCGAGAGCTCGAGCGTCCACCGAGCGCCGAACCGCCGCGTCGGCAAGCGGAAGAGCACGGGCTCGTGGTGGGCGTTGAAGAGAACGAGGAACGACTCGTCGCGGACGTCTTCGCCGCGCGGCGTCGTCGTGTTCAACTCCTCGCCGTTCAGGAATACGGCGATCGCGCGCGCCTCGCCGTTCTTCCAGTCGCGTTGAGTCATCTTGCGTCCGTCAGGACGCATCCACCAGACGTCGGGCAGGTCTGCGCCGCTGCCGGCGAAGAAGCGGTTGCGGCGGAAGACCGGATGGTTGCGTCGCAGGAGGATCAGGCGGCGCGTGAACTCGAGCAGCCGCCGCTCGTCGTCGCCGAGCTCCCAGTCGAACCACGAGATCTCGTTGTCCTGGCACCACGCGTTGTTGTTTCCACCTTGCGTGCGTGAGAGCTCGTCCCCGCCGAGCAGCATCGGCACCCCCTGCGACAGCAACAAGGTCGTGAGGAAGTTGCGCTGCTGCCGCTCGCGCAATACGTTCACCTCGGGATCGTCAGTCGGGCCCTCGACGCCGCAGTTCCACGAGCGGTTGTCGTCGGTCCCGTCGGCGTTGTTCTCGCCGTTCGGCTCGTTGTGCTTCTCGTTGTACGACACGAGGTCGCGCAACGTGAACCCGTCGTGCGCGGTGACGAAGTTGATCGACGCGAACGGCCGTCTGCCGTCACGTTCGTACAGGTCGGCGGAGCCGCCGAAGCGTGACGCGAACTCCGAGACACCCGCCTGACCGCGCCAGAAGTCGCGCACAATGTCGCGGTAGATCCCGTTCCATTCGGACCACAGAATCGGAAAGTTCCCGACCTGGTAGCCGCCCGGGCCTACATCCCAGGGCTCCGCGATCAGCTTCACCTGGGAGAGCAACGGGTCCTGGTGGATGATGTCGAAGAACGCGGAGAGGCGATCGACTTCGTAGAACTCGCGCGCGAGTGCGGATGCGAGATCGAAGCGGAAGCCGTCGACGTGGCAGTCCTGCACCCAGTAGCGCAACGAGTCCATGATCAGCCGCAGCACGCTCGGATGCACCGGATTGAGCGAGTTCCCCGTGCCCGTGAAGTCCATGTAGTAGCGCGGGTCGTCCGGGAGCAGCCGGTAGTAAGACGCGTTGTCGATGCCCTTGAAGGCGAGCATCGGCCCGCGGTGGTTTCCCTCGGCGGTGTGGTTGTAGACGACATCCAGGATGACCTCGATTCCTGCGCGGTGTAGCGCTTTCACCATCCCCTTGAACTCGCGCACCTGCTCACCGCGGCGGCCGGTTGCTGCATAGAGGGCGTGCGGCGCGAGGTAGCCGATCGTCGAGTAGCCCCAGTAGTTCTTCATCCCTCTGTCGTGGAGAAAGCTCTCGTCGGCGACGTGATGGATCGGCAGGAGTTCGACCGCCGTCACGCCGAGGCTCTTGAGATGCTCGATCGCACCGTCCGCTGCGAGACCGGCGTACGTGCCGCGCAGGTCGTCGCGCACCGCCGGCTGACAGACGGTGAATCCCTTGACGTGCGCCTCGTAGATGACGGTCTCGTGCCACGGGATGCGCGGGCGCACGACATCGTCGTCCTCCCAGTCGAAGCTCTCGTCGATGACGACGCATTTGGGCATCGCCGCCGCATCGTCGCTTCCGTCGAGCTCGAGGTCCGCATCTTCGCCGCCGGGGACGTACGGGAGCGTGTTGCCTGCACCGAAGTCGATCGGGCCGGTGATCGACTTCGCATACGGATCGAGGAGCAGCTTGTTCGGGTTGAACCGGTGACCTTCGGCCGGCGCCCAGCGACCGTGCACGCGGTAGGCGTAGCACTGGCCCGGCCCCACGCCGGGGACGTAGCCGTGCCAGTTGAACGCCGTGCGCTCACGCAGGTCGATTCGCTCTTCCTTGCCGTCGTCGTCGAAGAGGCAGAGCTGCACGCGCTCGGAGTTCTCCGAGAAGAGCGCGAAGTTCGTTCCGTCGCCGTCGAACAACGCGCCGAGCGGGAACGGAGTCCCGGGCCAGAGCCGGGTCACGTTCGCAGCTCCACGGCGCGAGCGTCGAGATCGAGGATGAGGGTCGTCTCGCCCCTGGTGAGGCGCACGCGCTTGCCGTCGACTGCGATGTCGAGTGTGCGCGGCATGGTCCGGCGCAACGCGAGCAACTCGAGGAAGAGTGGGTCAGGCTCGCGCGGGGTCAGCTTCGAGCGCTCGAAGGTCTGGACCGCCTGCGGGTCCGGTGCCTCGCCGCTCGAGCCGGAGGTGCGTGCGACCTCGCGGCGGCGGCCCTCGCGCGTCGCCTCCGCGATCGCCGGGTCGATGTGATCGGTGAAGAACAGGAACGGGTTTTGCTCGTCGTACTCCTCGCCCATGAACACGAGCGGTGTCTGCAGAGAGAAGAGCACACATGCGAGTGCGACGCGGTGCGCGTCCGGCGCCAGACGATCTCCGAAGGCGCGGTTTCCAACCTGATCGTGATTCTGCGCGCACACGACGAAGCGTTCGGGAATTGCGCGTCTGAGCTCGCGGATGAGGCCGTCGATCGTCCCGAAGTCCTTGAAGTAGCCGGTCTTCTCGCCGGTGAGAAGGACGTGCAGCTCATGGTGGAGGTTGTCGAGCCACATCGCGTCGTGGCCCCACTCTTCGAGCGGGCGCAGGTCCTCGTGATTCATCTCCGAGATGACCAATGCGTCGACGCGCTGCTTCAGCTCGGCGAGCACGTGCGGCTCCGACTCGTCGTAGATCGCGTGGACCGCGTCGAGACGGAGACCGTCGATCTTGTACTCGTTCGTCCACAGCTGAGCGTTCTGAATTGCCCATTCGCGCACGCCCTTCTGCGTGTAATCGATCGCGTCGCCCCAGAACGTGTCGTGGCGGTCCGTGAAATAGGGTCCGAAGGCGGCGATCGCCTGCGAGCCGGGGCCGATGTGGTTGTAGACGACGTCGAGGATCACAGCGAGCCCCTCCCGGTGCGCCGCATCGACGAGGCGAGCGAGCCCGTGCGGCCCGCCGTACACGGGATGTGCCGCGAAGTTGTACAGCCCGTCGTAGCCCCAGTTGCGGTTGCCGGGGAAGGTCGCGACGGGCATCAGCTCGATCGCCGTGATGCCGAGCTCGCGCAAGCCGCGCAGCCGCGGGACGACGCCGTCGAAGGTGCCGTCGGCCGTGAACGTGCCGACGTGCAGCTCGTAGATGACCAGCTCGTCGAGGTTCAATCCAGCCCTGGGCGCAATGTCGAACGCGCGCGTGTCGACGACGCGCGAGGGACCGCGCACGCCTTCGGGCTGCCAGCGCGAGCAGGGATCGGAAAGGGCCGTTCCGCCGTCGAGCACGAACGAGTAGTCGTCCCCGGCCCGAGCGGACACGTCGCGGGACCAGGTCCCGTCGTCAGCGCGCTCGAGCGCGTGCTCTGCGTCATCGAGTCGGACCGCGACCGACTCGGCACGCGGAGCCCACACGCGGAACTCGACCTGACCCGGCCCGACCGGGATTGCGCCCAGCTTTTGCACCGCGCGAGGCTACCCGTCCGGCCCTAAAGGGAGACTCGGTTGGTGATCCGGGAGGAGCTCGCACGTCTGATGAGCTGGGAAGAGCGCCACCGGCGCCTGATCGCGCGCCTTTTGGTCGTGCTCCTCGCCACTGTCGTGATCGATGCGATGGGCTCCGTCCTCGTCTACTTCCTCGAGAGGCACGCACAGCAGACCGAGATCTCGTCGTTCGGCGACGCCGTGTTCTTCACTACGGTCCAGCTCCTGACGGTGTCGTCGCAGATCAAGAATCCGCTGACTCCGGCGGGCCGCGTCGTCGACGTCTTCCTCGAGATCTGGGCGGTGATCGTGGTCGCCGGCTCGGCCGGCGCTATCGCTGCGTTCTTTCAGAGTGCCGAGCCCTGAGCACGTCCTCGACCGCGCTCGGGTCGAGCCCGCGAGCGGCGAGCAGCACGTAGCTGTGGAACCAGAGATCGGCTACCTCCGCGATCACGCGCTCGTCGGACTCGCCGAGCGCGGCCACTGCGACCTCCACGCCTTCCTCGCCGACCTTGCGCGCGCATGCGGTGACGCCTTCGTCGAGGAGACCGGCCACGTACGAGCCCCGCGGCCGCTCGCGTGCGCGCTCGGCGACGATGCGCCAGAGCCACGGCGCGAAGCACGAGACCGAGCCGGTGTGACACGCGGGGCCGTTCGGCCGTACGCGTAGAAGCAGAGCGTCGCCGTCGCAGTCGTCGCGCAGCTCCTCGACGACGAGTGTGTTCCCCGACGTCTCGCCCTTGTGCCAGAGCGTCTGGCGCGAGCGGCTCCAGAACCAGGCTTCGCCGGTCTCGCGCGTCAGCCGCTCCGCCTCGTCGTTCATCCACGCGAGCATGAGCACGCGGCCGCTCCCGGCGTCCTGGACGATTGCCGCCTTCAGAGCTCTAAGCTGCATCGCGCAGCGGGACGCCCAGCTCGCGCAGCTCGGCGCGCAGGCTGACGAGCCGAGCCGGGTCCTCGTGCAGGATCGACGCGAGCAATGCGGCCTGCGCAACCTGCAGCGCGTCTGCAACGTGTCGCGCTTCTCCTGCGCCGCCCGATGCGATCACGGGCAGCGAGACTGCTTCGGCGACCTCGAGCGTGAGCTCCAGGTCGTAGCCGGCACGAGTGCCGTCGGCGTCGATCGACGTGAGCAGGATCTCGCCGGCGCCGCGCTCCTCGCACTCCGCGGCCCACTCGGCGGCGCGGCGCGGCGTCGCCGCAGTGCCGGCGCGCGAGCGCACGTCGCCGCACGTAGCGTCGATCGCGACCACGACCGCCTGGCTGCCGAGCTGCTCGGCGAGCTCCGAGATGAGTCGCGGGCGTTCGAGCGCCGCGGAGTTGACGGAGACCTTGTCCGCGCCGGCGCGCAGCAGTTGCTCCGCATCCCCCGCTGTACGCACGCCGCCGCCGACGGTGAAAGGAATGGCGATACGTTCCGCGACGCGCCGCACGAGCCCGACGAGCGTGCCACGCTGCTCGAGCGTCGCCGAGATGTCGAGAAACACGAGCTCGTCCGCGCCTGCGTCCGAGTACGCGCCGCCGAGCTCGACCGGGTCGCCGACGTCACGCAGGCCGACGAAGTTCACGCCCTTGACGACGCGGCCGCCGGAAACGTCGAGGCAGGGGATCAGACGAGGGAGAGGCACAGGGACTCCAGAAAGCGTGCGCCGGCGGCGCCGCTCTTCTCGGGGTGAAACTGGACACCTGTGAACGAGCCGAGCTGCGCCGCCGCGACGATGCCTTCCGAGGTCGCCGTCGCGTACGACGTCTCGGCGGCGTAGGAATGCGCGAAGTAGAACGCGTCGCCCAGGGGCTCGACCTCAGCCCAGCCGATCCGCGGGACGCGACCCCTGCGCAGGCGCACCGCGCGGCCTGGGAGAATCGCCAGCCCTTCGACACCGCCGTCTTCCTCCGTCTCCTCGAGCGCGAGCTGTAGCCCGAGACAGATTCCGAGCACCGGCCGGTCCGCGGCGACGCGCTCGCGCAGAACCTCGTCGAGCTCCCGCGCGCGCAACCTCCGCATCGCGGCGGCGGCCGAGCCGACACCCGGCAGCACCGCGAGGTCCGCGCGCTCGACGTCCCCGGTCATCCGTGCGCCGAGGCGCTCGAACGCAAGCGCGACCGAGCGCACGTTGCCTGCACCGTAGTCGCAGATCGCAACTCTCACAGCGATCCCTTCGTGGACGGAATGCCGGCGGTTTCGACGCGCACGGCGGCGCCGAGCGCACGCCCGACTGCCTTGAACGCCGCTTCGGCGACGTGGTGCTCGTCGCGACCCGTTGCCTCCACGTGGATCGCGATCCGGGCGGCGTGCGCGAGACTGCTCAGCACGTGCGCCGCGAGCCCGGGATCGCGCTCGAGCCGGAGCTCAGCCGCCGGGCGACCGCCGAGGTCGACGGCCGCACGCGCCAGAGCGTCGTCCATCGGCACGACGGCGTCGCCGTACCGTGCGATGCCGCGGCGGTCGCCGAGCGCCGCGTTCAGCGCCTCGCCGAAAGCCAGCGCCGCGTCCTCGGCCGTGTGGTGCTCGCCTGTCTCCAGATCGCCCGTGCCCTCGAGTATGAGGTCGAAGCCGCCGTGGAAGGCGAGCTGCTCGAGGAAGTGGTCGTACAGGCCGGCGCCGGTGGCGACGCGCACCCGTGACGCGCCGTCGAGCGCGAGCCGAACAGCGATGCGCGTCTCGGCGGTCGCGCGCAGCCGGCGCACGCGCCGTCCGCCGGCGGCTGCGACCGGCGAGGGCCTATCGAGCGTCCGTGCAAGCGCTTCCACGAGCAGGTCGTCGTCCGCGGAGTCGAGAATCGAGATGCGAATGCCGTCCTGAAACGGCCGAACCGCGAGCCCCTGCCGCAGCAGCGCCTCGGCGAGCGCACGCGCATCATCGACCGGGACGAATAGGAAGTTCGCCTGCGAGGGCAGCGGCTCGAGGTCGAGCGCGCGCAATGCACTCGCCAGCCGCTCGCGCTCCTCGACGACGGGGCTTACGTCCGGAGGCGATTCGAGTGCTGCGAGCGCAAGTGCCGCAGAGAGCGACGAGACCTGGCAGGGCGCCTGCCGCGCGTTCAGCTCGCGCGTGGTCTCGGCGTCGGCGACGGCGTAGCCGACGCGCGCACCGGCCAGGCCGAACGCCTTCGAGAATGTGCGGATGACGATCACGCCGTCTTCGATCAGGTCGACTGCGGTCTCGCCACAGTACTCGTAGTACGCCTCGTCGACGGCGAGCGGCCGTGCCTCCGGCAGCGGATCGAGCGCGCCGGTCGGGTTGTTCGGGCGGCAGCAGAACGTCAGCACCTGATCGTGGTCGCCGACCTCGGCGCCCGCGAGCCAGGCGCCGATGCGAAAGAGCGGGTAGGTTGGGTCGCCCGCGATTGCGACCGTGTCGCCCGGGCCGGCGAATGCACGTGCGCAGAGCAGGATCAGGTCGTCCGCGCCCGCGCCGAGCATGACGTTCTCGGGCCCCACGCCGACGTACCGAGCGATCGCGTCCAGCAGCTCCGGATAGCCGCCGTGCGCGTACGTGTTGATGCGCGCCAGCGGTCCGGCGATCGTTCCGGGGCGGGAGGACGGCAGCGGCGCCGGTGCGACGTTGGCATCGAATCGCACGACCTCGATCGGGTCGATCCCTGCGAGCCGCGCGATCTCGGCGGTCGACGGCGCCCAGCCATAGCCCGTGAACTCCGGCGACAGAGTCCTCATCGGCGCACCGCCTCTGCGTGCGCCGGCATCCCCTCGACGGCCGCGAGCGCCTCGACGACCGGGCGTACCCGCGCGAGCCCGTCGGGCGTCAGCCGCTGAATCGTGACCGGCTTCAGGAACGTCTCGAGACCGAGGCCGCCCACGCGGCGCGCCCAGCCGCCCGTCGGGAGCACGTGATTGCCGCCGGTCGCGTAGTCGCCCGCCGCGACGGGTGACGAGGAGCCGACGAACACCGCGCCCGCGTTTCGCACCGTCGGCGCCAGCGCCTCCGCCTCTTCGCCCAACAGCACGAGGTGCTCGGGTGCGAGCGCCTCCGCCTCGTCGAGGCTTTCGACCACGCGGCAGACGGCGCCCGCACCGTGCTCGGCCTGCGCTGCCAGCTCAAGCTCGACGATCCTCGGATCGGTTCCGTTCGACGCGAGCACCACGACCTCGGACGGTCCGGCGGGCAGGTCGATTGCGACATCGCGCGCAACGACGAGCTTCGCCTCGTTCACATGTGCGTTGCCGGGACCGACGATCAGATCGACGCGCTCGACGTACGCGAGCCACGCGATCGCCTGCGGCCCACCCAACGCCCAGACCTCCTCGACCCCGAGCGCTTCCGCCGCCGCGGCGACGAGTCCGGCGCCCGACGGCGGCGTCACGACGACGATCCGCTCTGCGCCCGCGACCTGGGCAGGTACCGCGCACATGACGAGCGTCGAGACGAGGCCGCGTGGCACGTACACGCCGACCGACCGCACCGGGACCCAGCGCCGCTCGAGCACGACGCCCGGCTCGACCTCGAGCTCGACGTCGCGCGGACGCTGCGCCTCGTGCCAGCGGCGGACGCGGTCGGCGAGCGTCAGCAGCGCCTCGCGCGGCAGCAGCTCGGGCTCGGCGACCGCGCGGGCCGGCGCCACGCCGTCCAGTTCCAGTGCCCACTCGCGCACGGCGTCGAAGCCGCGCATCTTGACGTCCTCGACGACGTTCACGAGACCATCCGCTCGACCGGCACGAGCAGGATCGACGACGCGCCCGCTGCCTCGAGCTTCGGCAGCAGCCGCCAGACGTCCGCTGCAGGGACGAGCGCGTGCACCGCCACCATCCCAGGCTCGGCGAGCGGCAGCACGCTCGGCGCGCGCGAGCCGGGCACGAGCGCGTAGATCTGAGCGAGCGCCGACTCGGGCGCGTTCAGCATCAGGTAGCGGTTCCGCCGAGCTTCGACGACCGAGCGGAGGATCGCGGCGAGGCGACTCGGGTGATCTCCCTCGTCGCGCGCGATCAGCACCGCCTCCGACTCGAAGAGCGAACCGAGCGAGCGAAGGCCGTTCGTGCGCAGCGTGCTGCCGCTGGAGACGAGGTCGACGATCGCGTCCGCGAGGCCGAGCCGCGGCGCGACCTCGACCGATCCCGTCACGTCGACCAGCTCGACAGCGATGCCGCGTTCGTCGAGCAGCTCGCGCGCGAGATGCGGATACGCCGTCGCGACGTGCGTTCCGGCCAGCTGGTCGAGCTCGCCGATCGGCGACTCCTCGGGGACGGCCGCCTCGAGCCGGCAGCCGCCGAAGCCGAGTTTCAGCAGCTCCTTGACGTTCGCGCGCCGCTCGCGCACGAGGTCGGCCCCGGTGATCCCGCAGTCGACGACGCCGTCCTGTACATACTCTGGGACGTCCGCAGCACGCACCAGCAGGACGTCGACGGGCGCGTTCCGGCACGGGAACGCGAGCGCGCGCTCGCCCGGCTCCTCTGGGCCAAGGCCAGCGTCGTCGAGCAGCGAGATCGACGGCTCGCGGAGCCGTCCTTTCGCAGGGACCGCGATCGTCAGGCGGTCGTCTTGCGGCGCTTTCGCCGATCGAGCATGAGCCGGTACCCGCCCTCCCCGTACCGCAGCCAGTGCGCCACCCGCGTCACGGTCGTCGTCGATGCATGCGTCCGCCTGCTGATCTCCAGGTAGGGCAGCCCCTCTTCCAGCAGGCGCGCGACCTGCCACCGGTGCGCCATCGCCTCCAGCTCCGACATCGTGCAGAGGTCGCGCAGGAAGCGGCCGGCCTCCTCCGGAGAGCGAAGGGACGCCGTCGCCTCGCAAAGGTCTCTGATTTCCTGCGTCTGCCATGGATGTGAAGGCTCCACTGCCATTTGAACGTATTAGCATACTAACATAGCACCAGGCTCACATGGAAGTGATACCAGCAATCGATCTGCTCGGCAGGGTCGCCGTCCGCCTCGAGCAGGGTGACTACGACCGTGTCACGACGTACGGCGAGCCGATCGAGCTTGCGGCGCGTTTCGCGGCCGCGGGCGCGCGCTGGATCCACGTGGTGGATCTCGACGGTGCTCGGGCCGGCCTGATTCGGCCGGTCGTCGTGACTGCGCTCGTGCATGCCTCCTCGCCCGCTTCGGTCCAGGCTTCGGGTGGAGTGCGCTCGGTCGCCGATGCGGAGAGTCTCGTTCGAGCGGGCGCGCGGCGCGTCGTCGTGGGCACCGCTGCGTGGACGCTCATGGACGAACTCGTGGCATCGCTGGGTGAGCGGTTGGTGGTCGCCCTCGATGTGCGCGACGGCGTCGTGCATACGCGGGGCTGGACCGAGAGCGGGCTCGAGCTCGACGAGGCACTCACGCGCTGTGTCGCAGGCGGCGTGCCGCGCCTCCTCTGCACGGCCATCGATCGCGACGGCACGCTCGAGGGGCCGGATGTCGGCCTCGTCAGCCGCGTGGTCGACCGCTCCGGCCTGCCGGTGCTCTCGGCCGGCGGGATCCGCTCGCAGGCAGATCTCGACGAGCTCGCGGACGCCGGCGCGGAGGGCGCGGTCGTCGGCCGTGCCCTCCTCGACGGACGGATTCAGCTCGCATGAGCGCGACGTGCGAACCGACGCGCTATTCGGGCACGAGCCAGACCACGCCCAGCGGCGGCAGCGTCAACTCGGCCGAGAAGGGCTGGTCGTGCCAAGGCAACGGCTCCGCCTTCACCTCGCCCAGGTTTCCCTCGCCGGAGCCGCCGTAGAAGGCGGAGTCGGTGTTCAGCGCCTCGCGCCAGCGGCCCGCCCGCGGCATTCCGACGCGATAGCCGTAGCGCGGCACGGGCGACAGGTTGCAGACGCATACGAGCGGCTTCTTCGCGTCCTTGCCGAAGCGTGCGAACGCGAGCACGTTGGCCGGTGCATCGTTCGGCTCGAGCCAGCGGAAGCCCGACGGCTCGAAGTCGTCCTCCCAGAGCGCCGGTGTCTCGCCGTAGACGCGGTTCAGGTCGCGCACGAGCGTCTGCACGCCCTGGTGGTCGGCCTCCTCGAGCAGGTGCCAGTCGAGCGACGTCTCCGCATTCCATTCGCGCCACTGCGCGATCTCGCTCCCCATGAAGAGCAGCTGCTTGCCGGGGTGCGCCCACATGCAGCCGTAGAGCGCGCGCAGGTTCGCGAACTTCTGCCAGCGGTCGCCGGGCAGCTTGTCGATCAGCGCACGCTTGCCATGCACGACCTCGTCGTGCGAGAGCGGCAGGATGAAGTTCTCGCTGAACGCATAGACGAGCGAGAACGTGAGCTGGTGATGATGGAAGCGGCGGTGGATGGCCTCGCGCTGGAAGTAGTCCAGCGTGTCGTGCATCCAGCCCATGTTCCACTTGAAGCCGAAGCCGAGCCCGCCGAGATAAACCGGGCGCGAGACGCCCGGCCACGCGGTCGACTCCTCCGCGGCCGAGACGACGCCGGGCTCGCGCCCGTGCACGAGCTCGTTCAGCCGTTGGAGGAAGGTGACGGCGTCGAGATCCTCACGGCCGCCGAACTCGTTCGGGACCCACTCGCCCTCGCGGCGCGAGTAGTCGAGGTAGAGCATCGACGCGACGGCATCCACGCGCAGCCCGTCGGCGTGGAACTCGCGCAGCCAGTAGACCGCGTTCGCGAGCAGGAAGTTCCGCACCTCGTTACGGCCGTAGTTGAAGACGAGCGTTCCCCAGTCGGGATGTGCGCCGCGGCGTGGGTCCTCGTGCTCGTAGAGCGCCGTGCCGTCGAAGCGCGCGAGCGCCCATTCGTCCCGCGGGAAATGTGCCGGGACCCAGTCGAGGATCACGCCGATCCCCTGCTGGTGCAGCTCGTCGACGAAGTTGCGGAAGTCGTCGGGGTCGCCGAAGCGCGCGGTCGGGGCGAAGTATCCGGTGACCTGGTAACCCCACGAGCCGCTGTACGGATGTTCCATCACCGGCAGCAGCTCGACATGCGTGAAGCCCATGTCTTTCGCGTAGGCGCCGAGCTGCCGTCCTAATTGGCGGTAGTCAAGGGTTTTGTTCTCGAGCGTTCGGCGCCACGAGCCGAGATGCACCTCGTAGATCGACATCGGCCGGGCGAACGGCTCCTCGGCGCGCCGTTGCTCGAGCCATTCGCCGTCCCCCCACTCGTAGCGTGAGCGGAAGACGCGCGACGCATTGCCGGGCGGCACCTCCGTGGCGAACGCGTACGGGTCGGACTTGAGCAGCAGCTGCCCTTCGGGCGTCGTGATCTCGTAGCGGTAGAGCGCGCCCTCGGGCGCATCGAAGACGACGCCGTCCCAGATGCCGGAGACACCGCGCTGCTCGAGCGGGTTCACGCGGCCGTCCCAGCCGTTCCATTCGCCGACGACCGACACCTTCGCCGCGTTCGGCGCCCACACCGCGAACGCGACGCCGTCCTCGAGCACGTGCGCGCCGAGCTTCTCGTACAGGCGCTCGTGCCGACCCTCGCCGACGAGGTGGAGGTCGATCTCGCCGAGACGGGTGCTCATGCCGCCGCTGCCGCCTCGAGCATGCGCATGATTCCGGCAACGGGGATGTGGATCCAGTCGGGCCGGTTGTTCAGTTCGTAGCGGAGCTCGTACACCGCCTTCTCGAGCTCGAAGACCGTCAGCAGGCGCGCGAACCCTGCGTCGCCGGCGGGAAGCAGGCTTGGATCAACCGTCTGCATGTAGCCGGCGAGGAACGTCTCGCGTGCGCGTGACTCCCAGCCCTCCGGCGCCGCCGCGCCGCGCAGGATCTCGACGGCCGAGACTACATACGCGAAGGAGCGCAGCATGCCGGCGACGTCGCGGAGCGGCGAGCGCTTGCGCCGCCGCTCGGCCAGCGAGCGCGCCGGCTCGCCCTCGAAGTCGATGATCACCCAGTCGCCGCGGTCCGGCGCCCAGAGCGTCTGGCCCAGGTGGAGGTCGCCGTGCGTGCGAATCGTCTTCCCGAACGAGCCGGCGTGGGAGAGCAGCGCGAGCGACTCGCGCACCTCCTCCCCGCGCCCGCGGATCGGATCGAGCGCCTCGACGTCCTCGGGGAGCTCGACGAAGATCCGGCTGATCTCCTCGTCGACGGTCGCCGTCAGCAACGCCAGGCTCTCGGTGCTGGGATCCTCGGGGCTGAATGTCGGATCGTTCGAGTCCGATCCAAGCACTGCGTGCATCGAACCGGTGACCTCGCCCAGCCGCTTCAGGCGCGTGACGAACCGTTCGGGCTCGCTCTCCAGCTCGTCGAGCGCGAGCTCCCAGCCGTCGAGTGCGTCGCGGACGTACTGCTGCAGCACGCCGAGCGTCGCGTCGAGCGGCCGGCCGACGTACGCGTACCAGCCGGCGAGCTGCGCGATGCTCGCGAAGCCATTCTGCGTGAGGAAGCGCAGGAGCTCGAGCTCCGGATTGACGCCCGGCTCGAGCCTGCGAAAGACCTTGAGGATGAGCTCCTCGTCGAAGACGATCGACGTGTTCGACTGCTCGCTCGTGATCACGCGCGCGGCCGTCAGCTCGGTGCCCAGGCTCGCGAACCCCTCGAGCGCACGGAACTCGAGCACGCCCTCGCCGGCCGGGATCGTTGAGCCGGCCCGGATCATGTGCACGAGCTCGCGCACGTGGCGCGGGTCGGCGAGCGCGTCGAGGTCCTCGCCGCTCGTGAGCAACTGGTACGTCTCGTGCGTGCCGGTGTCGAAAACGACTTCGACGAGCTCGACGTTCAGCTCGGGCTCGCCTTCGTGCAGCGAAGCCCTGTCGAGCACATGTGCGTGCATCACCTCGCGCGTCTTCGACGCGAACCAGCGGCGCGACGTGACGAAATCGATCAGTCGTGTCTCAGCTGGAACCAAAAGAATCCTCTCGGTGCGAGCGTGAGCAGGTAGGGCAGGTCGCCGATCGGCGGAAAGCGCGTGCGGCCGAACATCTCCTCCGGCACCATGCCGGCGAACTGTGACAGGTCGAGCTCGACGGCCTGCGCCGAGCGCGCGACGTTGTGCACGCACAGCACCGTGTCGTCCTCGTAACGGCGGACGTGCGCGAAGATGCGCGGGTTCTCCGGCCGCAACGGCTCGTACGTGCCGAGGCCGAAGACCGGATGCTCCTTGCGCAGCTGGATGAACCGCTGCAGCCAGCGGAGCAGCGACGACGACGTGCGGAGCTGGGCATCGACGTTCACGGCCTGGAAGCCGTAGACGGGATCCATCAACGGCGGCAGGTAAAGCTGCGCGAAATCGGAACGTGAGAAGCCGCCGTTCCGATCGGACGTCCACTGCATCGGCGTGCGCACGCCGTCGCGGTCGCCGAGGAAGATGTTGTCGCCCATCGCGATCTCGTCGCCGTAGTAGAGGACGGGCGCGCCGGGAAGCGAGAACATGATCGCGTGCAACAGCTCCACGTCGGGGCGCGCGTTGTCGAGCAGCGGCGCGAGCCGGCGCCGGATGCCGAGGTTGAGCTTCATGCGCGGATCCTTGGCGTACTCCGTGTACATGTAGTCGCGCTCCTCGTCGGTGACCATCTCGAGCGTGAGCTCGTCGTGGTTACGGAGGAAGAGTCCCCACTGCGCGCTATCGGGAATCGGCGGCGTCCGATCGAGGATCTCCAGGATCGGCGTCGCGTCCTCGCGGCGCAGTGCCATGAACATCCGCGGCATCACCGGAAAGTGAAATGCCATGTGGCATTCGTCCCCGTCGCCGAAGTACTCGACGACGTCATCGGGCCACTGGTTCGCCTCCGCCAGCAGCACGCGGTCCGGGTACCGCGCGTCGACCTCGGCGCGGACGCGTTTGAGGTACTCGTGCGACTCGGGGAGGTTCTCGCCGTTCGTCCCATCGCGCTCGTAGAGGTAAGGCACCGCGTCGAGGCGGAAGCCGTCGATGCCGAGGTCGAGCCAGAAGCGCAGGACGTTCAGCATCGCCTCCTGCACGTCCGGGTTGTCGTAGTTGAGGTCGGGCTGGTGCGTGAAGAAGCGGTGCCAGTAGTACTGACCGCGCACCGGGTCCCACGTCCAATTGGACGGTTCGGTGTCGACGAAGATGATGCGGGCCTCGGGCCAGCGGTCGTCCGTATCCGACCAGACGTACCAGTCGGCGCGCGGCCCTTGCTGGTCGGCGCGCGATTCCTGGAACCACGGGTGCTCGGACGAGGTGTGGTTCATGACGAGGTCCGCGATCACGCGCATGCCGCGCTGGTGCGCCTGCTCGACGAAGGTCTTGAAGTCGTCGACCACTCCGTAGTCCGGATGGATCACGAAGAAGTCGGCGATGTCATAGCCCCCGTCGCGCAGGGGCGACTGGTACATCGGCAGCAGCCAGATGCAGTCGATCCCGAGCCACTGGAGGTAGTCGAGCTTGTCGATCAGCCCGCGGAAGTCGCCGGAACCGTCGTCGTTGCCGTCGAAGAAGCCGCGGATGTGGATCTCGTAGAAGATCGCCGTCTTGAACCAGAGCGGGTTCCGCTCGAACCAATGGCCCGGCTCAGACATGGCTCACCGCGCGACCCGTGCCTGGCACCGGCTTCCGGTAGAGCCAAGCCCGAAGCAGACGCACGTCCGCCGCCGTTTTGGCTCCCGCATTCGGCTGGCGCTTGTGGACGAACTGACACACCTTTGGTGCGGTGCCTGGCACCAGAGTGTCCGGATCAGACATGCGTCTCGAGCTTGAAGATGTGGGCCTGGCCTGGGTCGAGTCGGACGAAGTTGCGGCCGATCGACCACCGGTAACGCTCGCCGCCGAGCAGGTCGCGCGCGAAGAACGTCGGCGGCAGCCCGAGGGCCGCCGGCACGATCGCCAGCCCTTCGTGCGATGCCAACGGATCGATGTTCACGACGACGACCACGTCGTCCTTGATGTACGCCACGACCCGCTCCTGCTCCGTCTCCAGCCAGTGCAGATTGTCGACGCGCTGCAGCGCGGGCTCCGTCCGGCGGATCTCGTTCAGACGTTGCACGAGCGGCAGGAGCGGCCCGTCGAGCTTGCGTTTCTTCACCTCGTACTTCTCAGAATCGAGGTATTCCTCGGAGCCCTCGCTCACCGGCACGTTCTCGCAGTGCTCGAACCCGGAGTAGATCCCGTAGGACGGCGACAGCGTCGCCGCGAGCACGAGCCGCGCCTCGAACGCGGGCCGCCCGCCGCGCTGCAGGTACTCGTGGAGGATGTCCGGCGTGTTCGCGAAGAAGTTCGGCCGGTAGTAGTCGCGCCACTCGAGGATCTGCGCCATCAACTCCTCTAGTTCCGCCTTCGTGTTCTTCCACGTGAAGTACGTGTACGACTGCGAGAAGCCGGCCTTCGCGAGCGTCGTCATCATCGCCGGACGCGTGAATGCCTCCGAGAGCAGGACGATGTTCGGCTCGACGTGTCGCACCTCGGCGATCAGCCACTCCCAGAACGGGACCGGCTTCGTGTGCGGATTGTCGACGCGGAAGACGCGAACGCCGTGCTCGATCCAATAGAGCATCACGTCGCGCAACGCATTCCAGAGGCCGCGCCAGTCCTCCGACTGGAAGTTGACGTTGTAGATGTCCTGGTATTTCTTCGGCGGGTTCTCGGCGTACTTCAACGTGCCGTCGGGACGGCGGTGGAACCACTCCGGATGCTCCTTCAGCCACGGATGGTCGGGTGAGCACTGGATCGCGTAGTCGAGCGCAATCTCGACGCCGACGTCACGCGCGCGGGCGACCAGCCGTTCGAAGTCGGCGAGCGTGCCGAGGTCCGGATTGATCCCCGTGTGGCCGCCTTCTTCCCCGCCGATCGCCCACGGGCTCCCGACGTCGCCGCGCTTCGCCGTGACGGCGTTGTTGCGTCCCTTGCGGTTCGTGCGCCCGATCGGATGGATCGGCGGCAGGTAGACGACGTCGAACCCGAGCTCGGCAAGCCGCGGTACGACTTTCTCGACGCCGGCGAAGCCGCCCCACGAACGCGGAAACAGCTCGTACCACGACCCGAAGCGCGCAAGCTCGCGATCGACGTCGACTCCAAGCTTGACGTCGAGCTCGACCTGGCCGTCGCGGTCCCGACTCGGCGCCGCAAGCCCTTCCTCGAGAGAGATCTCGGCCTCGAGCAGCGCACGTCCCTCGGAAAGCTCACCCGCGAGATCCGTCTGCCCGCCCTCGAGCTTCCGCGTCACCTCGCGCTGCCACGACGCAATCCGATCCGTCCAAGCGGCCACCGTGAAGGTCCAGCGGCCCGGCGCGTCGACGGCGAACGACCCGCGCCAGAGATCGTTGCTGACCGGCTCGAGCGGCGCTTCCCGCCAGCGGCGCGCGCCGGGGGGTCGGTAGCGGACCGCGGCACCGAGCACGTCGTGGCCGTCGCGGAAGATCGTCGCGGAAACGGCGACCTCTTCGCCGACCACCCGCTTCACCGGGAAACGCCCACAGTTGACCTGCGGCTCGACGTCCTGGATCTGGATGCCGGGTGGCGGTTCGTTGCGCGCACGAGGCATGGGCGTGAGACTTTCGCACTTCGTGAAGCTCAAACGCGCAAGTGGAATCCTTTTGCACCCGACGTCGCTCCCCGGCGGCCGTCTCGGCGAGGAGGCGTATCGCTTCGTCGACTGGCTCGCGGCGGCGGGGCAATCGTGGTGGCAGGTGCTGCCGCTCGGCCCACCGGACGACACCGCGTCGCCCTACAACGCCTCCTCGGCGTTCGCCGGGTCGCCCGCGCTCCTCGCCGAGCCGAGCGCCCGCGTCGACGCCGCAGACATCGAGGATTTCGTGGCGCGGCATCCGTTCTGGGCCGGCGACTGGGCCGCGTTCGCGGGAACGCACGCGCTCGCGGACCAGGTGCGCTTCGAGCGGGAGTGGAACGCGCTTCGCGCATACGCCCGCAGGCGCAAGGTGCGCATCTTCGGCGACATTCCGATCTACATCGCCGAAGGCAGCGCCGATCATCGAGCTCATCCTGAGCTCTTCCGCAGCGGCGAGGTCGCCGGCGCGCCGCCCGACGACTATTCGAAGACCGGCCAGCACTGGGGCAATCCGTTGTACGAGTGGAAGGCACACCGCGCGAGTCGTTACCGCTGGTGGACCGAGCGCTTCCGCCGCACGTTCGAGCTCGTGGACCTGGCGCGCATCGATCACTTCCGAGGCTTCGTCGCGTACTGGGCGGTCCCCGCCGGACACAAGACGGCAAAGCGCGGCCGCTGGCGCACCGGACCCGGCGCGGAGCTCTTCCGCGCGGCCGAGAGCGAGCTCGGCGAGTTGTCGCTCGTCGCCGAGGATCTCGGCTTGATCACGCCGGCGGTCGTCCGGCTGCGCAAGCGGCTCGGCCTGCCCGGCATCGTCGTCCTGCAGTGGGCGGTCGGCGGCGGACGGGCGAGCCCCCACCACCCGGACAACCACGAAGAGCAGGCCGTCGTCTACACCGCGACGCACGACACGGATACCACGCGCGGCTGGTTCGAATCGCTGCCGAAGCGGATGCGCGACGCAACCGGTCTCGACTCCCACGAGCCGGCGTGGAGCATGATCGAGCTGGCGCACGCGTCGCGCGCGGCACTGTCGATCATTCCGGCGCAGGACGTGCTCGATCTCGGCAGCGCGCACCGGATGAACCATCCGGGCACGCGGCACGGCAACTGGCGCTGGCGGCTCCGCCGCGGCCAGCTCACGGACGAGCTCGCCGCACGCCTGCGTGAATCGACGCGGGCTTCGCGCCGACTGCCTCGATAGGCTCAGCTCGTGGCAGTCCTCACGTCGCAAGCGCAGCGCGACGATTCGTTCACCGCACGGCAGGAGCGGATGGAACAGCTCGTCGCGGAGCTGCGCGAGCGGACGGCGCGGATTGCGGCGGGCGGCGGCCAGAAGGCGCGCGCACGCCACCGCGAGCGGGGCAAGCTGACGGCGCGTGAGCGGATCGACCGGCTGATCGATGCGGACTCCGCCTTCCTCGAGCTGAATGCGCTCGCGGCGTGGGAGCTGTACGACGGGCAGGCGCCGAGCGCGGGCATCGTCACTGGCATCGGCCTCGTGGAGGGACGGGCATGCGTGATCGTCGCCAACGACGCGACCGTGAAGGGCGGCTCGTACTTCCCGCTGACCGTCAAGAAGCACCTGCGCGCGCAGGAGATCGCACAGCAAAACGCGTTGCCGTGTCTCTACCTCGTCGACTCCGGCGGGGCTTTCCTGCCGCTGCAGGCGGAGGTGTTCCCGGACCGCGACCATTTCGGCCGGATCTTCTTCAACCAGGCACAGATGTCCGCACGCGGCATTGCGCAGATCGCCGTCGTGATGGGCTCGTGCACGGCCGGCGGCGCCTACGTGCCCGCGATGAGCGACGAGACCATCATCGTGCGCGGCACGGGGACGATCTTCATCGGCGGGCCGCCGCTCGTGAAGGCCGCGACCGGTCAGGACGTGAGCGCGGAGGAGCTCGGCGGCGCGGACGTCCACGCGCGGCATAGCGGCGTTGCCGACCACTACGCGACATCGGACGAGCACGCGCTCGCACTCGCACGCCGGATCGTTGCGAACCTGCAGCGACGCAAGGAGTTTCCGTGGGACATCACGCGCCCCGAGCCGCCGGCCGCCGATCCGTCGGAGCTGTACGGGCTCGTGCCCGAGGATTTCCGGCACCAGGTCGATCCGCGCGAACTGATCGCGCGCCTCGTGGACGGCTCGCGCTTCGACGAGTTCAAGGCGCTCTACGGCGAGACCCTCGTCTGCGGCTGGGCGCGGATCGAGGGCTTTCCCGTCGGCATCCTCGCGAACAACGGCGTGCTGTTCGCAGAGTCTGCGCAGAAGGGAGCCCACTTCATCGAGCTTGCGTGCAAGCGCAAGGTGCCGCTCGTTTTCCTGCAGAACATCACGGGCTTCATGGTCGGCAAGGAGTACGAGGCCGGCGGGATCGCACGCGACGGCGCGAAGCTCGTGATGGCGGTCGCGAACGCTCAGGTGCCGAAGTTCACCGTCGTCACCGGCGGCTCCTTCGGCGCCGGCAACTACGCGATGTGCGGGCGCGCCTACGGACCGCGCCAGCTCTGGATGTGGCCGAACGCGCGCATCTCGGTGATGGGCGGCGATCAGGCGGCGACCGTCCTGACGATGGTCGGTGATGCCGACGCCGAAGCGATCCGCGCGAAATACGAGGAGGAAGGCAGCCCGTACTACTCGACCGCGCGCCTCTGGGACGACGGGATCATCGATCCGCTGGACACGCGGCGCGTGCTCGCGCTCGGGATCTCCGCGGCGCTGAACGCGCCGATCCCGCAGACGACGTTCGGCGTGTTCCGGATGTGACGTGCGCCTTCTCCGCTGGCGGCGAAAGCAACGGGCGGAGCCGATCGGCGAGGCTCAGGCTTACGAGCGTTCGTACGGCAGGCCGTCGGCCGAGGTGAAGGTGATCAAGCTGCCGCCGCGGCGCCCGCGCGATCACGTCGTACTGGTGCAAGGCGAGTTGCTCCGCCGCGCGTTCCTCGACCGGCTCGGGCGCCGGCGCGGCGGAGGCGCTCCTCGGCCACCCGATGAGTAGATTTGCGGGATGGGCTATTCGATGGTCACCCTGGACGAGATAGAGCGCGCCGGCCCCGGCGGCGCGGCCCGCCGCGGAAGCTACGAACCGAGAGGATCTTTCTAGTGCACATGATCGAGCTGACGGAAGAAGAACTGCGCCTGCTGCACGCCGCGCTCCATTCGTACCTGGACGATTTCGGGCACGAGGAGGCCGACGTCCTGCGCCTCGTGAAGCAGCTGATCGCGAAGCTGCCCGCGCAGACCGGCTAGAGAACCAGCTCTTCCGGAAACACCTCGTTCCCCGCGAAGCGCTCGAGCCGGTACGGCGCGAGGTCGAACGTCGGCTGCAGGCCGAGCAGCTCCTCCGCCACGGCGCGGCCGACCGCCGGCGCCTGCATGAAGCCGTGGCCGCTGAATCCGGCCACGACGTAGGCGTCGGCGCCGACTGAGCCGATGATCGGGTGCGCGTCCGGCGTCATGTCGTACAGACCTGCCCACGCACATTCGACCGGTGCACCGGCCGCGGGCGGGTAACGGGAAGCAAGCCGCTCGCGGACTTCCTCCACGAGCGAGTCGTCGACCTCCTCGTCGCTCGACCAGCGCGCAGTCGGCTCGCGGTACGCGAGTCGAAGGGACTCGTCCCGGCGGCGAAAGTGAAACGTCGTTTCCTCCTCGACGACCATCGGCAGCGTCTCCGGTAACTCGTCAACGGGCCCGACGTCGACGAGCTGCCGCACGAGCGGGCGGATCGGCAGCTCGGGCAAGAGGTCCGCCGATTGCCAGCCGCACGCGACGACGAGCACGTCGCCGTCGGCGTTGCGCGCGTCGGTGTGCTCGCGCACGTCCACCCCACGCGCGGCGGCGCGGCGCACCAGCTCGCGCGCGACAGCGGGCGGATCGGCGACACCGTCCTCGCGGCAGATCACCGCGCCGAGGACATCATCCGTACGCAAGCCGCGCACCTCCGCGGCGTCGACAGCCTCGACCGGAACGCCGAGGGATCGCTGCAGCTCTGCACGCGCGCGCAACCGCGCCAGCCCTTCCTCGGTCGTCGCCAGGAACAGATAGCCGACTTGCCGGAAGAACGGAGGCCCGAGCGCCCGAAAGAACTCGATCGACGCCTGCGCGAGCCGCACCTCCACGGCCGTGGAGAACTGCTGCCGCACGCCGCCCATTGCCTTCCCGGTCGCGCCCGACGCGACCTCGCCCGTGTCACACAGCACGACGTCTGTCGCCCCCAGCAGCGCGAGGTGGTAGGCGACCGACGCACCCATCGCGCCGGCGCCGGCTACGACAATTCTTCGTCGAGCCACGCGTCGACCTCCGTTCGTTCCTCTGCGGTCAGCGCGCGCAGCGGCGGGCGGACGTCCTCGCGCATCGGCACGCCGCGACGCACCGCGATGCGCTTGAGCGCAGCGTGGCGGGGAAAGCGCTCGATCGCGTCGCGGATCTCCTTCAGGCGCGGGTCGACCGCGACGACCTTCTCCGGCAGCGCGCTGGCGAGCGCCGAAATCGCTCCGACCGCTCCGTGTTCGAGCCCCTGTGCGATCAGCGACTCCGGCCCGACCAAGATGTCGAGGCCGTCGAGCAGGTACGGCCGGAACGCTTCCCAGGGGGCGTCGGAGACCTTCATCCCGACGAGATTCGGCGCCCGTTCCCGCAGCCGCTCGATCGTCGCCGGCGGGACGGCGTACCCGCTCACGCGTGCGAACTCGTACACGTAGAACGCCAATGGCTCGCACGCGCGCGCCGCAGCCTGGAAGTGTGCGAGCAGCGCCGGCTCGTCGAGCTGGAAATACGGCGGCGCAATGACTGCGACGCCGGCCGCCTGGCGACTCGCCGCGTGCGCCGCGAGCTCGACCGTCGCGAGCGTCGTCTGCGCACCGGCGTTGACGATCACGTCGAGCCGTCCGTCGAGGAAGAGCTCTGCCGCGCGCATCCGCTCGCTCGTGTCGAGCAGAATGCCCTCGCCCGTCGTCCCGAGCGCGAGGATGCCGTCGACGCCACCGCGGTGCAGAAACTCGACATAGGGCGCGAACGCCGCTTCGTCGAGGCTGTCGCCGCCTTGGCGGAGCGGTGTCAGCGCCGCTGCGTACGTCCTCGCCATGGCAAGACCTTAAGCTGCGGCGTCATGGGCGGGCTCCGGATCGAGCGCGACGGCGCGGTTCTACGCATGACTCTCGCCAAGCCCGAGCGGCGCAATGCATTCGATGCGGCGCTGATCGCCGAGCTGCACGACGCGTTCTCCGACGTCGGCGACGCGCGCGTCGTCGTGCTGGCGGGAGACGGGCCGAGCTTCTGCGCGGGCGCGGACGTCGAGTGGCAGCGCGCCTCGATCGGTCTCAGCTTCGACGAGAACGTCGCGGACGCGCTCCGTTTGCACCGGATGCTCGCGACGGTCGACTCCTGTCCCGCGCCACTCGTCGCGCGCGTTCAGGGCTACGCGCTCGGGGGCGGCTCAGGGCTCGTCGCGTGCGCTGACGTCGTCGTCGCGTCGCTCGACGCGACGTTCGGCTTCACCGAGGTGCGGCTCGGGATCATTCCGGCGGTCATCTCGCCGTTCGTCTTCGCGAAGATCGGCGCGGGCGCCGCGCGGCGGCTCTTCCTCACCGGCGAGCGCTTCAACGCGGAGACGGCGCTGCGAATCGGGCTGATCCACGAGCTCGCCGACGATCTCGACGCGGCGGTCGAGCGCGTTGTCGGGGAGCTCCTCAAGTCGGGTCCCGAGGCCACCCGCGCGGCGAAGCGGCTCGCGCGCGAGCGTCCGTACGACGGTGAGGAGCTGGCGCGGATCGCGGCCGGCTTGCGCGCAGGCGACGAGGGACAGGAGGGCCTCCGCGCCTTCCTCGAGAAGCGCGCGCCGAACTGGACCGCTTGAAGCGGCTGCTCCTGGTCGTCGGCGCGGTCGTCCTCGTCGACACGATGTTCTACGCGGCGCTGACACCGCTCCTCCCGCATTACGCGCAGGAGCTCGGCCTGTCGAAGGCGGGCGCCGGACTGCTCGCCGGCGCGTACGCGCTCGGCGCGCTCGCCGGCGGCATCCCGTCCGGAATGCTCGCGTCGCGCTTCGGCGTGAAGCCGACGCTTCTCCTCGGACTCGGCGGAATGATCGCGACGACCGCGCTCTTCGGGTTCGCCGACAGCGAGTGGCTGCTCGACTCCGCGCGCTTCCTGCAAGGCTTCGCGAGCGCGTGCTCGTGGACGGCCGGACTCGCGTGGCTCGTCGCCGACGCACCCGCAGGCTCACGAGGCAGGCTGATCGGCACCGCAATGGGCGCGGCGATCTTCGGCGCGATGCTCGGACCCGTGATCGGCGGGATCGCGTCGCTGACGAGCACCGAGGCGACGTTTGGCGGCGTCGCTTGCCTCGGCTTCGTGCTCGCCGCAGCCGCAGCCACGACACCGTCGCTCCACGCGGCGCGGCGGCAGCCCGTATCACTGCTCTTCCGCGCGTTCCGCAGTCCCCGCCTGATGGCGAGCATCTGGTTCATTGCCGTTCCAGCGGTCTCGTTCGGGACGATGAACGTGCTCGGGCCGCTGCGCCTGCACGTGCTCGGGCTCGGCGCAGTCGCGATCGGCGCCGTCTGGCTCGTGGGTGCGGCGCTCGAGGCGACGTCTGCGCCGTTCATCGGGCATTTGTCAGACCGTCACGGTCGCTTGCTCCCCCTCTCCGCCGGGCTGATCGTCGCGGGTATCACCTTGGCGTTCTTTCCTGTGCTCGACGCGCGCTGGTGGCTCTTCGCGCCGGCGATCGTCGCGTGCAGCTTTGCCCTAGGGGCGTTCTGGGCGCCGGCGATGTCGATGGCGTCGGATGAGGCTGATGCGCTGGGCCTCGACTACGCATTCGGGTTCGCGCTGATCAATCTCGCGTGGGCGCCGGCGCAGATCGGCGGCGCCGCTGGAGGCGGCGCGCTGGCGGACCTGACGTCCGACGCCGTCCCGTATCTCGTGCTCGCCGCGCTGTGCGCGCTTACGCTTGCGGCGCTGTGGAGATCCGCAAGCTCCTCGTAGCAAACCGCGGCGAGATCGCGCTGCGGATCTTCCGCACCTGCCGTGCGCTGGGCATCGCGACCGTCGGCGTGGTCGCGCCGGACGACCGGGGGTCGCTGCACGCTCGCGAAGCCGACGCAGCGGTGGAGATCGCGAGCTACTTGCATTCCGAGGAGCACGTCCGCGCGGCCAAGCAAGCGGGCGCCGACGCGATCCATCCCGGCTACGGCTTCCTCGCCGAGAACGCCGATTTCGCAGAAGCCGTCGGCGCGGCCGGGCTCGTGTGGATCGGCCCTTCGCCGGAGGCGCTGCGCGCCGGTGGGGACAAGCTCGAGGCGAAGCGCATCGGGCGCGAGGCGGGCGTGCCGGTCGTCGACAGCGGCGAGCCCGACGAGCTCGGCTTCCCGCTGCTGCTGAAGGCCGCGGCCGGCGGCGGAGGGCGCGGCATGCGCGTCGTGCGCTCGCGCGACGAGCTGGCGGACGCGCTCGACGCAGCACGGCGCGAGGCGAAGGCGGCGTTCGGAGATGATCGTGTCTTCGCCGAGCGGTACGTCGAGCGGCCGCGGCACGTCGAGATTCAGCTGCTCGGCGACGAGCACGGGAACGTCGTGTCGCTTGGCGAGCGGGAGTGCTCGATCCAGCGCCGCCACCAGAAGGTGCTCGAAGAGTCGCCGTCGCCTGCGCTCGATCCGTCGCTGCGCGCGGAAATGAGTGACGCGGCGATCCGCTTCGGTCAGGCGATCGGATATACCAGCGCCGGCACGGCCGAGTTCATGCTCGACGGCCGCGACTTCTTCTTCCTCGAGCTGAACGGCCGCATCCAGGTCGAGCACCCGGTGACGGAGCTCGTCACGGGCGTCGATCTAATCGCCGAGCAGCTCCGGATCGCGTCCGGTCAACCCCTCGGACCAAGTGACAAAGTGTCGCAAGGCCACGCGGTCGAGGTGCGTCTGTACGCGGAGGATCCGCGGACGTTTCTGCCGCAAGGCGGCCGGATCACGCGGCTCGTCCTGCCGGACTCGATCCGCGTCGACGCGGGCGTGGCCGAGGGCGACGAGGTGCCGGTTGCCTACGACCCGTTGCTCGCGAAGCTGATCGCGCACGGGCCGACGCGGGAGGACGCGCTCGACCGGCTCGCTGCGGCGCTCGCCGAGACGGTCGTCGAGGGCGTGACGACGAACCTGCCGTTCTTGCGCTGGCTCGTTGCGCATCCTGACCTCCGCGCTGGACGGACGACGACGGCGTTCCTCGTCGAGCACCCGCCGCTCTCGGCGCCGCCCGTGAGCCTGCCGCCAAGCGAATGGCGCGGCGCCTGGCGGCTCAACCTCCCGGCGCCTCCGCCCGTCGCTCCGCCCGACGTTGACGCCGCCGCGCACCAGGGCGCAGCCGCACACGGCGAGAGCGACGTGACGGCGCCGATGCCGGGCACCGTGATCAAGGTGCTCGTTGCGACCGGCGACCACGTGCAAGCGCGCCAGCCGCTGCTTGTGCTCGAGGCGATGAAGATGGAGACGCCGCTCACCGCGCCCTACGACGCGCTCGTGCGCAGCGTCAACGTCGCCGAAGGCGATCGCGTCGCCGGTGGCGCCGTCCTGATCGAGCTCGAGGACTAGAGAAGGAGCGGTTTCCGCAGTACGCTTGACTCGCGAATCAAACGCATCTCGCTCCTAGGATGCTCTGTCCCACCTGCGCCACTGAGAACGAGCCCGGGCGGAAATTCTGCGCCGAATGCGGCGGTCCGCTCGCTCTCGCGTGCCCGTCCTGCGGATCGGCGAACTCGCCCGGCGTCAAGTTCTGCGGTGAGTGCGGCGCCCCACTCGCGCCGGAGGCGGTCTCGCTGCCCACGACGGCGGCCCCCACCTCGGAACGTCGGCTCGTCTCCGTCCTCTTCGCCGACCTCGTCGGCTTCACGACGATCTCCGAATCGCGCGATGCGGAGGAGGTGCGCGAGCTCCTCTCCCGCTACTTCGACACCTGCCGTCGCCTGATCTCGCTCTACGGCGGCACGGTCGAGAAGTTCATCGGCGACGCCGTCATGGCCGTCTGGGGCACACCGACGGCGCAGGAGGACGACGCCGAGCGCGCCGTCCGCGCGGCGCTCGACCTCGTCGCGGCCGTCTCCGCGCTCGGCGACGAGGTCGGCGCGCCCGAGCTGAAAGCACGCGCCGGCGTGCTCACGGGCGAAGCCGCGGTAACCCTCGGCGCCGAGGGAGAGGGGATGGTCGCGGGCGACCTCGTCAATACGGCGTCGCGGATCCAGTCGCTCGCCGAGGCGGGCAGCGTGCTCGTCGGCGAGGCGACGAAACGCGCGACCGAGGCGGCGATCGCGTACGAGGACGCCGGAAGCCACAAGGTGAAGGGCAAATCCGAGCCCGTGTCCCTCTGGAGCGCGCTCCGCGTGACCGCCGGCCGGGCGGGTGCCCGCAAGGCGGAGGGGCTCGAGCCGCCGTTCGTCGGCCGGGAACGCGAGCTGCGCCTCGTCAAGGAGCTACTCCACGGGTGCATCGAGGAGCGCAAGGCCCACCTCGTCTCGGTCGTCGGGATCGCCGGGTTCGGCAAGTCCCGCCTCACATGGGAGTTCTTCAAGTACGTCGACGGGCTCGCGGGAAACGTCTGGTGGTGGCGGGGGCGTTGTCTGGCCTACGGCGAAGGCGTGACGTACTGGGCGCTCGCCGAGATGGTGCGGACGCGCGCCGACATCGTCGAGGGCGAGGATCCCGAGACGGCGCGTCCGAAGCTGCGCGAGGCGCTCGCGCCGTACATCACCGACCCCGACGAGTTCGACTGGATCGAGCCGCGCCTCGCCCACCTGCTTGGTCTCGAGGAGCGTGCGGCCACCGACCGCGAGGACCTCTTTGCCGCGTGGCGCCTGTACTTCGAGCGCCTGACGGAGTTCCAGCCGGCCGTCCTCGTCTTCGAGGACGTGCAGTGGGCCGATCCTTCGCTGCTCGAGTTCGTCGAGTACCTCCTAGAGTGGTCGCGCAGCCATCCGATCTTCGTGCTCACACTCGCCCGCCCCGACTTTCAACAGCAGCACCCCAGCTGGGGCGCCGGCAAGCGCAACTTCACCTCCATCTATCTCGAGTCGCTTGCTACGCCGGCGATGGAGGAGCTGCTCGACGGCTTCGTGCCCGGCCTGCCGGAGGAGCTGCTGGCACAGATCCTCGAGCGCGCCGAGGGTGTACCGCTGTACGCCGTCGAGACGGTGCGGATGCTGCTCGACCGCGGGTTGCTCGAACGCGCAGGGACTCGCTATCGGCCGACCGGCCCGATCGAGGCGCTCGAGATCCCCGAGACACTGCATGCACTCGTCGCCGCGCGGCTCGACGGACTCGACGTGGACGAACGGAGCCTGGTCCAGGACGCCGCCGTGCTCGGCAAGAGCTTCCCCAAGCAGGCGCTCGCCGCGCTGAACGGGTCGTCCCAGGGACGGCTCGAGTCACTCCTCACCGGGCTCGTACGAAAGGAAGTGCTCTCGCTCCAGGCCGATCCGCGCTCGCCCGAGCGCGGTCAGTACGCGTTCCTGCAGGACCTGCTCCGTCAGGTCGCGTACGAGACGCTCGCTCGGCGCGAGCGCAAGCGCCGTCACCTCGCGGCAGCGGACTACCTGGAGCAGAGTTGGGGCCCCGCCGAGCAGGAGATCGCGGAGGTCGTCGCAGCCCACTACCTGGCCGCGATCGACGCCGCACCGGAGGACGAGGACGCAGCCGAGATCGGCGCCAAGGCGCTGACGATGCTGACGCGGGCCGGCGAGCGGGCCGCCTCGCTGGCCGCGAGCGAGGAGGCGTTGCGCTACTTCGAGCGCGCCGCCGGACTCGCGGACGCGCCGCTCGAGGAGGCGGCGCTCCGGGAGCGCGCGGGCGAAATGGCTTGGACCGGCGGAAACGCCGAGATCGCGCGGGAGGAGCTGGGACGCGCGCTCGCGTTGTTCGACGCCGCCGGCGAGACGCATCCCGCCGCGCGCGTCTCCGCACGCCTCGGCGAGGTCGAATGGCAGAGCGGCGAGCTCGACCAAGCGGTCGCTCGCATGGAGGAGGCGTTCGCAGTCCTCTCGGCCGAGGAACCGGACGCCGACGTCGCCGCGCTGGCGGCACAACTCGCGCGCCTGCACTACTTCCGTGGCGAGCTCGAGCTGGCGTCGGAGCGGGTCGAGACCGCCCTGCAGCTCGCCGAGCAGCTCTGGCTGCCGGACACCCTGTCTCACGCGCTGAACACCATGTCGGTGATCGCCCTCTGGCGCGGTCGTCCGGAGACGGGCCTCGCGTTGATCACGCACGCGCTCAAGGTGGCGCTCGAACACGATGTCTCCTCGGCCGCCCTGCGCGCTCACCTCAATCTCGCGGAGACACTCTGCCGCCGCGACCGATACGAAGAGGCCCTCGTCTCGTACGACGACGGCCTTGCTCTCGCGCGCAAGGTGGGACACCGCAACTGGGAGCGCTTCTTCCTGGTCGAGGCGGCCTACCCGCTCCTCATGGCGGGGCGTTGGCAGGAGGCGAGCGCCCGGCTGATCGACGTGCCGGTGCGGGACCTCCAGGGAACTCAGGTGCTCAGCTACCTCTGGGCGTTCACGGAGCTCGCGGCAGCGCGTGGACGCGTCGAGGCGGCGGAAGCGGCACTACCTCTCGGCGCTCACTTCGAGAAGTCGGCCGACGTGCAGGAGCGGACGGGCTATGCCTCCTGCAAGGCGGTCGTACTGCGAGCCCAAGGCCGCTACGGCGAAGCTCTCGCGGCTGCGGAGGACGCGATGGAAGCGGTCGACCTGCTCAGCTGGGCCAGCCAGTCCGCGAAGATGGCATTTGTCGTGGGCGCCGAAACGGCGCTGGCGCTCGGCGACCTCGACCGGGCAGAGCAGCTCGTCTCGCTCGTCGAAGCACAACCGACGGGCGGCGTGCCCCTCTACCTGCGCGCGCAGGCGGCACGCCTGCGGGCACAGCTTTCCGTCGCGCGCGGCGAGGAGCGCAACGTCGAGCCGCGCCTGAAATCCGCGGCGGCGACGTTCCGCGAGCTCGGGCTGCCGTTCTGGACAGCGGTCGCCGAGCTCGAGCTCGGCGACTGGCTGGCCGCCCAGGGCCGCGCGGACAAGGCCGCGCCGCTGCTCGCAGGCGCGCGCGAGACCTTCGAGCGGCTCGAGGCGATCCCGTGGCTCGAGCGGGCAACGGCTGCGTCCCGCCTCGGGAGCGAAGCCGACGTCGTGGCGGCAGGTTCCTAGAACAGCTTCTGGAGCTTCATGGCCGCGCCCATGTCGCCCTTGATCTTCAGCTTGCCGGTCATGTAGGCCGACGTCGCGTTCTGCTCGCCGCTGAGGATCTTCTGGAAGTTCTCTTCGTTCGTCGAGATCGTGCAGTCGGCCTCGCCCTCGCCCTCGCGCACGCTGACCGTGCCGTCCTCGACGGTGACGAACCACTTCCCGGCTCCGTCGATGTCGAAGACGTAGCTGTTGTTCATGCCCGCCAGCTTGGACGCGTCGCCCCGCGCCGGAAGCCCTTCGAAGAACTCGCGGATCGTCTCGGCCATGCCCGGACCCTACTACGGCACGGCGATCTCGGGCTCCAACTTCTGCCGCATCCGCGTGGCCGGAAGCAGCAGCGTCAGCGCGAGACCGGCGAGCGGCGCGGCCGCACAGACGTACAGCGCCGTGCGCAAGTCGATCGCGTCCGCGAGCGCGCCGAGCCCGAGCGCGGCGACTCCGCCGAGACCGATCGAGAAACCGATCGACAACCCCGAGGCCATGCCGATGTGGCGCGGCAGGTACTCCTGCGACATCACCATCGTCAGGCCGAACGTTCCGACGACAGACACGCCGGCGAGGGCGAGCGCCGCCGCACCGACCACGCCGCCGACAGCGACGAACGCGAGGATCAGCGGGCCGGCCGCGACGAGCGACGCGATGAGCACCGGCCTGCGCCCGATGCGATCGGCGGCGGGCCCGACGACGATCGTCCCGATCCCGCCGACGAGAAGCATCAGCGACAGGAGATGGTTGCCGTACGACTTCGAGTGCCCGAGCGACACTTCCCACAGCGGAACGAACGTCAGCAGGCCCCACCACGCGAGGCTCCGGAAGCCGATAACGGCAAGCAAGATCGTCAACGCGCCGCGCCGGTCTTCTCCCCCGTAGCGGCGCTCGACGGACCGCTCCGGCACGAACGAGCGCAGGAACGGCAGCAACGCGAACAGCACGCCCGCGATAACGAGCGGCGGCAACGCGAGCAAGAGCCCGCCGCGAAGGCCGAGCCAGAGGACGAGCGGCGTCGCCACGATCGGTCCGAGCGCGAAGCCGAGGTTGCCGCCGATCGAGAACGCGCTCATCCCACTCGCGCGCTTGCGGCCGCTCGCGTACGCCGCGAACTTCGATCCCTCCGGGTGATACGCGGCCACGCCGAACCCCGAGACCACGACGAGCACGAGAACGAGCCAGTACGAAGGCGCGGCCGCCGCGAGCGCAATGCCCACACCCGCCAGCGCGACGCCGCCCGGCAAGAGCCAGCTCGCGCCGCGCCGGTCGGACCAGAGCCCGAACACAGGCTGCACGATTGACGAGGAGGCCGCGGAAGCGAGCATCAGCGCCCCGGCGAACGTGTACGACAGCGAGAAGCGGTCCGTCAAAAACGGCAAGAGTGCGGGCAGCGCACCGTTCGCGAAGTCGGTGCCGAGGTGGCCCGCAGCGAGTGCCGACATCGCCCCCTTGTGGATGCCTGCGCGCACGATCGCAACGCTAC
>WNGF01001421.1_pt1 | contig 35128 bp, 34 predicted proteins | sample 5400641 | NCBI WGS metagenome assembly WNGF01 (sample SAMN13153371, study PRJNA577476) | soil metagenome | isolation source: 80 cm soil or saprolite under grassland replicate 2 | place: USA:California | collected 2016-06-15 | reverse complement strand
GAAGTTTCTCGGAATCGCCCATCCCGATCATGTCGCAGGCGATCAGCCGGCCCAGGCCACGACAGGCCGGCATGACGTTGCGCCACAGATAGGATGAGGTCGGGTTTCCATGCGCGAAAACGATGGGAGCGCCTTCGCCCTCGTCGATGTAGGCCATTCTCCGACCCTTGATTTCTAAGAACTTCTTAGCAGCGAACGGTTTCGCGCTATCGGTCATTGCTCTACTCCTTTGGAGCATTCGGAGTCAGTCCGTAATATCCGCCGATCGCGCCCGATCCGAGCACCGCGATTCGCATGCTAGAGACCTCCCTCCGTCAACTCGGACGTGTCAGCGGTCTGCCGGGCGTCCTTTGTTCCAGAGTGACGCGAGCACCGTCTTTCAGCCCATCCGGCGGACTCGTGACGAGCCGCTCCTGGCCGCCGAGCCCCGACACGATCTCGACCGATGAGCCGAGGTCGCAGCCGACCTGAACGCGCAGATAGCGTATGGTGCCGTCGTCGCGCACGGCGATCACCTGCGGCCCGGCCGCGCGCGTGACGAGCGCCGTCGCCGGCACGATCCACACGTCGTCCGCCGGCGCCACCGCGAACTTGACCTGCGCGTACATGCCGGGCAGGAGCGCGCGGTCGTCGTTGCGCAGGCGCACTTCTGTCAGGAGCGTGCGCGACGTGGGATCGAGGGCGCCCGCGGTGCTGGCGACGGTCCCGACGAACGTCCGCTGCGGATATTCGGGCACCAGTACCGTGGCCGGCTGCCCCAGCGCGATCGATCGCACGAACGTCTGCGGGACGTTGACGAAGATGCGGAGGGTGTCGATGCGGGCCAGACGGAAGAGCGGGCTCGCTCCGGTGCCGCTGCCCGAGGTGATCAGCGCGCCGCGATCGATCCCGCGCATCGTGATGATCCCGCTGAAAGGGGCCTCCAGCGTCTGAAAGGACTGCAACGCCCTCAGCCGTTGCACGTTGGCCTCGTTCGCGGCCACGTTGGCCCGCGCCGCGTCCACGCTCGCCTCCAGCGCGCCGATGTTGGCCTGCATCGCCTCGACGTTGGCCTGGGCGGCGGCCGTCGTCGCGCGGGCCACCGCGTGCGTGTTGCGCTTCTCGTCCGCCTCCTGATGCGCGACCAGTTCCGCTTTTTCGAGGCGGGTGAAGCGGTCCGACGTGGCGGCGGCCAGGCCCTCATTCGCCCCGGATTGCTCCAGGCCCGCGCGCGCCTGCTGCAGATTCGCCCGGGCCTGCGTGAGGCCGGCCTGGGCCTGGGCGAGTCCCGAGCGGGTCTGGGCCAGGGCGGCGCGGGACTGGCTGAGTTCCTGATCCAGCTCGGGCGTATCGATCTGGGCGAGAACCTTGCCCGCCGTCACGCGATCGCCGATGTCGACGGAGCGCTCTCGGATGTAGCCGTTTGCGCGGGCGTAGATCGCCGTCTCCTCGATCGCCTGGATGTTGCTCGGCAGCACGAGGTCGTTCGAGCCGTCCCCGCGCTGGGGCGTCGCGACACTCACCGGCACCAGCCCAGCGTCGGGCCCCGTGCCGGCGGCTCCGAGCTCGGCGTGATCGCGCCAGCGCGGGACAATGCCGATGACGAGCAGCGCGACGAGCACCGCGGCCCCGCCGACCACACTCCAGCCCTTCTTGGACTCAGGCATGACTCGACTCCTGTGCGGCCGACCCGTGGTCGGGCGCGGCCTCGGTGAGAAAGTTCGTTCGCGGCGGGCGCCGGCGCAGCGCGCTATAGATGATCGGGACGAGGAAGAGCGTGGCGAACGTCGCCGCGGACAGTCCGCCGATCACGGCCCGTCCGAGCGGCGCATTCTGCTCGCCGCCCTCTCCGAGGCCGAGCGCCATCGGCATCATGCCGATGATCATGGCGAGCGCGGTCATGAGCACGGGGCGGAGCCGCGTGGCCCCGGCGGCGAGGGCGGCGGCGCGCGGGTCGCGGCCCTCCAGCATCTGATCGTTGGCGAACGTGACCATGAGGATGCTGTTGGCGGTGGCGACGCCGACGCTCATGATGGCGCCCATGAGGGCGGGCACGCTGAACGTGGTGTGGGTGACGAAGAGCATCCACACGATGCCCGCGAATCCCGCGGGGAGGGCGGTGATGATGATGAACGGATCGAGCCACGACTGAAAGTTCACGACCATCAAGAGATAGACGAGCGCGACCGCGAAGATCAGCCCGAGGCCGAGCCGGACGAACGCGGAGTTCATGCTCTCCACCTGACCCCGCACCGCGATCGCATGGCCGGGCGGCAGCTTGCCCCGGTACTCGGCCACGATCTTTTGCACGGCGGCGGCCACGCCACCGAGGTCACGGCCCTGCACGTTGGCGTGGACGTCGAAGGCGGGCTGCACGTTCGCGTGGCTGATCACCGCCGGCACCTCGCGCCGCTCGAGCGTGGCCAGGTTGCTGAGCAGCTGCGGCTGGCCGACCGCGCTCGGCGTCACCGCCGTGTTCATGAGCGAATTCACCGAGTCGACGCGGCTCTGCGGAGTCTGCACGGCGACGACATAGTTGATGCCGCTGCGGGGATCGGACCAGTAGTTCGGGGTGACGACGGCGCTCGAGCTGAGGGAGACGAGGAAGCTGTTGGCGACGTCGCGCTGGGTCAGGCCGAGCTCGGCGGCCCGCGAGCGATCGACGTTGACCTGCAGCGAGGGCGCGTTGACTACCTGATGCAGGTGCACGTCGGCGGCGCCCGGGATGCGCGCCATCCGGGCGGCGACATCCAGCGCGATCTCGTGGGTCTTCGCTTGATTGAAGCCGGTGACCTGTACGTCGATCGGCGCCGGGAGGCCGAAGTTGAGAATCTGGCTCACCATGTCCGCGGGCTGGAAGAAGAAAGTGACGCCCGGGAACTCGCGGGGCAGCGTCTCGCGGAGCGTCTTCATCCAGCGTTCGGTCGGCCGGTGGCGCTCCCCATTCAACGAGACGAGGATTTCCCCGTCCGAGGGGCCAAGGGTCACGCTGTCCGTGAAGGCGAGGTTGATCGACTGCGGTTGGCCGATGTTGTCGATGACCGCCGCGATCTCGTCCTTCGGAATGATGCGACGGATGGACGCCTCGACGTCGGCGAAGACCTGCTCGGTCTCCTCGATGCGGGTGCCGGCGGGCGCGCGCACGTGCAGCCGGAACTGGCCGGTGTCCACCGTCGGGAAGAAATCGCGCCCCACGAACGGCAGGAGCACGAGTCCGCTCACCACGACGATGGCGAAGGCGCCGAGCACGCGCCCGCGCTGCGCCAGCGCTTGCTCGAGCGCGGCCACGTAGGCGGCGCGGAGCCGCTCGAATCGCCGCTGGAATGCGTCGTGAACGCGACCGAACGGGCTCGGGCCGCTCTCACCGTGGCGCTCGGACGCGAGCAGGTAGCGCACGAGCGTGGGGACGATCGTCCGTGAGAGCACGTACGACGCGAGCATCGCGAAGACGACGGCCATGGCCAGCGGCGTGAACAGATACTTCGCGGGCCCGGTGAGGAACAGGACCGGGACGAACACGATGCAGATGGCCAGCGTCGACACGAACGCCGGCGTGGCGATCTGCTGGGCGCCGTCGAGGATCGCCTGGACGAGCCGGGTGCCGAGGCCGAGGTTCCGGTGGATGTTCTCGATCTCGACGGTGGCGTCGTCGACGAGGATGCCCACCGCCAGGGCGAGGCCGCCGAGGGTCATCACGTTGAGCGTCTGCCCGATGGCGCTGAGGATGGCCAGTGAGGTCAGGATCGAGAGCGGGATCGAGGTGATGACCACGAGCGTGCTGCGCCAGCTGCCGAGGAAGAGCAGGATCATGAGGCCCGTCAGGAAAGCCGCGATCGCTCCCTCGGTCAACACGCCGGCGATGGCGGCGCGCACGAACAGCGACTGATCGAAGAGCTCCTTGATCTCCAGGCCGGGGGGCGCCGACGCGCGGATCGTCGGCAGCAGGTTCTTCAGCTGCTTGACGATCGTGAGCGTCGACGCGCCGCCCTTCTTGATGATGGTGAGCAGCACCGAGCGCCGGCCGTCTTGGCGGACGATGTTCGTCTGCACCGCGAAGCCATCGCGCACGTGGCCCACGTCGCGCACGTAGACGACGGCGCCGTTGATGTACTTCACGGGCAGGTCGTTGAGCGCTGCCACCGCGTCGGGGCTGCTGTTGAGACTCACGCGGTATTCCTGCGGCCCGAGCTTCACGGTGCCGGAGGGCAGCGTCAGGTTCTGGAGGTTGACGGCGGTGCTGACGTCGGCCGCGGAGATGCCCTTCGACAGCAGCGCCTGCGGATCGAGATCCACCATGATCTGGCGCGGCTTGCCGCCGTAGGGCAGGGGCAGCGTGATGCCCGGGATCGGCGCGATCTGCTGGCGGATTCGATAGATGCCGTAGTCGTAGAGCTGCGCCTCCGAAAGCGTCTTGGCGCTCAACGCGAGCTGGATGATCGGCACGCTGGAGGCGTTGTACTGGATGATGAGCGGGGGAACGGCGCCCGGCGGCATGCGGCGAATGATGGTCTGGGAGATTGCGGTCACCTGGGCGAGGGCGGCCTCGACGTTCACGTTGGGCTGGAAGTAGATCTTGATGACGGCCACGCCCGGATACGTCTGTGACTCGATCGTCCGCACGTCGCTGACCGCCGAGGAGATCGTGTACTCGGAAAAGGTCGTGATCCGCGAGGCCATGTCCTCGCTGGTCAGACCGTCGTAGCTCCAGATCACCGACACGACGGGGATCTCGATCTCGGGGAAGATGTCGGTGGGAGTGGTGACGATCGCGAACACGCCGAGCAGGAGGATGATCAGCCCCATCACGATGAAGGTGTAGGGCCGGCGGAGGGCGAGCCGAACGATCCACATGCTCGTTACCCACCGTTCGGCTCGGCCAAGTGACGTGTCTCTTCGGCGACGTCGCGATCCCGGCGCGGCCTCATAGCGGTCCCGTCCTCCTGTTCGTAGGATGGCCGTCAAGACTGGAGAGATTCGACGATCGAAGGCGGCGAGGCCACAAAGATGTATCTACATGTTATGTGCCTTGCAAGACGTGGCGATGGCCGCCGGTGTGTGTTTACATCATCGCGACGCCGCCCACGCTCTTCGACGGGACGCGGACTCTCCCCGTGCATGTCTACCAGCTGGCGCGCGAAGGCATCTCGGCCGAGAAGGCGCACGCGACCGCCAGCGTCCGGGTCGTGGCGATCCTCGTCATCGACGTGACGGCCTACAAGCTGAGGAACCGATTCATGAGGAAGTACCGGTGACGGATCATCGGCCAACGGGACCGCGAAGATCGAGATCCGGCAACTCTCGGTCGGTTACACCGGACGGCAGGCCGTGCGCGGGGTCGATCTCGCGATCCCCGCGACCTCGATCTACGCCTGGATCGGCCCGGCGGGGAGCGGCAAGGCCTCCACCCTGCGCACGATCAGCCTCTTGTCGATCGAGGTGGACGGCGCCCAGGTCGAGGGCGAGATCGTGCTCGATGGGAAAACTCGGAGGTCAATGAGCCGAAAAGACTCCGATCCCTTCGTGCGCCTACTTCTTTTCCCGCCACTCTGCGTAGAGCTGCGTGATCGCCGGGCCGATGGTGAATCCCCAGGAAAACACAAAGAAATTCTTGAATTTCTTCGGCACGACGTACCGGTGCTGTGCCTCTTCCGCCGGCACGCCCGCTTTGAACATCTTGCCCGCTTGCTCGGCGATGTCCTCAAAGACCTCGCGCACCGTGGCGATACCGCGCTGCCCGCAAAGTTGCCCGTGCCCCGGCACGAACAAGGTGTCCTTGTCCCACGACGCAAAGGTCTTCAGCGTCGCGCGCCACCCGGAAACCGTCGTCTTCTCGTCAAGGCACGCGGGATACCACCCGTGAGCCAGTAAATCGCCCGTGTACACCACATTCTGTTCCGGCACGCGCACCACCATGTCCGTTCCGGAGTGTCCCGGATACGATTCAATCACCGCAGTCAGTCCGCCCAGCTCGACCTTCATCGGCAGCTTCGCCGGATCGAGCGGACGATTCGGCACCGCCAGCACGCTCGCCTTCGCAAGCTCGAATACCATCGTGAACGCATTCAAATCACTTTGCGCGTGCTCGCGTTCCACCTCGGACTCGGCATCCTTCAGGCGCTTTTCAAACGGCCCAAGCGCCGCCGCCGGATCGGCTCCCTGGAGCGGCGTGTAGCTATCCACAATTCGCCTCGTCACTGCCGGGTGCGCCCATACCTCTATGCCCCTGGTGCCGTAAAAGGCATTCCCCATCGAGTGGTCGAGATGATAGTGCGTATCCAGCGCCCCTTTACCGGCGCCTGGCTCACCATGCGCAGGGCGTCCATTTGAAAGGACGCGCCTGCCGGCGTCGCGAAACCTTCCACCAGAAGTGCCGCATCCCGCCCCACCAGAAAGCCGCCGTTACACACGGTCGTGTTTCCCTTCGACAGATCGGAAATCGTCGCGTACAGTCCGTTGCCGATCTTCCGCACGGACGCAAAGCCCTTATCGACCAGCGGCGTTTCCGAAACGCGCGCGTCGTCGGCAACGTCAGCGAACGGTTGTACGCTCTCGGTCATTGCTCTTCTCCTTTGGAGCATTCGGAATCAGTTTGATGTCGCCGTTCGCGCTTCTTCCGCGGCGCGTGGCTCCCGCCTCAGGACGCACGCGTGGCAGAGGGTCAGTGATCACGTCTCACCGGCCCATTTGTTGAGCGCGTCAGCGAGCTGGTGGGCCATTCGCGGAGTCATCCCGATCCACTCAACCGGTGTGCCGAACGCAAGGATGACCTTGCCGCCGCTGGCCGTGACCGCGTATCGGAGCTCGCCCTCGTCGTCTGGGGTCAGGGCGCCATGGGTGAATCTGTCAGTCTCACCCAGTGGTGTGCCCTGGGCTCGCGTCTCCGCTTTCATCGCTTGGATCGTCTCGGCCATCTTTGCTTGTTGCACAGCTTCTTTGAACCAACGGTCCCCTTGGTGCTCATCCCTTTGCATCATGGTCTCCATTTGGCGCGGTCCTCGGCGTAAGTGTTCACCGTCATGCCTTGTCTCTGGACTCATTCCCGCTATTGACGACCTACACTTGTGCGAAACCGCCGTCCACGAACAACTCCGCTCCCGTGACATAGCCGCTGTCATCGGACGCGAGAAACACCACGGTGTTGGCGATCTCATCGGTTGTAGCGGGCCTGCCGAGCGGAATAACGTCGGACATGCGCTTCAAGTGTTGCTCGCCCGCCTCGGTGGCATGCCAGCGGGTGTGGCAGTGAAGCCTGGGCTCACCGCGTTCACGATGATCGAGGCCCCGTCGGGCAGGAGGGGAAGCGCCTTCTGCACCGTGAAAAGCACGCCCTTCACGTTGATGTTGAAGATCGAGTCGAAGTGCTCCTCGGTTATCTCGCCGAGAGGCGCAAACGTGGCCCCACCGGCATTCGCGAAGACGATGTCGAGGTGGCCCTTCTCGCGCCTGATTTGTGCGAAGAGGCGATCGAGATCGCCGAGGTTCGACACGTCTCCTTGTACGCCGGTCACATTTCTTCCGATCTCGTTGACCGCCGCAGCCAACTCTGGATCACGGCGCCCCGTGATGAAGACGTAGGCGCCTTCGTTCACGAACTCCTTCGCCGCCGCCAGGCCAATGCCGCTGTTGCCACCAGTGACGAGCGCGACTTTGCCTTCAAGCTTCCCCGCGGATTTCTCCTTCATTTCCCACTGCTCTTCTCATGCATGGTGAGCGTACTCAGCCGCTGGCTCTGTGTCCGGGATCCGGGCACGTTGAGCCAGGCCGCGGCCGAACGAAACGTTCTCGCCCGGGATCTCGTGGATCACGATGAAGAGATCGTCTGGAGACACGCCGGCCGCCGAGACCACGCCGTCGTTCAAGGCCTTCAACAGCCCCAGTCGCGTCTCCTTGGGACGGCCGGATATGAATGTCAGCTCCAACAAAATCAGATCGTCCGAATAGTTGAGCCCCAAGAACGACGGTGTATGAAGGAATTGGCTCCGGGGCAGCACGTGAATGATCTGGAAAAAGTCGTCGGGCGGAATGCCCAATGTGCTGACGAACCCATATTGAACCGCGCTGGACACCCGGGCGAGACGCGCCTCGTCGTACTGTCCTTCGAGAACATGGATTTTGGCCAGTGGCATCGTGGGTCTCCTCTTGTCGTCGTTACCGTGAGTACTCTCGCCCGTACCTTCTGCTTCTTGGGACGTCGGCCAACGTTATACGGATTCCCAACCGCGGGCTCCCGAGGGAGTGTATATGTAGATACATAGAACTAACTTGTGCGTCGACGCCATCGCGAGTAGCATGGGCGCCATGGACGGACGTGGGACTCGGCGGATGACTGGACCGGACCGCGAGCGGCTGTCCCCTTGTGTCTGCAGCACGCTCCGCATGGTGAGCCGGGCCGTGACGCAGCTGTACGACGACATCCTGCGGCCGAGCGGTCTACGGGTGACTCAGTTCAGCATTCTCGGCGCCATCGCGCGTCTGGGCGACGCGAATCTGCGGCAACTCGAGCACACGCTCGCCATCGACCAGACGACGCTGACGCGGAGCCTCAAGCTCTTGGAGCGGAATGGTGCAATCGACCGTGTTCCGCATCCCGACGGCCGCATCAAGGCGATGACGCTGACATCCAAAGGGAGAAAAGCCCTCGCGGCCGCGCGGCCGCTCTGGACCCGCGCTCAAGACAGGGTGCTCCGCGAGCTGGGGACGACCTCGTGGGCGGACGCCCAGCGGCGGCTGGCCCACTTGCTTCGAGTCGCCGTCAACAGGCGCAGGAGGACTCGGGGCCAGCGCCGTGTCCGGCCCAGGCGCGCACGAAGAGGAGGCCTCTGATGTCGATCGAGAGAAGGATGCGCGGGCGTGTGCACTATGGGTGGATCGTCGTGGCGGTGACGTTCGTGACCCTCCTGGCCGCCGCGGGCATTCGATCCGCGCCTGGGGTGCTGATGATCCCGCTCGAGCGCGAGTTCGGGTGGACGCGCGCGACCGTGTCGTTCGCTGTCTCCATCAACCTGTTCCTCTATGGTCTGTCCGGGCCGTTCATCGCTGGACTGATGGACCGACTCGGCATCCGGCGCGTCATGGTGACGTCGCTCGCGCTCGTCGCCACCGGCGTCGCCCTCACCACCCTGATGACCGCGTCGTGGCAGCTCGCGTTGCTGTGGGGCGTGGTGGTCGGACTCGGCACCGGCACCATGGCATCGGTCCTCGGGGCCATGGTCGCCAATCGCTGGTTCACGGAACGCCGGGGCGTCGTGCTGGGCCTGCTCACGGCCAGCTCCGCCACCGGCCAGCTCCTGTTCCTGCCCCTGCTCGCCTCGATGGTGGTGCGCTTCGGCTGGCGAAGCGCCGTGCTGCTGGTGGCGGGCGTCGCGCTCGTCGTTTTGCCGCTGGTGGCCTTGCTGATGCGTGATCACCCGCGAGACATCGGCCTCCGCCCGTTCGGCGAGCCCGCCAACGCGCCCCCCACACCGCGGCCTCCGCGCGCCGCAGCCGCCGCTCCGCTGATCGGCCTTGCACTCGGGCTCCGCTCGCGCGACTTTTGGTTGCTGGCCGGGAGTTTCTTCATCTGTGGTCTCAGCACCAACGGCCTTATCGGCACGCACCTGATCCCCGCCTCGATGGAGCACGGCATTCCCGAGGTCATGGCAGCGAGCTTGCTCGCCTCCATCGGTCTGCTGGACATCATCGGCACCACCGTCTCAGGCTGGCTCTCGGACCGCTGGGACAACCGCTATCTGCTCTGCTGGTATTACGGCCTTCGGGGGCTCTCGCTACTGTTCCTGCCCTACGCGTTCGGCTCGGCCTACCTCGGCCTCTCCGCCTTCGTGATCTTTTATGGGCTCGACTGGGTGGCCACGGTGCCGCCGACGGCGCGCCTGGCCGCGGACACGTTCGGCAGGGAGAACGTTGGGATCATGTTCGGCTGGATCTTCGCGTCTCACCAACTCGGGGCAGCGACGGCCGCCTACGGTGGCGGCCTGTTGCATACCTGGCTCGGCGACTATCAGGTGACTTTCATGAGCGCCGGCCTGGTCTGCTTGATCGCGGCGGGCCTCGTGCTCCGCATCGGCCAGGCGTCGCGACCGCTGCCGGCGCGGGTAGTGGAGGCCGCCGGAGTCTGAACCGCCGGGCAGGGAGATCGCTCGCGTTCGCGGTGGTGGTGTTCGCGGCGCTCGCTTTCCCGCGCGGCGCACTCGCACACGCCCGCCTCGTCGAGTCCGATCCGCCTGATCTCTGCGCCGGGGTCCCCGCGCTCTCCGCCGACTCCCGTTGTGTCGCTGGCGTCGTGGTGGCGGCACCGCCGTCGGTGATCCGCCTCACGTTCAACGAGCCCGTGCAACCGATCGGGCGCGGCATCCGCGTCGTGGCGCCGAGCGGACGACGTGCGGAGCGTGGGCCCGCGCGCGCGACTGGACGGAGCGTCAGCGTGGATGTGGACGCGGCCGAACAGGGGACCTACGTGGTGAACTGGCGCGTCGTCTCTGGAGACGCACAGCCCGAGCGTGGGCGGTTCACCTTCACCGTGGGCCGGCCAACGGCAACCGTCGCGGCATTCCCGGACGACAGGCGCACGGCCTCGCGCTCGGGATTCGTGCTCGCGGTCGTCGGACGCGCGCTGCACTTCCTCGGCTACGCCTTCGGCTTCGGCAGTCTCGCGTTCCGCTGGCTCGTGCTTCGCCCGCTCGCCGTCCCGCGCGTCGCCGCGTTCGATCGCGCGCTGTGGCGGCTGACCCGATTTGGGCTAGTGGCACTCGTGCTCGCGGAGCCGCTCATCGTGCTCGGCCACGCGTTGCGCCTGGGCATTTCGGGCGATGCCGACGTGCTGGCGGATGTACTGGCGTCGCGGGTGGGACTGGTGACCGGTCAGCGCCTCGGTGTCGCACTCGCGCTGTGGGCGGTGCTGGCCGCGCTCGAGACCGGCTCGAGCGCTTCACTGAAGCTCGGCCTCGCGCTCGGGATTGCGCTCGCGGTGATAGATGGCCAGGCCGTGCACGCGGTGAGCGTTCGCCCGCTCGCCGCAGGCCTCGTCACGAATGCCCTCCACGTAGCCGCGATGGGGACGTGGGTGGGCACGGTGATCGCGCTACTCGTAGCGTGGCGGGCTGCGGGTGTCACCCCGTTGCGCGTGGCCATCGCGCGACGGGCGGGACCCGTCGCGGCCACTGCGCTGCTCGTCGCGATGGGAAGCGGCACAGTGCTCTCATTCCAGCACCTCACGGGAACGGGCGATCTCGCGGGCACCTTCTACGGGCGCGTCATCCTGGCAAAGATCGCCGCGCTGATCGTGATACTCGTCTTTGCTTCGGCCAGCCGCCGTAAGGGCGTCGGCACGCCCGACCGCTGGTGGCAGGGAGAGCTCGCCACGCTCATCGCGGTACTACTGCTCGCCGCCGTGCTGGTGTCGGTGCCACCGCCGGCCTGAGAGGCGCCGCTCGGGACGACAGGGCGGATCTAGTTACAGCGAGCTCACAGTCGGATCGGGGACGTCCCGCAGTGCGGTGCCGATCACGGGATCGACCTCGAGGACGATCGCGCCGAGTTGACAGGCGATATCGGCCGATGAGTCAAACGGAGGCGTCCTCGATCGCCGGCTGGCGACGCCGACACCGTAGACGCTCGACGCGCAGGCGGAGTCCCTGAGAATCCGGGCCTCCGGCGGAGGCATCTCACTATCGAGAGGAGAAGCCGACATTCCGACGGTAGACCTGCCTGACGGCCTCAGCGAGCGAGAAGCGACGCTCTTGCTCGACGCCCTCGCACGACTGAAGGCACGTCGGTTCGGTCGTCTGACCGTGGTGGTGAGCGACGGAAGGGTGGTCGACGTCGAGGTGAGCGAGAAGATAGACCATGACGTGCTGAGGAAAGTGTCCATGTAACGGAGAGTCGACCGGTGCGTCGGCTGACCTGACAGACGGGAGGCCGCTTCGGAGTCCAGTGCTCCGGCGCGGCCTTTCTGTTTTTGCGGCGCGCCCGCGTCGGCCTCCGGAACGTGAACCCGGCGATGGAAAGGGAGGAAGAAGAGATGAGGTGGCAACGCTCTTATCGCGCGACTCTCGTGGCGAATCTGATCGTGCTCATGGCCGGATGCGCTGGGCCGAACGGATCGCTCTCGCCCGACGGCTCGGCGCTGCCCGCCGACCCGGGCCGTTCGCTGGTCGGCGTGTGGGGTGGAACGGTCTCCGGCACCGAGATGCAAACGGGCTCGGGGCCGGTCACGATCCCGGCCACGTTGACGGTCAAGGACGACCAGACGTGGACCTTGACCGCTGGATCCCTGCGCGTCGCCTCGCGGAGCACCACGATACGCGGCAATCGTCTCGTGCTCGAGGGCGAGACTGCGGCGGAGGGTCGTCCCGTGACGATAACCCTCTCGCCCCCGCGTGGCGGCGCGCTGCATGGGGCGATCAACATCTATTACGCGGGCCGCCCCGTGTCGGCGGGGATCAACCTGCGGGTCGTCCCCCAGGCGCCTTGAAGCGCGAGTCGCGGGTGTCGATCCGGCCGGGCTCCGTTCGATCTATTGATGAAGGGTCCCGGCGGTCATGGCTCGATGCGGCGGTTGCCGACCCGGCGCGCTGGACGTGACCCATTGAGGGGCCCATACGCGAAGGACGTCTCAATCCTGGCCGCCGCGATCGGCGCAAGAGCGCGCATCCTCGTGACACAACATCAGACACTTCCGTTCGGGCGAGGGAGTGCGGATCGTGCTACCGCGAACGCTGATCGAGGAAGTCCGCGGCTGGCTCGGATCGCTTGGAACGTAATGTGAGCTGCTTCGGTGCCGGGTCTTGCTGCGCACAGAGTCACTCACCGAGTAGTGGGGGCGCGCGAGGGGATTCAAGGAGTGGGGGCGTGAGTCGCCCCCACTCCGGCGCCGGTTAGTGGACGACCTCGGCGGTGACGGCGCGGCGGAAGGTGATCTCGTCGCCCGCGGCATCCACGACGACAGTGTCGCCCTCCGAAAACTCGCCCTCGAGCAGCTTGAGGGCGAGCGGGTCCTGGACCAGACGCTGGATCGTCCGCTTGAGGGGGCGCGCGCCGAACGTCGGGTCGTAGCCCTCGCGGGCGAGGACGACCTTGGCCGCGTCGGTGACCTCCAGCTCGATGCGCTTGTCGGCGAGCCGCCGGCGCAGGTGACCGAGCTGGATGTCGACGATGCGCGCCAGCTCGTCGCGACCGAGCGGGTGGAAGATCACGATCTCGTCGATCCGGTTCAGGAACTCGGGTCGCAACGTCTGCCGCAGCTCCTGCATCATGAGCGGCCGCACCTTGTCCGGGTGCTCGTACTCCCGGAAGATGTGGCTGCCGATGTTCGAGGTCATGATGACGAGCGTGTTCCGGAAGTCCACGGTCCGGCCCTGACCGTCGGTCAGGCGGCCGTCGTCGAGGAGCTGCAGGAGCACGTTGAACACGTCGTGGTGCGCCTTCTCGATCTCGTCGAAGAGCACGACCGCGTACGGCCGCCGCCGCACCGCCTCCGTGAGCTGTCCGCCCTCCTCGTAGCCGACGTAGCCGGGCGGCGCGCCGATGAGGCGGGCGACGGTGTGCTTCTCCATGTACTCCGACATGTCGATCCGGATCATTGCCCGCTCGTCGTCGAAGAGGAACTCGGCGAGGGCGCGCGCCAGCTCGGTCTTGCCCACGCCGGTGGGGCCGAGGAACAGGAACGACCCCATCGGGCGGTTGGGATCACTGAGCCCCGAGCGTGAGCGCCGCACGGCATTGGCGACGGCGACGATCGCCTCGTCCTGGCCGACGACGCGCTGGTGGAGGCCCTCCTCCATCTTCAGCAGCTTGGCGGTCTCGGCCTGGAGCAATCGCGTCACCGGGATGCCCGTCCACTTGGCGACGGTCTCGGCGATGTCCTCCTCGTCGACCTCCTCGCGGAGCATGCGCCGGTCCGTCTGCTCGGCCCGGCTCGCGTCGAGCTCGGCGAGCTGCTTCTCCAGCGTCATGAGCGTGCCGTAGCGCAGCTCGGCGGCCCGGTTGAGATCGCCGCGTCGCTCGGCATCGGCCATGGCCTGCTTGGCCGCCTCGATGTCTTCCTTGATCTTGCCGAGACGGCCGATGCCCTCCTTCTCGGCCTGCCACTGGGCCTTCAGGCCCGAGGCCTTCTCCTTGAGCTGGGCCAGCTCGGCGTCGATCCGGGCCAGACGGTCGCGCGAGGCGGCGTCGTCCTGGTCGCGGGCCACCGAGACCCGCTCGATCTCGAGCTGCATGATCCGCCGCTGGATCTCGTCGATCGGCTGCGGCATCGAATCGATCTGCATCCGGATGCGCGCGGCCGACTCGTCCACGAGGTCGATCGCCTTGTCCGGCAGGAAGCGGTCGGTGATGTAGCGGTGGGAGAGGACGGCCGCCGCCACCAGGGCCGCGTCCTTGATCCTGACCTTGTGGTGGACCTCGTACTTCTCCTTGAGGCCTCTGAGAATGGCGATGGTGTCCTCGACCGACGGCTCACGCACCATGACCGGCTGGAAGCGCCGCTCCAGCGCGGGGTCCTTCTCGATGTGCTTGCGGTACTCGTCGAGCGTCGTCGCGCCCACGCAGCGCAGCTCGCCGCGCGCCAGCGCCGGCTTGAGCATGTTGGCGGCGTCGACCGCGCCCTCGGCCGCGCCCGCGCCGACCAGCGTGTGCAGCTCGTCGATGAAGCAGATGATCTCGCCCTGCGACTCGGTGATCTCGCGCAGCACGGCCTTGAGCCGATCTTCGAACTCGCCGCGGTACTTGGAGCCGGCGACCATGGCGCCGATGTCGAGCGCCACCAGCCGCTTGCCCTTGAGACCCTCGGGCACGTCACCGGCCACGATGCGCTGGGCCAGCCCCTCGGCGATCGCCGTCTTGCCCACGCCGGGCTCGCCGATCAGGACCGGGTTGTTCTTGGTGCGCCGCGACAGCACCTGGATGACGCGGCGGATCTCCTCGTCGCGGCCGATGACGGGATCGAGCTTGCCCTTGCGCGCCAGCTCCGTGAGATCCCGGGAGTAGCGGGCGAGGGCCTGATACTTGTCCTCGGGGTTCTCGTCGGTGACGCGCTGGCTGCCGCGGACGTCGACGAGCGCCTGGTAGATGCGCTCCGGCGTGACGCCGGCGGAGGCCAGCGCGCGCCCCCCGGCGCCGCCCTTGTCCTGGGCGAGGGCGATCAGCAAGTGCTCGGTGGAGACGTACTCGTCCTTGAGCCGCTCCGCCTCGCTCTGCGCCCGGTCGAAGACCTGCTGCAGGCGCGGGGTGGCGTACTGCTGCCCGCCGGCGCCACGCACCTTCGGCATCTTGTCGAGGTCGGCCTCGATCGTCCGGCGCAGCTGATCCGTCGGCGCTCCGAGCTTCGCGAGCAGCGGACCCACGACGCCCTCCTGCTGCTCGATGAGAGCCAGGAGCAGGTGCTCGGGCTCGATCGCCTGGTGGTCGTGCTGATCCGCCAGCGTCTGCGCGGCCTGCACCGCCTCCCGCGCCTTGACCGTGAACTTGTCGAATTTCGGAGCCATGGTCATCGTCCCTTTATAGGCTCGCCTCGAACGGCGGGGCCCCAGCCCCGCGACGTTCTGCGGCTCGCACTACCTATCCGAGGTAGGCCCTCGGGTTGTCGTTTCGCAACTCCTTGAGCTTCGTGTACAGCTCGCGCTCCTCCTGGGTGAGGCTCGTCGGCACGACGATCTTCGTCCGGATCAGCTCGTCGCCGGCGCCGCCACCCTTCACGCGCGGCATGCCGTAGCCGGGAAGCCGGAAGGTCCGGCCACTCGAGGTGCCGGGCGGGATCTTCATCGAGACCCGGCCGCGCAGCGTCGGCACTTCGACCGAGGCGCCCAGGGCGGCCTCCGGCGCCGTGATCGGCAGCTCCAGATGCAGGTCGTCTCCCTTGCGCTCGAAGAGCGGGTGCGGCGCCACGGTGACGACCAGGTAGAGATCGCCGCGGGCGCCGGCGCCACCGCCGCCCTCGCCGGCCACCCGCACTCGTTGACCGGTGCGAACACCGGCCGGAATCTTCACCTCGAGCTGGCGTCGCGCGCGCTGCCAGCCGCTGCCGTGGCACATCGCGCAGGGCTTGCCGTCGACGTTGCCCGAGCCGTGGCAGACCGCACAGGGCTCGTCCACCTCGAGGCTGAAGCTCTTCCGCGCGCCGCTGAAGGCTTCCTCGAGGCTGATGTCGACGCCGGCCTGGATGTCCTCACCACGCCGCCGCGCTCGGCCGCCGCGTCCGCCGAGCAGATCCTCGAAGTCGACCGTCTGCTGACCGCCGGGACGACCGGCGCGCGATCTCGCGCCGAGATCGCCGAAGATCGTCCGGAAAAAGTCCGAGAAGCCGCCCGGGTCTTCGGCGCTGCCGTACTCGACGTGAAAGCCGCCCGGGAACCCGGCGCCCGGCTGGCCACCACCCTGAGGGGCGTAGCTCTGCCAGTCCGGTCCGAGGCTGTCGTAGCGGCGGCGCTTCTCCGGGTCGGACAAGACCTCGTAGGCCTCGTTGATTTCCTTGAACTTTTCGGCCGCCCCCGCCCCTTTCGACACGTCGGGATGGTGCTTGCGCGCCAGCTTCCGGTAGGCCGACTTGATGGCCTTCTCGTCGGCGTTCCGATCGACGCCCAGGATGCGGTAATAGTCCTTGAATTCGACGGCCATTTGCCCGAAAGGGACCTCGTGACCCCAACAAAAGTGTAGCAGACGAGTTGAGTCCTGCCGGCGCAGGGTCAGGAACGGTGGCATCCCGTCCTGCAGTCTTTTCGTACCCGGGTTGGGAAAGGCCGTGCCCGCCGGCCCTCGGTCCCGCCGGCCCCGGGGCCCGAAGCCCGGGGTCGGCCGGCATCGCCTGCGGCAAGCATCTTGCCGGGGGTGAGGATCGATGATCGGCTCGATGCCCGATGGTCTCCGCACGTTCTGGAGGATCAACGGCCCGCGAGGCGTGATCGACGCGATCAAGCCACGTCTCGTCAGCCGGACGCAGTTCGTGCGGTTCGCGATCGATCTCCAGACGTGGCAGCCGCCCGACGCCGCGCCGCCGTCCGTCGAAGTGCGTCATGGGCTCGACGAGCTCGAGCGTCTGCGGCGAGGCAGCGAGGGGCTTCCTTCCGAGTTCCATCTCGACCGACTCCGCGGGGCGCGCCGGCCGTATCTCGGGTTCTACGATGGCCAGATCGGCCACATCTCATGGCTCTTCACGCCCGGCGACCGACCGCGGCTGATCACCCTCGGCCCCGACGAAGTGGAGCTCGATGGCGCCTTCACCTTGCCCGCGGCACGCGGCCGGAGGCTGCTCACCGCGGTCGAGTGCGCGATCCTGCTGGATGCTCGGCGGGAGGGGTACGCGCGAGCGTACACGCACGTGGCCGTCGACAACGTGGCCTCGCTCCGTGGCGTGACGAAGACGGGCTTCAGCCCGGCCGGTCTCGTCACACTCCGCTGGACGCTCGGTCTGCCATGGATCTCGTACGTCGCCGAGCACGTGGCCGGCCTGCCGCTCTAACCGGCGGCGGTGTCAGTGATTGGTGGTGCCTAGTGATTGAGGAGCGCTCGCAGCCGCCAGGCTCGCGGCAGCGCCCATCGCTCGAACGCGCGGCCGAGCCGGTAGAGCTGGGGACGAAACACGAGGTCGTGATAGGGCGCGCAGTAGTGCAGCTCTGAGCCGAACCCCGCCTTGAACTGATAGAGCCCGTAGCCCTGATCCGTCTCGCGCGGCGGAAATCGCGTGCCGCTGCCGCCCCAATCGAGGTGGATGCAGCCCGCGGCCTTCACCCACCGGATGAACTCCCAATAGAGGAGCGCCCCCTGGTAGACACGCTCGTCGGTCCTCACGACGCCCGTCGCCTGGAGATACGCCCGTTGCCCCATCCGGGTACCGAGCAAGCCGCCGACGAGCGCGCCCCGGTACTCCGCGAGCAGCAGGACACCGTTGCCGCGGACCGCGTAGGCATCCCACAACGCCTCCAGCCGTGACAGCGGTCGCACGGGATAACCCTTCTGGCGGCCCGCCGTCACCATGAGGCGATGAAAGGCCACCAGCTCCGTCCGCTCGCGGGCCATCCGCACGGTCACCCCGCGCCGCCGCGCCGCCGCGATCTCGTTCCGCACCGATTTCCGGCAGCGGCGGCGAAGCGCGTCCTCGTCGCCATCGAGGCGCAGCGTCACCACGGCGCGAGCGGGACTCCATGTCGTCCAGTCGTCGGCAAGCGGCTGGAACCCGTGGCGCGCGAGGGCGTCGCGGAACCCGACGTCGTCGTGGGGGACGCTCGGGCTCAGGCGAAGAAGGACCGCACGCTCACGGTCGGCGAGGTGACGGATCGCGGGCAGAAGGCAGCGCCAGACGCCGTCGTCCTGCCAATCCAGGAGCGGCCCGCGACACGCATCGAGCACCGAGCAGGGAAGTCCCGGAATTCGTCCGCTCGCCACCGACACCACTCCCGCGCAGGCCTCGGCGGCAAAGACGGCGTAGCGGTGCGGTGTCCATCCCGAGCCGCGCCGGACTTCTCCCCATTCCCAACCTTGTTCCAGCTCGTAGTGCGGTCGGGCCAGGACCAGCCGATTCCACTGCTCGCGATCGGCGATCTCGACGACGTGCGTGCCTCGTGTCGCCCCGGCACCCTCGCGTGGGCTGGCGACGGTCTGGTGATCGACGCCGTTTCGAGAGAGGGCACCCGGAGCATACAGTTCCGGGGCCGCGAACTGGGGCAGTGGCAGGAGATCGTCCTTCATCGCATGGAGAGACTCAGGGACAGACACCATCAAATGCCGTGCCGGTCCCCGAGCAGGCGGTCGCCAGGTCCGGCACCGAATTTGCCCGACTCGCGTCCCAGTTCTATCTCGACCGGCTTTGCGGAGCGCGCCGGCCCTATGTGGGCGGCTTATCCCTTGCCGACCGTGAACGCCACGTAGAGGGACATCGGCCCGCGCTGCAGCAGGACGGTGAGTCGGTCACCCTCCTTGGCATCCTTCGTCAGCCGCTCGAAGTCCGAAAGCGACCGGATCTTCTGACGATTGACCTCGCGGATCACGTCGCCGCGCTGGATACCGGCCTCCTCGGCCGGGCTGCCGTCGTCGACGCGCGCGACGACGACCCCCTCGGTGGAGCGCAGATTGAGCTGCCGGGCGATCTCGGGCGTCAGGGGCCGGACATCGAGGCCGAGGATCGACTTGCCCCGCTGGTTCGGGCCGCGGGCCTCGCGCTGCTCGTCCGGCGCCTCGCCGATCTTGACGTCGAAGCTCTTCTCGCCCTGGTCGCGCCAGACCTTGACCTTGGCGCTCATGCCGGGCGACGACAGCCCGACGGCGCGCTGCAGATCCGCCGGCGCCTCCATCCGCTTGCCGTGGAACTCGAGCAGGATGTCGCCGGACTGCAGGCCCGCCTTGGCGGCCGGACTGTCCGCCATGACCTCGGAGAGGAGGACGCCCTTGTTGTCCTTGGCTCCGAACGATTTGGCCAGCTCCGGCGTCAGGGGCTGGATGGAGACCCCGAGCCAGCCGCGCGTCACCCGGCCCTTGGCCTGGAGCTCCGTGTAGATCTTGCGGGCCATGTTCGAGGGGATGGCGAAGCCGATGCCCGAGCCGCCGGCGACGATGGCCGTGTTGATGCCGACCACCTCGCCCTGCATGTTCACGAGCGGACCGCCGGAGTTGCCGGGGTTGATGGCGGCGTCGGTCTGCAAGAAGTCGTCGAACGGCCCCTGACCGATCTGACGAGCCTTGGCGCTGATGATGCCGGCGGTGACCGTCGCGTGCAGACCGAACGGCGAGCCGACGGCGATGACCCAGTCGCCCACCTGCATCTTGTCGGAGTCGCCCATGCGGGCGTAGGCGAACGTGGCCTTGCCGTCGTCGAGCTTCAGCACGGCCAGGTCCGTCTTCTTGTCGAGTCCGATCAGCTTCGCCTTGTGCTTGCTGCCGTCGAGGGTGACGACCTCGATGTTCGTGGCGTTCTCGACGACGTGGGCGTTGGTGAGCGCGATGCCGCTCGGGTCCACGATCACTCCGGAGCCGAGGCTGCGCTGCGGCATCCGCTCCGGGGCATCGCCGAAGAACCGCCGGAAGAACTCCTCGCCGAAGAATTCCTCGAAGGGGGTCCGGCCGGGCCCGCCCGGCCCACCGGGTCCGCCGGGCCCACCGGACCGTCCCGTGGTGTTGATGTTGACGACGGCGGGTTTGATGGCATCCGCCACCTTGGCGAACGTCCCGGTCGTCAGCGGCATTTGCACGGGCAGGATGGGCGCCTCGACGGCGGCGGCCAGCGGGCGCGGGCGCCGCATCTCCGCGCGGCTCACGCCGAAGGCGCCGACGCCGACGCCGATCAGCCCCGCGACGGCGAGCGTGGTGACGAAGGTGCTGCGCCTGAGCTGTATCATCGACCTGCCTCCTGCGAGCCCGTTGCCGGGGCACGATCCGCGCCATCAGCGGTGAGTACCCGGCGGAGCCGCTCACCCTCGAGGGTCTCGACCTGCTTCAGCTCCGCGGCGCCGGCCATCAGCGCCGCCTTCTTGGTGGTGAGGATCCCCCGCACACGATCGTGCAGCCGTTCCAGCATCTCCCGCACCTCGGCGTCGATGGCCCGCGCGGTGTCTTCGCTGAAGTCGCGCTCGCCGGGCCAGCCCATCGCCCCCTTGAGGAACTGCGGCGTGCGCTCGCCATAGGTGGCCAGTCCCACGCGGTCGGACATCCCGTACTTCATCACCATGAGACGCGCCAGGTCGGTCGCTCGTTCCAGATCGTTGTGGGCCCCCGTCGACACCTCGCCGTACACCAGCTCCTCGGCCACCCGTCCGCCCAGGAGCACCGCGATCCGGTCTTCGAGCTCGCTCCGCGTCATCAGGAACCGATCCTCGGTGGGGAGCTGGTAGGTCATGCCGAGGGCGGCGATGCCCCGCGGGATGATCGTGACCTTGTGGACGGGATCGGCGTGAGCGACCGAGGTGGCCACGAAGGCGTGGCCCATCTCGTGATGGGCGACGATGTCGCGCTCCTTGTCGGAGAGCACGCGGCTCTTCTTCTCGAGGCCGGCGACCACGCGGTCGATGGCCTCCTCGAAGTCCGACATGTCGACGGCGTTCTTGTCCTTGCGCGCGGCCAGCAGCGCCGCCTCGTTGACGATGTTGGCGAGATCGGCCCCCGCGAAGCCCGGCGTGCGCGCGGCGATGACGCCGAGCTCGACGTTCGGGCCGAGAACGACGTTGCGCGCGTGCAGGCGCAGGATCGCCTCGCGTCCGCGCACGTCGGGCTTGTCGACCACGATCTGCCGGTCGAAGCGTCCCGGACGGAGCAGCGCCTGGTCGAGGACCTCCGGACGGTTGGTGGCGGCCATGATGATCACGCCCTTCGAGGAGTCGAACCCGTCCATCTCCGCCAGGAGCTGGTTGAGCGTCTGCTCGCGCTCGTCGTGCCCGCCCACGAACCCGGTGCTGCCCGCCCGCGATTTGCCGATCGCGTCGAGCTCGTCGATGAAGACGATGCACGGCGCCTTGTCCTTGGCCTGCTCGAAGAGGTCGCGGACCCGCGAGGCGCCCACGCCCACGAACATCTCGACGAATTCCGAGCCCGACAGCGTGAAGAAGGGGACGTCGGCCTCACCGGCCACGGCGCGGGCAAGCAGCGTCTTGCCCGTGCCCGGAGGCCCGACGAGGAGGACGCCCTTGGGCAGGCGGCCGCCGAGCCGCTGGTACTTCTTGGGGTTCTTGAGGAAGTCCACGACCTCGACCAGCTCGGCCTTGGCCTCGTCGACCCCCGCCACGTCGGCGAACGTCGTCTTCAGCTCCTTGCGGTCGTAGATCTTGTGCTTGGAGCGACCGAACGACAGCGCCTGGGTGGGGCCGCCGCCGACGCGCCGCATGAGGAACATCCAGATCCCGATCATGACGGCCAGGGGGATGATCCAGCCGAACAGCAGGTCCTTCCAGAAGGTCGTCTCGATGCGCCCGGCGAACTCGACCTGGGCCTTCTGCAGATCGGCCACCAGGAACTGCTCGTCGAGACCGGGGATCCGTGTCACCGTGAAGACCCGCAGATCGTGGTCGGAGCCGAGCATCTGCCGCAGGCGATCGCCGGGCGCGCTCGGCGGCGCGGGCAGCGCGCCGGGCTTGGCCACACCGCGGATCTCCCGCTCCGTGAGGGCGACCTTCTCGATCTGGCCGGCGCGGAGGAGCTCGAGGAACTTCGACATCGGCAGCTCGACCGTGCGCGGGGCGAGCAGCCACGACTGGAGCAGCGACAGAATGACCGCCGCCACGAGGACGTAGACGAGGGAGAATTGCCAGCGTTGGGACAGTCGCGGCGCCATCGAGGACTCTCGCTCCGATGCTAGCGCTCGGGTATCGGTGTGTCAAACTTGCCGCGGTTCTTTTCCCTTGACACTCCACCGGCTTTGACCTAAAAACGGCGCTGACAAGCATGTGACTTCGGGAACAAGCTCGTCTCGTGTGAGGATCTTCGAACGGTCTCTCGCGGTTCACGCTGGGGAGTCACAACGGTGAAGACGTCCACGGGCCGCCGCCTGGCCTCGATCTCGCTGCTCGTCTTCGCCGCCCTCGTTCTCGCCGTCGCGGTGGCGCCCGCCGTCGCTCAGGAGGCCGCCAAGGAGCCCGCGTACCGGAACTTTCCCGTCCTCGGCTCTCGCCTCGCCGTGTGGGCCGTCGCCCAGCTCCACCTGAACTTCGCCGCCTTCATCCTGGGCTGCCCGATCTTCGCCGTGATCATCGAGATCGTGGGCTGGCGCACGCGCGACCCGAAGTACGACTGGCTCGCCCACGAATTCGTGAAGCTGACGTTCGCCGCGTTCTCGACCACGGCCCTCCTCGGCGCGCTGCTCCTGTTCCTGTTCGTCGGTTACTACCCGAAATTCTGGGCGTACATGACGAACATCTTCTTCCCGACCTACTGGGTGTACGCGCTCCTGTTCTTCGCCGAGACCTTCGTCGTCTACCTCTGGTACTACGGATGGGACTGGCTCAGTGGGCCCCGGAAGTGGATTCACGTGTCCCTGGGCGTGCTCTCCAATCTCATCGGCACCGCCATCCTGTTCGTGGCGAACTCGTGGGTGACCTTCATGATCTCGCCCGCCGGCATCACGGAGTCGGGCGCGCTCAAGGGCTCGGTGTGGGCGGCGATCAACAACTTCACGTGGATGCCCATCAACATCCACCGGCTCATCGCCAACATCGTGTTCGGGGGCACCATCGCCGCCGCCTACGCGGCGTTCCGGTTCCTGTCCGCGACGACCGACGAGGAGCGGGCGCGCTACGACTGGATGGGCTACATCGGCAACTTCGTCGCCCTCGCGGCCTTCATCGTCCTGCCGTTCGCCGGCTACTACCTCGGACGCGAGATCTACGCCTTCAACCAGACGATGGGCATCACGATGATGGGCGGGTTCATGTCCTGGCTGTGGATCATCCAGGCCTTGCTCATCGGCATCCTCTTCCTCGGCTCCAACTACTATCTGTGGCTGGGGATGGAGCGCATTCCGGGCTCGGAGCGCTATCGCAAGTTCGTCCCGCCGATGCTGCTCGTGCTCACCGTCGGGTTCATGATCTGGGCCACCCCGCGCTCCATGGTGATCACGCTGGACGAGGCCCGGGCCATGGGCGGGACGCACCATCCGGCGCTGGGGTTCTTCGGCGTGATGTCGGCGAAGAACACGGTCGTGAACCTCATGATCCTCACGACCTTCCTGTCCTTCGTGCTGTATCGCCGCGCCAATCGCGTGTCCACGAAATCGTGGACGGGGACCGGGATGATGGTGCAGTGGGCGGCCATCTTTGCGGCCGCGATCGTCGTGGTGTTCTACGGCGTCTACGGCTACTTCGTCGAATCGATGGTCCGCATCGGGTTCTCCGTGTACCAGGTGCTGGCCGTGCTGGGCGCCATCGTGATCGTCATGGCCATCGACATTCCGATGTTCAGGGGCGCGCGGTCGACGGGGACGATCCGCTGGGGCACCATCGCCCCGCGCTCGCAATACGTCCTGATCCTGCTCGCCGTGACGTTCACCTGGCTGATGGGGCTGATGGGCTTCGCCCGCTCCGGCATCCGCCAGCACTGGCACGTCTACGGCGTGCTCCGGGACAGCTCGGCCGAGGCGGTGACGCCCGCGCTGGGATACGCCGCCAACGTGATCACCATCGTCACGATCGTGTTCTTTCTCCTCGTGAGCTTCATCTTCTGGCTGGGCGGGCTCAGCGAGCGGGGCGGGGCGGAAGCCCACGGCCACGCCGCGCCGGTCATCGCAGGAGGCTCGGAGGGGGCGCCACACGGGCGCGCCTCCGGCGCGACGGCCCCCTCCGACGCTCGTCGCTCGCCGGAGGCTCGCTCCTCGCTGCCTCCCCCAGGAAACGATGGCGCGGGCGAAGCCCGCGCTCGAACGCCCTGAGTCATGCGCGTTCCGGTCGGAGCCAAGGTCGGTCTGTTCGCGTTGATTGTCATGGGGAGCTACTCGTACTTCGCGAACTCGATCCCGCAGATCGAGTCGAAGCCGCCGCAGGAGCTGTCGCTCGAGGGCGGCAACGTCACGCCGGCGCAGCTGGTCAAGGCGGGCGAGGAGATCTTCAAGACCAAGGGGACGTGCGAGATCTGCCACCGCATCGGCCAGAAGGGGACGCGGGCGCCGGATCTCGCGGGCATCGGCGCGCGGGCGGGGAAGACCAAGCCGGGGTTGAGCGCCAAGCAGTACATCATCGAGTCGTTGCTCACCCCCGGCGCCTATCTCGTCGAGGGCTATCCGAACATCATGCCCGCCGTCGACAAGCCGCCGATCGCCCTGAACCGGTCCGAGCTGTGGGCGCTGACGGCGTTCCTCGAGTCACTCGGCGGCACCGTCGACGTCACCCTCAACGACATTCCGGCCACGGCCGGCGCGGCGGCGGCCGGCGGTGCGCCGGCCGAGATCAAGATCCCCGGCGACCCCAAGGCCGGTGAGGCCGTCTTCGCCGGCAAGGGCGCCTGCATCGCCTGCCACAAGGCCGGGAAGGTCGGCGCCTCACCCGTCGGCCCGGATCTTTCGCAGATCGCCAAGATCCAGACGCCCGACTACATCATGAAGAAGATCCTCGACCCGAAGGGCTCGGGCACCGTCGCCGGCTTTCCGCCCGGCGTGATGCCGCAGACGTTCGGGCAGACGCTCACGGCCAAGGAGTACACGGACCTCGTGGCCTTCCTGCTGACCCTCAAGTGAGCCGGCGATGAGCTTCCTGCGCTCGCGGTTCCTCCAGGCCGTGCTCATCCTGGTCATCGCCTTCTGTCTGCTGCGCTTCGGCATCCGCCCGCCCGCCCCGTGGAGCGTGCTGACGATCTACATGACGATCGTCTTCCTGGCGGTGATGGTCTACGTCTCGTCCGACGCCGACTCGTGGCGGAGCTTCGTGCGTCCGCTGTGGACGACGCTGGTCGACCCGGACAAGCGCTGGCTGCGGCTCGTGTTGATCGTGCTGATGCCGCTGCTGCTCGGCTACTACGCCTACAGCCAGGCGGCGGCCAAGCCGCAGGCGCCCGCGGAGCTGCGCGCCGTGCACCCGGCGCCGCCGGGGTCGATCCAGTTTCGCGGCAAGGAGATCAACATCTCGGGGGTGGAGAACCCGCTGCGCAAGGACCCGGCGAAGTTCAAGGAGTACGTGGCCCGGGGCGCGGACGTCTATATCCGCAACTGCATGTACTGCCACGGCGACAACCTCGATGGGCGGGGGCACTTCGCCAAGGGGTTCAATCCACCTCCTGCGAATTTCCAGGACCCGGGGACGATCGCGATGCTCCAGGAGGCGTACCTGTTCTGGCGGATCGCCAAGGGCGGGCCTGGCCTGCCCAAGGAGTCCACTCCGTGGAACTCCGTCATGCCGGCCTGGGAAGACCGGCTGACCGAGGAGCAGATCTGGGAAGTCATCATGTATCTGTACGACGCGACCGGGCAGCAGCCGCGGCGCTGGGAAGCGGCCCACTAATGCGTTTCGATGGTACCGCGCCACCCGCGCAGCGCGGCGATTCTTCGTTGCGACTCCTGTCTCTGACGTCCTTGCTGTTTGCGATTCTCTTCGTCCCATCCATCGTCTCTGCGCAGCCGGGAGATGCGAACGCGGGGAAGGTTCTTTACGAGAGAAAGTGTGCGGGGTGTCATGGGGTGAAGGGGGACGGCAAGGGGGCGGCGGCGGAGCTGTTGCGGCCGGCGCCCCGGGATTTCACGTCGGGGATCTACAAGATCCGGTCGACGGCGAACAAGATTCCCACGGACAAGGACCTCTTCGAGGTCATCACCTACGGGATGCCGGGGACGTCGATGCCGCCCTGGTCGGTGCTGCCGGAGAAGGAGCGCTGGAACCTCGTCGCCTACGTCAAGACGTTTGCGGCCGACAAGTTCAAGGAAGCGCCGAAGAAGCTCGAGCTGCCCAAGGAGGTCGCCTCCTCGGCGGCGTCCATCAAGCGCGGCAAGGAGATGTTCGAGGCCATCGAGTGCAACAAGTGCCACGGCAGCGACGGCCGCGCGGACGGCCCGTCCCGTCCCGAGCTGAAGGACGAGTGGGGCCAGCCCATCGCGCCCGCGAACCTGACCAAGCGCTGGACGTTCCGCGGGGGCGCGAGCCGCGCCGACATCGCGACCCGGCTCGGCGCCGGCATCCTCGGCACCCCGATGCCGTCGTTCATCGACAGCGTGGAGAAGCCCGAGGACATCTGGCACCTGACCAACTACATCGCCTCGCTGGGCCCCGAGGCCCCCTCGTACTCGACCCTGCTCACGGCGCGGGCCATCAAGGACGCGATCCCGGACGATCCGAACGCCGAATTCTGGCGGAAGATCCCGGCCCAGAGCATTCCGCTCATGGGGCAGGTGATCGTGGACCCGCGGAATTTCAACCCCTCGATCGACCTGCTGTCCGTGCGGGCCGCGTACAACGACAAGGAGATCGCCTTCCAGCTGACGTGGGACGATCCGACGCAGTCGCAGCCCGACGGCAAGGACGTCTACGCCGACGTCGTCGCGCTCCAGTTCCCGCCGTCGGTGGGGACGGGGACGGAGCGCCCGTACTTCCTGATGGGCGACGGGTCGGATGCCGTCTACCAGCTCCGCTGGGAGAACAGCAAGGGGCCGCTGGAGGTCACGGCCAACGGTCCGGGGAAGATCACGGCGGTCGCGGGCTCCGAGGCGACGGGCAAGGGGGTCTTCCAGAACGGCCAGTACCGCGTCGTCGTCAAGCGCCCGCTCGCGTCGAAGGACGCGACGCGCATCACGTTCCAGCCGGGGGTCTTCACGCCGATCGCTTTCCAGGCGTGGGACGGCGGAGCGGGGGAGACCGGGCCCAAGATGTCGCTGACGTCATGGTACTATTTGCGGCTGGAGGAGCCGCAGTCGAATCGACGTTTCGTGATTCCTCCCGTGGTTGCTCTCCTCACGCTCGCGGCGATGCTGCTGGTGGTGCGTGTGGCCGCAGGGCGTGGCGGTGCATAGCAGTGCGAGGTGAGCGCCGTCCGACGGCGCGAGCCGAGCGGTGAGATGATCGAAAAATCGAGCGCTCGGGCGCTGAGCGCCGAATACCCCGAATGTGCATGAAGGAGGACGAGCGATGCGCAAGCTGATCGCGGCGGTGGCGGGTCTGGCGCTGGTCGTCGGCGGCGTCGCGTTTGTCGCGGGGACCCGGACCGCGACGGCCCAGGGCGGCGGGACCATCGAAGCCGAGGTGAAGTACAACGGCGCGCCCCAGGTCGAGAAGCTCAAGGTCAACAAGGACGTCGAGAAGTGCGGAACCGAGGCGGCGATCGAGAAGGTCGTCGTCGGCGGCAACAAGGGTCTGGCCAACGTCGTGGTGTCGGTGCCCGAGGCCAAGGGCGCGCCGACCGCGAAGAAGATCACCATCGACCAGCACGGCTGCAAGTTCGTGCCCCACGTCAGCGTCATGACGCCGGGCGAGGTGGATCTGAAGAACTCCGACGACATCCTGCACAACATCCACACGTATTCGACGGCGAACCCGTCCATCAACAAGGCGCAGCCGAAGTTCAAGAAGGTGATGACGGAGAAGTTCGAGAAGCCGGAGATCATCAAGCTCACCTGCGACGTGCACAGCTGGATGCTCGGGTGGATCGCCGTCATGCCCAACCCGTACTTCGGCGTGACCGACGGCAACGGCGTCGCCAAGATCGAGAATGTCCCCCCCGGCAAGTACAAGGTCGAGGCCTGGCACGAGACGCTCGGCAAGCAGACCAAGGAGGTCGAGGTCAAGGCCGGGCAGACGACGAAGGTCGCGCTCGAGATGAAGAAGTAGGGCCAGGAGGCTCGGACCAGCATGCTCAACTGGTGGCTGCCGGAGAACGTATCGACGTACGGTCGGGAGATCGACTGGCTGTTCCACCTCATCTACTGGATCACCGGCATCACCTTCATCCTGGTGGCGGTGACGATGCTCGCCTTCCTGGTGATCTACCGTGACCGCCCGGGCCGACGCGCGCGGTACACCCACGGCAGCACGCCGCTGGAGATCGCGTGGACGATCGTGCCCGCGCTCATTCTCGTGGTCCTCACCCTGCTGAGCGTGCCCGCCTGGTCGAAGATCAAGATGACCATGCCGCAGACGGACTTCGTCCTGCAGGTGACGGCGAAGCAGTTCAACTGGCAGGTGACCTATCCCGGCGCCGACGGCAAGTTCGGCACCGCCGACGACAAGACGCTGCTGGACGAGATGCACGTCCCCGTCAACAAGGTGGTCCGCGTCAACCTCAAGTCCCAGGACGTCATCCACAGCTTCTTCGTGCCCCAGTTCCGGATGAAGCAGGACGCCGTGCCCGGCCGGGAGATCGCCCAGTGGTTCGAGGTGACGAAGCCCGGCAAGTACGAGCTGCCGTGCGCTGAGCTGTGCGGCTTCGGGCATTCGGGCATGCGGGGCTGGATCTACGTCCACACGAAAGAGGAGTACGCGAAGTGGGCCGCGGAGAACCTCACCGCGGGCGGCGCCGCCCCGGCGGACGCGCCGAAAAGCGAGAACAAGGCCGAGTCGACGACGGAGGGTAAACCCAAGTCATGACCCCCAGTACCACCGCTCACGGCCACGCCCCCGCGGCGCACGCCGAGCACCACGAGCTCGGCTTCGTCCGCACCTACATCTTCTCGACCGACCACAAGATGATTTCCCGCCAGTTCCTGTTCCTGGGCCTGTTCATGATGATCATCGGGGGTCTCCTGGCGCTGGTCGTCCGCTGGCAGCTCGCCTGGCCGGAGACGGCCGTGCCGGGGTTGAGCGGCATCCTCAAGGAGACGCAAGGCATCCTCGAGCCCTCGACCTACAACATGGCGTTCACCATGCACGCCACCATCATGATTTTCTTCGTGGTCATGCCCATCCTGGCCGGCTCCTTCGGCAACTTCTGCATCCCGCTCATGATCGGCGCGCGCGACATGGCCTTCCCGGTCCTCAACATGCTCTCGTTCTGGGTGACGTTCAGCGCCGGCCTCCTGATGCTCTCGGGCTTCTTCGTCGAGGGCGGCCATGCCGCAGCGGGCTGGACGTCCTACGCGCCGCTCTCGGCGGTGCCGCAGTACACGGGCGTCAACTGGGGCCAGAACATCTGGTGCATGAGCCTGTTCATCATGGGTATCGGCTCCATGATGGGCTCGATCAACTACATCACCACCATCATCAACATGCGGGCGCCCGGCATGAAGCTGTTCCGGATGCCGCTGGTGGTCTGGTCGCTGTTCATCACCGCGATCCTGCTCCTTCTCGCGCTGCCCGTGCTGACGTCGGGCGTGGCCATGCTCCTGTTCGACCGCACGCTGGGGACGAGCTGGTTCCGGCCCTCGGGGGGCGGCGAGCCGCTGCTCTGGCAGCATCTGTTCTGGTACTTCGGGCACCCGGAGGTCTACATCCTGATCCTGCCCGCCATGGGGATCGCCTCCGAGATCCTGCCCGTCTTCGCGCGCAAGCCGATCTTCGGCTACCACGCGATGGCGTTCTCGATGATCGGCATCGCCTTCCTGTCGTGGATCGTCTACGGCCACCACATGTTCGTGAGCGGCATGAACCCCGCGCTCGGCATGGCCTTCATGGTGACGACGATGATCATCGCCGTGCCATCGGCCATCAAGACCTTCAACTGGCTGGGCACGCTGTGGGGCGGGCGTATCCAGTTCACCGTGCCCATGCTGAACGCGCTGGCCTTCGTGGGCATGTTCGTGATCGGCGGGCTCTCCGGCATCTTCATGGCCTCGACGCCGGTCGACATCTTCATCCAGGACACGTACTTCATCGTCGCCCACATCCACTACGTCGTGTTCGGCGGCTCGATCTTCGGGGCCTTCGCCGGCATCTACTACTGGTTCCCCAAGATGTTCGGTCGCATGATGAACAATCCCCTCGGCCACCTGCACTTCTGGGGGACCTTCATCTTCTTCAACGGCACGTTCTTCCCCATGCACATCATCGGGGTGGGCGGCCAGATGCGGCGGATCTACAACCCGATGCAGTACGAGTTCCTCCAGCACCAGCAGCACTGGAACGTCTTCATCACGATCTGCGCCATCGGGCTCGGGCTGTCGCAGATTCCCTTCGTGATCAACTTCTTCTGGAGCCTGTTCGCGGGCAAGAAGGCGCCGCTGAACCCCTGGAACTCGAACACGCTGGAATGGACGGCGCCCTCGCCGCCGCCCCATCTCAACTGGGGCCCGACGCTGCCGACTGTCTACCGCGGTCCGTACGAGTACAGCGCGCCGGAGTCGAAGGAAGACTTCCTGCCCCAGACCCAGCCGCCCGGACGGGCCGCGGTGGCCCGCCATTGAAGTGCGAGCTGAACGCCGTCCGACGGCGTGAGGCGAGCGGTGAAATGATCGAAAATTGTACGAGGTGGTGACGTCCCCGGAATGACGCGATCCGCCCATCGGCTCGCCCTGACCACGGCGGGGGCGACGTTCGTGCTGATCCTGTTCGGCGGACTCGTCACGAACACGGGCGCCGCGCTCGCCGTGCCCGACTGGCCGACCACCTTCGGCCACAACATGTTGCTCTATCCCTGGTCCGGGATGGTCGGCGGCATCTTCTACGAACACAGCCACCGGCTGATCGGCGCGGTCGTGGGCCTCCTGACCCTGATCCTCGGTGCCACGCTGTGGCGCGCGGGGGGACGCCTGCGCTGGCTCGGCGTCGCCGCCGTCGCCGCGGTCCTCGTCCAGGGCGTGCTGGGCGGCCTGCGCGTCGTGCTGCTGCAGGGAACGCTGGCCATCCTGCATGGCTGCCTGGCCCAGGCCTTCTTCGGGCTGCTCGTCGCCATCGCGCTCCTGACGGCGCGCGTGACGCCGCCGTCGCCGCAGGGGGTGTCGCCCTCGACGCGGGCGCTGACGCTCGCCACCGCCACCCTCATCTATGTGCAGATCGTCTTCGGCGCGCTGCTCACCCACGCCGGCCGCATCGATCTCCATCTGGCGGGCGCCCTGGGGGTCTTCGTGCTGGCGCCGATGGCGACGGCGCGTCTGCGTCGTGGGGGCGACGGGGTGGCCGCGGCGGCGGCGCGCACGCTGCTCGTCCTGCTGGGCATCCAGCTCCTGCTCGGCGCGGGGGCCTTCGTGGGCCGGTTCACGGCGCTGCCGCTTCCGGGCGGCGCCTTCACGGGGCTGGCGCTGCCCGTCGCCCATCGCCTGGTCGGCAGCCTCCTCCTGGGCGCCGCGGTGGTGCTCGCGCTGCGCGCGAGCGCGGCCGGCGTGTCGGCCGCCTGGCCGGCGGTGGGACCGCGCCTGGCGGTGGTGCCACGAGGTACGCGCTGATGCCTCCCACGGAAGTGATCGTCGCCAGCATCGCCCGGGACCGTCGTCAGGTCGCCGCGGATCTGCTGGCGCTCACGAAGCCGCGCGTCGTCGTGATGATCCTCGTGACGACGCTGGTCGGGTACTACGTGGGGCTGACGGGCGCGCCCGACTACGTGCGGATGCTCCATCTCATCGTGGGCACGCTCCTCGCGGCCGGGGGAACACTCGCGCTCAACCAGTACTCGGAGCGCCACGTCGACTCGCTCATGGAGCGGACACGGATGCGGCCGCTGCCCGACGGGCGCTTGCAGCCGCTCGAGGCGTTGCTCTTCGGCACGGCCATCACGGTGCTCGGCATCGCCGATCTCGCGGCCTTCGTGGGTGCGCTCAGCGCCGCCGTGACCGCGACCACCGCCGTGCTCTACCTGTTCGCGTACACGCCGCTCAAGGTTCGAACGGCGCTGTGCACGATCGTGGGCGCGGTGCCCGGGGCACTGCCGCCGGTCACGGGCTGGGTGGCGGCCCGCGATGATCTCTCGCTCGGCGCCTGGGTCCTCTTCGGTATCCTGTTCCTCTGGCAGCTCCCGCACACGCTGGCCATCGCGCGCCTCTACCGCGACGACTACGCCCGGGCCGGTGTGCGCGTGCTGCCCGTCGTGGACGTCGACGGCAGCACGACGGAGCGTCAGATCGTCACCGCGTGCCTGGCCCTGCTCGCCGTGAGCCTGCTGCCGACGCTGATCGGGCTCACGGGCGGCGTGTACTTCACGGGGGCCCTGCTCCTCGGCCTGACGTTCGCCGTGCTGGGCGGGTGGCAGGCCCTCGCGCCCTCGACGCTGTCCGCGCGCCGCGTGCTCTACGCGTCCCTGCTGTATCTCCCGGCCCTGCTGGCGCTCCTGGCCTTCGACAAGATATGAGCACGGAGACGATGCCCGGCTTCGCGCACGACGAGCACAGGGCGCGTAACCGTCGGCTGCTGCGCGTGCTGCTCATGATCATGGCGACGCTCGTGGTGGCCTCGCTGCTGGTGGGGGTGCGCTGGTGACGGCCATCCTCCAGGCTCCGCCGCGACAGCGTCCGGCCCGCGCGAACGGTCGTGTCCCGCCGCCGACCCCGCCCACCGGTGGGGGCGACGACGCCGACCGGGATCCGGCGCGTGGACGGCCGCTCCTCGACAACGCCGTGCTCGCGACCGTCTTCGTCATCGCCGGAGAAGTCATGTTCTTCGCCGGCCTCGTCTTCTCGTTCTGGGTGGTGCGCCTGTCCTCCCCCGTCTGGCCGCCGCCGCTGCAGCCGCGGCTTCCCGTGGGCGTGACCGCGGTCAACACCGTCGTCCTGCTCGCCTCCAGCGCGGCCATCGTGGCGGCGATGCGCGCGCGCGCGCGTGGCGACCGGCGCGCATTCGTGAGACGACTCGGCCTCACCGCCGCGCTCGGCGGCCTGTTTCTCGCCGTTCAGGGGTTCGAGTGGCTGCGCCTCATCGGGTTCGGCCTGACGATGGCCTCGGGGGCCTATGGCTCGACGTTCTATACGCTCATCGGGGCTCACGCGGCGCACGTCGTGGCCGCGCTCGGGTGGCTCGGCTTCACGCTGGTGCTGGCCTCGCGCGGCCACTTCGCGGGGCCGCGGGCGGCGGCCGTGACCGCCTGCGCGATGTACTGGCACTTCGTCGTCGCGCTGTGGCCCATTCTCTACGTGACGGTGTACCTGCTGTGATGGCGCGCGCCGTGTTCATCGCGCTCCTGCTGCTTCCGCGCCCGGTCTGGGCGTGCGCCACGTGCGTGGCCTCGGCCTACGGCGATCGGACGTTCAACTGGGCGTTTCTCGGATTGATCCTGATGCCGTTCGTGGTCGGGGGCGGCATCGCGGTGGTGCTCGCCTCTCGCTACTACGCGGCTCACCGGCACGGGGATCCTTCCCCCCGCGGCGCTCTCGCCGCTGCGCAGCTCGCACCACACGAGGAGAGCTCTCTATGACTGCTGCCACGGTCCACTCGGCGGTCGAGCCCGCCGAGACCCCGCTCACCCCCGACAGCTGGGGCAAGCTCGGGATGTGGGTGTTCCTGGTCGGCGATGCCGTCGGCTTCGGCGTCCTCCTCGCCGGCTACGGCGCCATGCGCGCCACCAGCGGCGACTGGCCGAACCCGTATCAGGTCCTCGGCATCAACCTCACGGCGATCATGACCTTCCTGCTGATCTGCTCGAGCGTCACGATGGTGAAGGCGCTGGAGTGGCTGGGGCGAGGCGATCGGTCGCGCGCGATCCAGTACCTGTTCTTCACGGCCCTCGGCGGGGCGATCTTCGTCAGCCTGCAGGCCTACGAGTGGACGCACCTGATCCATCGCGGGCTGCACATCAACCAGAACCCGTGGGGCGCGACCCTCTTCGGCACCTCGTTCTTCCTCGTCACGGGGTTCCACGGCCTGCACGTCACCGGCGGGGTCATCTACCTGGTGTCGATGATCCGCTACGTCGCCCACCGGCCGCAGGCGGCGGCCAGCTACAACGCGGTGGAGATCACCGGTCTCTACTGGCACTTCGTCGACTTGGTCTGGATCATGGTCTTCACCTTCATGTACCTCCTCTAGGCCCATGAAAAAGGGCCATCTGCGTCGTTGGCTCGGGCGCGCCTCCCTGCGGCGTATGCGGCATACGCCTCAGTCGGCGCTTCCCTCGCCGCCTAGCATCTGGCCCTTTTTGATGGGCCTAGGTGTTGCTCAGCAACCTCGGAAGGAGGGATAGGCGATGGCAGAAGCGCACAAGCACCCGAACTACATGGCCATCTTCTGGTACCTGGCGATCCTCACGATCATCGAGCTGGCCGTCATCTACATGCCGCTGGCGAAGTTCACCATCGGCGTGCTGCTGTGCGCGCTCGCGCTCGGCAAGGCCGCGCTGGTCGCCATGTACTTCATGCACCTCAAGTTCGAGGCCAAGACGCTCGGCTGGATCGCGGTGACGCCGCTGGCGATCGCGACGCTCCTCGTGTTCGTCCTGCTCCCCGACGGCTTCGCCGTGCTCAAGACGACGGACGCCGCCAAGAAACCCGCCGCCACGGCGCCGGCCAAGCACTAGCCAAGAATTGCGACCGACGCGTGCCCCTCGAGCCCGCTGCCGGCCGGGCCGCCCGTATCGCGCGCCGGGCGCTCGCGCTCCGGTGTCCCCGCTGCGGGGGGAGCGACCTCTTCACCGGCTGGTTCACCATGCGACAGGCGTGCGCGCTCTGTGGGCTGCGCTTCGAGCGCGCGCAGGGCTACTGGGTGGGCGCGATCTACGTCAACTACGCGGTGACGACGACCCTGGTCCTCACCGGGTACTTCGTGCTGTGGGCGCGCACGGAGCTCTCGACGGCGGCTCAGCTCACCATCTGGATCCCGTTTCTCCTGATCTTCCCGCTGTGGTTCTTCCGCTACAGCCGCAGCGTCTGGCTGGCACTCGAGTTCTTCTTCAACCCGGAACCCTAACTCGGAGGGGGGCT